>Ga0181532_10001165_pt1 | contig 25805 bp, 28 predicted proteins | sample PEATcosm2014_Bin_33_FD_119768 | JGI IMG/M metagenome (GOLD analysis project Ga0181532, IMG submission 119768) | Peatland microbial communities from MTU Mesocosm Facility, Houghton, MI, USA - PEATcosm2014_Bin11_30_metaG | ecosystem: Environmental > Terrestrial > Soil > Wetlands > Peat | place... | reverse complement strand
TTCGATCCCCACCGCCCCTACCAAACCTCAACAAACAAAAGACTTTCCCGACGCTGAATCAGCAAATCAATGCTGAGTCAGCAATTGGCCTGAACTGATTGCGCTCGCAAGGCCCTCAACAGCATCTCGCTGTGATTGAGGAACGACGTGCGCATACAGCCCAAGCGTGATTCTCGGATCGCTGTGACGTAGTTGTGCTCCCACGGTCGTGATGCTCGCACCCCTGTCAATCAGGGTGGTGGCGACACCGTGTCGAAAGGCGTGAAAGCCTGCGAGGGGAATCCCCAGCGAAGCGAGCAACGGGCGAAGCTTCTTTTCCCGCAACTTATTCGCCGAGAATGGACGCCCCAGTCGGTTTGCAAATAGTAGGCCGAGGTCGTTTTGGCGGAAGTGTTTCGATGCCAAAAAGGCCTGTAGCCGTTTCCCCAGAACGGGCGGCATTGGCAAGGATGCAATGCTCGCTTCGCTCTTTGGTGTTCCCAAAGTTCCTGCGTAGACCGACGCTCGGACGTGGATCAACTGACGCTCAAAATCCAAGTCCTCAAGTCTGAGCGCAAGAACTTCACCTATCCGCATTCCCGTAGAGCACAACACAAAACAGATCATCCCAAGTGGTTCATCGGCGGACGAAACAATTCGCTTCATATCGTCTGCCGTGTAGCACCGGGGTTTTGCTTTGACTCTTCGAGGCAACGACAAGTCAGACAGCGAGACCTCCGGGACTTTGTAGCCCCACTTCCGGGCTGATCCCAGAATCGAGGAGAGCGTCAGCAAGACATTTTCAATCGTCTTCGCCTTCCGCTTTCCTGACCCGAGTGTTGTCACGAAGGATTGCATTTTCTTGACCGTCAACTCCGCTAGTGGGCAGTCACCCAAGAGCGGCACAATGTGCCGTCTCAAATGAGATTCCACCGAACGGCGAGTGCTGGGTTTGAGCGATGTCGCCACATGCTCACGCCACTCCCCGACAGCCTTTGCTACAGTGTCGGAGGTCTTGGGCACTGGCGGGGTCGCTTGGTTTGCGGCGTTGACGGCATCAAGGATTGGTTGAAACGTTGCACGGGCGGCTCGCTCGGATAGTCCGATGAACGTCTGGCTACGTTGTTCCCGTCTCATTGTTCCGTCAGGTTGAATCGTATCTACACGCCACATACCGACCCAATTGTTGCGTCGCTTTACAAACGTTCCTTTCTGAAACCGTCTCTTAGGCACTGGACCTCTTTTCGTGCCCGCGATAGACGGCGTTGCAGTCGGGACAATATCACAGGAAGAATAGGGCAGGGAACCAGTGACCGCGAAGGAGGATTCAGCGGCCGGTTCGGGCACAGCAAATGCGCCCAGAGGAAAAGTTATATTGGAATGCACGGGGTAAACACTTAGGGTTACCGTCCGCGCCGACTGGCGGGATTACGCGTCATCCACCCTGCGATTGTTTTGCAGTAAGGACGATGGCGCTCAAAGGACCTTGAGAACTTCGTTGGCTACGCGGTTGAATCCGGAAGACGCCCAAGCTTGCCGGTCGCAGCGAACATCTCTATTGTAAGCCTATCAAACAAAAGCTACTTATGTTAAGCACCCCCCTCTCGGGTCCGGGCGTCTTAAGACACGACGCAGGGTCGCGAAGTCAAAGATTTAACAGCCCAGAATAAACGCTCCCTTCTGATCGCCGGCTGATCGTTGGTGCGGGAACGCACTATCGTTCTCCCCGCACGAGAAACTTAACCGCCCACGCTATCGAGATCGTGGGCGACTGTGATCGGGCTTTCAAGCTCGTTCGTATACAATGCCGAGCCAATCACACCGTTCCCTGTCCTGGGTTCGATGGCTATAACGTGCATCCGGGACTTCACTGATATGGACATGCCACCTCCTCTGCACTGGGCGCGATTAATCGATGTAGCCTGGATTCCGAATTTTCCAAACGCGGATCTGGAGCCACTCCGAATTGTTGTACCAAACGCAATCGTTCTGCGTTTTGAAACCCAGACGAAGGTCGTTGAGCTTCCGGATATCCGCCAAATCCTTGGGATTGTAAGCGCCAAACTGCGAGCCCCGGCCTTCGTCGGACTGGGGACGCTGCGTTGATACCACCAAGGGAGATACCACCGGCCGGACGGCTGGTGGACCCATTCTGGCTGGCGTCATCGCGCCGCAGTGCTCGATGTTTGGCTGGAACGCTGGACGCGCCGAAACCGTGGGACGTGCGGCGGCTGTTGGTGGAACTATCTTGTACCATTTGCCATCATCACCAAGCGCGTAACCTTGCTCGGCTTTCATTTTCGCGAACCATACCTTGCGATCAGCTGTTTCTTGTTCGCTACGATTCCGGCCAGCCGATGGGCGCTTAACGACAGGATGACGTTCGTCGTATTCCTTTTTCCTTTGCTCTTCTTTCTCACGCTTGGCTTCTTGTTCGAGCCTTCGCTGTTCCTGGTAATCACGCCACGATTTGGCGTCTTTGGCCAGTGAAGCGGCCCATGGATGAGCTTCTGAGAGCAAATACTGAAATTCAGACTGGATTCGCTCGGGAGCGAGGTGCTCGGCTTCGACGGCGATCTGCCAGTTTCTTGAAAGGTTCCAACCCGCTTCGGTAAGAATGTAACGCGTCAACGAGGCGCGACCTTTCTTGCACGTGCGCCCCTTAACCACTCGAACGAAGCCAAGGAGAACTGCTTGGTTGCAAATCTCGTCAATGTCGGCTTTCTTGTAGTTCCCGCCTAGGGTCTTGATTGATAGTTGAGTGCGGTTCAGATGGCCACCCGCAGCCACAAGGTGCTTCAAGAATCTGGCGACATGCTTAGCTTTGACTGACATTTGTTTTTCCTGGGACAACGCGGTCGCACCCCAACGCACGAGACGATGGGGTGGACCGGAATGAACTATTGGTTAGTCGACCACCAGCATAATGATCTGGGCCTTACGGCCGCACTTGGTTTCACCTTCGCGTTGGCCGATCTTTAGGAATCCTTCTTGTGTGAGATTGTTAATAGCCTTGTCGAACGTCTGTATGCCGGCACGGTCAGCATGCAAATCGTGACCCAGCTTCTTCCGTGTAACCATTGTCTTCTTGGTCTTGACGAAGTAACGGCGAATGGCACATTCCATTTTTGCCCACGGGTTGTCTGCCAGGATGGGCTGATGGATCTGCCGTACGAAGACTTCATACTCAGCCAGTGCGATGGCGCGAGCAACGATGTCGGCGTCACAGAAGATCTCAATAGGTTCGTTGGCTTTATCAGCGTTCGGAACCACATCGTCACCACCCATGAGCCACGCCAAAAGGGATGCATTCCGTTGGGCTATCACTGAAATGCGTCCCTTGATGTCCTTGTGCAAGCTTCTCCATTCGGTATTCTTGGCTAGGTACCAAGAGTCAAAAGCCTCGACAGCCTCTGCGGTCCAGATGACGTTGGCTTTCTGAAACTCGAGAGATTGAATTTTCTTCTGAAACTTCTCTCGAAGTGCGGAAAAGTCGGGATCGTGTAGTCTGGCAACAGTTTCTTCGGACGGGTTAGAGATGATGTTTACGCGCTGAAAGAATCCGGAACTTTCAGCGCCAGTTTTTACGAACGAATTTTCCCAGCGTTCCGCCGTAGAGCAGCCTAGAATACTGAGGTGAACACCATGAGTAGGAGTGTTCGTGATCTTGTCGTTCTTCGTGATACTGGTTGGCGCAGTTGACGTACGTTCAAAAGCTTCGAGGATAAAGTTCATCAAAGAGAACCCGGATCCTAGAATGGCAAACTTCTCAATCAAGGTCGTCAATTCATCATAGGGCATCAAAATACGGCTGTGCTTATCAAAGCCTTTCTTGATAAGCCCCTCACCTGATGAAAAGCATCCTTCGGCCACCCCGATATTGCTGAATGCCGGCTCTTGGCCTAACTGATAAAGAAATCCGGTGCCAATGAACAGATCCCGCGCCCATTTCGATGCGCTGGACTTTCCGCCGCCACCGGGACCAATCAAGACCGTGTAGAACCTACTCTCCTGACTCTCGATTCCTTCAGGAAATATCCGATGGCCGCAAATAGCTCCTACAACTGTCTTGACAGCTTCGATGAAGAACTCTCTCGGAATGACGTTCTTTTCGCCGCAGAGTGTGGCGAAATCTTCGAACAGTGTGCCGGTCCAGACCCAGTATGGGTATTCAACCACACCGAGCCGCAGCAATACAGAAGGCCCCGTGATGAGGCATGTTCTGATTGTTCCGATTGAATAGGGCAGGGAACTATAACGCATAAAGGACGCAGAGCTTGTTTTGTAGCCCGTGGTTAGGTCGCCCACCTACCCAACAAACAACGTGGGCGGCGGGGACAGGGCCGTGGGCGAAAGGCCCAAATCTTGATCGAGAAGTGGCGGATCGGGCACAAAACAAAACGACCGCATTCGGCGCTCGGCTACAGGCCGCCTGCCCCGACGGCCTGTAGCCCCTGGGGAGCGAATCCATCTTCACAGCCCATGGCTGTGATATAAAACTCTCTCACTTCTCCTAGACCAATTCCCTGGCTCGGTCACTCCAGGCCGAAAATCCGAATGCCCCGGTACCCATTGATCTAATCACTTCCTCCGGGTCCGGCCTCGACCCAGATATCTCTCCAGCGGCCGCTGAGTTTCAGGTGCACCGAGTCGCTGTTGCGAGAACTATGGATGAGCAGGAGGTCCGTTCCTTGGTGCAAAAGCAGACAATTCGCCGTGATTTGGGGTTTCTTGGAGAACCCCGTGTAAATGTTCTCGAATTGAACCTTGATCTGGGTGTCACACATCCTGTGAAGTAACGCGAGAGAAGGATCGGGTTATTATCTCATTTTGAATCACCTGCATTTCCTGGCCCCGGGGAAAGTGTGACATTATTCGGGGTCGAATTGTCTTCGCGGTGTGTTTGGTTTCACCCGCCGCCGTTCCGGTTTTGCTAGAACCACATTTCTGCGTGTGCTAGAGTTGCCTCGCTAGGGAGCATTTTTCAGCCCAAGCGTCGCGCTTAGTCTGGGTGGCGGAGCGCCTCCACTCTCGATGGTCTCGCGCGAAGCTACTTCGCGAAAACAAATACCGTGACTGAACGCCTTCGTTTGCTTTTTCGGAAAGCCATATACAACCTGCGTGGCGGATTCCTGGTTCGACCCGTGACCATCGCGCTTGTCTTGGGTTGTGCCGGTGCCGTGCTCTCCTGGATCGAAGAGTCTGACCCTTCCATCAGCGACTGGGCTCCCCGCGTGCTTTTTTTCTCGCATGGAGATCCCGCGGTCGCCCAGGTCATCCTCAGCGACATCGCCACCTCCACCATGACCGTGGTTTCCATCGTGTTTGCGATCTTGCTGATGACCCTGACCCTCGCCTCCATGCAGTTCTCGCCGCGCATCATCGTCAGCTTCACGCGTGACCGTGTTACCCAATGGACCCTTGGCATTTTCCTTGGGACGTTTCTCTATTGCATGGCTGCTCTCCCGGCAGCACATTCGCGACCCGTCCCGTTTGCTCCCGTTCTGACCGTTATGGTCGCAATCCTCCTGGCCATTCTGTGCGTCGCTCTCCTGCTCTTCTTCATTCATCACATTACCCAGGCCATCAGTGTCAATCACATTGTGGACAGAATCGCCACGGAGACCGAGGCCGTCATCGATGGAGTGATGCCATTGCCGCGGAGGGACTCCCACATGGAAACGAGTGATTCCACTGTCCCGACAATGTGGGAAACCTCGCTGCCGAACGACGTCGCGGGCTACATCCGGTATGTTGATCTCAAGCAACTCTTAGCCCTCGCTGCCTCACACCACGTAAAGATTCAAGTTGTCCGTCGAGCGGGCCAGTTTGTGCCCGCAGGCACCCCGCTGCTCAGGGTAAACAAAGCTGACTGCCTTTCCCCTGAACTTGCTTCGGCATTTCGGGCGGCATTCGACTTTGGCCCTACTCGAACGCTACAACAGGATATCGAGTTCGGCGTCTTGCAAATCGTGGATATTGCGCTGAAAGCCATTTCTCCTGCTGTGAATGACCCCACAACGGCGGTGGGCTGCGTCGACCAGTTAAGCCGCATCCTGATTCGCTTTGTATCAAGGGAAGTGCCAGAACCCCGCCTTTATGATCTGCGTGGCGTCGCTCGCGTTCATATTCAATGGATCGACTTTGAGAAGTTGCTGGAGTCGGCGTTCGGCCAGATACGCATGTACTCGGAAAGAGACGTTGCGGTCAGCCTGCGCCTTCTGCGGGCCCTCTGCGATATCGCGATCACATCGCACGATGAGGATTATCGGAAGGTGCTCCTCGACCATGGTCGGCGTGTCGTCGAGGGTTGCTCGAAGCAGATGGGCGCCGAAGACCTTCGGAACCTCAATGTCCGCCTTGCCGAGCTCGAAAAGCTCGCCATAGCGGGCAAGAGCCTGCCCCACATTTCTTTGGTAACGAGCAACCGATCTGTAGGAACGTAATCGCCATCACAGCACTCGATCCCACAGGGTCTCCCAAGATTCGAAATCTTATCAAACAACACCATGCGCTGACTGTCGACGTCGCTCACTTTCAAGCGTGCGAGTTCGGCACGCCGGAGTCCTGCGGCATAGAGGGTCATCAGCAGTGTGCGATGCAAGGGAGGGTGGGCCGCATTGATGAGTTGTGCCACTTCCTCCTGGCTGAGGATCGTTGGCAGGTGAACGGCCTTCTTCGGGTAGGGCGTTTACGTGATACTCCAGGCTTTCTTGAGCGTCTTGACGTAGAAAAAGCGTAGAGCGGCCAAGTGTTGTGCCGCTATGTTCGGCGAGAACTTCCGCTTCTGAAACAAGCGGCCTGATATTCACGAATGTGTCGAGGACCTAACTCACACTCCGCATGGAGCTCACGCAGTAGTTCTTCATTCTGGATGACAAGGCAACTCGAAACGCCCTCTCGCTGTGCGCGTTCCGCCGTCGTTTTCACGCCACCAACGGGATCTCCGCATGACTGTACAAAAGAGAACAGCACGCACTCCCGTCAGACTCTAAAATTTGGTGTTGGCGACGTCGACCCTCGAGGACAGCCTTCCATCCCGAGCTAAACGACGAAGGGGAATCTTTGCTTAGGTTGCAAGAAAATCAGCACGTGCTGCAGATCTTCGGGTTGCTCCTGGGTCTCGGCCTGTTTTCCTACCACGTGCGAGAACTTATGGTTTGCTGGCTTCTCTTCAGCTTGCTATTTGTTTTGCTGATCTTACTTATTTGTGGGGGCGCACTCGCCTATTACACAGGAAAATGCGTAATCGATTGGGTTAGCACGACCCCACGAGTGACACTCAGTACTGACGACCTTCAGTTGAAAACTATCTCGGACGGCTTGGAGCTGAAGAGAGTTGAACCTTCTGGTTCGTAGCATCAACCGAAGGCTTCTGCCCGCGGTGCCGGACGGGGGTCACAAGGGATTGCATGAGGATTCTAACCAGCGAACACAATCAGGCACCATTCCGATTTCCCGGAAATGCCGTGTTTCTGACTGTTGCGAACTTAGACAGATGCACGAGGCATAGGTCCAAACCGGAAGTTCCCGGTTACTTGTGTTGCGCTAGAGATTTCCCCACAGGGCACCTATGCTTGCCAGATTTACTGGAGGAAAAATGTCCGTCAAAGTAGGCATCAATGGTTTTGGGCGCATCGGACGCAATATCTATCGCGCGACGTTCGGAGATCCCGCAATTGAGATCGTGGCCGTCAACGACATTACCGATGCAAAAACTCTAGCTCACTTGCTGAAGTACGATTCGATCCTGGGCAATCTTCCGTACAAAGTAACCCACACGGACGATACGATCTCTGTGGATGGCAAGAGCTTCAAGGTTTTAAAGACGAAGGATCCGGCGGATCTGGACTGGACATCCGTCAGCGCGGCTGTGGTGGTCGAATCGACCGGGCTTTTCACAAACGGCGCTAACGCGCGAAAGCATATTCGCGGATCGGTGAAGAAGGTCCTGATCTCCGCACCCGCCACGGATCCGGACCACACGGTGGTCCTTGGGGTGAATGACGAGACCTACGATCCAGCGAAGCACGACGTAGTCTCAAACGCATCGTGCACCACAAACTGCCTGGCGCCAGTGGCGAAAGTACTGCACGAAACATTAGGGATCACCGTGGGCACCATGACCACCATTCATTCCTACACGAGCGACCAGAGGCTGCTCGATTCCCCGCACAAGGACCTTCGTCGGGCCCGGGCTGCGGCGCTCTCAATGATTCCCACGTCAACTGGTGCGGCCAAAGCGCTCCACCTGGTGATCCCCGAACTGAAGGGCAAACTGGACGGTTATGCCATACGCGTGCCGACCCCGAACGTGAGCGTGGTGGACCTGACGGTAATCACGGAAAAGCCTGCGACGGTGAAAAGTGTGAACGCGGCCATGAAGCTTGCTGCCGAAGGTCGCATGAAGGGCATTCTGGAGTACACCGAGGAAGAATTGGTCTCCGTCGACTTTCGGGGCAACGATCATTCCGCAATCTTGGACGCTGGCTATACCCGCGTGGTCGGTTCCAATTGTGTCAAGGTATTGGCGTGGTACGACAACGAATGGGCCTATTCGCGCCGCTGCCAGGACCTAATCAAGCTTTTCACGGCACGGCTCTGAAGAGCAAGCTCGGCCTCGTACCTGCGACCACGATGAACAAACCATCGAACCGCAGTGGGAAGGTGAAAACCTCTTGCTATCCAGAACCGAACAGGAGATGAGTCATGAGAATTCTTCTTGCAATCGATGGTTCAAAGTTCTCAGAGGCGGCAACACAGGCCGTGATCGCACAAGCCAAGCCACAGGAAACTGAGGTGCACGTCGTACACTTCATTGACATATTCTCCAATCAGTTACCTGAAATGTTGGCCTATTACCCTGGAATCGAGCACGCGCGAGACGCGCAACGCAAGCCGGCAGAGGCTTTGGTTGCAAAAACCGCGCAATTGGTGCGGAATAAATGCCTCCGCGTGACTACAGCCGTGGAGTTGGGCAGCCCAAAATCTAAAATCATCGATACCGCCGCAGAATGGCACGCCGACTTGATCGTCCTCGGCTCGCATGGGCGAACTGGTCTTGATCGGTTCTTGCTGGGGAGCTTGCCGGATTCTGTTTTGCGTCACGCACACTGCTCCGTTGAGCTTGTTAGGCTACCTCGTCCTGCCAAGGGCTCGAAGCGCATAAGCGGAGCAGCGAAAGGCAAAGTCAGCAGAATACTGCTCGCAATCGATGATTCCAAATTTTCAAAAGCAGCGTCGCGGTTGTTGATCGAACAAGCTCGACCCCTCGAGACGGAAGTTCGAGTCTTACATGTAGTGGAGCCACTGCCACGCCTGCTGGCAAGGGGAACGGGTGGCTATAACCCGGCCCTGGATAAGCTACAGGAGGCTCGAACTAGGCAAGCGGAGGATCTGGTAGCCAAGTTTGCAGAAATGCTCCGTAGCAATAATCTAAAGGTCACCACGGCAGTTGGGAAGGGTGACCCTAAATCAAAGATCCTCGAAGCGGCAGAACAATGGAAGGCTGAATTGATTGTTCTGGGCTCGATTGGACAGAGTGGGTTGGAACGGTTTTTGATGGGCAGCGTCTCGGATACCGTGGCATGCCACGCCCGCTGTTCGGTCGAGGTTGTAAGGGTTCGTCCTTCACACTGAGACGCGAGGTGTAAGCCGTGATGCTATCTCAGGATAATCAACGAGCGCACCGCAACTTTATCGTAGTTCTTGAGGTGACGACCGTTCCACATGACGGCATCCAGTCAACGGCAGTATAAAGTTGGCGAGCTATCGAGTATTCGATACTCAGCAGCCCTGCTTATTCGGGAACATGCGTCCTTCGGCCGAGGATCGGGGTTAGAGCGTCATAGAAATGGAGGTCATAAAATGGGAATTTCCTTCAGAGCGATGACCGCTGCCGATGGGCTATTCAGGGGCGCTGCCATTCTATCCGTCGGACTCATCAACCTTGTCAAGCCAGCCTGCGGTGCTAGTTTTCTCGAAATGATCAGCTCCGTGTATTCCTGGTTTCATGCGTCACGGTCGTTTGTCGATATCGTGAATGGCACAATTGAAGGAGCTATCGCTTAACTGCTGTTCGCATGGCTCTACAACCTTTCTGCCGGCGAGCGCAGAGAATCCTGAAGTTGGGACTACGACCGGCATTGGCAGGAAAGAACGATGTCAACTCGCAACGGCTCGCTGGACTACTTGGGGGAATTGTGATGGCCTCACAATCCGATGACGAAAGGAGACTTCAAGCCCGCGGGCAAAATATCGGCTCGAAAGAAAACCAGGAACCGGTTCTTCGTCACAAAGCCGATAATATTGGCAGGACGGAAGGTAGCGAGAATTCTCATATGCGTTTTCGTTTACCAAAAACTATCTCCACGGACCCGGGGCGTCCGCACATCATAAGTCTGAAGCTGCGCGAAATGAGCCAGCTCTTCAATTCGATGGACCCTTCTCCGTTCATTGAGAAGGATCTCGACGACGACGCAGAAGAATTCATCGTAAGCTGGGCCCAAGAATTCTCCCCTGATGCTCCACTCAAACTGCGTATCTATTTGGACCAGTGGCCGGCTGAAGACCCTAAAGAACTGATCAGGACGGCCGTCCACAACCACTTTGCCCACCGTGCTCAAATTACCAACTTGGAGTTCAAGCGTCTGCTGAAGCAAGGGCGTACCAGTCTTCTCATCGGGCTGCTGTTTTTGTCTGCCTGCCTGCTTCTCAGCAAGATGTTGTTAGGCCGCGAGGAGGACACTTGGGCTGCCGTAATACGAGAGAGCCTCACTATTGCCGGATGGGTCGCTATGTGGCGACCGATGCAGATCTATCTCTACGATTGGTGGCCGTTGCGCCGACGGAGCCGAGTTTTCGTAAAGCTAAGCCACATGCCCGTGGAAGTTCTGCAAAAAGGCAAACCCTAACCGAAACCAGAACGACTTGGAGTCTTGACTCGAGCACAAGATTTAGAACGAAGGGGGGCGCGTGGACTTCTGGGAAGCTTAGCTTCGTTCGGTCAAGAAATTGAGAATTGCGAACTACACCGCGCAGCAGTTTCATGGCGAGAAGAGGTCAAAAGCCTCCACGCTGTCTGAGCAGCAGATTCACTTTGGCGCGGATAGCCTACGAATGTCCAAACTCTCTCGCACATTCGCTGCCTTAATAGCGGTTCACGATAATGTTCACGGTCTGACCCAGAGTAAGGGAGCTAGCCCGATTGCGGCAAGAGCCGTTATGAGCAAGAGGCTCTGCACACCTGTTTTCCGGTCGGCTAAGGCATAAGCGTAAATGCCTTTGATGAGGTTGTTGCTGACCGCGGCAATTAGAATTGCGACTGCCGCAACCTTCAGAGGTGTAACTGCACCTGCGACCTGAGTCATCCCCATTATGAACGGATCCACGTCGCTAACACCCATGATGGCGGCTAGAGTATTGACTCCCGCGCGCCCAAGATGGGTAGCGGCCAACTGCGTAGCTACCAACATTGCAAGAAACAACAAGGCGAAGAGAAACGTTGCGAGCACCTCGAGTGGATTCCTGGGTTCGAACTCCGGCTTTACCGCCTGAGCTCCTTCATCCGCTCGGCGCGTCCAGAGCCAACCGATGCCGAGCGCCAGACCAGCCAGTACCAGAAAGGAGAGCACGAGCAAGGACATTAGTTGTCGGTCGAAGAGGGCCAGAAGCGCGACCAAGCGCAAGTACATCACCCCGGAGGCGATCAAGATGCCCCCCGCGAAAAGGTGGGGATGCCGTTCACGAGCGGCCCGGCGCGCCACCACGATGGTGGTGACTGTCGATGAATATGCTCCGCCCAACAACACTGCCAGCACGACCCCTCCCCGTTCCTTCGTCAACTTCTGCAGAACGTAACTTCCGTAAGAGATGGTACTGACCGCAACCACGACGAGCCAGGTCTTGAACGGGTTGATGTGGAAGCGGCTAAATTCCTGACTCGGCAGTACGGGCAGGATGACGCCCGTCAAAAGCAGAAACTTGGCGAACGTAAGAATCTCGGACGGCGCGATGCGAACGGCAAGCTTCTCAAGAGCCACCTTGAGATCGAGTAGCAGCAGGCTCACAACGCTCAGCGCGGTAGCAATCCAAAAATGTCCGTAACAGACGAGTGCCCCCACCAGGAATGTCGTGAGGCCGTACATTTCTGAGGTGACACCGGCGGCCTTTGCAGAGGAAAGCTTGTGCCAGTACGACAAAAGCAGGAAACCGGCGATTACCAGAAAGCCGACAGTTAGCGGCAGCAGTTGCGAAGACGTGCAAGACTCCACTTTGGGAAAGCGACGCCGATTATTGGGACCTTGAGGACGCCTCGTTTTGCCATCGCGTAGAGTGCCGGAAAGATCATCTTGTGGGCAAGATCGCCCGTCACGCCAAAGAGCACCAGCGTGTCCGAGCAGGAAGTTGTCATCGGACACCCACTTTCTCGGCGGCAGTTGTCAGATAATAGACCATAATTCGGCCCTTATTTTGCCAGCTGCTTGCGGATGGATCGCAATTCTCTTCGATGTTTCGCGGTGGTCCTTGGATATGCCATCTTAAATGCGTCGAAGGCATCGAGGACAATTTGGGACACAATCAGCCGGGCATTCTCCTTATCATCGGCGGGAACGACGTACCAGGGTGCGTGACGGGTGCTTGTCGCGTGCAGACAAGCCTCATAGGCCTTCATATAATGCTTCCAGTACTTTCTCTCATGAATGTCCGAGAGACTGAATTTCCAGTTCTTGTCCGGCTCATCAAGACGCTCGAGAAATCGCTTTCGTTGTTCGTTCCTCGATAAATGGAGAAAGATCTTGACGATGTGGGTGCCGTTACGGTGGAGATGGTCTTCCAGGTCCACGATGGAACGATACCTTGCTTTCCAAATAGTCTTCTTGTCGAGCAATTCATCCGGAAGTCCTTGGGCGCGGAGAATCTCCGGATGCACGCGAACGACAAGCACCTCCTCATAGTAGGAACGATTGAAGATGCCGATCCGCCCTCGTTCCGGAAGCCTGCATGTCGTGCGCCAGAGAAAATCATGTTCCAATTCCTCGGCGCTTGGTTGTTTGAAACTGAAAACGTCGCAGCCTTCCGGATTGACCCCAGACATGACATGCCGGATGGCGCCATCCTTGCCAGCAGAGTCCATCCCCTGAAAAATCAGCAGCAACGCATAGCGGTTGGACGCGTAGTGGAGTTGTTGCAGCGAGCTCAGCGCCTGTATGTATTCTTCGAGGAATTTTTTATACCGTTTTCTCGACTTGTAGTAGGGCTTCACACTTGTCCGCCACTTGCCGAGGTCGACGTGTTTTCCGGCGGACACACGGAAGTCCTTTGAGTGGATTTTCATCTGCTTTTAAACAGTATCTTCGCCTGGGGACGAAGAATCTGTTCAATATTGGTCAATTAGGGACCAATGGCCGCCATTGGGAGGGCGATGGTGACTGCAATAACGACGATTTAGGCTTGGCGCCCCTTTCCTCTCAGCGCTTCAAAGCCGGAGACCACGTCGAACAGCTCTTCGTCGATAGATTCCTGCCGTATGCGGTGCAGCGTGCGGTTTAGCTCCTCCGAAATGTTTTCGATGTTCTTTTCCGCCCGTTGCATCGCCGCAAGGCGGCTGGCGTTTTCACTGGCAAGTGATTCGGCGCAGGCTTGAAACAGAACAACAAAGAGGTATTCCCGGATGAAAGCGTGAAGCGGTGACGTGCTGCCTTCGATGATCTCCGGCAAACTTTTTGTCGGCCAGGGCATTGCGATGAGCTTGTCATGCCATATGTGGTCCAGCGGAAGCAGGCGTTTGCTGATAGGCTCGTAAAGGGCTCCCGATTTTGGGTGGTTATAACAGACATAGACCTCCGCGACATCGCTGTGCTCTCGAGCCGCCTCGATTTCGATCAGGATCTGACCGACGAGGGGCGTGATAGCGTTGACTGAGGTTGGAACGGATAACAGGTCGGCCTGGGGCAGCCCGGTGCCCGCAATGAGCGCGTGAGTGCGCTCTCCTGCAGCCCAGATTTTCGTGATTTTGCCGGGAAACGTCTTGAGCGTGCTGATGGCAAATTCCACGAGCACTTCGTTAAACCTGCCGACGAGACCCTGGTCCGAACCGAAGAGAACTGCGCCGATGGGTCCCTTATGCGGAGAACGTTCGTTCTCTGCGAATGAAACCGGCACGGCATGACGGAGACACGCAGCCAATCCGAGCTCCACAGTACGATAGTATTCGTCGAGCGATTGGACTGCCTTTTCATATTGTCCAATGCTCGATGCCGCAAGGGCTTTCATCGATCGGACAACGGCTTCTAAATCCCCGGCACCTGCAATTTTTCGACGTAAACTCTCCATACTGCCGCTCATGGCTTAACCTTGGGGGCGGGTTTGGGTGCAGACTCAGAGTCGGTCTTGGGTTCAGCTTTGGACTCGGGTTTGGATACCGGCGCGGGCTGGAACGGAACGAGCGCCCGGGTGGCGATATCCAGAACCGCCTTCCGGTCGACGTCGCTCAATTCGTTAGCAGATGTTAATCGCTTAGAAAGGTCTGCCGGGATTTCCGCCACGACTTTTTGCAGCGCTTGCTCGGATTCTTTCACTTTTTCGAGCGGTATCCGGTCGAAGAGGCCTGTCGTCAAAGCAAGGAGTACGGTGATCTGCTCGATCATCGACACCGGCTGGGATTCAGGCTGTTTGAGGCATGCGCGGATACGCTGCCCATGATCGATAATCTTGCGGGTGGATTCATCGAGACGGGTGCCAAACTTGGCGAATGTTTCCAATTCCTCAAACTGCGAGTAGGCGAGCTTGAGGTGTCCGGCAACTGCGCGATAAGCGGCTCGCTGTGCTGCTCCACCTACACGCGAAACGGACTTGCCGACGTCCACTGCCGGAAGGACTCCCAGTTCGAATAATGTGGGCGAAAGGTAGATCTGGCCGTCTGTAATGGAAATAAGATTGGTTGGGATGTAAGCAGAGATATCCTGTGCGGTCGTTTCGATGACAGGAAGAGCTGTGAGAGACCCACCCCCGCGTTCCTTGGTCAAATGCGTCGACCGTTCCAGCATTCGCGAATGAATATAAAAGATGTCGCCGGGGAATGCCTCACGGCCCGGCGGGCGACGGAGCAAGAGGGAAATCTCGCGATATGCACGGGCGTGATGCGTAAGATCGTCGTAAACGATCAGCACATCATCCCCCTTTTCCATGAAATATTCCGCGATGCTGGTTGCGGCGTAGGGCGTGATATAGACAAGACCGGGAGCGTCGTTGCCTTCAACGACTACCACCACGGTATAATCCATCGCACCCTCCTTCCCAAGCTTGGCCACGACTTTCGCGACCGCGGAAGCGCGTTGGCCGATCGCGCAATACACACAGATCACATTTTTTCCGCGCTGGTTCAAGATGCAGTCGACCGCGATGGCCGTCTTACCCGTCTGTCGATCGCCGAGAATCAATTCGCGCTGGCCGCGCCCGACCGGAATGAGCGCATCGATGACCTTGAGTCCGGTCTGCAAAGGCACGACGACAGGCTCCCTGTCCATGATAGGTGGTGCCGGGCGCTCGACCGGAACTCGCTGGTCTGCGTTAAGTGACCCTTTGTCGTCGAGCGGTTTACCCAACGGGTCGATCACCCGGCCCAACAAACCGTCTCCCACCGCCACGTCCATGACCCGCCCGGTGCGCTCGACTTCGTCGCCAGCATGCAAATCCTGATAGCTGCCCAGCAGGACGACGCCGATTTCGTCCTCGTCCACGTTGAATGCGATGCCAAGCAGATCGCCCGGAAACTTCACCAACTCTTCAAACCCCACGCCGGGAAGGCCCGAAACCGTGGCGATACCCGTCGAGACATTCGTCACCTTGCCGATTTCACGTGTTGTCAGGTGCGGCGTGAAGGTTTCGCGCACTTGGTTTATTCCAGCAAACACGCTATCGAAAAGGTTCTGGAGGCTCTTCGGTTCCATATTCATTGGCTCTTTGTTTCGGGCTTAGGTTCTTCGGGCTTAGGCTCGGCTTTGTCAGCTCCGGGCTTGGCTTCCGGTTTAGCTTTAGGTTCAATTTTTGTTTCAGGCTCGGCCTTGACTTCAGGTTTAGGTTCGACTTTGGCTTCTGGTTTAGCTTTAGGTTGACTTTTTGTTTCAGGTTCAGCTTTGACTTCAGGTTTAGGCTCGGCTTTGGCTTCCGGTTTAGCTTCGGCTTTGGCTTCCGATTCAGGTTCGGGCTTGGCTTCCGGTTTAGGTTCGGGCTTGGCTTCCGGTTTAGGTTCGGGCTTGGCTTCCGGTTTAGGTTCGGGCTTGGCTTCCGGTTTAGGTTCGACTTTGGCTTCCGGTTTAGCTTCGGCTTTGGCTATAGCTTTGTCCTTTTCTTTCAGAACTTCGTCGACGCCTTTTTCCATCGACGCCAGATAATCGGCGATGCTCCATGCCAGCTTCTGTCCATTCGTGGTGAGTTCAATTCCGCTGATCAGGTCGGGCGCGGTCTCGAACCGGAGGTGGATATCAGCCGAGAAAGTTTCGTTGAGCGCATTTTGTATTACTGCTCGTTGTTTCGCAGGCAGGTCAAACGCGCTGCGCACGAGCGCAGGTCCGGAGGCTCTCTTAAGAGCCTCACCGAGGCCAGCTTTTGCGTGGGCGTCCATCTCTCGCAATCGGCGCGTGAACACCTCTCCCAGGCGTTCTTCCAAACTCGTCGTAGCGAGATCTGCAAGCGCCTTTCGCGCAATGGCAAATACTTCCAGTTCGGTCCGGCGGCTGATTGCTTGACGTAAGTTAAGTTCTTCGTTTCTCAACATTTCCTGTCGTTTTAAACTCGAAGCCGCGGCGGCTTGCCGCGCTTCGTCGAGGAGCCGCTGACGTTCGGCTTGCGCGTCGTCCGTCGCTTTGCTCAACAGCGCGGCACGTTGCTGGTCGAACTCCTCATTTTTGTGCTTGAACTCGTCGCTCTCCTTTTGCGCTTCTGTCTTTTTCTTGTCGGCATTCGCAAGTTCTGTGGCGATTCGCTTCTCTCGCTCATCGATGGCGTGGACGATGGGTTTGTATAGGAAGTGCCTCATCAACCACACTAGGATGAGGAAATTCAGTATCTGTGCCCCGACAGTGAACCAGTCAATGAGCATGGGTCACTTTGCCCCGGTCTGAGCGATGACGTGGTTCCAGAACGGGTTCGCGAAAATGATAATCATGGAGACTACAAAGCAGTAAATTGCCGTTGACTCGATCATGGCCAGACCAACGAATAAAGTCCGGGTGATCGTGGCCGAGGCATCGGGTTGCTGTGCCAGCGCAGTCAGCGCGGTAGCGACCGACCGACCCTCGCCGAGAGCTGGGCACATGCAGCCGATGCCCGTGGTGAGGCCGGCGGTGGCGATCGAAACGATTGCGACAAGAGTGTTGCTATCCATTAGGACTCCTTTTTGCTTCGAATGTTGACGATTGCAAATGATTCACCTTGGGCTGGGCATGAAGATCAGTCTTCAATTTGGGTGCGCGGGTTGCGGCTGCAATGTAAACCGCGGCCAGAATGCTGAAGATATAGGCCTGTACCATGCCAGTGAGCAGACCGAGCGCCGTCATGACGATCGGAAAAAGGAAGGGTGTGATGGTGAGCAGAATGCCGATAATCATCACCCCGCTCATCATGTTGCCGAACAAGCGAACGGCCAACGCCAGTGTACGTGATAGTTCGCTAATGATATTAAACGGCAGCATAATAAACGTCGGCTTCATGTAGGTCTTAAGATAGCCTCCCAACCCCTGCTCCCTGATGCCATAGAGAGGTACGGCAACAAACACACAAAGCGCCAGCGCTGCCGTCGTCGAGAGTGAACCCGTCGGCGGCTTATAACCGGGGAGGACGGTGCAGAGGCTGGCCGTCGCGACGAACAGGAATAGCGTCCCCAAGAAGGAGAGATACTTTTTAGGCTGGCTGAGACCTACATCCTTGATCTGTTTCTCCATGCCAGTCACGATGATTTCCAGCGCGCCTTGCCAGCGCGAGATAGTGCCTTCCGTCGCAAGCTTGCGGGTGATTAGTTTCGAGCCCAAGGACATCACGATCATCATGGCCCACGTAGTGACGATCGTTTCGTTAAGTTTGACAAAGCCGTGCTGCCAGAAAATCTGTTGGTCGGAAGTGAGATTCACAGTCCACCTTCTTCGATAATCTTGGTTTTCTTTTCAATTTGGACACGGGTGAGCCTCGCCACCAAGATGCGCGCAAAAAGAAATCCAAGCAGGCAAGCCAGCAATTTGTGCCAATCGCCACGCGAGACGTAATAGAGACCGGCAAGGACGATGAAAGTTCTCAGCAGGAAGCTGCCGGAGAACAAAACCGCCGGCTGTTTGGAGGAAATGCCCCTCTGAATTGTCCACCAAAGGCCCCCGAAAAAAATCATCCCGAGCAAGACTCCAGCAAGCAACGCTAGGGAGACCGTCAACGATTCACTCATGTTTGTCCTCCGGTTCATCCTGCATAGCCTTGTCCTGTTGGGACACCCAGTGCCACGCATTAGCACATCCGATGACCAACCCAACGACCAGCAGCATGAGCGTCCAGGAATGAGTTCCCGGATGACGCCGGTCCATCCAGAGCCCGAGCATCGCGCCAAGAAGCGTCGGCACCGCCACGGACCAACCAATCAGTCCCGACATGCCGAGACCAAACCAGACACCTTGCTTTCCTTCGCGCTGCGCCCTGAGCTTGCGGGCAGCTTTTGCGGCTACTTCGCGGATGAAGGCCGGCTCCTCCTTCGTTGGTTGATTTCTGAGTTCATCGTCCATGTTCAAACTCCGCGAACCGCCCGATAAATCCGCTTTCCATTTTGGTGATGGCCGTGCGCACTTTCCGCTCCCGTTCGTCGAGCGTCAGAAATTCATGTTTTACCGCTTCGTGGAGATGGCTGAGATCCGTTCCGCCCACGGCGTGGCGGACGGAGACGAGCACATCCGCGCCGGCTTTGACCAACACACCTTCGTCGACGGCGATGTAAACCGTTCCGTCCTCTTTCGTTTCGTAGCTTAAAATCCCTGGCGCAAGTGCCGCAACGCAGTCGAGCCGGTGCGGCAATATTCCGAAAGATCCCTCAGAAGTCTCAGCGACGATACGCGAGACCTCGGTCTTCTCCGCGAAGATTTCAGAAGGGAGAAGAATTTTAAGATTCATGGGTGCCTCCGGCTTTGGCTTTCGGTTGCGGACTCACTTTTTTCGCTTCTCCAATCGCTCCGATCATATAGAGAGCGCTCTCAGGATAATCTTTGAACTCGTCTCGCAGGATGCGTGCGCAGCCGTCAAGCGAGTCTTTGAGGCTGACGAGCTTGCCCTTCATCCCGCTGAACTGTTCGGTGGTGAAAAACGGCTGCGTCAGAAAGCGCTCCAGTCGCCGAGCCCGAGCGACCGTATTGCGGTCTTCCGGGGAAAGCTGTTCCAGGCCGAGCATCGCGACGATATCCTTGAGGGCCTCGTATTGCCCCATGGTCTGCCGGATTTCCTGCGCCAGATTGTAATGCCGCTCGCCGACAATGCCTGCCGTCGCCATTTTCGAGTTGGATTGGAGCAGGTCCATAGCGGGATAAAGGCCTTCGCTCGCCCGTTTGCGCGAGAGCACGATTGAAGCGGAGAGATGCGAAAACACGTGCACCGCCGCAGGGTCGGTCAGATCATCCGCTGGTACATACACAGCCTGAATGGATGTGATGGCTCCTGCATGGGTGTTGGCGATGCGCTCCTCCAGCCCTGACAACTCCGTGCTCATTGTGGGCTGATAGCCGAGTCGGGAAGGCATTCGTCCCAGCAAGCCGGAGACTTCCATGCCGGCCTGGATGAAACGGAAAATATTATCGATCAGCAAGAGCACGTCCCGATGCTCGTCGTCGCGGAAGTATTCGGCCATTGTCAGCGCCGCATCACCCACTCGAAACCGGCTGCCCGGCGGCTCGTTCATTTGGCCGTAGACCATCACCATGTTCGGAAGTACACCGGCTTCTTTCATCCCACGGTAGAGCTCTTCGCCTTCGCGGCAGCGTTCTCCGATCCCGCAGAAAATGCTCATCCCTTTCTGATGGCCGATCATGTTGTGGATCATCTCCGTAAGGAGCACCGTCTTGCCAACGCCCGCGCCACCGAATAAACCCGCTCTCCCCCCCCGCTCCAGCGGCACGAGAACATCGATGGCCTTGATACCCGTCTCAAAAATCTCGGACTTGGTGGAACGTTCGGACAATCGCGGTGGCGCGCGATGGACGGAACGCCACTGTACATCCGACGGGGCAGGTTGGCGGTCGATGGCATGACCGAAAACATCAAACATTCTCGAAATGATCGCTTTACCGACCGGTACCTCCAAGGGGCCGCCCGAGTCCTCGACTGACATCCCTCGGGCCAAACCTTGCGTGGGTGTCAAGGCGATTCCGCGCACGCGGTGCGCGTCCAGTTGAGCTAATACCTCGATGGCAATTTGTCCCTCCTTCGCGTGCAGCAACGAGTAGATAGGCGGCAAATGTGTGTCGAACCGTACATCTACGACACTGCCGCGGACTGAGACCACCGCACCAACGTTTGAAGGACTGGTTTTGTTCTTCATCTACGCTCTCGCTGGTCGAACATCGGGCGTCACACCTTTCCTTCCGGCGGATCGGCGGCTTTTCCCGGCGGCAGGAAATTCGGCACTTCGAGGCGTGCCACGCCAATCCTGTAGTCGGCCACCCCGTAATAGACGTCGAAGCGGTCCGGCGAGCCAAGATCGTCGCGGCGATCGATGCCCGTGGGGAACACGACGTTAGCGACGGTCCCGTGGCGTTCTTGTGGCAACACCGGTGCCAACACTGGCTCCGCCGATCGATAGCGGAGCAGCTGCGGATGCTCCTTCGAGAGCACCATCACCCCGGCCGAGTAGCACAACGGATGTGGGTCGTTGCTCGGCTCCGCCAGTTCGCTCACGCCGTGGTAAATGATCAGCCAGCCGTGCCGGGTCAGAATGGGCGGAGTGCCACCACCAATTTTGAGCCGCTCCCATAGCGCGACCGGGGCGGCTAGACGGTGATGGGAGGCAAACTGGCCGATGCGATTTGGTTCCGGGCCTTCCAAGGCCATCGGGCTGTAAGAAATCCAGATACTTTCCCAATCGAGATCCACCTGGCGGGACGCGGGGTGGCAGGCGGTTTCCTCCGGACGCGTGCCGGGAAAAAGAGGCCGGTGGAGGATGGCCAGTTCTGGATGTCCGGATGGATTAGGAATGGTGACGGGAAAGAGGCTGGCATCTTTGTCATCCACGTCGCCGCATTCGATGCCGTGGTACGGACCAAATGTTGTGACTCCCATACGCTGCCAGTGAAAGAGATCCGCTGATAAGGCCAGAGCGATCCGCGGCCCTCTTGGCGAAAATGCGGTGTACGTCATGATGTAGCGCTGGAGCGGTTCCACGAACGTGATACGAGGATCTTCGCAACCACCGCCGCCAGCAGGCCGCAGTTCATAATCGGCTTCCGGTTCCAGTGCGATGCCGAGTCGCTCGACGCCTATCGGATCGCCAGCTGAATTAAAGCGCACTCGCGCAATCCCAATGCGAGAGTAATTTCCCCGGGCGACGATTCGCGGAAAGAGGTAGAGCTCTCCATCAGGGCCACGTGTGGCAGCCGGATTGAGGACGCCCTCGATCTCGTGAGGATTACCCGGCTCCGGCTCCATTACCATTCCCAAGCGCTTTAACTTAAATTCATTCATCAAATCCCTTCACAAGATCACGCTGCCTGATCGCCATCTAAGCAAGCGATGATTGCTTCGGTAACGGGCTTAGTCTCGTTGGGACCCCGAACTGAGATGGAAACAACACCGGCCTCTTCAGCCGGATAGTCGTTACCTCCCACGAACAAGGCATCACCGATGAAAATCATCTCTTTCAATGAAATACCCAGGAGGTCTCGCAGCTTTCTGATTCCGTACGCTTTGTCAATGCCGGGTCTGGTGACGTCAATGGATGTCGCGCCACCCATTCGGACAGAAAATTCAGGAATAAAAGTGTCGAGGATCACTTTGATTTTCTTCCGCTTGGTGTAATCGGGATCCCATTTGTCCTTTTCTTCCAAGGGGGCTTGCTGACCCAATGCGGAAAACGTAATCTGGCTTCCCCGGTCTTCAACTACTTCTCCCCAGACCTTTTCGACCTTGAAGCCCGCTGCTGCGACCGCTTTGTTTAAAGAACTGATGATTTTCTGTTTTTGGTCCGGGGTGAAGTCTTCGGAATAAAGTTTTTTCCATTCTCCTGTGTATTGAAAGAATTTGGTGCCACACGTAGGAAGGAGAGATAAATTCACCAGGCTTCCGTCGTGGGGAAGATGAGAGAGCAGTTGTTTTTCAAACTGAGGCCAATCGCCTCCAGAAATCACAGCTACTTTCACGACACCTAGAAGGTCATGCAGCCGCGCCGCCATTTCGGCGTCAAGAGCTGATTTACTCTCCGCAAGTGTACCGTCGAGGTCAAAAACAATTAGCTTTTTCACTGTCTTTCCACCCCCGCATTCTTGCCACTTCAATGCGAGTTTGCAGCCTCGCCAACCATCCTGCTGTTGCCCGGTTCGGAACTATTCCGGCAGCTCAATTTCCAACAAGTTCGCTACACAACTTGGCCGAAAAACACACGCTCCGAGCACCGCCGGCAAGAGCATCACGTCGCCTTTTCCGAGGGCATAAGTAGCGCCGCCCCAGTCGACCTGCCCCGTGCCCTCGATGCATACCAGTACGCGGGCCTCACCCGCGGTGCCGACGGTGAACGGCGATTGTCCACGGAGGCGCCACAACCGGAATTGCCTACAATAAAAGAGTCTCTCGCGTTCCATCGGCGTCGTCGCCTCCACCACGGGTACCACCAAACCGGCCGTGCCGTCCACAAAATCAATGCAGGCAAGCGCCTGATCGACTTGGAGCGCTCGCAGGTGGCCTGTCTTGGCGTCAACATGGCCCCAGTCGTACAGCCGAAACGTCACATCGCTGTTCTCCTGAATCTCGAACACCACGATGCCATCGCCTAGAGAGTGAACCGTTCCAGCGGGCAGGAAGACGCCATCGCCGGGTTTGGGAGTGAAGTATGCGAGATCGCCCGCTACCGTCCCATTCGCGAGCGCGCTCCGAAGATCGTCTACAGTGATACCTGGCTTCAGGCCCGCGTAGATGCGGCTTTTCTTCTCCGCCTCCAGCACAACCCATGCTTCCGTTTTCCCGTTTTCGCCCGTTGGCAACAACTCCTTTTGCCCATCCGCGGGATGTACCTGGACCGAAACCATTTCACGCGCGTCGAGGAACTTCAGCAGAAGTGGGAATCGGCGGAAACGCTGGGCCAACTTCCCCAGCAATTGCTCCCGAAACTGCCCCAGCAACTGAGTGATGGTCTGCCCTTTGAGAGGTCCATTGGCAATACGGCTTGAATGGTCATCGCGGTCACTGAGTATCCACGCTTCGCCGATAGGGCCGTCGCCCGGAAGGGGTGTGGTAAGCAACTCGGCCAAACGCCGACCGCCCCACAGCCGATACTGATAGATCGGTTCGAAGCGAAGGGGATACAGAGGCATTTGACTCATGTTTTGTACTTCTCTCGCATCAATGGCCAGCGAATCCTTTTCACCGGCCGTCGCCGCTTGTGCCGTTGTTTTCAAGTTCGCGCTTTCACCTGGAATCGTTCCTTGTTGTTGTAAGTCCATGGGGCTCCGCTATTTTTCGAGCGCACCTGACCGCGGCTACTGCGGTTGGCTGCTCGGCACTAACGACAAGTCGACGCTCATAAAAAAGACGGTGATTGCCACGACCATGAGGAATAGGCCGAGCCAGAAACGCCAGTCACGATGCGCACATCTCCAGTAAGCAACATCTTGGTGATGAACGTGTTCCCCATCCACTACTGCCTGCAGGTGGTGATTGTGCTTGCTCTCATGCATTAGTTCCCTGCCATCTCGATCTCATACTGAATTATCGCGGACCGGCGTTGTTACTGCTCGGCTCCATCTCTTTCCACTTGCAAATACCAGGCAAGCCCCGTCCGTATTTATCAAGAAGATGCTGCTGCCCGATGCAATTGTGCTGGAACTGGTATCTCCATCGCGGCACTGTATTCGCAACGGCGGGCAGCCCGATTGCACGCGGCTCGATGATAGAGAGCTTGCTGTGCCTCCAATACGTGAGTTTGCCGGCCTTGCCAAATCTCTAAAGCCGGTTGCTGGATGGCGCGGGCAAAGGAAAACCCCAACGCCCAAGGCAGTCGCGACTTGAATCGGACATTCATGGCGTTCAAACGAGCCGAGGCCAGTTCACTCGGTTGGCCGCCCGACAGGAACGCAATTCCGGGAACGGCGGCGGGGACAGTTCGCAACAGACACCTCACTGTGGCGTCGGCCACGTTATTCACATCTTCCTGCTGGCGACAGGTTAATCTCACCTGATACTGTTGTTCGCCGATGCCCACTTCTTGTACTTCTTCATGTTGCGGGCAGGCCAATCCCGGAAGCGCCATGTTGGGCTTTAGGATCATGCCTTCCAGCATCACGCGTTGCGAGCAGAGCTGGTTGAAAACCGTTCGCAGCACCTCTTCCGTTACCGCGCAGCACCGCTCCAGGGTATGCTCGCCGTCCATGAGGACTTCGGGCTCGACGACGGGGACCAGTCCGGCTTCCTGGCACAACGTGGCATAGCGAGCCAACGCGTTCGCGTTGGCCTCGATGCAACCCCAAGTGGGTATGCCATCGCCTATGACCATCACCGCGCGCCACTTGGCAAAACGCGCGCCCATTTGAGAGTATTCCGCCAGTCGTCCTCGCAATCCGTCCAGACCTTCGGTTATTTTTTCTCTGGGATGACCGGCCATATCCTTTGCGCCGGTGTCAACCTTGATGCCGGGAATGATTCCCGCATCGGTGATGACCTTGAGAAAGGGAGTGCCATCTTTTTTCTTCTGGCGGATCGTCTCGTCAAAGAGGATCACGCCACTAATGGACTCACCGAGACCCGGCGTGGTCACAATCAACTCCCGATAGGCGCGCCGGCTCCCCTCGGTCTGCGGAATTCCCAACCTGGCAAATCGTTTGTTGCAAGTGGGAGTGCTTTCATCCATTGCTAGCAGACCCTTGTCGTCGGCGACCATTGTCCTGGCGGTGTCGATAAGCGGTTGTATATTCATTTGAGGTTGCTCCATTTCCAATTCCGAATTTCCGGCGTGTCTTGGCCGTCCTCGTGGATGTAGTGCTTGTGCTCAATAAGCCGGTTGCGGCCGTAGGCCGCTACGCTTCTCCCTACCACTTCCGCGCCTCAGTGGCCTCGGCATGATCGAAGTATCGAATCGTCGCTTTCGTAAACAGCTTGAAGAACATCGCCATGCCGTGCTGCCACTTTTTATCGCCGACCATCGCGAGCCGTTCGATGTCGGCGAAGTGTTTTATGTCAAACTTGATGTCCTCCCATACCGCCCCTGCGTCCCAGCCGTGGAAATCGGCCACGTCGAACAGCACGCGCAATTTTCCGTGTTGCCGGACCAGTCGCTCGAACTCATTCACAAAGTGCTCGTAATCTGCCTTTACCAGCTTTCCGCTGATGTGAAGGATGAGCACCTTCCCGCCGTCTTCTTCATTCAGTTGAATGGGCATTTTGGATCCTTTGATTTAGGTGAAATTTGTTTTCTACGTTTGCTCTCGCTTATCCACCGTTAGTTTGGTTCAGGCGCTCGCGCCTTCCCCGATAGCGGTTTTCCTTTTCTGCATTCCGTCGTGACTCCATTTCCAATTCCTAATCTCCGGCAAATCCTGACCATGTTTGTCGATGTAGTGTTTGTGCTCGATGAGCTTGTCCTGCATCTGCTGCTTCAGATA
>Ga0181532_10001163_pt1 | contig 25828 bp, 25 predicted proteins | sample PEATcosm2014_Bin_33_FD_119768 | JGI IMG/M metagenome (GOLD analysis project Ga0181532, IMG submission 119768) | Peatland microbial communities from MTU Mesocosm Facility, Houghton, MI, USA - PEATcosm2014_Bin11_30_metaG | ecosystem: Environmental > Terrestrial > Soil > Wetlands > Peat | place... | reverse complement strand
CTGCTCCCAGCGCTGGAAGCCGCGGTACCAGGCGGCATTCAGCGCCTCGAGCGTGCCGTATTTCTTCTTCAACCATTCCCGGAAGCGCGCCTGGCTCGACGGGCAGAAGCAGAATTCGGGATTAGTGAGATAAGGGAATTCAGCCCAGTTAATTACGTGCGGCTCGCTCCAAACATCCCAGCCGTAAAGCGCCGAAAACCTGTTGGCCTCGCTGGAGAGAGCTACCAGAAACTTCACGATCGCGCTCCGCACGCCCTCATGGTCGATGCAAAACCCCGGCGCGGCCTGCGAAATAATCACCGCGCCGCTGCGGTCCACAAACTTGCCGTCGGGATACTTCTCGCCCACCCAGTCGGGAGCAGAGTCGAGATAGACCTGCACCACCACACGCAACCCACGCTCCTGGGCAAGCCGCATCAGCAGATCGAGGTTCTCGAAATCGAACTCACCCGGCTTGGGCTCCGCCGTCGCCCAGTCCACCCAGCACTTCACGGTGTTGAAGCCCACCGCTTTGATTTGATCCAGATCTTTTCCCCACCGCTCAGCGCTGCCGGCGTCCACGCGCTCGAGCATCGGCGCGCGAGCTTTTCCGCCGCCGTACCACACCGCGACGGGATAGAAAGTATCGCCGCCGGCAGCCTTAGTGGCTTCCGGCCCTCGAGCCGAGACAATTTGGGCGAGCAGAAGAACTCCGATCGCGGTTCTCAGTAGCAGGTAGCGCGGACCTCCGCTTTTGAGGTCCGCGGCTCTTCCTGATTTCTGAAGACATACACGTTTCATGACACACACCCCAAGAATTCAAGCCGTCAGTATATACAGATCGTCGCTTGCGGCCAACCGCGCTCTCAGAGTTGTCGCTCTCAGAGTTGCTTGTGGTGTCATTCCCAGATCAGGGAAAAATCTGCGCCCCATTAAAGTTGACAGGGAGTAGCAGCAAACCTAGAGTGGGTATAGAAGAGATCGCCTCTGGAGGAATTTCTGAAATAAAAGTTCGGGGGGCTAACGATGAGTCGACCTTTGAGCTTGCTTGCGCTTGCGGTCCTCGGGACATCCTTGTTAGGGACCGATGCTCTTGCGGCGGCAAACGATGAGGAGGATGTGCGGAAGTTTGTCTCCGGCTTCGTAACCGCATGGAACCACCACGATATGGAAACGTTCGGCAAGCTCTTTGCCCCCGACGCCGACTTTGTCAACGTGGCAGCCGCCCGGTGGAAGGGACGCGAATCCATTCAGATAAATCATGCGTGGTCGCACGGCACAATTCCGCGCGATACGCCGGGCTTCGAGAAGTTAGACCAATACTACGGGATCTTCAAAACAAGCACGTTGCGGTTCACACAGATCGACGTGCGCTTTCTGCGAAGGGACGTGGCCGTCGTCTTGGTAAACGCTGAACTGGTCGGGGATGCGCGAACGCCCAACCCGCGGCACACCGTGTTGACGTTTGTGGTTACTCGTCAAAATGGCGGGTGGCTTATCGCTGCCGCTCAGAACTCCGAAATCAATCGCACCGTCAAATAAGCGGGCGCTGGCCTCTCAGAATGACATGTCATCCTGAGCGAAGCGAAGGATCTGCTTTTGTTCGCACGCTGCACGCACTTGTCGCCGGGCCGAGATTAGAGTTGACTTAGGCGCTCGCTATGAGCGAGCATAGGTTATGGCGCTACTCATCCCGCCGGCCGTGTTCAAGCAGCTTGCCGCGGTGCCCAAAGCGGACGCGCGAAGATTGCTGGCTCGACTTGAGAAGATCGCCGAGGCACCGCACGCCTCCCACCCTAACGTCGTTCAGCTCGCCGGCGAACAGGGTGTGTTTCGGGTGCGTCAAGGCGACTGGAGGGCTGTTTTCTCGCTTGAAGAAGGTGATGTGATTGTCGACAGGGTGGCGCATCGACGCGAGGTGTATCGATGAACGGCGTTAAGATTCTGAGCGAAACCCCGGAAACGGTGACCGTCAGTCGTGGGGATTGGACGCAACTCCTGAGCAAACTCGAAGACGCGCTCGACCGCGCGGCAGTGGTCGAACGTCGCAGGCATGAAGAGCGGAAGGGTAAGCTGGCCGCTCGCCGCGATTACCTTACTGCTGGTGAAGCGCGACGACTGCTGGGTGGAGAGAGCCCGGTCAAAGTTTGGCGCGAAAAGCGAGGACACTCACAGAGGGAGCTCGCGGCAGCAGCAGGGGTGGCCGCCGGGTACCTTGCCGATATCGAGACGCGCCGCAAGCCCGGCAGTGTGCTTGCCGTGACGAGGCTGGCAAAGGCACTCCAAGTCAGTATCGAGGATCTTCTCACAAGCGATTAGCCCAACTCGAACCCGTTAGAGTGCGATTAGGAACCGAAGGACAGCACTTATGACCGGTATCCAGTTCGTCACTGACGACAAGGGCCGCAAGGTGGCCGTTCAGATTGACCTGAAAAAATATGGCGCCTTGTTGGAGGATTTCTGGGACGGGTTGATTTCATAATCGCGACGCCATGAAAAGGGGATACCTCTTGAAAAGATCAAAGCGGACCTTGTCCGAAGTGGGCGACTGCGTGAATAGCTGGTGACAACTCACGCCCTGCCCGTTGCACCAATCCTGATTGACACGCCACGCCGCTGAGCCATAGAATCCCCCCATGAAAACCATCCTTCGGACGACAGTACTGGCCTTACTCATTGGAATTTCGGCGTTGACAGCGGCAGGCCCGCCGACCGCCCGACAAGTGCTCGACAGCGCCAAAGCCCAAGCCGCCGCGCAGCACCGAGACATCTTTCTAATTTTCGGCGCCTCCTGGTGAGGGTGGTGCAAGCGCCTCGATAGGTTTATCGAGGCTCCCACCATCCAGCCCATCTTCGCCCGACATTTCGTGATCGCCCGCATCGACGTGCAGGAGCGCAACGACAAGGCCAGCCTCAACACGCCCGGCGGCGAAGCGCTCGAAGCCCAATTCGGCTCCAAAGGCACCGGACTTCCCTTCTTCGCCTTCCTCGGCGAACACGGCGAACTGATTGCGAACTCTAATCGGCCCGTTCCCGGTAAGCCTGATGGCGAGAACATCGGACACCCCATGGCGCCCGAAGAAGTCGACCATTTCATGCGGATGCTCCGCAAGGCCGTGCCCGCGCTCCCTCCCGCAGACGCACAAGCGATCGATAATTACCTGCGCCATCAAGAGCGCTAGGTGGTCATGAGAAGCGCCATCGAGCGCGGCAGCTCGGGCTGGCGCATGCGAAGTGATGGGTTGTATACGCTGCTGGAAGTTCCGCGCAACGATTCCGCGGTCCTTCATCTCTGACCGCGTCGAGACGAGATCGTCCGGGAGGGCGGCGTGGCGCTGGTGCTCGACAGCTTGCAGAAAGCAGTTTCGGCCTTAGCCGCCGTACTGGCCAAGAGCGACGATGTCGAGTTCATGAACAGTCTCGATGACGTGGCCCGCAACGCCATCAAGGCCGGCGTCATCCAGCACTTTGATTTCACTTACGAACTTTGCTGGAAATTCATCAAGCGCTGGTTGGAAACAAACATCAGCGCCGGAGTCGCCGATGGCGTGACGCGGCGCGAACTTTTCCGCCTCGCGGCGGAGAATCGCCTGTTGGACGACGTCGATCAATGGATGCGCTATCACGAAGCGCGGAATCTGACTTCCCACATTTATCAGCCCGAGATCGCCGAGAGGGTCTACAACACCGCCCACGACTTCGCCCGCGATGCCGCGCGCCTGCTGGCGGCCTTGGAAGCGCGCAATGATTGATCTTCCCCCTCAGCATCTCCAGACTGTCCGAGCCATCCTGGGTCAACATGTCCCCAACTGCGAGGTCCGCGCCTTCGGTTCCCGCGTCAGCGGGCCCGCGAAGAACTACTCCGACCTTGATCTGGCCGTTGTCGCACCCACCAAACTGAACCCCGAGACCCTCCGTCAACTCAAAGAAGCTTTCGAGGAATCCGATCTCCCGTTTCGCGTCGATGTGCTCGACTGGAATGAAACCTCACCTGAGTTCCAAAAAGTGATTGAGAAGGCCTATGAACTCATCCCGGCGGGCATCCAGGACACTTTGCCCTCCTGATAGGGACTACTTGTCTGGACTATTTTGTGCTTGACAAAATCCTGACGGTGTGCTAGGCTATACTGGTGGGGATGTTGGCGGCTCGAATTTCGGGCCGGAAGGGGCTTCTCGATCGGATCGGCGGGACGGAAGAAGGTTATCCAAATGGCGGGAACGAACTCAGCCCTCTGCCGCGAAGGAGGGTGGCCGCAAGGGGCAACCCAGCGAGGCAGTCTGGTTCAGCGACAAATTGTTGTCGAGGCGCGAACGAAGCGAAGGTGAATAATCGAGAATTGGCGGAACAAAGCGAGAATGTCTATGAAAACAAAGGATCGCGCTAAAAAGCGCGTGGATTGGAACGGCAGCGGGGGCTGCCGAGCTGGCGCTTTGTTCCGGGAGGTTCAATCAGGTTTGCCAAATTGCGATCCGAAGGCGGCAGCTTCGCTGCCGCACTCTAAAACTCGGGGAACAAAGCGAGAATGTCTATGAAAACAAAGGGGCGGTCTGAAAAAGCCATGAATCGGGGCGCCGGCGGTGGCTGCCAGGCCACTGCTTTTTTCCCGGAGGTTCAGCAAGGTCTGCCAAGTTGCGACTCAAAGGCGGCAGATTCGCTGTCGCACTCCAACACTCAGGGAACAAAGCGAGAATGTCTATGAAAACAAAGGGTAGGCCGCTGATATCACGCCATGATGCTCCTATGCCTATGAAAACACTGCACTTATAGAGTACTTCCTGTATAGTATTGAAAATAAACGACTTAAATCCATCACTCCTCTGGCTCTGGCGGCGGCATCTTGAACGCCGTCGGTTGGGCGTAGTCGTGCAACGCCACCGTGGTAGGCACGGCCAAGGCGATGAGGCGATCGATATCGAAGTCCTTGAACAGGTCCAGGCAGAAGAGCTCCGGCGCAGCCCGGAAGATCACGGGCGTGTCCAGCAGGAAGCCGAGGCTCGACATCGCCTGGCGGCTCACGTGCTCGGAGAAGAGCGCGGGTTCGAGCGCCGCGGCGACGAGGCCCACGACCTGGCTCCGAATCCCGCTGGTCTCAAGGCGCACGGATTGCTGCCCTGACATCTGCCGAAGCCATTTCGCAGCGGCGATCACCTGGCCCGCCTCGATGCCCAGCGGCCGGTCGCCGGTGGTCGCGACCAGCAACTCCCAATCCGTCGGGTCGGGTTTCTGCGGAGTCGTTTCGCCCATGAAAAGCGGGTCCAGCGCCAGCACCTGTTCCCCGCGATTGACGCGGTCGGAGACCATCGCGCCGGATTCCCTTCTCCCCTTGTCGTTCAGCACCAGGGTAGCGGGAGCGCCGGCCGGCACGGACAGGGCCTTCAGCCAAACGCCTGTGGCGGTAAGCCGGTTGTCGAAGTCAAAGCGATAGGAGATGGTCTCGAGCCCCTTGTTCTTGGTGTTCCACATCCTCCATGCGCTCGAGATCTTGACCGGTTTGTACCGCACGTCCGCCTCGAGTCTGGTACGCTCCTTGGTCGCCCAGGCCGCTCTTGCCGATGAATCCGTAGGGACAGGATCTCGCACGATTCCCGCCGCCATTTTCCGCGCCAAGCCGAGGATCGTCAGGTTGTCCTTGGCCAACCCCACCAGCACTTCCTCGCGGCTCTTGATCTCCGCATCGCTGGGAATCTCCGCTGTAGCCACCGGCAGATTGAAGTGAGTGGTGAAGAACTTATAGGCGGCCTCGCGGTTATCGATCTGATAGTTGTGGGTCCCCGGGTCGCGGTTCTCATGCCAGGCCAAGGCCGCCTCAGCTCCGTAAAGTTTGAAGAAGGGCTGGATATTCGTGTAGATGTAAGGCTTGACCAGGTCAGCGCGGAAACAGCAGTTGTCCTCCGCATTGTGGATGAGGAGAGTGGGGCGCGGAGCGCGCAGGGCGGTGAGGATGGTGTAATCGAAACCCGCCTCAAAATCGGTGGGATCTTCCTCGATCTCATCCGTGTCCACAGGATGGGTGAGGTTCGTTTCGAGAGAACCGAAACCAGCTACCTCGACCGCGACCTTGATCCTCTCGTCGAGCGCGCTGAGAACAATGGTTTGCCAGCCGCCTCCGGAAAGGCCCGTGACGCCCAGGCGCGCGGGGTCCACTTGGGGAAGCGAGGCAAGGTAGTCCACGCCCCGGCGCATGGCCAGGAAGAACAAGCCCAATTCGTTAGCGCCCACCAGGTCCAGGTGGGCGCCGAAATCGTGCCCATTCTCCGGTTGGTGGAGTTCGCCGCAACCCATCCATTCCAGGTTGAGGACCACGATGCCGCGCTTGGCGAAATTGATGGCGCGCTTCTGCTTGTACTCGGCGGCATTCCCCAGCGGGTCGTGCCCGTTGACGTTGACGATCGCCGGCGCTCGTCCCGCCAGGTGTTCGGGCTCGTAGAGGATCGCAGTTGAATTGAACCCCGGTACGATCTCAAACCGCAGCTTGTGCCAGCGATAACCATGCCCGGTTTCGAACACCCCCAGATCGTCAAACTTCGGCGCCGCATCCACCCAGGCGCGCGGCCATCCGTGAAAGGCGATGTCCCGGAGGATATGCTCACGCCAGCGTTTTTGCTCTGAAGTCCACTGCGCAGCCGACGAAGGAGACGGCAGCTTGGGAATCCGCGCCGTAAGGTATTGATTCAACTGGTAAGCCACGACCGAGACAGGCTGGATCTCCGGTTCCAGAACCGTATTCAGATCGCTGGGCCCGGTTTGAGCCTGCAGGACCAACGAGCCCGCCAAAACGGCGGCCACCAACAAGGGTTTCGAGCGCATGTTTCCTCCCGCCCCGCGGAATGTGGTTGGGGCAAGCGGGCAAGCATCATGGACGCGCCCGCCGTTGTCAAGTGCATTTTGCGTGGGAGTGACAGTTCAGGGGCTCACGATGAGGTGGCAGGAAGAGACGGAAAGGCGGGAAGGGCCGTCAAACGGTGTGAATGCGGCGTGGGACCTCGAACGGCGGGCGCCAGGGTGCGGCTTGCGGGATGCGTATGGATTGGCGCTTGCGGGAGTTTTGAAAGATGCGCAATTGGACGTGGGCGAAGAGCGGCGCCATCGCCATCCAGCCCACCGAGTAAAAGCTGCAGGTAATTTCGGTGATGGAGTAGACGGTGAAAAATGTCATGACGGCAAGGAGTTCGCCCGGCAGAGAACTGGTTTCTGCCGCCGGCTTGGTGGAGTAGAACCGGACGATGCCGATCCACACCCAGACGATGGCAATGATGAACGGAACAATCCCCAGGAAACCCGCCTGAATCAGGGCGTCGAAGAACGTGCTCTGCATGTTGGAGCCGTGAACAAAGATGCGATCTCCCCAAAAGCCGAGTCCGGCCCAGGGAGATTGCTGCAATGCCTGCCAGCCCTGCACCCAAGTCACCGTGCGGCCTGTAAGCGTCGGATCAAATCCCCGCTCGCGGGTCAGGTAGAGGGTAAAGGCATGACCGAGTCTCGTGAGGAACACCAGCGGGAGCGCCAGCAACCCGATCATGATCATCGGTACTCTCCACCGCGTGGGCGCTCGGGCCACCAGCACTGCAGCAGCGATGACGACCGACACCCACGACGTCCGGGCTTGGGACAACAGCAACGCCAGTCCCGCGGCCACTGTCAGCGGCATCCAGAGAAACAGCGTCTTCTTATCCGTGCGGTCGTGCAGGAGTTTCGCCAGCCCCACCAGAATGACGATTCCGGCAAACCTTCCGAATCCCGTATTCCTTGTCCCGGCCATGCCCATCACTTCCCCTGGGAGCCTGCCATAAGCCATTACGCCCATCGGGCTGCCGGGAGTCTGGCTGACCGCCGCGCCGCCCAGGAACGACATGCCGGCAAGCAAGCCCAGGCAGATGACGGCGCAGCAGACCCAATTGACGGCGATATAACGTTCCAAGTGCGCCTCCGGCTCAGGGCCCGACGCAATGGCCATCACGACGACGATCACAGACATGTACTGGAACACCCAATAAGCGCCGCCGATAGGCTCCGGCGAGACAAAAAGGGAAGAGGCCAGGCCGATTCCCGCATAGAGTAGCAGGAGAACCAGCGGGCCGAATGCCAGCCACTTGGGGATGGACCGGCGCTGCGCCAGTTGGGCAGCAGCGACCAACCCGGCGACGATAGGAAAGAATGCGCGCACGCCGTGCAGGAGGTTGATGAAGTTCTTGGGAAAGAACGGGTCCATGCAGAAATAGATCGTGGAATTGTAGCCCGACCAGACCAGGAGACACAGTGCCGAGGTCATCATCAAGCCGCGAACCTCACGCCGGCGTTGGGGAGGCTTGACCCTTCGGAGTCGCAGGGCCGGCGCAACGTGAGGATTTGGCGCCGAACAGTCTTGAGGCACGGCTTGGCGGATACAGGGTGAATCGCCCATGTCTGTTTTCACACCGTCGAAAGGTTAGGACTTGGCCGGCGGACGCCGCGGCGTTCTTCGGCCGGTCACCTGACGTGCCAGGCTAAGCGCGTCGTCGCCACACTCAGGCAAGGAAGCAATGCGCACGGCAAATCTCAAGGGGTTCTTCGATTGGCGATTTGCCATTGGTTCTTCGAGACTTGACTTTCTTTCAGGCCCTGCCGCGCGCACGTTATGGTCTTTTGATATGCCTCGGTAAGACGCTCGGCGACACGGTCCCAGTCGTAAACCCGGCGGGCGCGTTCAAAGGCCGCCCGTCCCATTCGGGCGCACAGTTCGCGCTCGCTTGCCAGCGTGTCAAGCGCCGCCGCCATGTCACGGACGGCTTGCTCCGGATTGCCCGCTGGAACCTTGAATCCGCATTCCGCGTTGATATGCAGTCCGGGCCCGCCCAAATCAAAGCACACCACAGGCTTGCCGGCGGCCATGGCCTCGACCACCACCAGGCCGCCGCCGTCGCGCAGGCTGGCAAAAAGGAAAACATCGCAGAAGCGCATAGCAGCCAGCAGGCGCTCGCGCGGCATCCAGCCTTCTATGCATGCTTGCCTCTCGATGCCCAAATCGTACGCGAGCCTTTTGAGCCGGCCCAGTTCCGGCCCCCGCCCGACGATCACGAATTGCGCCTCGGGGTGCTTCGGGGCAAAAACCGCGAAAGCTCGCAAGGCCAGATCGAAGCCCTTGAGTGGAATCAAGCGGCCTGCCGACAGTATGGCGAACCTGGCATTCCGCGGTTGGCCCTCCGGGGGAGTAAGTTCGCTGCTTGCAATGCCGTTGACGGAGAGCAGTTGCGCTTTCTTCCGCCAGCGAGCCGGCAAGGCCTCCTGCGCTTCCCGGTTGGCCATCAGTAAGACTTTCGCTCGCTCCTGGCTGATCAGGAAGAACGGGTCGTGGCGAAAGACCCACTGCAATCCCATGCGAACATATTCCCAGGCGCGCGACCACGCCGGGAATTGCCGGCGGAAGTTCTTCGGCACCCGGTGGGCACCGCCCGCGGGCCCCCGCAAGTAGGGAACGGGCAGCAGCGCTCCAAGGATGCTGGCCATCCAGTCGTTCTCGTAGGTGAGGTGATGAAAGACCTCGAACCTAATCCGGCGGTGGAGTTTTCTGCCCACTGAATAGGCGAGCCACTGCCACAAATAGGCGTAAAACTGGATTCCACCTTGACGCCGCAGCAGAGGATCAAGCCATCCCGGCAAACGGATATAGACGAAATGGGCTCGGAGGAGCGGATCTTGCTCGAGTGCAGACCTGACGGCTTCCTCATTCTGAGAGGCGGTGAGGACCCATAAACGGTGAGTCTGGCTCAGCCGCCGGATAAGGTTCCACGCCATCAAGTCCCCACCCCCAAAGAATGCGGAGGCGGGGTCTGCCACGCACGCGTAAGCGCAAAGCAGAATCCGGGACTTCATGGCGCTGTGGGACTCGACTCCACTTTCCGGGCAATCGACCGGCCTAAGCGGATCAACGGATTCTCAACCAGGTGGTAAGTCAAAACCGACGCGACCCCGGTGAGAACCAGGAAGACCCCGATCTTCAACGGCAGCCCAAGGGCCGGGAGGTGGAAGAACACCAGGGCCAGGCACGGGACATGAAGGAGATAAATGCCGTAAGAGTATTTAGCAATCCGGTGGGCGAGGCTGCCCAGCCACCCGGGGCGCACGTCTTCGAAAAGAGGAATTGCCAGGCCCAAAACCAGGCAGGTGATCGCGTTGACCGTCGCATTGCGCGGGGTGTCGATCAAAACTTCATGCAAAAGCGAGCAACGCGCCACCATGAGCGCCGGGATGGCGAACGGCCACAGATACGAGGGTAACTTCACAGGCGCGCCGGGAAGCAGCCGGTATGCGACCATTCCTCCTATGAACAGGGGTGGAAAGATGGAGGCGTGAAAGGCGCGAGGGATGCTAAGGCTCGTGCAAGCTATCGCCAGCAACGTGGCGCATGCCCACATCGCGAAGGGCGCCGATTTGCGGCGATACCTTACAAGAATCAAGAAGCAGGCGGGCAGAAACAGGTACATCTGTACCTCCCAGGGAAGGCTCCAGAGAGGCATCTCGATGTTTGGGTAGCGGAAAACATTCTGCAGCAACAACGAGCCGGCCACCGCGCCACGCCAGCCCATTTGCAGAATCTTCTGGTGGTCAACGTCCGTCAATCCCGTGGCCAGCACCAGCACGATCGCCACCCAGCAGAGGGGGTAGATGCGGAAAGCTCTTCGGATGTAGAAGCTGAGCGCCAGGTGGTTCGGCTTCATGCGCTGCATTGACAACAGAAGCACCAGGGCGGTGTGGACGAAGAATACCAGGACTCCGCCCACGCCGAGATTGGCAACGAAGACGGCATAACGCGGCGCGAAGCCGCAGAAGCGGCACAAGTGCGAGCCTGCTACAACCAGAACGGCGTAAGCTCGCAGCACGTCCAGGTTCCGCAGGTTATCGACTGCTGCCGGCGCCGTTCGTTGCACCGCGCTCTTCCCATGCCCTGGCAGTTTCCCACTTTCCTTTAAGGGCCAGAAGGGCGCCGGCGAGGTTGCCGGCGGCGCGTTTGAAATAGTCGGGTTCGAAACGGGTGAGGCCAAGGAAAACACTCATCAAAGTTCTGATCGATAGAGCCAAGCCGCAGAGAGTTTGGGAGAGTTCCGCGTGCTTGGAGACAAAGTACAGGCGGTTGAGCACTTCCTTCTTCCCAAACAGGTAGGGGCCCGGCCGGCCGGTCTCGGACGGGTAATGGAAGAAGCGGGCGCCGGCCACCACGGCAAGTTTGCGTTGCTTTCCGATCCGGTAACTGAAGTCCAGGTCTTCCAAGTAGCTGTAACTCTCAAACCATTCGTCGAAACGAAACTGATCGAGGACCTTCCGGGGGTAAAAAGTGGCTCCTGAGGGCAGCCAGCGGACGTGCGCCGTTTCGCGGAGGGGCGCCATTCGCGTCTGAAATCCCGACCGCGCCACGCCGCCCGGGGAGTGGTCATACAGGCCAAGAGCCTTCCAGATGACAAGCCGTTTCAGCGCCTGGCCGAATCCCCGCGGAGCGTTGACGTAGTTGCAGCATGCCCCTCCGAGCCCGGGCGCCTCGTGCTCCCAAAATGCCGCCATCGCCTCGATGGCCACAGGTTCCAGCACGATGTCATCGTCCATAAAGCCGACCAGCGTCACCTCACAGCCCATCGCCCTGATTCCAGCATTTCTCTTTGCCGATGCTGAGCCCGGCAGGACCACGATTCGTATGCCCAATCCGGCAAATTCCTCGGCGAGGGCGCGCGTTGATCCGTCCTCGTCCACGATGACTACTTCCTCAGGCAAGCGCGATTGGCCGGCCAGGCTCGCCAGCATGCGCCGCAGTTCGGCAGGTCGTCCGATAGTGGGAATGACCACAGCGATTTTGTGGGAATTCTGATTCAAAGAGAAGCAGTCTCAGGACTTTGAGGTGACTTTCGAAAGAGTGACGCGAGCCACCCGGCTGACTCCTTGCTTCGCGTTTAAGAACTCAGCCACGAGCTGGCGGACGGTGCTCGTGAACTTCCCGGAGGACAACTCCTGGGCCTGTCCGGCCAAGTGGAGGCGCAAGTCTTCTTGCAGGGCGGGGCTCGAGAGTACAGTTTGGATTCTCCTGACTGCGTCGTCCTCATCCGTGAAGGTGAGCAGAGGGTGGTTGACGATTTCCGTCTGCCCGCCGCCGTTCGGAACAAAAGTAATGCAGCCCGCCTTTACCTGCTCGGCCACCGCAATGCCAAAAGCCTCCCTGCGGCAGCCATTGATGCCGAACTTGTGACGGGCCATCAATGCGCGCTTCGCTTGCCCGGTTACAAGGCCCTCCGCATGCACCCAGTCCGAGTGGCGCGAAGCGAGTTGCCGGATTTGATTCGCATAGGGCGATCCGTCAAGTCGGCCCAGGATATGGAGGTGGACGTTGAAGTTGCGCTGGCGCACCAGGTCCAGAATACGGATGACCTCATCCAGGCGCTTCTCAGGCACGACTCGCCCGACGCACACGAATCCGTCTTCTTTGTCGTTCCAGGGAATCGCCGGAAAGATGCCCGGCACGGGAGGGAATTGCACCCGGTTCGCCGTGATTCCGAAGTTCTTTTCCAGAAGGTTGGCTGTCCACCGCGAGTTCGCCACGGTAATGTTCTTCTTCCAATCGTCGGGATGGCGAGGCGCCAGGAAGTCGCAGAGATTGAGGTACGCTCTCCGCAAAACACTGTCTCCGTACCACCACCGCAAGTGGCAGGTTGTGCTGGGATCGAGCGTCTGTTGAAAGCGGGGAGCAAAACTGAAGTCGGCTACAAACTGGATCAGAGGCGCGCCCAAGTCAATGGGATTGTAGTGCGACGTGATGACGTCAAAGTTCGCCGCCAGCCGCCGGCATTCGCGCGTGAACAAGGCGCCCCGCAACCCCGCAAACTTTGCCGTGCGGTCGAGCCTTAGCGGCATCCGCACTTCGTGGATTTTGAACTCGCCCCGCCGATGGTCAGTGCCGTAATAGTTGTTGAGCCGCTGGAGGTCCACCTCACCGCCGCTGACTAGGGTGACGTCATAGTCGTGTTTCAACGCCTGAAGGGTCCACATTGCCCCGGTCTCTGAGCCGCCATAGGAGAGGCGGGGGTGAATTACGGCTGCGCGAGGCCGCGTCAAGGGCATTCAGAGATCCTTCGCCGCGATCAAATGGATTTCTGTGCCTCGCTGCTGCATCTGGCGGACCGTGAATCCGAGGGCGCCCACCAGCGAGACAATCCTCTCGGGGGAGAGGTCGGAAGGAAGCGCCCTCGGGTGAATCTCACAACAAAGCAATGCACGCTTCGATTCTGATAGCGTCTTGCCTAGACCCTGCAAGACGGAGTACTCCGCCCCTTCCACATCAATCTTGACTGCGCTGGGGATTGGAAGCCCTTCTCTCTGTCGATACTCGTCCCCGCGCACCACCTTGGTCCTACAGAACGCTTTGACTCGGCCATGCGTCACGTCGAGGGGAACGATCGTCGCTGTGCCTCGGGCTCCGAAAATCTCCGCCTCGCCGTCCCGGTCGCCAAGCGCTACGCGAAGTGCTCGCGCACTGTGCAGTTGGTTTAATGCCAGGTTTCTGATTAAGCGCTGGTGATTTACCGGATGCGGCTCGAATCCGATCGCTTCCCCGCGCTCGCCGAGGATCTTGGCCATGGGGATCAGGAACTGGCCCACGTTGCTCCCCACATCGTAAAAGACCCCACCCTGTGCAAGGTGCCCCGCCAGCGCCTGGACAAAATCCATTTCGCCCTCGTACCACTCTTCGAGCGTGCGGAAGTCTGTGGCGTCCGGCGCTTCGAGCACGACTTCCACGCCGCCGACCTGGTGGCGAATAAGGCCGTCTCCCGGCCCCCTGAGCCGGTATTCCCATCGTTTCAAAGGGCCGGCAACGTGCAGCGACCGCGCTAACTCGACCAGCCGCTGGTTACGGGTAAGACTTCGGATAAGATCCGTCCCGCTCATGGCGTTAACCTGCCTCCGCGCGCCTGGGATTGGCCATGCCGGGCAGCCGCCGCAGGGCGCCGCGCAATTCTCCCCTCAGGGTTACGTAGGCTGCCAGCAAAAAAGCCAGCGTTGCCAGCAGGTAGGCCGGGAGTAGCCAAACCGGCGTCAACGCTCCCCGGCAATTGACCACCAGCCACGCGGTTCCGTAAATTGCCCCACCCAGCCCCAGGAACCTCAAGTCACGAGCGAACCAGGCGCCGATCGGAATGCCCAGACACTCCCGGCAAGTGCGAGGGATGGCATAAGCGTAAGCAAGCAAGGGATAAAGCACAAAACCCAAACTTGCTCCGGCCAGTCCGAAAAACCGCGTGAATGCGATATAGCCCAGAACTACCACAAAGACGGCGAAGCTGTTGAGCTTTGCCACAATCTCGGGCTTCCCCGCGGCGAGCGCGGCGACGTTCGGGATGGTGACGGTTCCGTACAAGTAGCTGCCGAAAGCCAGGATGGTGACTGGAAGCAATAAAGATCGTGCGGCTTGAGGAGTAAACATGAAAGAGAATACGGGAAGCGACACAAAGGGCAGGGCAGCGTAAAGCGGCAGGATTGCCGCGCACACCAAGTCCTGAAGCTTCTGGTACTGGGCGCGAAAGCGCTCCATGTCGTCAGCCTTATACAGCGTCGACAAGTGCGGGTAAGTTGCCTCATTGATGGCGACCGTGAGCATCGAGCAACGCGAGACAGCCCCCTTGGCAACCGTATAGGAACCCATCACGGCGAGCGGCAGCAGCCGGCTGATAACCAGCTTATCAGTCTCCCCGAGGAACCATCCCGACACGCTGATCGCAAAAGCTTGCGCCGAGAACTTGCGGTTTAACCTCACCACACGGGCATCGAAACCGGGCAGCAGGGAACGCCATGAAAAGAACTGCGCGCAGACTATAAAGTAGATCAAAACTCCGGCAAGGTAGCAGGCGGCGATCCAATACGCCACCACGAGCAGGCTACCGTGAAACACCAAGACCAGAAAGATACCCAGCGGCTGGGCGGCGGCGATACCAACCCGCAGCGCGTTGGTATGACTCATTCGCTCCAGCCCCAACAGCAAGCTGTCATATAGACCGCGCGGCAGGCTGAGCAGAGTGCCGAAAATCAGGATGCGCATGACCCGCGTGGCATCGAATTGATCAAGGCTCTCGAGATGGACCCAGTGGCGGATGAGCGGCGGAACCACAACATAGGCAAGACTCGATAGCAAGATATACGCCGACCAGTAAAAGGAGGTGGCCGTGCCGATGAGTTGCCGGACATAGTGAGGATCGTCGCTGTAATGAGAAGCGACCTCCCGCACGGTGGTCTTGCAAATCCCCAGTTCGAGCGCCAGCATCAAGGCGACGCTGACCGACTGGTTAAAATAGATAAGCCCCAGCGCGTCGCCCCCCAGCCGGCGGAATACAAGCCGAACCGCGGCAAAGCTGACGATCAGGGACAAACCCTGACCCAGGACGTTAGATAGGATGTTCTTGGAAAGTCGTGACACTAGAAGGAAGGTGTTGCTGGGCGTATGCCTATGGCTTCTAACCCCGTTTCCGGGTGCGAGCCCGCCAGCGGCTTCGCTGCGCCGGCGCATTTACAGCGCCGCGCCATATCGCCGCCTGCGCCTCAAAGCAAGGCGCTACCGCGGTTTCGGCGGGCTTCCCATTTCGGCGTTGAGCGTCGCCGGCGGCTCGTAGCGCAGGAGGACAAAGGTCCCTTCTTTGCCGACAAGCTTCCAGCCGTACTTTTCAGGGCGTTCGCCCAAATAAGCGCGAATGTACTCGGGCCAGTCGCAGAGCCACCGGGCGTGAACTTCCGGCAAGTACTCCCACATTCGGGTTTGGAATTCGAGAGCGCGCGGATTTACCTTGCCGTCCAGGTTAATCACCCCGCTGCGGAAGTACCCGAGAGTGCCTGACTGCCCGGCAGCGACCGTCTCCCGGGGTGAGGCATATCGTTCAACGAGCTTTACCTGCTCTCGAAGAAAGCCGTTGGGTACGGGGCGGCCATGCCACAACAAGACCGTCAAGACGAGAGCCGGGACCATCGTTAAGACCGCGGAGGCGGTCGCGATTCTCGGCAGCTTGAGGCAAGTCGAGGCGGCCGCCGACGCCAGCACAAAAATCGCTACGAGAACCAATGGCGCCATGTACCGCGTGTAGAAGTGGACCGCCCACGACGACAACGCATACCACGCCGCCAAAGCTGTGACTGAGGCAGCGAGCCAGCGAAGAAACTCGAGCGTGCGCCCCGCCACGTCGCTCTTCGAGTTGCCGCCGCAAACCAACTGATAGACTGCCGCACGGTATTTGACGCCGGCCCCAACCACGCAAAGCAAGAAAATGGCGCGAATCACTGTACCGGCGCTGCGATCCAGATGAACCTCGGTGTATACCCACGGAACAAGATTACGAAGCAGGGCTGCGGCGACACGCTCCCACCTGTAGGCGGAAAGCTCCCAGACCTGCTCCGCTCTTCCGCTGCTGGGCAGGATCGAATGGAATCTCACAAGGTTATTGAGCCACCAGCCGGAGGACACGACAAAAGAAATACCGGCAAGTTTGAAGAATCGGCGCGCCGATGGCCGCCAGTTTGTTTGCCTTTGCGGAAGCCATCTGCCGATGCAGGCAGCCACCACAAAGAAGGCGGCATCGATTCGCGCCAGTACGGTCAGGCCGAGCAGAATGGCAAACAGAACGGACTTTCCGGGCGATTCCCCCCAGTTGAGTTGATGACACCGCCAGGCCGCGGCGTATAGGAAAAGCAAGCTGCCCGTCTCTAGGCCGTTGAAGCTGTGAATGAGAATCAGGGGAGCTGAAAGGTACAGGGATGCCGCCAGCCACGGGGTCAGGCGCGCCTGGAGTTCGTTGCTCGAACCAAGGAAGTCGCGCACAATCTTCCCCAGAAGAACAGCAGTCCCTACATACAACACCCACGAGAGACCCAGGACCAACCGTATGGCCAGAATTCTGTCGTCTCCTGCAAGCGCAAACAGCGGAACACAGGCAAAGACAAACAGGGGCTGAAACCCGTTCGTCGGGGTCGAGCCGTCAATGGTCATCCCTTTGCCTTCAGCGATATTCCGGGAAACGCTGAGAGCGTAATAGGCGTCTTCGGTGACCGGGCGGTCCACGACCCATCGGTCAGGACGAAAGGCAAATGAGAGCGGCAAGATCGCAAGTAATCCCACCGCCAATTTTAGCGTCCGTCCAAACCTCTGTTCCGGACCGGCGCCCGGAGTGGTGGGTATGCGGCTGATCATCATTCAAGCTTCATGACGCCACTCAGTTCAAGGACCGCAAAAAGAGCAAACTGGGGGCCGTAGAGCATGGAGCGACGCCAGCAGCGGCGTGGCTCACGGATGAGCCGCCAAAGCCACTCAAATCCGCGATCTCTGATCCATCTCGGCGCCGGGGCGACGCTCCCGCTCAGGAATTTGGCCGCCGCTCCCGCGGCGATCACGATGGGCACCCGAAGCTTCTGCCGGTGGGCGAAGATCCAGCGCTCCTGTTTCGGAAGCCCCAGACACACCCAAAGCACGTGGGGCTTGGCGTCGTTGATGCGCTGGATTATTTCGTCGTTCTCCGCTTCGCTCAGCGGCCGGAAAGGGGGTGAATACGCTCCCGCAATCGGCAGGTTGGGAAACTGCCCGCGGAGTTTGGCGGTAAGACGGTTCAGCACCTCGGGCGTATCACCAAGAAAGTAGCTGCCATAGCCGCGTTGGTTGGCCAGCTCGCAGAACTCCCACATCAGATCGGCCCCGCGCACCTGCAGCGGCTCGAGCGAGAGCCGGGCCGCGGCGGCGCGCGCCGTCCACTTGCCGTCCGGAACCGAAAGGGCCGCCGACTCGAGGATCTGTCTGAACTCTTGATGCTTGAACCCCTCGATAATGCCGTGCGAGCTGGTCACGGCAATCCATCGCTCGCCGGCCTCGTTTTGAAGCCAGTCCTGCATCACCCGGATTACATCTCGCAGGCCGACCACGTGCACGGATACTCCCAGCACGCGCGCGCAAGGAATGTCGCGTTGGGGCATGATGATTTGAGGCGCTGATCTTCGGATCAGCGGGGGAGGATGCCGGTCCGAAGGCCGGTGCTACACAGCGTTCAGAGGGAGGGGCGGGATTGCGTAAAACCTTTCGACAGCAATCCTTCCGCGGGCCACGCGGCTCTCGCCGGCACCACCTTAGTGTATCGCCGTTGGCGGGATCGCAAGACCTTAGCCTCCCGGAGCTCCCAACGCCCCGTGAAAGTCACGGCGAACGATAACAGGACCAGCCGGACGTCGAGCCAGAAGTTCTGACGCCGCGCATAGAGCAAGTCGTAGCGGAGCTTATTGCGGCGCGACATCTCGCTGTGCCCGTAGACTTGGGCCAGTCCGGTGAGTCCGGGCCGTACCCGTTGACGCAGATCGAAGCGAGGAATTTCGGCGCGGAACTTTTTCACCAGTTCCTCCCATTCCGGCCGCGGTCCGACGAAGCTCATGTCGCCACGCAAGATATTCCAAAGCTGCGGTAGTTCATCCATCGCCGTAGCTCGTAATACTTTTCCAACCTTGGTAATTCTGGGATCGTTGGCCACCGCAGGCGCCGCTCCCCACTTCCGTTCCGAGTCAGGCACCATCGAGCGGAACTTCAGGCCCATGAACACTCGGCCGTCTTTCCCTACCCGCGGCTGCCGGTAAAACACCGGCCCTCCGTCGTGCAGCTTTACGGCCAGCGCGATAATTCCCCACAACGGCAACGATACGGCGAGGCCAAAAGCTGAAAGCATTACATCAAAACCCCGTTTGATCATGATATTCTCAAAAGCCTCCACCGGAGCCGAACAGACCATGCAGGGAGGCCAATATGGCCCTGCGATGCCAATCAAAGCTCAATTCGTTTTTCAGCCGGCCCACGAGCGCGGTCCCCTTTGCCCTCTCGAAGGCCTTTTCGATAAGGCTATCGGAGAGCCGCCCGGTGAGTTTCCGGGCGAGATACCCCGTCCACAACTCAGTGCCGAAAGCCGTCCTCCAGTAGCGTTCGAACTGGCTCAAGGTCTGAACACTGAAGTCGCCTTTCTGAAAAGCGCGCAGGATGACCTCGGCAGCCATCTCGGCCGAAAGCAGGCCAAAGTAAATTCCTCCTCCGGTCGAGGTCTTCACGTGCACAGCGGCTTCTCCGATGGCGACGACGCGTTCCGCAACGCAGTTTCCCACCGGCATCTGCCCGATGGCCTTCTGCTGGAATCTGGCTTCGCCTCTCTTCAATCCGGGCGCCACCCTTTGCAAAAGCGCGCTGAAATACGGGCGGGGCTCCTCCCAGCTCATTAACCCCACGCGCACACGGCCGTGCCCTAAAGGGATCTTCCAGCCGAATCCTCCCGGCGCCACGGACCTCCCCACATATACTTCTGTGGGATTCATAGCGCCGTCCTTACCCAGTGGGATGTCGGCTTGCGCGGCCCGTAAGAACTCGCGAGGCTTCACAAGTCCCAGCGTTCCGTTCAGCGCCCCGCCCACTCCGGAAGCAATCACCGCGACTCGCACTCCGATTTTTTCCCCCGCGCCCAGCCGGGAACGGAACCGTAGGATCGCCCCGTGGTCTTCCGGCGCTACTGCTTCGACCAAACGGCCGGAATGCAGTTCTGCGCCCGCGTCTCTTGCCAGACTCGCCAAGTCGCGGTTGAATTCTGCTTTATCGACTACCCGGGCCAGCGCAGTCGGCGAGCGATACTCCAGGCTTCTGCCCGCCGGCGAGACCGCCCGCAGACAGTAAATGCGGTTCAGCACCGCCCGGGACGGCAATCCGAAACGCCCAAAGGCCTCTTCCCCGATCACGCCAGAACAGACCGCGTTATCCCCGACCTTCTCCTGGGCATCGAGTACCGCGACACCCAAACCGGCCGAAGCCAGTCGATACGCCGCATACAACCCCGCGGGCCCTGCTCCGATCACCGCTACATCGCGCATTAGCATCGGGTTACCTCGCGCCCAGCTCGCTTTCTCACCTCTTTCGCAAGCTACGATCTAATCGCTGGACGGACCCACTGGTGGCGCGCCCAAGGCAGCACAAGTCGGGCTGGGGAAGCAGGGAGAGGCCTCCCGCCTAGCGTTCTGTTCCGCCCTTGTCCCGCCTGGCTGAATGAGCTGTTTTGAACTGTTTGTCCTTCACCGCTAGCTGGCCGAATTCAAGTCAGAATTCTTTGACGCGGAGGGCTCACGGGAGTAGTAATAGCCGTAATACCGATAACGAGAAGTATAGTAGCCGTCGACCCGGTCATCCAGCTTATTGAGTACCGCACCCAGGGTCTTGGCACCCGACCGATCCAGGATTTGACGAACTCGATGCAATGCACCTCGCGACGTCGAGCCGCTTTCCACGACCAGCACCACTCCATCCGCGAGAGTGGAAAGAAGGATTCCGTCCGTCACCAGCAACAACGGTGGCGAGTCGAGCACGATGTGTTCGAAGCGCTGGCGTAGCTCACCCACCAGCCGCCCCATGGCCGGGGAGGAAACCAGTTCGGCAGGGTTGGCGGGAATCGGCCCGGAAGGCAGCACGGACAGATTGGGAAGCGCCGTAAACGACATCAGTGCCGAATCGAGCCCCTGTCCGCCCGTGAGGTAGCTGCTCAAACCGCTTCCCTCCGCCTCGCCATTTCCCAGCCCGAGGGCTTTCAGCACGGTGGGCTTCCGCAGATCCCCGTCAATCAGCAGCACGCGGCCGCCACGCTGGGCCAACGCCAACGCCAGGTTGACCGACGCAAAGGTCTTCCCTTCACTGGGATGCGCACTCGTGACCAGCAGCACTTGCGGCGGCTGTGGGGAACGGGAAAGCAGAATCGAAGTACGCAAGACCCGGAAAGATTCCGCCATTTCCGACCCGGGCGCGTTCATAATGGCCAATCCCAGGTTTCCGTTGCCCGGCACTTTCGGAGCCTCGCGAGCGAAATACCGGCCATACCGCCCGCGGGACTTCGTTCCCAGCGGAATTACGGCTAAGGTGGGAATCGCAATCTGATTTTCTATGTCTTCGGCGGTCTTGACGGTGCGATCCAGTCCTTCCCGGACAAACGCCAGGGTCACTCCCAGGATCAAACCCACCAGAAGTCCGACGGCGATGTCCACTCGCTTGTCGGGGCGGATGGGCGTGGTCGGTACCAGCGCCGCATCGGCCAGGCGAACGCTGGTGGCGCGCAAGCTCACGGAGACGGTGGCGTCTTTAAGTCGCTTCAGGAGCTCATCGTAAAGCTGCTGATTCGTTTCGAAGTCTCCCTTCAGGATGGTGTACTTGATGAGCAGTTGGTTCAGTTTTTCTACCGCGGCTCTTTGCTCAGCGACATCCTGGGAGAGGAGCTGCTCACGCCGCACGGCGGTGTGATAATCGCTCTCAATCCGTTGCATGATCCGCTTCCGCTCCCGGTCGATCAGCGCCTCGACTTCGGTGATCTGATTGCCGAGTTGCTTGACCTTGTAGAAGTTCGGACCATATTGAGAAGTGGCCGCGGCATACTCGGTATGGAGTTCTGCGTTTTTCGACTCCAATTGCCCCAGCAGCGCGTCCTCCGCAACGGCGGCCGACTCAGCGCTGTTGCTGCGCGCCGAATCGTAAACCGATTGCTTGCTGGCGCGGTCAACCTGGGCTGCCGTCAGATCGCTGCTCAACTGCGCCAGCCGTTGTTGCACCACGTTCTCTTTGTCACCCAAGTTGGCAATCGAGTATTCCCGCTCGTAGTCCACCAGCGCCTGCTGGGCCTTCTCCACTTTCGCCTTGAGTTCGTCAAGTTGCTGCTCCATCCACGCCGAGGCTTGCCGCGTGGTTTCGTATTTGGAGCGAAAGTTAGATTCCACGTAATTTTTGACCAGCGTGTTGGCCACACGGGCTGCCAGGTTCGAATCTACGCTCTCGAAGCTGACTTCCACCAGCCGGCTCTCATTAAGCAGTTCGACGTGAAGGTGCTTTTTGAAACTCCGGATCACGCTGGCGGGCGTGGACGCCGTCGAGCGGCTCGTGCCCCCAGGCCAGAGATCTCCCCCCACCCCGAGTTCCACGCTCCCATTCGCCAGCCCCAGCTCCTGCATGGTTTGCCAAGCCAGGTTGTTGTTCTGCAGGAGATCGACCTGCGTTTGGAGAAATGCCGCGTCCGTCGCCGCGCTAGGATTCAGCTCGTTGAGCGACTGCAGGGCGGGTGTCTCCGCCTGCACCTCCATGCGCGCCGTGGCCCGATAAACCGGCTTCATTCGGTAGACAGCCAGCGTCACCAGGAGTGTTGCGACGAAGGCGACGGTGAAAACTGTACTACGGCGCTTTCTCAGGACCTCCCAGTAGCTCTGGAACGAGTATGCCTCCGGACCCGAGGGCTCAAGGTCCGTAACCGGGTAACCGGAATACCCCAGGCGATCCGGAGAGACCGCGCTCACCGGAACGAGTTTGTCATTTTCCGCCATGGTTCTCTGTTCCCTAATACGGCAACCGCCAAATCGACGTGTACACCGCAGTGTTTACGATCGTATCGAGCGTCCTCCTGGCCCCACTCTCAGGCACATAAAGGATGTCGCTGGCTAGCAAAGGTTGATCCGGAGCCTGGTCCGACAAAACCTTCCTGAGATCCACCCGGACTTCCCGCTTTCCGCCCGAGGCGCCCGGTGTCTTGCGGATAATGACAGCATGGGCGGGCTTTGCGTCGTGCGTGAAATTGCCCGCCAACGCGATGGCACGAAGCACCGTCATCTGCTCCTGATCGTCCGAGAGGACGAACCCACCCGCCCGATTCACTGCGCCCAGAACGTAGACAATTCCCGCCCGCTCGACCGTCACCCGGTCGCCCGGGTGCAAATCCACGTCCAAGCTCGCGTCACCGTTCCGCCAGAGCCTTCCCACGTCTACTTTTATGGTTCGCGAGCTCAAGTCGCCGGGGCGCGCCGCGGGGTTTGGCTCCGTCCGCTGAAGAGGCTTCTCCGCGCGCGTTACTATTGCGTTGTTGCCGGCATCGTCGCTTAGACCTTCCGCTTCAGTCAGCAACTGCAGTAGCGTGGTGTGACCGTAAACCGGATAGACGCCCGGCTTCTTTGCCGCGCCCGAAAGCACGACGGTGTTCCAGGGCGAAGACTTCACACTCACGGTAATCTGCGGGTCCCGAAGCAGTCCGGCGCCTACGAGGTCCTCGCGAATGCTTTGCGACAGCTGGTTGAGCGTGGAGCCCGCCGCCATCACCGCCCGCGACAACATGGGTAGTGTGATCATCCCATCCCCGTCCACCCGATACTCGCGCGACAACTCTTGCACACCCACCACATCGATATCCAGAAGATCGTCCCTCGCTATGACATATCGTTCTCTTGTGGTCAAGTTGAGGGTCGAAGCGCTTGAGGCCACCGCGCCCGCGCTGGCGACCGGCGCTACGGCCTGGGGTGATATCGGATCCTGCGCCGAGGCGGTACCCGCAAGGCAAATCAAGACGAGTTGAGTAAGCAGCGCCTGCAATTCAGCCCTCCTCCGGTTTGAAAGAATCAAGGAGTCGTTCTCTTCCCCGCTTCTGCAATGCAGAATTCCGCCTTGGGCTCGTGTTAAACAGCACTACAAGGACTGCTTTGCGACGGCCTCCGCGGCACGCACCGGCCGTTGCAGCAGACATAACCCGGAGCGCAACACTGGCCTTGGCAGCAGACCCGGCCCGGCGCGCAGCACTGAGCGCCGCAGCAGGTCTCCGTCTTCCGGCAGCAGTGGTCCGTGCAGCACTGTTGGGAAACCTTGCTGCAAACCACACTGCCGCAGCAGACCGCGCGTTCGTTGTATCCGGGCCCGTAACAAGTTCCGCCGCAGCACATCTCAAACTGGTAGCAGCAAACCTTGCCGCACCGGACTTGGTCGACTCCGCACGAGCGTGACAGTTGCGCCAGACCACGAGAAACCCTGCCTAAACCCAAGTATGCTAAGATGCCTCCACCCATTAAGCTCCCGGCCAGCCGGAACGCCTGGCGGCGCGGGATAGGGCTGGCCATAATTCGCGATAAGTCGTCAATTAGCAGACTCATTCCCTTGCTCCTTTTGAGATCGGATACGTGACACCCTTTCTTCCCGGTGTAGCTCCGCCCTGTGACTTACGGGAGCGTGTCCCCGAAGCCGGTTTGGCCCACACCCTATCTTCGGCGGGAGGCGGCAGCCGGATGAATACGAATTGTGGCTGCCTGCAAGCGAGTGGGATGATTCTCCAGTAGCGCGAGTCCCCCCGAGCGGCGCCGGCCTGCCTGGTTGCGACGACAGGCCGGTTTGTGTTCTGATGGTCCGCTACAACTGAAAGAGCAAAGGGGGGTTCATGCGAAACAAGGGGCTTGGGCGTGGGGTGGGCAGGCTGGTGCTGATGATGGGCGTGCTATGGCTAGTGGCGCCGTCACTTCTCGACTTTCGACATACTTCTTCGGAACTTTGGGCGCAGCAGAGCGCGGCGGCACTGAGGGTGGACTCGTGCACTGTGGATGCCGACGGGACGGTGCACGTAACGCGCGTGATTCCCGTGCCTGGGACGATCAGCCCCGAGGCGCAGAAGTTCATCTCGCGGCCCGGCCCATCGGGCCCGGAGCCGACGCTGGCCGAGCGGCGAACGCTAACCGATACGTTCCGGAAGGCCAGGTCAGAGGAAGCTCGCAAGCTTTATCCGGTGGATATCCGAGAAGAGTCTGTGGGCGGGGTGCGCTGTGACGTGATCACTCCGGCGGAGCGGGCGGCCTCGAACGCTGGGGACCGCGTCCTGATCAATGTTCACGGCGGAGGGTTCAACTCGGACTCAGGCTCGCTCGTCGAGGGCATTCCGATTGCCTACCTCACTAAGATTCCCGTAGTTTCGGTCTACTATCGGCTTGCTCCGGAGCACCCGTTTCCCGCCGCGGTGGACGACACAGAAGCAGTCTACAAAGAGCTGTTGAAGACCCACAAGCCCAGCCACATCGGGTTGTTTGGGACTTCTGCAGGAGCTATTCTGACCGCCGAAGTTGCCTCCCGCTTGCAGCGAGACGGCCTGCCCCTCCCCGCGGCGCTGGGGGTTTTTTCGGGGACGGGCGATTTGAGCCAGTCGGCGGACTCAGACGCTCTCTTTACCATTTGGGGATGGCCCGGGCACCTCGATCCACCCTCGGGGCATCCTCACGCTTCTGCGTACGTGGGAAACACCGATCCCAGAGATCCGGTGCTCTCGCCTCTCTATGCCGACCTGCACGGATTCCCGCCCACGCTCTTCGTGACCAGTACGCGCGACCTGCTGCTGAGCGGCACCACCATCCTGCACAGGGCTTTTCTTCGGGCCGGGGTGGAGGCACAACTGGTGGTCTTCGAAGCGCTGCCGCACGCCTTCTGGTATGACTACCACTTACCGGAGACAAAGGAAGCTCTGGACCTCATGGCGAAGTTTTTCAGCGAGAAGGTGGGCAGATAGGCAGGTGGGCAGGTCGGCAGATGGGCAGGTGGGGAGCGGGCTTCGGAGTTCCGTTTTGGAAGAGGGGCGGCGGAGTCCCAATTTCAGATTCCAGATTTGAGATTCTGGACGCTTATACCTCTCGAACATTTAGTCTGGACTCCTCGACCGTTCGATTCATCGACTTCTCGACTCCTCAACCGCACGGCTCTTTGGCTTCCACCGCTTCGTCTCTGCGCCTCTCCGACTCCCTGACTTCTCGACTCCTGAATTCTCGACTTTCGACTGTCGACTCAAAAATCGCACAGCGATTCGACGTAAGCGGCGGAGCCGTCGCGCAGCCAGCCGTCGAGTTGCGCCGGTTCTTTAAGTTGCTGTCCGCGCGTCCGCGGCACGGCTACAAACCGGCATTTCAATTCTGGCAAGGCCGTCATATCTCCCCAGAGCTTCTCAAACTGGGCTACTGGAAACACGTCTTCCTGGCCTTTTCCCCAGCGCTTCTTCTCGTCTTTAAGGGTGATGTAAGTGGGCATGCGGG
>Ga0181532_10001158_pt1 | contig 25863 bp, 21 predicted proteins | sample PEATcosm2014_Bin_33_FD_119768 | JGI IMG/M metagenome (GOLD analysis project Ga0181532, IMG submission 119768) | Peatland microbial communities from MTU Mesocosm Facility, Houghton, MI, USA - PEATcosm2014_Bin11_30_metaG | ecosystem: Environmental > Terrestrial > Soil > Wetlands > Peat | place... | reverse complement strand
TGTTGCTGGGTTGCGCCAACGTTGCGAACCTGCTGCTGGTTCGCTCCGTGGCCCGCCGGCGCGGGATGGCGCTACGCTTGTCGATGGGCGCCCGGCGCTGGCGGTTGGTGCGCCAACTCCTGGCGGAAAGCCTAGTGCTTGCGCTGCTGGGCGGCGGAGTCGCCATGCTGCTTACGGGCTGGACCGCCGGGGCGATGAGCGCCTTCCTTCCGCCCACCAACCTTCCGCTCGCCATCAATGGTCAAGCTGACCACGTGGTGCTCGGCTTGACCGTCGTCATCTCCGTCCTCACCGCCCTGATCTTCGGGATTCTGCCCGCGCTGCGGTCTTCGGACTTGGCGCCCATCACCGTCCTGAAAGAAGAGGCGGGAAGTATGACGGGCGGAGTTCACAAGTCGCGGCTTTCCCGCGCCTTGGTGGTGGCGCAGATCTCCCTTTCGCTGCTTTTGCTGATTTCGGCCGGTCTCTTCATTCGTAGCCAGCAGAACGCCCAGCGATTGGATCCTGGCTTTGACCCTAACCACGTGCTGGTGGCTTCCTATGATCTTGGAGCTCTCGGCTATTCGCAAGATCAAGGCATCGCCTTCCACCGGCAAGTGCTCTCGAAGCTCTCCGCCCTGCCTGGGGTTGAGTCAGTGACCTTGGCGGATTTTTCGCCTCTCAGTTTCACCATCCATTCCGAAAATATCCAGCCCGAAGGCTACCTGCCGCGGACCGGTGAATCCATGCTGGTCTTGTCCGCCGCCGTCAGCCCGAACTACCTCCGCACCATGCGCACTCCCATCATTGCCGGGCGCGACTTTACCGACCACGACACCGCGGGGTCCGAGCTCGTGGCCATCGTCAACGAGGAATTTGTGAACCGATACTGGCCCGGGCAGGACGCGATTGGAAAGCGGTTCAGCCAGGACGGGCAGTCGTTTAATGTCGTGGGCGTGGCCCGAAATGCCAAGTACCGCCTCTTGATTTATCCCCCGGAGCCGGTTTTCTTCCGGCCCCTTGATCAGCGTTATCAGGGTCTGGCAATGATTCACGCCCGGGTCTCCGGCGATCCTGAGAGTTACGCCGCCACGGTGGTTAAGACCGTTCACGAACTCAATGCCGACCTGCCCGTCTTTGGTGTGACCACGCTCAAAGCCAGCATGCAGTTTGGAAGCATCTTTGAACGCCTCGCCGGAGTCTTCGCCAGCGCGTTTGGATTATTGGCGCTGGCCCTCGCCGCCGTGGGCATCTACGGGGTGATCGGCTACACCACGCGCCAGCGCACGCGCGAGATTGCCATTCGCATCGCGCTCGGAGCACGGCCAGCGGAGGTGTTGCGGTTGGTGCTGGGGCAGGGAATGCTCTTGACCTTCGCGGGTTTGGCCGCGGGAATCGTCATGTCGCTGGCGTTGACCCGCTACCTCAAAAGCGTCCTTTTCGGCATCACCACGAGCGATCTCTGGACCTATGCGGCGGTGACGTTGTTGCTCTGCCTGGTTTCGCTCATTGCTTGCTACGTCCCCGCGCGCCGGGCAACGAAGGTGGACCCCATGGAGGCGCTGCGATACCAATAGCGACTGCAAGCCAGCGCCGCTTCCGTACGTTCTAGCCCCTGACGGGGCTTCGGAGTCGGACTCGCCGTTCGAGTCTCCATCCAACGAACGCTACCCAACCCTCATTCAGTTCACTCACTTCCGGGGCAGGCCAGCAGCAGGCTGCGGCCTAGCACACCAATTGCCTGATCCTGTGCGGCCAACGCCGAATCACGCGCGACCCCTGCCAGACAGCGAAGCTGGTCCGCGAAATCCCAAGCCAGATCGCGGGCGGCTCGGACATTCCACATGGCCAGAAGCCTGCCAATTTTCCCGGTGTCCTGGGCCAACTCACCCAGAATTCCTGTGGCGAGGAACTGCAAAGCTTGGGGAAGTACGGCTTCCAGTATCCCGTTCACGTGCTCGTAATCTTCGTGTTGCGGGCTCGTCTTCCCGGGGCGCAGGTTCAGTTCGGCGCCGGTCTGAACCAGCGCCAGCGCCAGATCATGATCGATGTGCGCATTCATTCCAGCCAGTGCAAACTGGATGCGTTCAATACCCGGGCGATAGCGCGCTTCGAATAGGACCTGCCAGGAAGCGGGAACTTGCGCGGGGCTACTCAGCCAATTCAAGATTGCTGAGAAATAGAACTGGGCAAAGACGACGTCGAGGCGGGTAAGCCAAGCCGGATCTTCCCAGCCTCCTTGGGGCGGACTGCTGTCTACCTTTTGAGTGACCATCATGTAAAGAAGGTTGAACCACTTGAGCCCGTCGCCGCTCGGCAACAGGCTGTCGATCTTCCCCATCAAGGTGAGTACGTCGCCGATTGTAGCCGGCGCAGGACCGCTGGTGATTTCGATAAGTTGGCCATCGATGGCACTGTTGTTCATAGACCATTCCTGTGCTTAACGATGCGTCAGCGCTCTGAAAACGTGTAGGGATAGGACTTGCCCTACCCGCAGGCCGACGGCCCGCAACAAGGGGACGGCAAGCCGTCCCCCTACAAGAAAGAGGAGAATCGTTTTCACGGTTTCCGGGTGTTGCTCGGCCGACGAACATGAGCGACTGTCATGACGCTCTGGAACGGTTCAGCGGCGAGGGGTGCTTAGGCTGGTAGAGCCACAGTTCGCTTCCGCCCGGAAGTTTCAGGGCGGTGAGCAGGCCCCAGCCGGCGTCGTTGACCGGCTGCGTAAACTCCACACCCTTGCCTTTCAACTCGCCAACGGTCGACTCCACGTCGTCGCACATCAAGTAGAGCTGGTGATGTCCTTTCAACGCGTCGCTGCCCGCCCACGATTTCTCGTCTGTCGGGTGAATGCCGAGCTCGGCCGGAGGTAGCGCGAAGATCAGCCAGCCCCCACCGGCATCCACCGATGCCAGTCCGAGCACGTCACGGAAGAAAGCTCGATCCGCCTCGGCATCGCCTGTGTAGATCACCACGTGGGCAGCATTGATCATCGTCCTTCTCCTTCCGGGCCGCGGAAAAACCTCCCTGGTTGTCATCCTGAGGAGTCCGTCAGCAGACGGACGACGAAGGATCTCCGTAATTCTTTGAAACTACAACTGCGGGGATTCTTCGTTTCGCTCAGAATGACAGTGTCCAGGCGTTTTTCCGCAAACTCCCAGGGGCTAACCCGCTGCATTAAGGCGTGCTTGGATTTGGGGCAGCACCGCGCGCAACTCGGTCCCCGCTGACGGCGACAGCCGTCCCGTCAAGACAGAAATTGCCGTGAGAATGGCCACGTCGTTCAACTGCACAAGCGGGTCCGGTGGAGGGTCCGGCAGCGTCAAGACAATCTTCACCCAGTCCGCGAGAACCGCCCACAATGGTGAACTCTGATCGATTGGCATGTTTTATCTTCCTTCCACGAGTAATTTGAAGAGCGATGTTGTTGCGAAAATACTGGCTCCGTTATTGGCCTCTCACCGCCCCACGCGCCGACGGCAGTTCAATACGGGCACGGCTGAGCACACTGATCCCCAGGCTTATTCCCAGCTCGCCGGAAGGCGCGAGGCGCCGCCTAATAGAGCGTGGGCATACTGATGGTATGCGTCCAACAGTATCCGTCAGAGCACTCGGTGCAGGTAATCGTGCTTCCATGGCGCACACAGAACTGCGGCTGTATTTGCGCCCTGGCATCGAGGGTTATGTTGCCAGAGGCCTCGTATTCTTCGGAGCGGCCTAACGACATCTCGGCAGAAAAACCGGGTATACGCATCTTGATTCCTCCTTTTCGATGGCGCTGTCCGACTTTGCGCTCATAAAAACGCCGACAACTTAGCGACCAGGAATGGAACCTTTTCGGTCAAATCGACACACACCAGCAACTTCGCAACGCGGCACCGGATTTCCCAGACGCCAGATGGATCTGGGCTCGGTAACCGGTCGCCAACCAACTGCCCGCAGGCTGGGCTTTCTGCTAGGCCCTAATACTTCGTAATGGGGCCTGGCGGTGTCCCGGTGGTCGGGTTGGGGTCGGGAACCCAACGCCAACTGCAGTGTCCCCCTTCATAACAATGGACCGTTAGTGCTTGAGGATGGACCTCCCCACCCCCTGCCGCCTGTCCCAGGTTAAGACAATAATGCTCGGTCGCTTTGCTAAGCGAGCCCTCAGCGTTATATCCGGGTATTTTCATTTTTCGTCTCCTTTTAACAAAATAAAGTCGTTTCACCGGTCATAGTACGGTGACAACTTGGTGACCAGGAACGGAAACTCCTCGGTCACATCGACGCGCGTGAAGAACTTCTCGGTCACATCCGTATTGCGGTTGGTGTAAGAGAAAATGACCTCGACGACGTTGCGCGTGCCGCTCAAAGGCGACGGAGCTACGTCCACGCCCGTCAAGGAAGCGTTGCGCGCGAAGGCGTCGGCAGCGTTGGCGTAGATGGCCTGATAGCGGACGGCCAGGTAGTTCACGGCTCGGTGCTCGTCGGTTGCCCCGGCGTTGTCGGCCAACTGCATGATGCGGTCGAACAATTCCTCCGCCGCGGGAGCGAACTCCTTGGCTGTAGTCTTTTCGGGTTTGGGGATGGCTTTTATCAAAGTATCGCGGTCGAAGGAATAGATTTGATCGAAAGCCACAATCGGAACCATCAGCCCGTTGCACACTTCCGGCCCGGCGATGGGCCCTCGAAACCCGATGACGCAGTCAAGGTCCCAGGGCTGAGGTGTAGGACGCAGGGCCTCCACCAGCAAACCGAAGTCCGACGGGTCGCGCGGGGCCAGGATGTAGGTTTCCAAGCCTTCGATGGTCATCACCCAGCACAACTGCCGCACCAGGTAACGGTTCTCCGGCTTGGAAAGCACGGCGTGCAGCGCCTGCCGGTCCGTCAGCCCCGCCGTCCCGGCCCTCCCGGTGGCTTGGGCAAATTCCTTCTCCACTGAAGCTCGCGGGAAGCGCGGTTCAATTCTGCCGATGGCGTAGACGTAGCTGGGAGAAGCGGCAGTTCCACCATTGGTGGCGGGCGCGGCTCCGCAAGTAGAGCACGTCTGGGGAGCGAGCCAGCTTGACGCTGGTCGAGCGGCAGATGTCACTTGCGTCGGCGCGCCAATCCCGCCGGCTGATGCGGTTTCCACTTGCTCGTTCACTTCTGATTGCTCCATGAAATTTCGCCTCCGTTTCGAAGTTGTAACGGCGCTCTGTGAGCGCCCGCCGGCGGTGTCTTGACCGCCGCCACCCTGAAGCTATCGTGAAAAATGCATCCATCGGTTAAGCGCCGCAGCGCGCTTTTCGCAGCCACCGCAGGGCTTGATGCCCATCGCGTACGTCACCCGCTTGATGGCGTCTCCCAAGCCGATCTCGTCGTCGATGAGGAACCCTGGCAGACGAACACGATGAGGTTGAGATTGCGGCTCTTGCCCCCGCTGCTTGGTTGTTTCTTTCCTGTTCATGAGAGTTTCCTCCCGCTGTGAGCCGAGGTCATCACCTGATAAGCCGCCCAGGCATCAAGGACGGGCGGAGCGATGGTTCCCCGCCGTGGCACACCGGCTTGCGTCACGGCCAGCTTGATCTGGGCCGCAGTTGCATCGGGAGAGTCTGACCACAGCAGCGCGATGGCGCCCGTCACGAAAGGCGCTGCCGCGCTTGTCCCGCCAAATGTCTGGGGCTTGCCGTTTGTCCCGAGGCTGGTAATATTCTCCCCCGGCGCACTCAGCCCCCTCCTGCCGATTGAGCTTCCGAGATTCGATTCGTTGAGAGGCCTGCCTTGAATGCTGCAGGCGGCCACGGGAATCACCCAGGGGTGCCGGGTGATGGCGGAACTTCCCACCGTTCCCTGGTTGCCCGCCGCAGCCACGGTAATAACGCCGTGGTGAGCGGCGTGGTTCAGCGCCTCCTCCAGCTTGCTCTCGCCTTTAGCTGAAGGTCGAACGAGGGCGGAACTGAGGTTGATGACGCGCGCGCCGGCGTCGACGCTTTCGATAATGGCCTCAGCAAGTTCGTCCGAGGTTGCGCTGGGCATGTTCCCGTTGCCCGTGGCCGCTTCCGCGAAGATAGGGCGCAGCAGCAGCGTGCAACCCGGACAAATCGCCGGCGCTACAGAACCCCGCCGAGCAAAAAGAATGCCCGCCACAAATGTCCCGTGTGTGCACGCAACGCTGTCAGCCAGGCTGCATGTCCCTTTTGTTTTTCCGGGAAGCTCACGAATGGATGCGTCGGCGAGGTCAGGATGGTCCTGGGCGACGGGCCCGTCGACCAATGCCACCGCGATCTCAGGCCTGCCCTGACTGCGTTCCATCAACGCGGAGAGTCGGACCAGTTCGATAGGACTCATCGCCCAACCTTTGGAAATGACCGAATCTTACGCTGACTTTTTTACTAAACCCTGTGGACAAGAAGTAGCACTGTTTGTAGGATGGAGTCAATAGCTGGTTGAGTACCCCTCAGCGTTGTATCGCCTGGGGAATACCCTCTTCATGGTTGAAACCGAAGCCGAACAGGTAGGAACAACGAGGGATCAGGTTGTGGCCGATCTGCCGGCCGCGGCCGAGTTTTCCGAGTGACTGCGCCGGGCCATGGTTCTCGGAAAACTCGACCAAGCCTGATCGCGAATCTGCAACTTCCTCGAGCGGGAGGTCAGTGGTTATGCGCGTTGCAGAAACCAAATGAGAACGTGGCAGGCGTGGAGGGACTCGAACCCCCGACCCACGGATTAGAAATCCGTTGCTCTATCCACCTGAGCTACACGCCCGCAAGCCTGTACAGATGGATGATATCGACGGCTTCGGTTCAAGTCAAATGGCGGGGCGATTCGGCACTGTGCGAATTTGATTCGTCGCACTGGCTTTTATCTCAGCGCTTGCGGAGCCAAAGGCGGGCGCCACAATTAGATTGGGGCGCCATTGACGAATCTGCGCTGCTCTTCTCGGATGCGAAGGGGTTGGGGGTGGTCCGCCGCGGGGGCAATAAACGCGCTACACTGGAAGGTGGGGCGGCGTCCCGTTGAAAAAGTGGGATGGTGGGTCTTTCCACCTGACTTTCGGCTGCGGACTGCTCAGTTCGGAGGCGCGGCCGGCAGGATAAGGAGAGTGGGCTATGGGCACGGTGGTGACTGAAAAACAGAACTTCCCGATGCTGGTCGGGGGCGAGTGGGTACGGACGGACGTGCGGCGCACGATCCGGCTCCCCTACGATGGCACACCGGTGGGAGAGACCTACGAGGCGGATGCGGCGACAACAGAGCGTGCGGTCACGGCGGCCCAGGCGGGAGCATCGGCGATGGCGGGCCTCACCCAATACGAGCGAGCCGAACTGCTCGACCGCATGCGCCGATTACTGGAGCGCGACGCGGCGGAGTTCGCACGGCTGGTTTGCTATGAAACCGGAAAGCCGATTCGCGAAGCGCGGGTCGAGGTCGACCGAGGCCAACAGACTCTGCTCGCTTCCGCCGCCGCCGCTCGGAATCTGCGTGGTGAAGTGATTCCGATGGAGGCGGCGCCCACCGGAAAAGGACGATGGGGCATGACGGTGCGTGAGCCGTTGGGCGTAATCTGCGCGATTACTCCCTTCAACTTTCCCCTGAATCTGGCTTTGCACAAGATCGGCCCCGCCCTGGCGGGGGGCAACAGCGTAGTCCACAAGCCTTCCGAAAACACGCCGCTCAGCGCGATGCGACTGGGGCGATTGATTCAGGAGGCGGGTGCGCCCAAGGGCTCCTACAATGTAGTGACCGGCCCCGGCGCGAAGCTGGGGGCGCAACTCATCAACGATCCGCGAGTGGCGATGATCACCTTTACGGGGAGCGTGCCGGTGGGCGAACAGATCCGCGCGCAATCCGGCCTGCGCCGCGTAACGCTCGAGTTAGGCTCGAATTCCTCGGTGATCCTTGAGCCCGACTGTGATCTCGACACCATGATTCCTCGCTGCGTCACGGGCAGCTTCTCGCATTCCGGGCAAGTTTGCATCTCTGTGCAGAACATTTACGTCCACGAAGAAATTGAGGAGACTTTCACCGATCGATTCATCGCGGCCACGCAAAAACTCAAGACCGGCCATCCCCTCGAGGAGAGCACCGATATTTCCTCTTTGATTACGGTGGGAGAAGCCCAGCGGGTGGAAGAGTGGATCGAGCGCGCGCGCCGAAGCGGAGCGCGGGTGTTGACGGGCGGCAGACGGCAAAACGCCACGCTCGGGCCGGCCGTTCTCGCCGGTGTCTCGCCCGAACTGGAGGTGTGTTGCAAGGAGGTTTTTGGCCCGGTTGTAGTCTTGCACACCTACCGTCATTTGCAGGACGCCGTCGCCGCCGTGAATGCGGGCGAATACGGTTTGCAGGCCGGCATCTGCACGCGCGATATTGGCAAGGCCTTTCAAGCCGCCCGCCAATTGCGTGTAGGAGGCGTCATCGTGAATGACGTTCCCGCTTATCGCGCCGATCATATGCCTTACGGCGGGGTCAAGAAGAGTGGGATCGGCCGCGAGGGTCCGCATTTCTCGGTTGAGGAGATGACGGAGTTGAAAATGATTTGCTGGCGTGGATGATGTCGTAGAGGGCTAGCCCTATCAGTTGCCCGGCGGCGGCCGGGACTGTTATTCATTGCTTCTGGCTTTCCTCTTTCTGTTTCTCTTTTGACTTGCCCTCGAGCTTCTTGAACTCGCCGCCGATTCCTTTACCTATTTTGCCGACTCCTTTGCCTGTGCCTTCCGCAGTGTTCTTGCCGAATCCGACAGCCCCCTTGCCGAGCGAAGCTCCAGCGCCGCCCACGTTCCCGTGTGCCAGATTCCCAACGCTCCCCGCGGTGCCTTTAGCTAAATCTCCCGTTCCCTTCGCCACACCTTTCCCGACGTCCGCGCTCCCCTTTCCCATTTCCTTTCCTGGCCCGGTGGTCTTTTTCGCGGAATGAGAAGCCTTGTGCGTCTCCGCCGGTTTCTGATCTGTGCTCGACTGGCTCCAACCGCAAACTCCGAAAGCCAGGGCCACTGCAAACAAGCAACACACCCGGAATCCGCATTTCATGGACATACTCCTTTGCCAGAAGGCTGCTCGAGTATGGCTGCATCCAGCCTTACCTTTAGATGCCCATGCAGCGTTCCAGGTTATGTTTTTTGGACCCGAGCAACCTGTGCTGCAGAGGCGCCCCGTGCGGGTACAAAGCCCGCCCCTAAAGCGCCTGGGTCGTCTACGCCGGCTCCCTCTTTTTCGCAACCATTCCGCGTCTGGGGTTATCATATCAGGGAGAGGCTCAACTTATGCGCTGGGCATGGAAAATCGGCAGGCTCGCTGGGATCGATCTCTACATGCACGCTACCTTCCTGTTGCTGGTGGGATTCATTGTGGTGGTCAACTGGACACAAAGCCACAACATCGACCAAACCATGTTCGGGGTCGTCTTCGTTCTGGTGATCTTTGCTTGCATCGTGCTGCATGAACTGGGGCACGCCCTTACGGCGCGGCGATACGGCATTCGCACGAAAGATATCGTGCTGCTGCCCATTGGCGGAGTGGCGCGACTCGAGCGCATGCCGGAGGATCCGAACCAGGAACTGCTGGTGGCGGTGGCAGGACCGGCGGTGAACGTGGTGATTGCCGTGGTGCTGCTGATGTCGCTGGGTTTGGCTGGGAGGCTTCCGACGCTACGGCAGGCTGAGACGATCAGTTGGACAGTCCACGACTTCTTCTCCAGTTTGATCGCGGTCAACGTGTGGCTGGTGTTGTTCAACTTGATTCCAGCCTTTCCTATGGATGGAGGCCGCGTTTTGCGCGCCCTGCTGGCCAAGCGAATGGACTACACGGACGCCACCCAGGCAGCCGCGCACGTTGGCCAGGGAATCGCCTTTGTTTTTGGGTTCCTCGGCTTGTTATTCGATCCTTTTCTGCTTTTCATCGCCCTCTTCGTGTGGATGGGCGCCAGCGGCGAAGCGGGGATGGTGCAAATGCGCACTTCGTTGGGTGGCATCCCTGTGCAGCGGGTGATGTTAACGGACTTCCAGACTTTGCTGCCCGACAACACGCTGGATCAGGCAGTGGAGCATATTCTCTCCGGTTGGCAGCAGGACTTTCCCGTGGTGTTCGGCACGCACGTGCTGGGTTTACTGACGCGCGAGGACCTGATGCGCGCTATTGCCGAGGGTGGAACCGGAAAGCTTGTGCGCGACGCGATGCGGCGGGATCCCGAAACGGTCGACTCTCATGACATGCTCGAGCAGGCGGTCCAGGTGCTGCACCGCTGCGGTTGCCGATCGCTCCCCGTGCAGCACAACGGGGAACTGGTTGGGATGCTGGCGCTCGAGAACGTGGGCGAGTTCATGATGATCCGTTCGGCGATGCGACGGGCGCTGCGCGTTAAGGGCACAGCCGTCGCGCAGCCGGAGTTGGGCACGAGCGCCTTGCAGGACGGTCCCAAGACGCCATAAGAAGTCTGAAGGGTTAAAGTTAAAGTATAAAGTAGAACTTTAAATACAGCTGGAAACACATTCATCCCTAAGCCCTTAGTATTGCTGGCGCCTTACTCCTCACCTTGCCTTTTGACCTTTACCCTTCATCCTTCACCTTTTAACCTTCCCCCCTTCCACCTTCCTGCCAACTCCAGTTCGCAATTCGGTAGGATTTTGCATATAATGGCCACCCTGTAAGCCGGCGTTGCCGTGCCGGAGAAGAACGCACTCAGCAAGCACGGAGGGCCTACGCCCTGGAGTGAGTCAGTCGGGGGCGGCAGGCGGCCAGCGATGGGACGTCCACGGGTTCTGTTAGGGGATGATCACGTCATGTTCGCCGAAGGATTGCGGCGTATCCTCGAGCCGCATTTTGAGGTGGTGGGTCTCATCGGCAACGGACGAGAACTGATCGATGCGGTCGACCGGCTGCGGCCGGACGTGATTGTCGCCGACATCTCGATGCCGTCGCTAAACGGCATCGAAGTTGCGCGGCGGGTCCGCAAGATGCCGCACCCTCCCAAGATTGTATTCCTCACCATGCACGACGACGCGACCTTCGCCACCTCCGCTTTTCAGGCCGGCGCTTCCGGTTACGTTTTAAAGCGGTCCTCGCCCTCGGAGATCATAACGGCCATTCACGAGGCGACCCGGGGGCGAACCTATATCTCACCGCTCGTCGCCGGCGATGTTCTGAATGTTCTCCTGGCGAAGCGCGACCATCCGGAAGACCTTAAGCCGGAGCTTACTTCGCGGCAGAGGGAGATCCTTCAGCTCCTGGCGGAAGGAAAATCACCAAAGGAGATCGGAGCCGCGTTGAATATCTCCACTCGAACCGTGGAGTTCCACAAGTACCGCATCATGGAGGCTACCGGTGTACGCACCATCGCTGAGTTGACCACCTATGCCATCACCCACGGTATTATCCAGCCGACGTAGGTTTGACTTTCCACCCCCTGGTATCTTCGCCACGGAAAGCTAGCAAGTTTCCCAGTAGCTTACGCCCGGGCAGGGCGTTATGCTTTGGGTAACCCAGGTAGTTGTTAGAGATGTGGCCGCAATTGAAAAGGCTCTCTCCGTGCTCCCCTTATTTGGGATTTGGCTGAAAGGGGAGCACGGAGAATCTGAGCCCCCCACGTAAAGGCAACCCAAGAAACTGGAAAGTCTCCGAGTTGGCAAAACAACAAGCCCCGATTAATCTACTGCCTTGGAAGCTTGATCTTCTCTACTTCAAAAAAGCGTGACTCTCGTTTTGGCTTTCGAAGGCTTGCTCTCTGGGCGCGACCAGACAGCGGATGGAGCTGACTCTGGCCACACTGGCAGGTGGGGGGAGGGAGGCGCGCCCGGCTTCCCAGCCGGGCGCACCTCGCAGACCAGCCGCAGTATCTAACCCTCGCCAGGGACAGGCGGCAGGGATGCTGGCCAGAAGGTCATCACCATAGGATCAAAGGCACAGAGGTGAGGTAAATGCAGAACGATGGCGGTTGGATGCAGCCTGACTACGTTGACACAAGTGTTTCGCGGAACCCCTATCGTTATTCCGTTCCGCGTGCCGCGAGCGACGGCCGCTCCAATGTTTCACCGGGTGTCGCGGTATCCATCGAGGAGAAGGTCTCCGACTTGATCCAAAGTTATCCCCACCTGAAGACCTTGCTGAAATCCCATTCGAAGGATGGCGACTTGCGCCTTCGTGACCTGGCGATTTCCAGCCAGGAGCGAGACCGATTGCTGCTCCAGATCATTGCAGCGCGCCGCCAGCAACAGTTCGCGTCCGGCGCCACGGGGCCGGCGCCGCAAACGTCCCGCGGTTCGCAGTTACCCGTCGGTATCCAGCAAAATCGGCGCAAGAAGCCTCCGCAAGCGTGGCTGAGGGGCCTTCCGAAGTCGTCTGCCCTCGGCAACGTGACCGGGAAATGGCATAAGAGACTCTGGGGTTGATCGTTTGCAGCGGCGACCCTTGTGGCTCTCCAGGGCGGCCACAAGGGTCCGCCCTACATCGAGGACGCCGTTAAGGTCGCAGGCTTGCCATTGACTGCGGCCAGCCGCTTGGCTTCTCCACTAATCCAATCCCGCTCCATTTCAATTCGGATCCAACCTTCTGGAAGTGTGGCCGGGTATTTGGTCCAACCCGAACGCGTAACACTCTTACCAGCGACCGCGGGCGCTGTGGAGGGCTGCGGGAGGCATTTGGCCGCCGTTTTCGCGCAAAAGGGGTTGACTTCCGATTATAAAAAGGCTTAAAAGCTAAATCAGGGGCTATGGCCTTATGCTGGGTCTTGTCTTTCCGCGTCTGTGCAAACGCCTGTTCATTCCATTAGCAATATCCATTGTCGTATTCATCATGTTGTGTCCCCTGTTTTCGCTGGCTCAGAGCCAAAAAGGGCTGACGGCTCTTTTTGACAAGTACAAGGTCAAGGAAGGCATTCTAAAGCCGCCGTCGGGCCTGTTGAAGCACCCCTATCTCGTTCCCAGCGGCCCTTACTTTCAACTCTTCGATTGGGACTCCTACTTTATGGGAGTGGCGCTCAGCTACGATCGAACGTCGGCGGAGCCTTTGGAGAATTCAGTCGAGGACTTCCTCGAAATGGTCGGCCTGAATGCCGATGATTCGGGCTACGTCCCCAGGGAGATCGCGCCGGAGGCGCTTTGGGCATTGCCGGAAATGTGTAAACCGTTTCTGGCTCAAGCGGCTTACCGCGCTTCGCTGACAGCAGGCAGTGCCGAATGGCTGCGGCCGTGGTACAAGAAACTGGCTGAGACCCTCAGTTTCTGGGAAAACAATCGCCAGTCACCCGATGGTTTGTTCGTTTGGTACAACGGGGTCGAAAGCGGGGTGGATAACAACCCGGCGGTTCTGGACCGGCCTTCCCAAGTGACCGAAGGCGTTGATCTGCAGTGTTATCTTTATCGTGAATACCGCGCGATGGGGCTGCTGGCGGCGAAGCTCGGTTTCGATCAAGACGCCAAGGGATACCAGCGCAAGGCGGACCAACTGGGCCGGAAAGTCCGCGATGGAATGTGGTCTGAAGCAGACGGCATGTTCTTGAACATTGATGCGCGCAGCGGCAAGGCCGTGCATATCGAGACCTGGACCAACCTCACTCCACTGTGGGCGGGAATCGCCACGCCTGGCCAGGCGAAGCGCATGATTGAAGACCACTTGATCAACCCCCAGGATCTCTGGGCGCGCTACGGAATTCGGACCCTTGCGCCCAGCGAGTCTCTGTATGATCCGAAAGCCGGCTACTGGCGCGGACCGGTCTGGGTGATTTCGTCGTATCTCATGATGCACGGGCTCATGAATTACGGCTACTCGAAGCAGGCCCTGGAACTCGCAACGGAAACCGAACGGCTCCTCGCCCAGGACCTCGAGGCCACGGGCGGCATGAACGAGTGCTACAACCCGGATGATGGACGACCCGTCGCAGGCGGCCACTTCGTGAGCTGGGATTTGCTGGGTGAGCACATGGTCGAGGAGGCGAAACAAGGATTGGATCCGACGGCATTGAAATCCTTCTGACCATTTGTGATTTGCGATTGGCGATTTGTGATTGTCCAGTCATACACCGCAGATACCCGGTCTTTTGGGGAGAGAGTGACGCGCTCCTCGGAGACTAACATCGAAATGGGTTACCCCGCCAATGTGATTGGCTTCGGATGGAGCAACGACGCGTTCCTTACCCTCCTGGACGAACTTACCGGAAAGGCAGTGACAGGCGCTGAGTGACGAACCATGAGGATGGCTGCCGGGGCACGCCGTGGCGTGCCCCGAGGAAGGGTTCTTTCACCCGCAGCGCGCTACTGCTGATTGTCCCCGCCGTCTGCGTTCGGTGAAACGACGATGAAGGCCCCGTTCCCTTGTCGATTGATGCGCAGCAGCGTGTCGCCCTTCGCTTCGCCTGCCAAGCGCTGGAAATCACCCACCGAGTTTACGGGATGGCGATTGATTCCCTCGATCACGTCTCCAGGCTGCATTCCCGCCTGAGCCGCCGGGCAGTTCGGATCGAGGTTACTGATGACCACGCCTTGCTGGTCCGGCGGCAGGCCGGCCTGCTGGCGAATCTCCGGCGTTAGAGCCTGAACTGTAATCCCTTGCAGCGTGCCTTGCACAGGAGCTGTCCCAAGGCCGGAGCGAACGCTCAGGTTCTCCGGACGTTCGCCCAACGTCACCTGGATGGTCATAGGCTGGCCGTTCCGGAGTATGTCGAGCTTCACGGCGGTCCCGGGATTCGTTTCGGTAACCATAGCAATCAGTTGGCCAGAGTCGGCGACAGGCTGCCCGTTGTACTTCCGCACCACATCGCCGTTCTTCAATCCCGCCTTGGCCGCCGGTCCGCCCGCCGCGACATCTTCAATGATGGCTCCCGACGTGTCGGGCACGTTGAACGCATGCGCCACGCCTTCGTCCAGGCTCTTGATGCTCGCGCCCAGGTACCCCCGCGTGACTTTGCCGTTCTTGATCAGGTCTTCCATCACGTGCTTGGCCATATTGATGGGAATAGCGAAGCCGATACCGATAAATCCGCCTTCCCCCTCGGGGCCACTGTCACCGCTCACGATCGCGGTGTTGATACCTACTACCGCGCCGTCGACGTTCACCAGCGCACCACCGGAGTTTCCGGGATTGATCGGGGCGTCGATTTGAATGAAGTTTTGAATGTCTTCAATGCCGCCTTCTGATCGGTTCAACGCGCTGACAGATCCGCGGGTGACGGTGAAATTGAGGGCGAAGGGATTTCCGAAGGCCATCACAATGTCACCCACTCGCAGTTTGGAGGAGTCGCCCAGGAAGGCCGGCCCCGGTAAATTCTTGCCCGTGATTTTGACCACGGCAACGTCCGTCTGAGAGTCCGCCCCCACAACTTTAGCGTCGAAGGTGCGTGTGTCCGAGAGCATCACTTTGATCGATGTCGCGTGCCGGACCACGTGGTTATTGGTCAGGATGTATCCGTCGGAAGAGACCAGCACCCCGCTGCCGAGTGCGTGCTCTCGCTGCTCGCGCGGAATCTGACTCTGCGGTCCGAAGAATTGCCGGAAAAGCGGGTCGGAGAAGAGAGGAGACGTCTGCGTCTTCACTACTTGCGTGGATTGAATCGAGACGATCGACGGGGTCATCGATTCGGCGATCTGCTCGTAAGCTTTGTTCAATGTCCGCAGGGCGTCGATATCTGGGCCATCCAGCGCCTTCCCCGCCGCGCTGGCGAACCGGGGGTGGCTGCTGCGTTGAATATAGGTTATCGTCACGGCCGCCATACACAGCAGGCCAATTAGTGTGAGGCTGATTCCCAACAGATTGTCGCGCAAAAAGTGTCGATGGCTCGGTTTCATGGATCCTCTCCTCTCGCGAATGCCCTGCCTTATTAGATGCCAGCGGGAAGGGAATGGTGCCCAGTGGAGACCTGTCACGGCGCCCGGCTTGGTTCTAGCCGGCTGTTGAAAAACACCTCGAATCGTCGTCCTGAGGATGCTCAAAGTCCGGCCTGTCAGGGAAGCAAGTGCCATCGTGCCGAAGTGGCAGGCAACGTCAACCTCCGCTCCTGGCTTTTGCCGACTCCCTCGGCGATCCGCTGCCGCAGCAGATCGCGGAGCGCCGGGAGAGCACGCTGGGCAGCCCTTTCGCCAGCGGCAATCGACTCACGGGAGCGCCCGAAATCGCCCCACCGGAAGTCTTTCAATTCCGGCTCGATCACCAGATCGCTGCGATCCCTCCAGCTCGATTGGTTAAAATTCTGAGTGATGCGGAAGGATTCGCCCACGATCTCGAACAGACTCGTGGGACATCGCTCGAGACCGTTGCTTCGGATGTTAACTGCCACGACCGCGTCCACGCCGGAAAGGGCGGATACCGGAACGCTGTTCACAAAGGCTCCGTCAATAAGCAGCCGCCCGCGGTATTCGACAGGAACGAACAGGCCGGGAAAACTGCAACTGGCGCGCAAGGGCGTCAACAGCTCGCCTTCGCGAAAGATGACCTCCTCGCCCGTCCGCAGATCGGCGGCCACGATCGCCAACGGGAGCTTGAGCTGCTCAAAGGTTCGGCAAGGCAGCGCTTTCGCGAGAAATGCTTTCAAGGGCTCGTTCGTTGCAAAGCCTAAACGCGGGAACGTCCAGCGGGCAATGCTGCTCCAACGCACTTTGCGCGCTGCCGCCGCCATCTCGTCAATGGCGCAGCCGCTCGCCGGCGCTGCGGCTACGATGCTGCCGATACTGGTGCCGGCCACGCTGTCGATGGGAATGCGGTTTTCGAGGAGCACCTTCAGAACGCCGATGTGGGCGAGGCCGCGCGCGAATCCGCCGCCCAGCGCCAAGCCCAGGAGCGGCCGCCGTAAGGATTTCTCGGCCGATCTGCGCTGCTGCGGAGTAGCGTAGGCGAATTTTCGGAGGCCCCGAACCGCGGCGCGGAATACGCTTCCTACCTGGCTCGTGAGCTCGGACCTTGATCGTGGCCTATCGGAATACGGACTCATAGTTTCTAAACCAGCGCGGAGCCCGTTCCGCAAGCACTCACAATCCCTGTTAACTTAGATGTAAATGGAGACCAGATGTTGCCCAGCCGGGAAAGCGGCTTGGGTGGCCCGGTAGCGTTGTTTCGCTGGCTTAAAACGTGTAGGCATAGGGTTTTGTTCTGCCCGGTCAATTAGGGGACGGCAAGCCGTCCCCCTACCAGACCAGTGCCGGAACGGCGGGGCTGAAGCCCCGCCCTTCCTACAGTCATTTGATACTGCGCCCATCAAACCAACCAGCCGTTAATGGTGCTGCTCCGCTTCGCGACCCTGGGGTTTCCGCTCCGCGGGCGGATTAGCCTTACGTTCCTCCTGCACCCGGGGACGAGGGGCTTTTTCAGGCGTGCTCGATGGCGCCGCGTGGGAAGTTTGGTGCTGAGCCTGGCTCGGTTCGAGATTTGGGGTCCGGCTCTGCGGTCTTTCAGGACTCCGGGTCGCGGGAGGCGTCGCGGCTTTGGCTGGATGCACGGCCCCGGCGCCGGAGTTTGAGTGCTCCATGCGCGCGTTGTTGGCTGGCAAATGAGTCGCGCCGTGTGTCGCCACAGCCTGTTTGCCGGCTGGTCTTGCCGCGCCGCTTGCGTGGAACTCACTGGGCCGGGCGGAGGCCATCACCGTCGGCTTGCCGTGGTTCACGGAAGCGAATTGTGATCGGTCCTGGCGGGCAGAGTTCTGGTGCTGCTGCTGCACAGCCGTGGCGGCAATATGGCGGTCGTGCGCGGCCGCCGCCTGAGCGGCAGTGGGCCGCGCGCTCAGACCGCCCGGTCCGCCGTTGTAACTGACTCGAGTGACGTGAATGTTATTCACCACCGTCCGGCTGTAAACATTGGTGACGTTCGTCACGTTCACGTTGCTTACTGCCCGGTTATAAAAGAAATCGTGGCCCCTCCAGTAACCCCCTTCATAACCTGAGCCGGTATAGCCGAAGCCATAATCGACTCCGCCATAGAAACCTACATGCGGGCCCCAGTACCCGGCATGCCACGTAAACAACCCGCCGCCCCAACCCCAGTAACCGGGGGTCCACAGGAGACCTGGTTCGGGCGCCAGCACCCAGGTGCCCGGCACCCAGTAATATCCGTCCACGGGATCGTATGCCCAATAGCCCGGCGTCCAGAGATACCCGGCACCCGGACACAGGGGCTGTTCGTACACAGGAAGGGGAGGCGGACCAATACGTATCGAGATCCCGATATCTGCGCCAAACGACGGGGCGGGAACCGTCACCGCCGTTGCCACACACAATAATACCAACAACCCTATTACTGAGCAGCTGGCGGTGAGCTCGGCGCGCTTATTCTTGAACGCCGATTCTTCGCTATCGCTCCGGGCGGGCGCCCTCAGCCAGTTGGATGCTTGCGGGTTGCGCTCTGAATTCATATTTTCCTCCTTGGGTGACTCCGTATTTGTCTCGCGGGCTGTCATCCACCACGAAGCCGAAGCCGCCAACCAGGTCAGGGCAATTAACATACCAACCTGCAACTGGTGAGACGTATCTCTGTGTTCTTTCGGGCAGTTATAGGTGTGTGGGCAAGCCTTAAGAAACCAAACTGGTGACCTGATCGGGTAAGGATTACGTACTGGTTGGATAATGCCGCACGATTTCGTGCCTCTTCTCGTGTGTTCGCGCGAATCTCAGGGCCGCCTCCATGACCACGGACACTGGTTCAGCCGGGTACACAGGGTGGAGACCTGGTCGCGATCGGCCTGCGAATGAAAGCTCTGAAATGCTCATGAGTTACTTCGGCGTTTGTCTAGCCCTGTCACGATCAAACAAATATCATATCGCGATATAAGTCCAGATTGCAAGTGAGAGGAGTGGAGACGTTGGTGCAACAAGCAAAACGGCCGGCAGTACCAACTGCCGGCCGTTAAGGAGGGACTCAGGGATGTGCTCTACCGGTGTCCACCGCCGTGAAAACCTCCACCCGCGTGGAGACCGCCTGCTGAGCCTCCTCGAGTGAGGCCACCGCGGTTCACGCCGCCCACTGGACCGCGTGCGCCGGCCACCGGTCCGCGTGCCACGGGACCTCTCCTAAACTCTTCTCGTCCAGCATAGCCCGGGCGAGCATACCCGCGGCTGTAGTAGCCTGGACGGCCCCAATAGCCTGGGCCTCCACGCCCGCCGTGAAACCAGGGCCCCGCCCCAATGAAGACCCCACCGACAAACCAGTTCGGTCCATAGTAGCCGTAAGGCGCGCACGCGTAGGGGTAGTACGGGTAATAGCCGTACGCGCACACCGGGGGCGCTCCAACGTAAACCGGTCCCACTCCGACACCGAAAACTACTGGTTGAGCATGAGCGGAAGGCGCTGCCATCAAACCAACACCAAGCAAGCCAAGTAGCATTAGCTTTTTCATGGTTCATACCTCCTCGGCTCCCAAGAGCCCTTTCAAACTTCAGCCTTGGAAGGAGCACGGGAGTTGCCAAACCGGCGTTTCCCCGTCAACGCGCTAAGGACTCTGGAATTATGGTAATGGCAGGATGCAGGAGGGGTTGTCGATTTATCCCTGGAGCAGCCGTTCTGGTGCTTTTCAGTTAAGGCGGTGTTTTTCGGCCACCGGGAGATTGGACGGTGGCCTCCAGTTAGAAGTTCGTTAACAGACCTCTTTGCCGCGCGAGCCCGTGCAAATTAGGGACAGGCCTGCGCCGAGGCGTGCACCTACTAGAGTTCCAAAGCGGATGCTTCGCCCTTGCTCGGGCGCTTGGTGAGGGCGAGGAAAGGAATCATGGCGAGGCTCAGGATTCCCAGAAATTGAAATGCCCGATCCATCGCTACCATGGCGGCTTCGCGCTGCAGCAGACCAAAGATGGCAGCGTAGGCTTGCTGGTCGGCCAGCACAGGTCCGGAAGCCGCAAATAAGCCCTTCAGCCCGCCCAACAATCCTTGCACAGAAGGGAGGAGCGGCGTGATGTTGGCGGCCAGCAGGTGTGTGTGCTGCTGTCCCTGGCGGGTCATCATGGTTGCCACCAGGGAAATGCCGACGCTCCCGCCGATGTTGCGCATCATGTTGAACAAGCTGGTGGCGTTCCCCATTTTTTCCTTGGGGATGAAGGCCATGGTCACGACTGCGAGGGGAACAAACACTGTCCCAATCGAGAAGCCTTGCAGAAACTGCGGCCAGAAGATATCCCAGTAGCCGACCCCCAAGTTGAACCCCATGAGCTGATAGAACGACAGGCTGAGGGCCAGCACTCCGCCCAGGCACACCTTGCGGGGATCGAACCTGCTCGTCAACGCGGCGGCGACCGGCATGGCACAGGCTGCTCCCAGCCCAATGGCCAGCATGGCGGTGCCCGCCTGCATTGATGGATAGCCCATCAGTGTTTGCAGCCAAAGGGAGATGGTGGTCTGGCCGCCGTACATCACGAACCCGGTCAGCGCCATGACCACCGTGCCCGCGGCAAAAGGTACCTGCCTGAAAACCCGAAGATCGGCCACGGGGTGCGGCGTGTTCAACTCGCGTGCCACCCACACCACGAGTCCCGCTGCAAAGACCGCCGCCAAAACGCAGATGAACCTCGAGTCGAGCCAATCCTTCTCCTGTCCTTTGTCCAGCATGATCTGGAGCGCAGCCACCCACATCGCCAGCGCCGCCAAGCCCCAGGAGTCGATTTTCGCCGATGAGCGGCGGATGTACGGCGGGTCCATGAGGAACGCTTTGATCATGACCACGGACGCCAAACCCACCGGCAGGTTAATGTAGAAAACCCAGCGCCAGGAGAAGTTGTCGGTGAGCCATCCGCCCAGAACCGGCCCCAGAACCGGCGCCACGATGGCGCCCATCGCCCAGATCGCCATCGCCTTGCCGCGTTGCTTTTGCGGGAATGCCTCCAGCATCACCGCCTGCGACAAGGGCTGAAGTGAACCGCCGCAGGCGCCCTGAATGACTCGAAAGGTCACCAAGAGGGCCATGCTGGGCGCGAGTCCACAGAGAAGCGAGGCGAGCGTAAAGCCTGCGGTGGAAACCAGCAGCAGGTTCTTGCGTCCAAAGCGATTCGCCAGCCATCCCGAGATCGGAATGACCATGCCGTTGGCCACTAGGTACGACGTGAGGGCCCATGTCGCCTCATTGGGCGTCGCGGAAAGGCTGCCTGCAATGTGCGTGAGTGAAACCGCGACCACGGTGGTGTCGAGGATCTCCATGAAGGTGGCAAGCATCACGGCGGCGGTGATGAGCCAGCGATCGTGGTCGGCGCTCGCTTGTCCGTTTAGGAGAGCCTTGACGCGATCTGTTGAGTCAACGCCTTTGCTTTCGAGCACGCTGAATAGGAAGGCATCTCGGTTGCCAGTCGCCGCTCCGGTGTAACTAATTGATATAGCGGCGCTTATCTAACTGGGAAAAGGACAGGGTAAGGCTCGAAGTGCCCGCACCATGGCACTGTGCCGAAGGGAAGGCAATCAGCGGAAGTCAGACGTCTCGATGCTGAGCAGGCGCATTCGGGACTGAAGGGTGGTGCGTTTAAGGCCCAACAAGGCTGCTGCGCCTCGCGGACCGCCAACACGTCCGCGGGTCTTCCGCAGAGCATCCAGGATGGCATTTCGTTCAACCTCACGGAGAGTGCTGCTTCCGGCAGTTCCTGCCGGGGCGCTTTCGATACTTTTCGAGCCTAGTTCTTCGAGCGGCACCTCGAGGCGTCCTCCCGTGGCCAGAATCACCGCCCGCTCGATGAAGTTCTGCAATTCGCGGATGTTTCCCGGCCATCTCCAGTCCGTCATGGCCTGCATCGCCCGCTCAGGAATTTCGCGGATGTTTTTCTTCATTCGGCGCGCGTAGCGGTCGACGAAGTATTCAACCAAAAGGGGGATATCTTCGCGTCTGTCGCGCAGCGGCGGCAACTGGATGGGGAAGACCGCGAGGCGATAGTACAAGTCCTCCCGGAACTCTCCGCTCGCCACCACTTGCGAGAGGTTGCAGTTCGTGGCGGCGATGAGGCGTGCGTCGACTTTGATGGTTCGAGTGCTTCCCAGCCGCTCGAATTCCTTCTCCTGCAAAACCCGCAGGAGCTTGGGCTGAAGTTCCAGGGAGATGTCGCCGACCTCGTCGAGAAAGAGGCTGCCTCGGTTGGCCAGCTCGAAACGGCCGCTTTTAGCGGCGATGGCGCCTGTGAAGGCTCCGCGCTCGTGCCCGAACAGCTCGCTTTCCATTAGGCCCGACGGGACGGCCGCGCAATTCAGCTTTACGAAGGTTCGATTTCGGCGCGAGCTATGACTGTGAATCAGCCTGGCCACCAGTTCTTTCCCGGTCCCCGTCTCCCCCATCAGCAGCACGGTGGCGTCGGTCCCGGCTACAAGCTCCGCCTTGCTCAAGGTCTCGCGTAGCGCCTGGCTCTTTCCGACAATGTCTTCCAGGTTGCGGTCGCACCGGATCTCGTCTTCCAGGTAGGTCTTCTCAGTGCTGAGCTGGTCGCGCGCCTCAGAGACTTTGCTGAAAGCCAAGGCATTTTGCGTGGCCAGGGCTACCTGGTTGCCAACCTGCTGAAGCAGGCCCAGTTCTTCTGTTTGAAAGGCAGACTCGCTTGTGCTTCCCAGCCCCAGGACGCCGAATGGTTTCGAGCCGGCAACCAGCGGAATGACTACCCCCGAGCGGAAGTCCTCCGCCAGGACGGGCGCGGCGATCGCAGCCGGGAGTTGACTGATATCCTCGCGCCGGATCAGTTTGGTGGTGCGAGCTCGGACCTCGGCCAGTTCTGAAGGCGTCAAGCTCACCGATTGCAGGTTCTGGATGAAACCGCGGTTGCCGGGAAAGTCCATGCCCACGCAACGGATTCGTGTGCCGTCTTCCTCGATCAGCCAAAGACCCGTGTATTCGTGGTGGAAGCATTCCTTCAGCGCGGCGGAGACCGCCTGAAAAAGATCGCTCAGCTCCAGGTGCGAAACGACGTTGTTGTTCACTTCCAGCAGCAGGCGCAGGAGGTCGCGCTCGCGCGCCAAGAGTTGCTGGTAGGAACGAGCCTCCTCGTAATTCAAAGCGTTCTCGAGCGCCACCGCAACGTGGGCGGCGACTGTGGACATCAGCTTCAAATCTTCTTCGCTATAGTCCTTCTGGTGAGTGGTCCCAAACACCAGTACGCCCAGCCGCCGTCGCGGGGAGGTCAGAGGCAGCAGGCACATCGACCGGACACCATAGGGACGCGCACGCTCCACGAGATCCGCAAACCTTGTCTCCTTCTCGACGTCATCGACGATGATCGGCTTCAGCTCTTCCAGCATCAGGGAAGCAGCGGAGGACTCATCCAGAGCGATTTCTGTGCCAACTTCAGCCCGGTCGGCCAAGGAGCCGCCGAGGGCGTAGATGCGAGCCACCTTGCGCTCGGGATCATGAAGAGCCACAGCGACGAACTCGAAGCTGACCACCGCGGGAAGAAACCGGGCGAGGTTCTCCAGCACTCCATTCAAGTCCGCCTGCGAGGCGATAATGCCCGACGCCTGCCGCAGCGCCTCGTAACGAGTCTCCGAGCTTGCCTGTTGGCCATCAGTGTTCAATGCCAAATGTCCCCCGTCGAGCTTTGTACACTTCTGTCAGTCCGAGTGAGCCAAGGAATGTCGACTCGAGCCGTGAGCCCCTTCGGGGCTTAATTTCCCTTAACCCAGGCACTACCTCGCATCCACCACGCAGCGGAATCCCAGCGTGCCCGCGCGGTCCTTGCTGGGCGCGATCAAGAGGTACTTGCCATGCTCCGTCAACTTATAAGCCTGGGGGAAGTACCACAGCGAGCCTTGCGGTTGATAGTAGCTTCCGCCTTTGACGATTCCGGCGCGGGTATGCTCATCGACGAACTCATCCGTCCACTGCCAGACGTTGCCAACCAGATCCGTCACCCCGAAGGGGCTCGCGCCCTGGGGGTAGGCGTCCACACTCGTGGGCGGGCGCATGTCCCGGCCCTTTTCAGGCGCGGGAACTCGCGACGCGTTCCATTGGTCGCCCCAGGGAAAAGTGCGTCCGTCCGCGCCTTGGGCGGCGTATTGCCATTCCCATTCGTGGGGCAGTCGCTTGCCCGCCCACTGCGCATAAGCGCGCGCGTCCTCGAGACACACCCAGGTGGCGGGCTTCTGGTCCCAGCCTTCGGGGTAGCTGCCGTTCTTCCAGTCGCGCAAAAAGTTGTGATCGTCTTTAGGGCGATAGCCGGCCGCGTCCAGGAATTTCTTAAACTCAGCGTTCGTGACCGGGTATTTATCGATATAGAAAGACTTCACGTGCATTTTATGAAGATGATAACGGCGCGGCGCGTCTTCCCAAGGAAACTGCACGTCCACCCCCACGTCATTTCCTCCTTCGATCATGATCCCGTCGGTGCGAAACAAATAATCCCCCTCCGGGATCTTGACCATCCCTTCCGGCGTTGAGGCGGCGGGCGAGGTGGAAGGAATCTCCACGAGTTTCTGTGGCAGGAACCTCCACTGGTTCGATAGGCTCCGAAGCGTTGTCCGTGAAAGCTCCCGCATCTGGCTGAGCAAGGTGGCGACGGCCCCCTCGGCCTCCCGGTCCTGTTCCAGAAGGGCGCCGAAACCCCCGCTCTCGATCTCAAAGCTGAGCACCGCGCGGTCGCCCTGCACCTCGGCTTTCAGCTCCTCGCCGTGCCAGAGGTCATAGAAGCGCTCCCCGGCGTGATAAGGGACCTCGATCTGGCGTCCGCCGAGGTCATACTGATTGCGGTTGACGACGGTCCAGAGTGTTCGGCCTTGTCCGGGGAACTTGCTGGCAAACACGCCATAGCGGAGCGTGGGAGTGTGAGGCTCCCAATCCGGGCTGATCAGCAAGGCCGCCATGGCACGCTCAATTTTGGCGATGCGCCGCAGGGCCTCCGCGTCGCGCGGCGTGATCTGGTTCCAGATTCCCCAGATGTTCTCCCAACTTTCGTAACCTGCGCCGTTGAAAAAGGCCAATTGCAGGTTGTCCGTCTTGCGGCGGTTCCAGCGGTCGCAGACATTCACCATGTGGCGGGGCTCCAGCCATTTGTAGCGGCTGATCATGGGCACAAAAGTGTATTTCCAATAGCCCCAGGAAAGGTTGTTCCACTGGAGCGCTTCGTCGGCGGGTCCGCCCTCGGGCTCCAGCGCAATGGGGTGACGGGTCTCGTCGGAAGCCGTGCGGAACGAGCGAGGCACGCCATCGAGCGTATCGCCGTTGATGCCGTCCGCGCCGATTTCCGCCATGGCTTGGGCGGTCGCGACGGCGTTGGGGAGCATCGGGTCGCGCGTCCCCTGGTCCCAAAGCATCACCGGGAAAAGCACGCGCACTCCGCGCCGGTGGAAGTCCTGGATCATCTGGCGCAAGCCCTCAACCCCGCCCGGCATATCGCGCAACAGGTCGTATTGGTCGCGATTGTCGATTCCGATGTTGGGATAGGTGTGCCAGATCAGCACCGAGTCGATGCCGCCGTAGCGCTTCTCGAGGTCGTCGAGGTAACGGTCCACGGTGTACTTGCCCGCGACGGGGTCGTAGAAGTAGCGGTCCTCGATCATCATCTGCGGCTGGATGAAGCTCGACTGCGTCCAGAGCAGCTCCGGCCGTTCGTACTGCGAGCTATCGTAGCCAATTCGAATCCGGCGCTCGCTTCTCCAGTGGCGGACGTCGGTGATCCAGGTTTGGAAAGCCTTCACAGAATCCTCGACTTCATCACTTCGATAGCAACACTGGTCGGCGTCGACCTTGGCGTTGTCCGGCCCGGGGATTTGCTCGCTTTGAGGTTCGAATCTCGTGTCCTGCGCCCGTAGGCAGGATGCCAGGAGCAGAAAAAGAATGCCTGCGGAGAACCATCGCCGGATGTTCATGTGGATTCCTCTTTTGTGAAGCGTGAAGACTGCACTGCGCATTATGCTCACAATTCGCGGGTGCATCAACAATATTCCCGCAGAGAACAATGGACCACCAAGACGCAAAGACACTAAGGCAGGACAGCTTGGGCCTGCTCGTGCTTTTGTGTCCTCACGTCTTTGTGCCGTCGTGGGGAGAAACGTGTGAGTCGGTAGCTTGCG
>Ga0181532_10001156_pt1 | contig 25882 bp, 26 predicted proteins | sample PEATcosm2014_Bin_33_FD_119768 | JGI IMG/M metagenome (GOLD analysis project Ga0181532, IMG submission 119768) | Peatland microbial communities from MTU Mesocosm Facility, Houghton, MI, USA - PEATcosm2014_Bin11_30_metaG | ecosystem: Environmental > Terrestrial > Soil > Wetlands > Peat | place... | reverse complement strand
TTCCAGTCGCAAGGCGACGTGCCGTTGCAGCACGATATCTGCTCCGCCTCCGTAATTCCAGGCGAACTGCCAGCCGTAGCTTTTGGGGTTGGAAAAAGAATACTCAAAGCCCTCCGGCAAGCCTCCAACCAGGATAGGCGAGGCTCCGAGTCCGCCGCTAAAGCGATTAGTCCCAAGGCCCGCGGTCACGAAAGGCTGGAGGTGGGTCCTGGCCCAGAGATAGCGCACGTAATTGACAGAGAAAAGACTGACGCGACCATAGCCTGGTTGCACAAGGCCGGCTGCCGGACTATAGACGAAACGGTTTGGGCTAAATGAGTAGCCTGCCTCGAGGGCGTCGTGGCTTGTGAAGCGGAGGCGGACACCGGCGAACAGACGCCCCGTGGTCGAGATGGAACTCTTCAAAGGAACGACTTCGGTCGAAATCAAATTACCGGGCGTGGCACACTCGGGGCAGCTGTTAATAGTCTCAATTGCCTGGGCGGGCCCACTGTTTAGAAGAGATCCGCCCCCTTCCGCAAAGACCTCCAGCCGTGGAGGGCGGTCCTGCGCGGCGGCCCAGGAACAAACAAAGCAGAGGAGTAAAACCGATGGCGAAGTAATTCGTCTCATGATGAACACCTCACTTGAATTTGAAAACAGTGCCCGCGCTGGGGACAATGTCATGGCTGGTTCCAACAAAACCGCTGGGCTGGCCGCCGACGTAGTCTCTGAGCTCCAGTCGCAAAGCCAGGTGCCGTTGCAGCACGATGTCGGTCCCACCTCCGTAGTTCCAGACGAACCCTAAATCGTTAGAACCGCTGTAAGGCCCGCTGAAGCGATCCGCCCCAAGCCCGATCGTAGCGAAGGGCTGCACCTTCGATCTCATCGAGAAATAATGGACGTAGTTGAACGAAAAGACGTTAAGATGGTTGTAGAACTGTGGAATCTGGTTGGGGCTGTAGGAATAGCTCACCTCGATAGCTTCACGGCCGGTGCGCAACCGTACACCGGTGGAGAGACGCCCCGCATTCGAGAAGGAAAATGGGCCGGGGCATGCGCAGCCACTGGGAGTACAAACCAGCGGACAAGCAAGAGAAAGCGTGGTGTTCCTGATGAGAGAGCCGCCACCTTCGGCAAACGCCTCGACACTCAGCGGGGGGCCTTGTCCCCAAGCAGGAGAGCAACTGAAGGGAATGAGTAGAATCCACGGCGCGGTAGTTCGTATGATCCGCATCAGTGTCCTCACCTAGCCTCGCCCGATGCCAGGTGAAGCACACCGGCCGTGAGGCCGGGCGCCGCCACCCAACCCGTGCCCGAGTCGAGAAAGGCTTGTGCGTTAGGGAATGCATTGTCTGCTAAAAACGTCCGCTCTTGGGATGCAGGGAGGCCACCCGGAGTTATCCATATACGAAACAGTTGTTGGGGGGTATTACTGAGAATCTGACTTTGCCGCCGAGGTTGGTTAAGCAAGACCCGAAGGCGCATTCTCCAGCCATCCCAGGACCGCCGAGCGTTCGTCCCCGATCTGGAAGCCAGAAAAACCGTGTCAGAATTGTGCATCGGTAAGTGCTTTCTTTACTATCATGGCGAGACAACTGAGGGGATCAATTCGCATTTCAACAACAGAAAATGTTTTCCACGTGCAACTTTTTCAGTCTATTTGACGTCTATACAAGTAACTCAACTCTAATGACTACCTGGGGAAGCAGGTAGCTCAGGTTGAACTTGGGTTACTTGCTTCCTCCTTCCTTTTACCGGTGGTGTTTCCTGTTGCCCCTCCTGAGCTTTAGGCATATGCTGTCGGCGGCTATGGGCGGTTGGAACTGTGGAATCCACGCCCTTGTGGCGGCCCCAGGCGCGCGCAAGGGTCACGCCTACGCCGCGCATTCCTTCTTCGGGGCTATTTTATGATTGGGAAAATCAGTGTGGCGCCTCTTCTGGCCGCGACGATCGTGGCGGGGGTTTTAGCCCCTGTCGCGCAATGCCAGCAAATGGCTAATCTCGATCGCGACCGCGTTCTAGATATGCTCGAGGTAGTATCCAAAGATGTGCGAAAGCACTATTACGATCCGGAATTCCATGGCATCAACTGGGACTCGAGGGTTTCTGAGGCCAGGAATAAGATCAAGGCGCAGACTAACCTTGGAATGGCCTTCGCCAATCTCGCCTGGGCACTCGATGGGCTTGACGACTCGCACACTTTCTTTCTGCCGCCGCAACGGCCCGTCAAGCACACCTACGGCTTCGAGACCACAATGGTCGGAGACAAATGCTTTGTCACGAGAGTGCGGCCAGGGAGTGACGCGGAGGCCAAAGGGGTGAAACCGGGAGACGAAGTGCTGGCCATCGAAGGCTACGCTCCAAACCGGGAAATCATGTGGAAAATGGACTACCGCTTTCGCGTGCTGCGGCCGCAGCCCGATCTGAAACTTGCGCTTCGCAATCCCGCCGGGCAACAACGCGAAGTTGTAGTAACAGCGAAAATCGTGGAACTTAAGCGCGTTACCGATTTGACGGCGTCGAATGACGCCATGGATTTGTGGAACCTGGTTCGTGAGTCGGAAACAGAAGAGCACCGCATGCGAATCCGCTCCAACCCTGTGGGCGATGATGTGTTGGTGGCCAAGGTTCCACGCTTTTTCTTCGATCAGTCGGAAGTCGATGGCCTGATCGACAAGGCACGCAAACATCATGCCCTCATCCTCGACTTGCGCGACAACCCAGGCGGCGCGATCGAGACGCTCAAATACTTGTTGGGCGGGCTCTTCGATCACGAAATCAAGATCGGCGATCGCAACGGGCGCAAGGAGCTCAGGCCGGAAGTCGCCAAATCGCGCGGCCGCAACGTATTTGCAGGCAAGCTGATCGTGCTCGTGGATTCGCAATCAGCATCGGCGTCGGAGCTGTTCGCGCGGATTGTGCAACTCGAAAAGCGCGGCATTGTGATTGGCGATCGTTCCTCCGGCAGCGTCATGGAAGCGAAGCACTATGACTATCATCTAGGCTCGGATATCGTGGTTTTCTTCGGTGCCTCGATCACCGAATCCGACCTCATCATGGCCGACGGGAAAAGCCTCGAGCATAACGGGGTGACGCCGGATGAGCTGAATCTTCCCTCTGCCGCGGACCTGGCTGCCGGCCGCGATCCCGTCCTGGCTTACGCCGCCGCCAGCCTGGGCGCCAAGCTTACTCCCGAGGATGCCGGAAAGATGTTCCCCTTCGAGTGGCCGAAGGATTAGCCAACTAAGTCACACTGTGATATAATTCCGAATTATGCAGCCACGTAATCCTTCCGTGGGACGTCGGTCAACAAATTCCCTCGTCATGCGGCGCCTTGCCTGGTTCCGGTACAATCTTCGCCGCTTTCTTCGTTTCAGCGAAAGGGCCACTCGCGAACATGGCCTGACGCCCCAGCAGTACGTCTTGCTTCTGGGCATCGCGGGGTACACCGGCCGCGACTGGGCCACCATCAGCGAATTGGCGGAGTTCTTACAGGAGCGCCACAACGCGGTCGTAGGACTCGTGCAAAGGGCGTGCAGTAAAGGCCTGGTTCACAAGGACCAAGGCGGGCGAGACCGCCGCTTTGTTCGCGTTCGCCTCACACGGCGCGGCAGTACTGCCTTGAACGGCCTCGCCGCCCTCCACCTTCAAGAACTCCAGCGGATTCAACTGGACCTGGGCAAGGCCCTTAAGGCCAAACCCAAATTCCTCCAGCCAGATGAAGGAGCCTGATCTAACCCATGGCGGAAACCAATCCCCCGGCCGGCCGTCGAACTGTATGGTTCAAGGAATTTGGCAAAGCCCTCGACCCGACCGTCGCCATTACCTCCGCATTTGCCGTGCTCATAGGATTCATCGGCGGCCTGGTGGCGCAAGGTTTGCTTGAACTCATATACCTTTTTACCAATGTGTTTTTCTACGGTAAGTGGTCGTTTGCCATTACTTTTCCTGTCCACAATCACCTGGGAGCATGGGTCATTCTCATACCGCCCATCGGCGGCCTCTTGGTGGGCCTCATGGTCCACTTCTGGGAGCCGACCCTGAAGGGCCATGGGATTCCTGAGGCCATGGAGGCTGTGCTCATTGGAAAGAGCCTGGTCAGGATGCGGATGGGGATTTTGAAGCCGCTGGCAACGGCTTTTGCCATTGGGACCGGCGGACCTTTCGGAGCGGAGGGCCCGATCATTCAAACCGGAGCGGCATGCGGTTCGATTCTCGCCCAAGTGGTGAAGCTGACCCCATACCAGCGCCGGGTCCTGCTGGCTTCGGGCGCGGCCGCCGGGATGGCGGCGACCTTTGTGGCGCCTTTCGCGGGAATTCTGGTAGCCATCGAGCTGCTCCTTTTTGAGTTTCGAGCCCGGTCCTTCATCCCCGTCGCTATCTCTTCGTCTGTGGCGACGGCCGTAGCAGTGCATTTCAGGGGTTGGGCTCCGCTTTTTCCCACGCCCGCCTTTGCCGTGAAAAACATGCAGGAATTGTGGCTCTTCGCTCTGATGGGTTTGGTCATGGGCGTGATTGCCATCTGCATGATCCGGGTACTCTTCTGGCTGGAAGACCTGTTCGACAACCACTTTCCCATAAGGCCGCGGCTGATCTGGGCGCCGGTCTTCGGAGCTTTGTTGCTGGGAGTCATTGGGTATTTGTATCCCCAGGTCTTCGGTACAGGCTACGACACGATCCGCGATATGCTGAACGATCGCTTATCGACCGGAACTCTGCTGGGCGTTTCTTTGGCGAAATTCTGGGCTCTGGTCATCTCGCTCGGATCGGGAACCACGGGAGGAGTTTTCGCTCCTTCCCTCATCGTCGGCGGCGGGGCCGGAGCGGTCTATGCGCAGGTGTGGCATCACTTCTTCCCCAATTTCGTCAGCGATCCTGCCCTTTATTCTCTGGTCGCCATGGCTGCGGTTTTTGGCGGAATCGCCCGCGCACCGTTTACCTCCATCGTATTCCTTTTCGAACTTAGCCGGAATCCCAACGCGATTCTTCCCCTGGTGGTTTGCTGCGTTATCTCTGACGGGTTCGTCAGGCTCTTCAGCGCCGAATCCATCATGACAGGCAAGCTCGTCAAACGTGGGTTGATTGTTCTGCAGGATTATTCCGTCCCAGTATTAATGCGCGCCCGGATTGAGCAGGTTATGAGGAAGGAATTCACGACTCTCAATCCCGACGACGACGTCAAGATCATCGTTCGCGACGTTACTCCCGAGACAACCGGTGTGATCCCGGTTGTTGAGAAAGATGGACAGTTCGTGGGAATCGTGGAGGCAAGAGATTTACTTAAAGGTGTCGACTCCGATTTGAAAGTTCGGGATGTCGCTCGTCAAGACTACGTTGTGGCCCGGCGCGGGGAAAGCGTCCGACGAGTCATGGGCGAAATGGAGGCTCACAACACGGAAAATGTGGTGGTGGTTGATCGTGATGGAAACACCACACCGATCGGCGTGGCGCGCGCCGCAGATATTCTCAGGCTTAGTCGTTGGATTGCCGAGGAAGAAAGCTAGCCTCCCTGATAAGGACTCCCTTGCTCATTAAAGCATCGAGGCCCATTTTGCCGCCTGCGGCGTAATCGTTCCTGCTAGAATGGCATTTCAAGGTGCAAGTGGCACAGGCAGAACTGCCTCCGCTGGTGCGGGGACGCTTGCACGCTTTTTCGAAGGAGCGGCATGCAGAACAGCGAGTGGAAAGTCGATGTGTTGTTGCCGGGGAGTTGGCACGGTGCGACCTCGGTGCTTCTCTCCAATGGGAACCATCACGTCATCGTGGACACAGGAATGCCCCACGAGGCGCACTCGATTGTGAAGGCTCTGGAACTCCGCGGCTTGAAGCCCGAGGATATCAAGACCGTCATCAACTCTCACTTTCATATCGACCACGTGTCGAATAACAGGCTGTTTCCAGCCAGCGAAATTTTCGGCGCCCAGGAGTCCTATGACTGGTGCCGGGCGGCCTACGCCGATCTTCTGGACCAGCAGAACTGGGAGACGCTCATTCTGAAATACTATCCGGAGACCTTCGACTACGAGCAGGCAGAGGAAATGATGGGAAAACTCCGGAAATTCGCGCTGCGCTGGTGGGATCCCAAACGACTTGGTGACCCTTCACAGTTCCGGTGGATCGAGAAACACCCCCTGCCGCATAACCTTGAGAGCCTTATCACTTCCGGGCACGTTCCCGGACATGCATCAATCATTGTCCGGGGAGCCGGCCAGTGCGCGGTGATCGCAGGGGACGCTTTGCTCAGCCGTACGCACGATGAAAAAGTCCTGACGATGATTCCCCACCACCGCAAACAGTACCAGGCAGATCGGGAGCGCATTCTTGCCATGCAGGCCCGAATCGTGCCTGGGCATGACCTGGAGTTTTCAACACCCTCCTCGAAAGAGTAAAGTTTGTTCCGAGCTGTCGTTCGAAGCGCACTTGGGCTTGGGGCCCCTACGATCGCCAATGAATTCGGCTCGAGAGAGGGGCATTACCTTAATACTCTTGACTGCAAGATTAATTAATGTGTTAATTCACATTGACTCGGCGCAGTGCGTGGGAGCCGCGGCGCACGACTGAATTAGTGCTGGCTGTCTTTCAAACCTCAGCGAGGATTCTTTGAATCAAGGTCACGAGCTTCGCACCGTTCTCATCATCGAGGATGAACCGTCCATCCGTAACGTCCTCTGCGTCCTGCTGGCAGGACTGCGATGCGAAGGCAACATTGTTCCCAACGCTCGCGAGGCGCTGGCCATGGTAGAAAAGCGGAGCTTTGACGCGGTTCTTCTGGACCTCCGCTGCCCCGAGACGAACACCACAGAGACAGTCTCCGCCCTCAAGAACCTCCAGCCGAATTTGGTAGGCAAGGTTTTGGTGATTACCGGTGACGTTTCCGATCCTCAAACTATGGAGTTGATCAAGAAGAATCACTGGCCTTTCATACCCCGGCACCGGGTGATGCAGGAACTCTGGGAGCGGCTCCGTACCCTCCTGGGATTCGCGCCACCACCTCCCGATTCGTCCTCCCGTCAATCGACGTCGGCACGCCCGCCTGCGGGTTCTCTGTTCTGAGGGCTACCCTCGTGGTTGCCCAGGGCCACGCAGACACCTCCCCTACATCGCCTTTAGAAGGAGATTGTGCGAAGGTAGTCCGCCAGCGCCTCGAGCCAGGGCCGGGGCAATGAGAATCCGGCCGCTTTGAGTGCGGCCATTTCCATCACTGCATATTTCAGTCTGGGAGCCCGGCGCCCCAACTGCGCCGCAGGGACGCCGACCACTTTGCTCGAATCCAGCCCGGCCAACTCGGCGGCGCGCCGGGCGAGCTCGAAGCGTGTGCAGGTTCCCTGGTTTGCGAGGTGATAGAGGCCATAGCGGCGCGCCTCAACGACCTCCATAATCTTGTAGCCGGCGTCGACGGTGTATGTAGCACAACCCATCTGGTCGGAGGCCACCCTGTAATCTTCCCCGGCCGCGATTTTGCGCAGGCCTTTCTCGATGAAATTAGTCTTCCCGGGCCCAAACAGGACCGGAACACGAAAGATCCAGTGCTGCGGGAGGGTTTGCGTGACAATTTCGCCCGCCAGCTTTGTTCGCCCGTAAACCGTGATGGGGTCAGGCTGGTCGGACTCGACGTAGGGCCGCGTGCTTTGCCCATTGAAGACGGCATCCGTAGAAATGTAGACCACTGCAGCGCCAACCGCGCGCGCCGACTCCACAACGTGGCGGGTCCCCTCGACGTTCACCAGTTGCGCTCGAGCCGGGTCGGCATCGGCAATATCCAAATCGGGAATTCCCGCCGGGTGGACCACAACCTCCGGACGGAATCGTTCCAGAAGCACGCGCACTGCGTCCGCATCCGTAATATCGGCGTCGGCGCGCGTCAAAGGGATCACGGTGTGGCGTGAGGAGAAGGCCGCCACCAGACCGTGTCCGAACAATCCTGCCGCGCCCGTGATCGCGATTTTCATTTTGCCCCGCTCGGTTTCTCCAACCCTTGTTCATATTCCTTCAGCTTGTCGACCACTTTCGCCGCGATCTGGTCCGAGGTCATGTCACGAGCAAAGATCTTCGTCTGCGGGCCCGCGGGAACATCGGCTTCATCCTTTTTCGGTTTTCGGTTCAGGATATCAGCTTGCCAGACGGTCTGGCTGGATATCCAGTTTACAACCGCGACCGAGGTTGCCGGGAGCTCAGTATGCTTCTTCGATAGGGGCAAGTGCGGCCGGTCGGAGCCCTTCGGCTCGGCGGTGCCGCCCCTCGTCTCGAGGCGGAGGTCGTTGTCCGGCTTGACGGCCTGGATCACCAAGTCCACTCCTTCCGGATTGGCTGTGACCTTGTATTTTCCCCAGCGCCGGAGGAAGTCGATAATCCACTGGTCGAGACCGTCTTGCATGGGTTCGACGTAGATCAGCTTGCCCACCAGCAGTTGGTTGGGCTTTTCAGAGGGCGTTTGCTGACCGCTTGCCGTAGCATAAGTTCCGAGCACCATGAGACAAGTCGCAAAGCATAAAATGGCGGAAAATTCCCGTTTCCTTTTCATGGCTTTCCCTCTCCCATCGCAATCTTGCCTACAGTATACACCCCCGCTGGTGGCGTAATCATGGCCGTCTCGCTTGGTATGGTATGATTTCCGGCGCAGAGGAATGAACATGAAATCTCCACAGAATTCGTTTTCGCAGATGTCTCGGAAGCGATTCCTAAGGACCGCCGCGATGCTTTCGGCGAGTGCCCTTTCGGTAGACATGGGAACCGCGCAGCCCCGCGACGGCTCGCACCGCCAGGCAGCATCTCCGTCCAACTCGGTCACGCTCGAAAACAGTCATTGGCGACTCAGCCTCAACGCAGGCGCGGGTTTGAAGGCTCAGTTGGTCCATTCTCCCTCGGGCATCGCCCTCGCCGGCGGCGAGTACAGCTATTCCATAGGGACCCCTGCCTTCGGTGAAGCCCGGGAAACGCAAAACGACAAGACCAGAACCGTCACCCTGATGGGCGAGATTCCCGGCGGCATCCGGCTGCAGCATGAATTCAGGATGTCCATTGACAGCCCGTGGCTTGAGGAGCAAATTACGATCTTGAACCGCGGATCAGCCATCCTGGCCATACCCTATGGCCGCTGCGGCTTTGTGCTGCCGATGACGCTGCACGGTGGGGCGGTGACCGGCCCTCTGCAGGATTTCAAGGCCACAGCAGTGCCGTATCGGCGCGAACCCAACGGCAACCGCGCCCAATATGCCGATTACACTCTTGGTCAAGTACTCAGCGAGCCGCGTAGCAGTCACCTTAGGGCAGAGACTCCCATCGAGCGTTCCGGAAACGTTGTGCTGACCACGGTCTACGCGACAGGGATTGTCCAGACGTCTTACCCTTTCTACGCCTCCGAAGGTTGGGTTCTCACCGAAGGGCGTCGCGGCTTCCTGCTGACTAAATATTCGCAGGACGGCATGGAATGGGCCCTGCTTGACCGTGTCACCGTGAACGACGGGCGAGCGGGCCTTCGCTGGGGAGGCTTTGGCATTTTCCAGGGCGATCCAGAGCGCGGCGCCTGGCTTGCTCCCGAGGAAACGCACCGATTTGGAGTTACGCGAATCACCGCTTTCGAAGGCGGGATCGAAGAAGGTTTCTACACCTTTCGCGCGGAGATGGACAGCCGCGGGCACGCCTGCCCAGAGGGTTTCAACCCTCCCGTGCATTGGAACGAACTTTACGACAACAAGCTTTATTGGCTCCCCGGCATGGATCTACCCGAGAACCGAACGAAATACTACACCTTGGCTGACATGAAAGAGGAAGCTGCCAAGGCCCGCGATATCGGCTGCGAAGCGCTTTACCTCGATCCCGGTTGGGACACTCGCTTTGCCTCCAAGATTTGGGACGTGTCGCGGCTGGGCAGGATGAAGGATTTCACTGCCATGCTTGTGCGGGAGTACGGACTCAGCCTGTCCCTCCATACTCCTCTCTCCGGATGGTGCGATCCCTCATCTTATCCACGCAGCCTGGACCGCATGCACCGGGACGGCAGCCGCGTCGAGGGGTCGCTCTGTGGCGCGTCGGCGCAATACGTGGAAGAGACTCGCTCTCGCCTCGAGGCCCTGGCGCGCGATGGCGCGCGCTTCTTCATGTTTGACGGTACGATGCACAACGGCGAGTGCTGGGATCCGCAGCATGGCCACCGCGTTCCTTCCGGACGCGAAGAGCACGTCGAGGCCACGAACGGGTTGGCTCGCCGGGTCCACGCCCAGTACCCTCATGTGCTTATCGAGATGCACGATCAGATGCTGGGCGGCACGCGCCTTCGCTACGTTCCCGCCTATTACGGCCAAGGAATTGGAGGCAGGGCGGAAGCCGACCCAGCCGCCGGGTTTGACTCTGTTTGGGCCTTCGAGTTGATGTGGGATCCCATGACGGACCTGGTGGGAGGACACAGCATTGCCCTGTACTATTACAACCTGGCTTATTCCCTTCCCCTCTACCTTCACATCGACTTGCGCAAAGACAATGCCCAGTGCCTGATGTTCTGGTGGAATGCCTCCACCTGCCGACATCTAGGCATTGGGGGAACGCACGCTGACCCAAGCGTGCGCAGAGCTCAGAAAGAAGCTATGGCGACCTACCGGCGCCTCGAGACTTTCTTCAAAGCGGGAACGTTTTACGGCCTCGATGAGATGGTCCACGTCCACGTACATCCCACCGAGCCGATGGCGGTCGTTAACTGTTTCAACCTCGAGGATCACACGGTCAATCGCCACATCGAGCTAAATCCAGGCAAGCAGGGACTCGAGGCAAGGGGATCATACGAGTTCAAGGGAGCCACAGCCCGGCGCTCCGGGAACTCATACGTTCTGGAAGTTGTGGTCCCAGGCTACGGCCATTCGCTGGTCGAACTGCGCAAAAAGTAGCGCCGACCTTCAGGTCGGCAGCGGCGGTGCTGACCTTAAGGCCAGCGCTACAAAGGCGTGGGCAGCCGTTCCGGAACAAGTCAAAACTTTAATAATACGTTCCGGTATAATTAGTTGGATTGGTAATAGGCGACCCGATGCATTGGCCATTGCCGGGATTACAGCAGGGTGGGGCACTCTCGTCGTAGCCACAAGTCCAGCCGGAGAAATCGCTCAGAGAGTAAATGCCATGGTTGTCGTCGGGGGCGAGGGGAAGGAGAAGGACGTGATAGCTGCCGGGCGGAACAAACAACTTGTAAGTGCCATCCGCGTTGGCCAGGCCGTCCACGACGACGTTGCCCGAACTCGCATCGATGGCCACTAAATGCGCCGCGTATACGCCGCCGACGTTGGCGAAGGTCACCTGTCCCGAAATTGCGCCCATGTAGCTCGAAAAGTTGGACGAAGGGTAGAGAAAAGATATACCGATGAGGTCATCCGTGGAGAGGGTCCGTTGTTGGCTCTCGCCGGTGTCTCCGGCCGGGAACATTACGGAGTGGGCAATTCCGCTATGGTCGAGCCCCAGCGCGTGGCCGAACTCATGCGTAGCGACGGAGACCAGGTCGAAGGCGCCGGATATCGGCGGAGTGGATGTGGAGAATTCAACGTGCGGATTGAAGGCGATATCCGCATCAAACACAATGGCCGGTGAGGTGGTGGATATGGAGACCTGATTGTTGCACTCCGTGAAGTGGTAAACCGTGCCTGGGGACTGAGGTGGTCCGACCCTCACGTAATCAGTGCTGACGGTAGTAAATGCCACGGACTCTGTTCCCGTAGGAAAATCCGTAGCGTTACTATCGCTAAACGTGACGACGTTGGTGCAGTCAACCTGCGGATTGGGCAGATTGGTGACGTCGCTGCCGTTGGTGACAGTAAGATTGCTCAGTTGCTGCCCATTGAGCAATCCTGTTGTCCATGCGTTGGCTGCATTCATCAGGGCCGTATTGAGAGTCAGGGGATTGGCGCCATCGGTCGTGTCGACGTTGCCTGGCGGTGTGCCGGGATTGTCCAAGACCCACGTGAAGGCGGCGCTAGGCCAGCGTGAGGGAACCGGGGTGCCGGGGATTTCCGGCGAGGTCCCGACCGGCGGGACCTCGCCCACGTCATTCTGGTAGGTCGTGTAGGCAAACGCCAGGATAGCACCCAGCAGGCTCAAACTTCCTGCCAGCGCAAATAACACCGGGCGGCGAACTCGCGACACTCTGTTGCCTTCCTGCATCCTCACCTCACGTTAACCACAAGTGTACGGCCTTGCAACGTCGTCGCAGCAGGCTCGGTGTTTCGGGCCGAAAGAAGGACCTGCTTGCCGCGAATCGAAACCTCCGTCCAGGAGATCATCCAGGAGTCTCCGACTCGCTCCGCCATTCCCGAGATCGCGCTGCCGGCGGGAATTACCAGGCCCGAGTTCGGGAAAAGGTCGGAGGTTGTTCGTCCTCTTACGTCCATCCGCCTGACGCCTGTAGACTGCGCGGACTTGATGGCCACGGGTATCGCCGTGCCTTGCGGAATACTCAACGGACTGCTCAGCGAAGCTGAAATGTCCCTTTGGAATTGATGGACCGGAACCACCGGACCAGCCAAGGCCGATCCCGGGCCTGAAGCCGGACTTCCGCGCGTCAGGGAACCAAGTGGGAGGATGAGCTTCTCCTCTTGCGTCTTGTCGTCGCGGTAGATCCTGTAGGCGCCTTGCACCATACCGACCAGGAGGAATTGCGACGGGTCCGCCGATGAGCGTTCCAGAAACAACAGGTATCCCGTCTGAGCGTGGAATTGAACGGTTCCGGCCACAAAAACCCGCGTCTTGCCAACCGTGCCGCCGGGTTGCTGGATGACTGGGAAGGAAGGCGGATCACCCTTGTACGTCTGGTCGAGGGCGAGTGTGGTGTAAGTGTAAATGCGAGTGTGCTGCGGATTCCAGGCTGTCTGCTGGCTGACCACGTGGGCGCGGACGATCTCCGTCGAAGCCTCGGCAAGCTGGTCCAGGCTCATTCTCACCAGTGTCGTGGCAGACGCCGGGATCGCCATGAGAATCGGCACCAGTAAAACGAGAAGCGGGCAGGGCGAAATTCCTTGCTTCGCTCGGAATGACATTAACGAAACTTGGGTACGCATCTTCATTGTTTTTATTGCCCCGATGCGACAATCATTAATCCGCCCACGAAGGCGGAGAGTTCGCCCGTGGCAGGGTTCGAAACCATGATATTTCTTAACCCCGGCGCGGCGTTGGCGCTGACTGAAATAGCAAAAGTGACCGACGGCGTACCGTTGGTTGTTTGACCGTATTGCGAACCGGAGGGCTGCGTCACCGTCACATCGGTGGCATTTCCACTGATCGAGTAGACCGTTCCCGCGACCACCCCGTTGCCGACCAGAAAGAGAGTCGCCGAGCTACCCTGCGTCACTTGTGCTCCGTTGGCCGAGGTCGAACAGGTGCTGCCGACGCATGTCCCCGCTCCGTAAATCGTCAGCGTGGGAGTTAATTGCGGGACTTGCACGTTAATGTTCATGATGGTTTGGCCGGAAGCAACCTGCACCGTATGAGCGCCGGATGTCTGACTTACGATCGTCGCCGTAGCAGAAGAAGAACTGACGGCGTCGTATTGGCTCGTCGCTGTGATGGTGACATTGGCCGGCGAAGGCACGCTGGCCGGGGCCCGGTAGAAACCTGTAGAGGAGATGAAACCGACGGTGGCGCTTCCGCCCACCACGCCACCCGCACTCCACACCACCAGAGAGTTTGGTGTCCCGGAAACGGTCACGCCAAATTGGAATGAAGACGACACGGGGATATAAGCCGTCGCCGGGGTTACAGTAAGTACAATCCCTGCCGGCGAGGGCGTCGAGGAGCACCCGGCGGCCATCAGCGATAGCCCAACGACCAGGCCCAGAAATATTCTCACCGCAAGATTGGCTCGATTTATCCGCCAAATTCCGCTCATGATTCCTTTACCAGCTTGCTTCTAGGCTTTGACCTTGACTGCTCAGTAGTTAGTCGTCAGTTTTCGACTCTTGGTTGTAAGTTGAAAACCAAAATAATCGCGTCCGATGTAAGTCTATCATTTGATCATTGCGGCGAGAAGTCGGATCCGCTGGTGGTGGACCCCCCTGGGGACGAATTGCCACTTTGATTCTGCCCTGGCGGAGAATTCGGCTGCCCAAAGCCGCTGGGCTGATTTCCCTGCCCAAAGCCGCCGGGTTGATTTCCCTGGCCAAAGCCCCCGGACTGATTTCCCTGGCCAAAGCCGCCGGACTGATTTCCCTGACCGGACTGGAAACCCTGAGGGAGCCCGGGAATCGAGGTCGCAATGCCGAGCGCCCCCAGATCAATCCCAACAAACTCCCACTCGTCATAGTGCGTCTTCTGATTCCAGGTACGGATGGATTGCTTATGACTTGTGCTGGCGACGCCAACGATAAAGGATCCGCCACCTTGGGTGCTTCCCATCGAGAAACCGGAGTTTTGCTGAGTTCCGGGAGTGCTTCCGCTGAGATTCGAATTGGAAGAGAAGCCACCGGTTGACGTTCCAAATCCGCTGCTGCCGGTGCTCTGCTGGCCAAAGCTGCTCCCGTCGGTGCCCTGCGCGCCAAAGCTGCTATTCCCGGAATTCGTTTGGCCAAACGAACTTCCCCCCATGCTTTGCTGGCCGAATGAGCTTCCTTGTTGGCCGAATCCGCTGCTTCCTGTACCTTGCTGGCCAAATCCACCCGTGCCCGAAGCGCCTGACGCCCCGAACCCAGCCGCGCCTGGATTTGCGCCCGACTGACCCATCGCCCCAGGTGGGGGGCCTTGCGTCTTCGAATCCAGCAGAACGCCTTGCGCGTTGGCGTGAATAAACCGCCACTTGCCACCCGGAGTCATCGGGTCGACGTATTCCTTGCGCAGGAAGCGGAAGCCGCTCGTCAGTTTTGTCAAATCCTCGATACTGTTTGGGTATCGTTGGAACTTTTGGTGGTAGCCCGCGATGGCGCGCGCGTACTGGTAGCCACGAAAGATAAGTTCCGCCTCGCGTTCGCGCTGGCCTTCCTGATAAATGCTCGGCAGCACCGCCGTCAGGCCGATCAAAAGGACTGCGGCCGCCACCATCACAATGAGCAGCGCGAACCCGTTCGAGCTACTGCGGGACGGGCAAATCAACGGTTTGATGGATCGCAGCATCTTCAACGGTAACCACCGTAGGATTTATTTTGACCACCTTGTATCGGGTCCCGACGGCCTCGCCCGCGTGGACCACCAGAACCTGGTCATCAGGGGACGAAGTCTCGCAACTGGCAGAACAGAGCTCCACCATGGCTTCATCGGGCGACCCCTTGCCCTCGGTGTAGCCCATGACCTTCAAATTCAGCGGCGGAGGAGGCGGAGCGGGCGGTGGCGCGGCCGCCACGCCAGGGGCTTGCACCCGCGCCGGAGCTACGACGGCCACAAATGTGAAAGGGTCGCGATGCAACTCCGGCAGCGGACGGTCTTCGTACTTCTTTAGCAGATCCACATCGACGATTGAATTGTAAACGGCCAAGTCATCCGGCGCTCTCGGCCTCACGGCTGGCTTCACCACCGGCGCTTTGGCCCTCGCCGGGACGGCAACTCTTGCCGGCGGGCGAGCCTTGGCCACGGGAAGCTTTACCACCGCCTGCATGTGATTATACTGGATGACGAGATTTACAATCAGCAGAAGCGAGACGACGCCCAGAATCGCAATGCCCCACTTCTCCATTTGTCCACTTAGCTTCATGCCGTCCCAATTCGCGTGTAGCGCTGACCTTCAGAACCTGCCCTGAGCGGGGGGTCGCAAGTGCCCCGACAGGCCGGGACACTGCGAATCAAACTCATCCGCCGCTTCAGGGTGTAAAGTAGATATCAACCAGCAGGTGCAATTGCTGGGGCGTATCCTCACCCTCTATCATACTGAAGCTCCGAATCACCAGCAAATCTTTGGCGGTTTCAAGCCCATGCGCAAACTTGAGCAGCGCCGGGAAAGAACCCTCAACGTTGATCGCGGCTCCAAGCGGCAGCACGGGCCCGGTAGCCTTGTCATTGCGCTTGAAGGCCACCTTGCCAAGCTCCGCTCCTGACTGTTCCGACACTTGCCGCAGGAGCTTGAAGGCCTGCGAGTAGGCCTGGCGCCGGTGGAGAGTATGATCCTCGATAACCGCCGCCAGCTTCCTACCGGTCTCCGGAAAACCTTCTTTATACTTCGTGAGGCGCCCGATCCGCGCCTCTCCATCAAAGATACTCTGGCGCAGGGATGCAAACTGTTCCAGCTCCGACGAAAGCTGCGACTGTGCTTGCCGGTAGACGAAGAAATAAAGCAGGACATCGAGCAGCACCAGAGAAACGCCGACGATCTGGAAAACGCGAGTTACAATCTGGTGACGATTCCTGCGCAATTATTCCCCCGACGATTCGATCTCACCCGCCACATAGTGCGCGGTGCAGGCGATATTCTCGAGTTCAGTATTGGTGCCTGTCTCCTCGAGCCCTTCGTTGATTATTGCCACGTCCTTAAAGTGCGGCGAGTCCTCAAGATCGCTTAGAAAACGCTCGATGGCTTCGGCGTTCTTGCCGGTTATCACGAAGTGCACAGCCAGTTCGTGGCCATCCGGCTGCATAGCCAAAGAACTGAGCCGCACATCATCCGGAATGAGCTCGGTAATGTCGGCGGCCAAGCTGGTTAGTGAGACCTGTTTTGCTTCAATGAGCGCGTTAATAAATTGCACGTCGTTCAAGAGCCGGCGGGAGGCGGGTTCTTCCAGTACTCTGCGCAGAGCCATTTCCTGGGCGCGTAAGGCATTGTCCCGGTCCTGGTACCGGACGACTGACGCGTGCACCACCTTATACTGGCGATAGGAGCGATCGGAGAACAAAATGATGAGAACTAAACCTGCGATGCCCAGCAGCGTAGCCGGGATCGCCCACAGCAGCGCATAGCGTTCGCGAGCGCTGGGCGGGATGGCTAGATTCAGGGTAACTCTCATAAGCCTGGCGCAAGGTGGGGTGGTCTGCGAGCCGCCCCTACCTTAGTTTTGGTTCTCCAAAAGCCCGGCAAACGTCATACCGAAACTCTCCAAGATTTTCTTCTCGGCCGGGGGAAGTCCTCCCGTGCGTGATTCCGGACTGCTCAGGAACTGAACCCGGCGGCCCGTCACTTTTCCGATTTCGTCGTCCAGCGACGAATTTGTCGGCGGCCGGACGTAAATGTAGACGTCCTCGATCTCGCTCTTAAGGTGGTCCCGGCAAGCGGCAACCACGCGTGCGAATTCGCTGACCACTTCGTCATCTCCGGGCGCCGTGGCTCGCTCCGACTGGCGATTGCGCCAGAAACTGATACCGTCTCCCACCACCACGACCGAGGTCACCGAACCCGAACAAACATGCACCAGAACCTGGCTTCCTTGATGCCCCGCCGGAAGCAAGGGGAGAAGGGCCGCTGTGGCGGGGAGAACCAATGTGGGCCCGGCGCCCAGATCCTCCAACGCCGCTTCGTATTCCGTGACGACGGAATTGCGCACCGCCATCGCCAGCACCTCAACCGATTGTTCGGTCTTCGCGAGTAATTGGTAGCTGACCCTGGCCTCCTCGGCCGGAAACGGCAGGATGCTTCCCATCTTCCAACGGACCAGAGCTTCAGCTTCCTCCCGTCGGCTGGACAGCGTTTCAAAACGCAGGACCGCAACGCGCACCGAAGGATCCGGCAAGAGAACGCCCAGCCGGTCGTTGCGGTCTCCAACTGTTTCCAGGACTTCACGGATGGCCCGGCGCACCACTTCCTGCTTAACCAGGTTAGGCCGGGCGGCAAGCGGATCCAATGCTCCGTCCTCAATCTGCCGGACGGCAACTCGGCGAACCTGGCGCGACTTTCTGTCTAATCTCGCACCCGCAATGAAACCCGGCTGCAAATCGAGAACCACCGAGGGCAACAGGAACGAGCCGGTTCTCGCCCCGTGCTTGGGGAACAGCCTGGATTTTATCGTGTCCCAAATCATCAATTGCGTGCAACCTGTCATTCCGAGTGGTTATGGCTCTTCGACCCACCGAAGAGGCCAGAACATAATAGATTCCCGCTTACGCGGGAATGACGCGATTTTCGAGAGAGTCTCATCACCACTCGGAATGGCGACCCTCCTGCGGCAGCCCCAAGGGCCGCCCCTACAACTTACTCCACAAAAGTGACCTTGTTGATCTCCTTAAACGTGGTGATTCCGGCCCGGACCTTCTCGAGCGCCGACTCGCGCAATGACACCATCCCTTCGTCCCGCGCCACCCGCCGGATCTCCGAACTGGGCTTCTTCTCGAGAATAAGCTCGCGCACGCGGTCCGAAAGGGATAACAACTCACCTATGGCTGTCCGTCCGTGGAACCCGGTCTGGTTGCACGACTGGCAGCCCACGTTCTCGTACATGCTCGTGCCGAGCCAAGCTTCGGGCTTCTGGCCAGACTCCTCGAACAGTTCCCGCGATATTTCCGTGGGACGTTTGCACTCTTCGCACAGCGTTCGTATGAGCCGCTGGGCCAGGATGCAATTGAGCGCAGAGACGAAGTTGTAAGGCTCGACGCCCATATTCAGGAAGCGGCCGAGCACGTCCACAACGTTATTCGCATGCACAGTGGTGAAAACGAGGTGGCCGGTCAAGGCCGATTGGATGGCAATCTGAGCTGTCTCGTTGTCACGAATCTCGCCCACCATGATCTTGTCCGGATCATGGCGCAGGATCGACCTGAGGCCGCGAGCGAACGTCAGGCCGCGCTTTTCGTTCACTGGAATCTGGGTCACGCCGCGAAGCTGATACTCAACCGGGTCCTCAATGGTGATAATCTTGTCTTCGTCGCTCTTGATCTCCGAAAGGGCGGCATAGAGGGTTGTGGTCTTGCCGCTTCCAGTCGGTCCCGTCACCAGAACCATGCCGTAGGGCTCACGGATGAATTTTCGCAGCCGCCTGATCTCGCGGTCCGCCAATCCCAGTACTTCCAGCCGTAACTGCTTGAACTTCTCGTGCAGCGATTCCTTATCCAGAATGCGGAGCACGGCGTCCTCGCCATGGATGGAAGGCATGATGGAAACACGGAAATCAATCGGGCGGCCACGGTAGCGAACCCGGAAGCGGCCGTCCTGGGGAACGCGGCGTTCGGCAATATCCAGTTCCGACATCACCTTGATACGCGTAATCAGGTTGGATTGGAACTCGCGCGCTAAGGGGGCCATCGCCTGCTGAAGGACGCCGTCCACCCGGAACTTGACCACCAGGGAATTGTCCCGGCTTTCGATGTGGACATCGCTCGCACGCCGCTCCAGCCCGGCGAAAATGATGGAATCCACCAGTCGGATCATGGGGCTGACCTCTCGCTCCTCGACCAAGTTCTCGAGCGAAAGCCCCTGGCCGGCCGCCTCCTCCTCGCTGATGACGTCTAGCCGGAATTCCTCCGTTGCCTCGTCCAATACCCGTTGCGAAGGTTCTGTTTTCTTCAGGAAATCGCGCACCTGGCTGGGCGGGGCAACGCGAATAATCAATTGCCGGTCGAGCTTCATTTCGAGCTCGTCCAGCCGCGATAAATCCGTGGGGTCGCCCACCACAATCACCAACTGGTGGTCGTGGGCCTCGAGCGGCAGAAACTCGTAATGAAGCATCATGTCCAGCGGGATGGTGCGGAGCAGGTCCGCGTCCGGACGGCAGTCCCGCAAATCCACAAAATCAAAATGATAGCGGGCCGCCAGTTGGCGTACCTGGTCGAATTCGGCGTTTAGTTCCGGGGTCGGTTGATCCAATCGCTTTCTCCAATAATGCTGCAACTCCCCTCCTCAGCGGGAGGGGGAGGCAATGGTGGTGGATGACAGCACGCGCATCGATCAACCACCCCTAACCCCTCCTTAGCCAAGGAGGGGCATCGGCCCAACTGACAAACCTCAATGAATCTGCGCGGCCATGGAAAACAGGGGCAGGTAGAATGCAATCAGTACCAACGCCACCACCACCGCCATGAGGGCGATCATGATCGGGTCAACCAAAGCCACCAGCGAGGCCAGATCGACGCTGACATCCTCCTCGAAGAACTCCGCCAAGGCCTCGAGCATGTTCGACATGGAGCCGGTGGCTTCCCCCACTTCAATCATGTCCAGGGCCAGAGGTGGGAATAAACCGCAAGGCCGCAGGCAGACGCTCAGTGCGCGTCCGGCCGTAACCTCCTTGACGGCCGCCCCGATCGCATCGGCCATCAAAGGGCTGGTCACCGACTCTCTTGCATTCTCGAGGGCAGTGACGATAGGAATTCCGCCCTGAAGCAAGGTTGAAAGCGTGCGCGCAAATTCCGCCACGGAGAACTTCACCAGCAGTTTGCCCAGCCTTGGCAACGCAAACTTCGTCCGGTCCCATGCCAGGCGTACCCGCCGGGTGCGCATCACCCCGCGCATCGACATCACCGTCACCACGACGCCCACTAAGATAAGCGGCGCGTAGCGCTTCAGCGCCAACGAAAAGGAGATGAAGAAAAGCGTCAAGGGGGGCAATTGCACTTCCAGTTCCGCATAGAGGTCGGCGAACCGCGGAACCACGAAAGTGACCACAAAAGAAATCAGCGCCACCAGGAAAGTCATCAGGAAGGCAGGGTAAATCAGAGCCGACAGGAACTTCTTGCGGAAAGAGCGCGAGGTCTTCTGGTACGCGAGGTATTGAGCGAGCACGCGGTCCAGGCTGCCGCTGCGCTCCCCGGCGCGTAGGGTTGCACTATACATCTTGGGAAACCGGCCCGCCGACTCAAAGGCCTCGGAAAGCAGCGCCCCCGCCCGCACTTTCTCCTGGACTTTGATTATGGCTGCCCGCAATGCTTCGCTCTGGACTTGACCGGCCAGCAATTCCAGGGATTTTTGCAACGGCAAACCGGATTTTGAGAGGGTCAGAAATTGCTGATTGAAGACCAGGAAGTCGTCGGGCTTGATGCGGCCCGTGCGTCGCGGAGTCCACTGCGCAGCCAGGAAGTCTTTCGATCGAACCGAGAAAACGTAGAAACCATCGTTCTTCAGCCGATGACGAAGTTCCACCTCCGAAGCGGCTTGCTCCGTCTGGACCAGGACCTTGCCCGATTCCGTTCCGAGTTTGCAGACGAATTCCATTTAGTCGAGAGTCGAAAGTCGAGAGTCGAGAGCGAGAACATCTTCATCGTTAAGAGTCGAGAGCAGATCCGACTTTGGATTTTCGACTCTCGACTCTTGACTCTCGACTCTGGACTGCCTTACCAACTGCTATACGCCGACCCATCCAGCGCAGTCCCGTCCGACCCACTGTGCACATTGACGATACCGGAAGCCGCCTGGCTGGGACTCGTCGGGACCTCCTCGGTATCCGTCTGCCAGGTGTCGCTCGAGCCGGTGAAGGGATCCACGGGAACCCCACCCCGCAGGTAACCGGCATCCACCAGATCACTCAAAGAGGTGGGTGGCTTTTGCTTGTCCAGAGTGTATTCGTCGATAAGCTTCCGCAGCGTGTACAGATCGTCCTTTAAAACTGCTTCTCGCGCGTGCACAAGGGCCGCGGTAAAGAGCGGCATGGACATGGTCGCGAGAATCAGGAGAATAGTCAGGACCACCATCAGTTCGATAAGTGTGAAGCCCTGCCTGGGCTCGCCGAGTGGAATCTGGGATCTCCGATTTCCGAGGTTACGGCCGGAAGCTTGATCTCCCGCGTTTGAGCGCTGGCAATGTGAGGTTTGAAATCTCAGACTTGGAATCTGAAATCTCAGTTTCGAAATTCGTCTCCCTATCACTGTAATCCGCCCCCCTACCAAACACTACGCACGCACACTCCCACTTCTACCAGTCACTGTATTTCGTCCCATCCAAACCGAGCCCATCGCTCTTGGAGTAAACATCAAAGACGTTCTGGCCGCCCCAGCTCCGGGAGTCGGTATCATCTTGCATGGCGCGCATTCCCCAATCCTCTGACTCCGTCATGGGGTCGACAGGTAACTTCCTAAGAAACTTGTACTTAGCTGTGATCGAGCCTTTCAGCTCGACCCCTTCGACCAGGGTTTTGAGGTCGGGAGGATATCCAAAGGTGTCGGCTTTAACCGGTATCATGCCGCGGTCGGCGAAGTCCTTGTAGTGATCGATCGCCTCGCGCATTTCCCGCAAGTCTCTCTTCAGTTCGATTTCCTTGGTGCGTTGGATCTGTATCCGAGCCAGAGGAAGAGCGACAGTCGTCAGCAATATGAGGATGGTAATCGAAGCCATCAGCTCGACGAACGTAAAGCCTGTCGTACTTCGCCTGAGATGTGTCATCCTGAGCGAAGCGAAGGATCTCTGCGGTTGCTTGTAAATCCTTGAACTCAAAATCAACTGCCGAGATTCCCCGATTTCCGGGGTCCGATGGACCCCATCGGGGTCCCGAAATCGGACTTCGCTTCGCTCAGAATGACAGCCTGGGCTGCGCTCAGGATGACAGTCCGCGCTGCTCTGTCGCTGGCGATCGGCCGTATGCTCTTGCGCCCTCATTGCGGTTCACCCGGAATTGGTTGCCCGGGGACCTCGACTCCGGGAAGCGGTCGTGCACCCGCCGGCAGCGGTGAGCCGGTCAAGTTCGTTTTGCCTTGGTTCGCCAGGAAAGGCTCAGGTAAGCGAACAACTCGGGGAGTCAACATGACCAGGACTTCCTGCTCCTGCCGTTCAGCGTGTTCCGTAGAGAACAAGTAGCGCAAAACCGGAATGTCTCCCAGGCCCGGCAACCCGGCCACAGTGTGCGTCAGCGTGGTTTGGATCAAGCCGCCGAGCACGCTCGTTTCACCCTCCTTCAGGCGGATGTCGTGCTCGATCTTTCGCTCGCCAAAAGTAGGCTCGCTGACGCCGCCCACCGTGACGTTCGCGCCCACCGACGAAATCTCGATCGAGGCATGGATGGCCACTTCGCCATCAGCGAGCAGATGCGGCGTAAGCTCCAGGATCACGCCCACGTCCTGGAATTGAAACTGCGTGCTGGCCAGCAATCCAACTCCTGAAGTCGTCGAACTGGCGCCCAGCGAGGGCAAAAAACTTCCCGTCGCGTACGGGACTTTCGAACCGATTTTAAGCTTGGCAACCTGGCCGTCCGTCGCCCGGATCTGCGGGTTCTGGAGAATGTGAGTCCGGGTATCGTTCATGATCGCGTTCGCCCCATAGCTGGGTACGACCAGAGCGTAGTCGCCGATTCCAAGGTGGGCCGGGGCGATGCCAGGGGCCGTTGTCGTACCTGACGTGGTCGTTATGCTGGGAGGCGCGAACACCAGCCCCCCTTGCGCTCCGGGCGTTATCGAGCCTGAGGACGATACCGTGGCAGGATACAATCCCAGGTCCCGGGCCCGATCGGCGTCCGCTTCCACCACCGCCACCTCCATCACGATCTCGGCCTTACTTCGGTCCAGTTCGTGCACGAGTTGCTCGGCAGCCGCAATGTTCTCAGGGTTATCGCGAATAATGATGGCATTCGAATCCGGGTTATCGATGATGTTCCGCAACCCCAAAACTTGCTTCAGAGCGGTCGCGATGGCCGTGCGGTCCGCGGCCGCCAACGGATTGGTAAGATAGATCGTCTTGAGCTGCTCCACATCATAATCCCGCCGGTTCGTCGCGTCATTCGGAACCACCAGGATGGTGTTGGAAGTAATCGGCCTCCAGAACGTGTGGGTTTGCAGGGCTACGATGTTCATCGCCTCTTCGATGGTCACATCGGTAAGATCTACAGAGAATTGGGGAGTAGGGCGAAAGGTGGACGTGAAGGCAACGTTCAGGCCGGCAAGTTTACCCAGGGCATCGAACACCTTGCGGCTGTCGGCGCTGATGCGGAAGTGCGCCAAAGGCTCTTTGGGAAATGGCTTTAGCTTGATCTCCGCACTGGTCGCCGCCTCCTGCGTGGACTTCAGCGCTTCCTTGAGCGCCGACTCGCGGGCCCTCCTCGCAGCCGTCTGGGCGGCGACAACCTTGCCCAGCTCCGTGGCCGCAGCTTCATTGGTGGGATCGATGGTCACGGCCTTCTGGAGTTCGGCAGCCGCTTCGTCGAGTCGTCCCTCCTTCAACAACTGCTCCCCTTTCCTAAAGTGTAGTGCAGTAGCTTGAGTACGAACCAACTTTGTGTGAATGATAATCTTGGCATTCTCCGGTTGCTCCCGGCCCGCTTTCTGGTAATCAACCAAAGCGGTGTCCCAGTCTTTGCGAAGCTCCGCCTTCTGTGCTTCCCGGAACTCCACGTTGCCGGCCGTGCACCCCATCAGCCACATCAAGACGAAACCAGAAGCGACGATGCGCAGCGCCTTAATCATCATTCCCGCTCCCAAAGCCCACGATCACCCAAGAACAGTCGACATTATGAATGACGGCACACAATAAAACAAGCGTGCGGGTAGTGTCGTAGCGCCTGACTTTAGATTGGCGCGGTCATTTTGGCCGCGACCGTGCTCGGGCAGAGCCCGTCCTGAGCGGAGCGAAGCAAAGCCCATGTCCCCGTTGAGTGAACCTCTACCGATAGCGTGGTCGTGCCTCAACACTATCGGGATAGTTAGACGCACGAGGGGTTGAAACGGGTTAGCTGCTCTGGAAATATTCTCGGGATCTTCATCTGACCTTATGTCCGAGAAGAGCCAGCCTCGGTTCCGCTGTTGACTGCGGGCTTCATTCCGGGTGAAGCGGGGGATCTCGCTGTGCGGCTCATCTCGGGCGAGATGCCTCGCTTGGCTCGGACTGCCGGAAATTCTCAGGAAAGTGCAACCACCTGACTCCACTACCGCTATCTCGTCAACGATCTCTGCAATTCTCGCAGTACCCGCCGGCTTCCACGCGCACGACCTTGATGTTGAATCGGCGCTGGCGTTCGATCTGCCCTTTAAGCTTCTCGAAAAGCGAGCTCTCGAACTCCTGAATGCGGCCGCACTTAAGGCAAGCCAGGTGAACATGATCCCGGCTTGCCCTGGCCTCGTAATAGTGCTTCCCTCCCTTCAGGTGCATCAGGTCGAGCTCATCTACCAAGCCGTATTTCTTCAACATGGCCAAGGTTCGGTAGACCGTCACCTTATTCAGCGTGGGATCCTGGCCCCGGGCCCGCTCCCAAAGAGCCACGGCATCCAGATGGCTCTCAGCGCTCTGGATGATCTGGATCAGGAGACGCCGCTGGTGCGTCATCCGCAAACCGCGCGAGACCAACTCCTGCTCAAGAGAAACAGTCTGCATCCCTGATCTTATGGGTAGCGATGATGCTTCCTGCCGAGCATCCTTCGATTCGACCGACATAAGCTGCCACCACCCCTGGGGGCCTTGACCGCCAATAAGATAGTTTCGTCCTCGGGGGAACAACTGTCAAGCGTCCCTTTGTTTTCAGAGACATTCCCGGTTCGTTCGCCGAGTTTTGAGGTTTCCTTCACTGCCCAAAAAAAGCAAAGCCCCCGTCATTCCTGACGGGGGCTCTTAATCGTAAGCTAATTTGCTGCCCGACCCGACTACTGGGTGGGGGAAGCAGTCGTCTTCGCGGCCTTGGTCTTCTTCGTCTTCGTGGCCTTCGTCTTCTTCGTCTTCGTCGCCTTCGTGGTTTCCTGTCCCGCAGCATCCTGCGCGAACACCGGCATCGCCAGCGAGAATACGATCATGCCCGTGAAAAGCAGTGTCAGAAGTTTCTTCATGTTAGGTCTAGACCTCCTTAAGGATTACTTCCTCTTACCGTTAGAGCAAGCTGGGTTCCAGATTGCCATAATTACGCAAATAACCCCTAAGTTGTTTAAATTAAACAATTTATTATAGTCACAGGCAATAGGGCGGGCGCTGCTGCCCGGTTTCGCCCACTGTTGTCGTGCACCATCCGGTATGGCTCACGCACCAAATGGAGCAAAACGCACGATAGCTTCGCGGTCGCGAATAGACGCCGATCAATAATCGACCTTCAATTTCAGAAATCCGTGGTAACACATCCGCAGCATGGTCAGGCCATGCTTGAACACCTGGGTCATCTTGGTCGCGCCGAAGACTCTCTCCTGGTAATGG
>Ga0181532_10001151_pt1 | contig 25941 bp, 17 predicted proteins | sample PEATcosm2014_Bin_33_FD_119768 | JGI IMG/M metagenome (GOLD analysis project Ga0181532, IMG submission 119768) | Peatland microbial communities from MTU Mesocosm Facility, Houghton, MI, USA - PEATcosm2014_Bin11_30_metaG | ecosystem: Environmental > Terrestrial > Soil > Wetlands > Peat | place... | reverse complement strand
GTCGGCTCGGGCGCGCTGGCTGGCGTTGAACAAGGGGATCCGAAGACCAATTCCGATCGTGGCATTGTCCACCTGAAATGTATGTGGCGGGAAGTACTCGCTGTAGTTATTAAAGGTGGAGAAGCGCGCATACTGGGCGGAGAAGTTGATCGAGGGCAATAAGGAGCGATGCTCGGCCGAAGCCCGCATCGATTCCGCCAGAGAACGCTGCTCGGCGATTTTGATGGCGGGGCTCGACGTGATCGCTTTCTCCGAGAGATCTTCTTCCGATGCCACCGGCGGCAAGGCCGGAATGGTTTCGGGCGCAATTTCGATGGCGGAAACCGGTAAGCTCGTCAGCGTCGAGAGGTGACGGCGAAGCACGTCGGCGTTGCCGCGTGCCTCGGCCCGATGAAGGCGCACGCGCGCTGCGACGAGCTTGGCTTTGTTCAAGTCCACGGCGCTGTCCACGCCTTGCTGCAAGCGCTCGGAGACCGCCTGTACCAGTTTTTGCGCTTCCATCTCGTCCTGCTGCAAGCGCACGAGTCGCGCCTCCCACTTCGCCAGTTCAGCATAGGTCAACGCGACGTCCTGGATGGTGGCATCACGCTGGTCTTTGTCCTGAAGCTCAGAAGCCTGCCAGTCAATTTTCGCCGCTCCCAGAAACTGCCGCTGCGCCGGGTTGAAGACCGAACTCTGTGCGATGACGTCCAACAGTGCTGGCGGGGACCCCTCGATCGAGAGGGGGTATCCGTAGGTATAGCCGAGGCCGGAACCGGCGACCAGTTGTGGTATGAAGTTGTTGCGGAGCTCCCGGTATGATGCGAAGGTGCGCTGCACGTCGGCATTGGCAATCGCCGAACCCGTGCTGTGCGCGAGCGCCAGCCGAATGGCGCGCTCCAGAGGTAGAGGTTCAGCCGGAACGCGCGTTGCGATCATTACCACCGCCGTAAATAAGACGATCGGATCTATAGAGCGCAACCGCTGCGGCAATCGAAGTTTCATCTCGTCACCTTCATTTTGTTACCCATGGATTATCGTCAGGCATAGATCATCGTAGGGCATGGATCAGCACATTAGGATCACTCCGCGGCTCCGCCGCGACGGACAAATTGTAGTGCGCCCGGCAGGAACAGGGCAGTAGCTTTGGAGAGTATTTGGGACCGGACTTTAGGACCGCATGGGAGCGGGTGCAATCTCGGTGTTCTCAGTGGGCAACCCGGATGAGGGCCTGCTGGGCCATGCCGAAGCTCCGAGCCAATGATAGCGAAGCACGGTACTCGCGCGCCGCACCTGCTTTGTCTCCTTGTTTTTCCAGCAGCATGCCCAACAGGTAGTGGGCCTTGAAGGCGGGAGCCTCCTCGACCGGGCCAGAATTGAGATAGCGATTGAGGAGCTGCATGGCAAGTGCGGGATTGCGGCCGGTTCGCCAGAGATTCCGAGCGACATCCACCAGGACATCGGGTTTGGACATCGGTGCCTGGCTGGCTTTGATCAGGGTTTGTTCCATGTCATCAAAACGCTCCTGGTGCCGAAAAAACAGCGCCAGGTTCAACCATGCCTCTGAATCTCCATTGCTGGCCTCGATCATGCAGCGGTATTCGTGCTCGGCCATAGCCATGTCGCCATTCTTTTCCGCTATGCGCGCGTAGATCCAATGCTCACGGGAGGGCGCAGTTGCGCCGACGATCTTTGCCTGTGCCCGGGCCTTATCCTGGCCGCCGCCGATAATGCCGGGCGCTTCAAAGTAAAACTCGGCCAGATCGACCCTGGCATCGACGTCTTTGGGATTGAGCTGCACGGCACGTTCGAGTTCTTCGCGCGTTTTGCCGGCGAGGCTGGCGGCCAAAAAGAAGGTCGCTCGATCCGCCTTTTCTCCATACACGTGTCCCAGCCAGCGGTGATAGCGGCCGTTGCCAGGATCAAGCGTAATCGCTTTCTTGCAGGAGAACTCCGCCCGATCCCAATCCTCGAGGGCGTAGTACGCACGGCAGAGCAGATTGGATGATTCCGCGTCCGCCGGAGCCGCAGAGAGACGTCCAGTCAACTCCGCGATGGCTTCATCGATCCGGCCAGCCGCCAGTTTGTTTTTGGCAGAGTCCGCCACACTGGCGGTCAACGAGGTGATGAGCGATAGCAAAACAAGAAAAAATTTGAAGGTGCGAGTAATCATCTAAAACTTGACCTGCGTCCGGTCGCCAATTGGTTTGCCATTCCACGAACTGATGGCAATCACATCCTTGGCAGCGAGGCCGCGTGATATTTCAACCTGCGTGAGATTGGAAAGGGAAGTCTGCACCTCCCGGCGCTGGAGTTCGTGCCCCACAACCTGCAAAACATAAGGGTTGCTGTTGTCGTCCATCCGCACCGCCTCTCGCGGCACTACCAGCACGTTGTCGTGCTCGCCGGTGACAATCGTGACTCCGACGTTGATATTCGGCAGGAGTTTCAAATCCTTGTTATCTACGATGCTGGTGGTCTCGCCGACGTTGCGCGAACCGTGCAATTTCACGGTCGAGGGGACAGCAGTTACAGCGGAGCGCCAAACGCGCCCAGGAACGGCGTCCCAGGTAATCTCCATCGGATTTCCTGGAGCCAGTCTGCCCACATCGGGTTCATCGACGAAAGCGCGGACCAGTACTTTTCGCAGATCCGCCACTTGCAGCAAAAGATCTCCGGCCGCGACGAAGCCGCCTTGTTTTGCGGGCAGCGAGTACACGATGCCATCAAACGGAGCGCGGACATTCGATTTCGCCAGGACGTCCTGCGCGGCATCGTAAGCAGCCTGCGCTTCGGTTCGCTGCGCTTCGACGCGCTCTAACTCCGCGCTGGAATAACGTTGGGTCTGCTTTTGCTTGAGAAAGATGAGTTGAGCATCGGCGCGGGCCAGAGCGTCGTCCGCGTCGCGCACTTCTCCCGTCGAGGCTGCACCCTGCTGCTCGAGCTTCTTCAGTGCGTCAAAATTGCGCTGTGCGGAGTCGCGGTCAGTGCGAGCTTTCACCAGTTGGGATTCGAGGCTCAGCACCTCTTCCTGGCTCCCGCCTCGTTTGGCGGCGTTCAGGTCGGCCTGCGCCGCTCTCAATAGCGTCTGCGCCCGGGCAGCTTGCGCACGCGCGTCGGAATCATCCAGAACGACGAGCAGTTGGCCTTTTTTGACGGAGTCGCCTTCGTTGAAAAAAACGCGCCGCACACTGGTCGAGACTGGAGCGTGCGCCTCGAAGTTGTTGACGGGTTCAATCTTCCCGTTGGTGGAAACCAGGCTGCGGATGGAACTCCGCTCGACGACAACAGTTCGCACCGGCACCGCATCATCGCGGTGGGAGACAAAAGCAGCCAGTACGATCACCGCCGCCAGGATCGCAAGCGCCGTTACCCACCAGCGCCGCGACTGGCGTCCCGAACTGTTTCCATTCAATGGCATGCGAAGAAAAGCGCAAGCTTTAATGTATATCATCCATGCGGGCGGGAGCAGCCAAATGCGCGCCTCGGACGTACCTGTTTAGATGCAGCGCACAGGCCGTTTGCCTCACACACAGCGTTCGTATTTTCGTTAGCGACGGGACAAGCGCAGCGACGGGGCGACGGAACAATGGACGAGCTCGCGCCTAGGTACAATAATCAGATGGCAAAGTCTCCCCGTTCCACTTCTCGCCGTTACACCGCGGAGCACGCCAGCGCGGGCCTCGATCACACTTTTCCGGAGATTGAAACCTGGGCGAACCAGTTTCCGGGATACGAGATTGTTGTGGATGATCCCGAATTCACATCCGTGTGTCCGAAGACTGGCCTGCCGGACTTTGGCAACATCGTAATCCGCTACGAGCCCGATCGCTTGTGCCTGGAACTGAAGTCGTTAAAAGAATATCTACAGGCGTATCGAAATCTAGGCATCTTCCAGGAAAACATTGTGAATCAAGTGCTGGAAGATGTTGTCCGCTGGGCCAAGCCGGTGTGGGCAGAGGTGAAAGGGGAGTTTCGTCCGCGCGGGGGGATTTCAACGGTTGTGATCGCCAAGTGGCCGCGAGGGAAGAAAAGTCGGAAGTGAACGACGCGGTCCTGAACTTTATCTCCTCCGCCATGCTATATTCGCACGACCTGTGACCCCGAACCACCATGCCCGCAGTGCACTGCTCGTGCTCACGGCGCTCAATCTGCTCAACTATGTGGACCGCAATGTGCTGTTTGCGGTGCAGCCTCTGGTGCAAGATGAGTTTCACCTGAGCAAAACGCAGATCGGGTATCTCACTAGCGCGTTCCTGGGTTTCTACATGATCGCTGCGCCCTTTGTCGGGCCGCTGGCGGATCGCTACTCGCGCAAGCTGATCATCGCTCTGGGTGGGATTTTTTGGAGCGGCCTGACGCTGCTCACCGCGTTCACGCATACCTATACGCAACTCTTGGTTCGGCACACGCTGGTCGGGATTGGTGAAGCAACATTCGTTACCATTGCGCCGACGTTTGTGGCGGATCTATTCGCGGAAAAAATGCGGGGACGCATTCTGGGCGTGTTTTATCTGGCGATTCCGGTGGGATCGGCCGCGGGATATCTGCTGGGAGGCAATCTGGCCCCGCACTATGGATGGCGATTTCCCTTCTACATTGCGGCGGCGCCGGGATTCATGCTGGCGATTGCGGTGTTGTTCCTCAAAGAGCCGGAGCGGGGGCAATTTGATTCGGTCGAGGAGCCTACGGAGGAGTTGCCAGCGAGAGTTCTAACGGGCAGTCGCCTGAAAAGGTTGTTAACGGCGCCGTACCTCGAGTTGAAAAGAATCTACGACTTTGTTTTGTGCAATCCGGCATTCTTGACGGCGACTCTCGGCATGGCGGCGATGACGTTTTCGCTGGGCGGTATTCAGGTCTGGATGCCGCAGTTTCTTTATAGCGAGCGCCATTACACCCTCGCCGCGGCCAACTTTGTTTTTGGCATCATCATTGTCGTAGATGGGATTGTGGCCGCGCTCGCTGGAGGATGGTTGGGCGACTATCTGCTGCCGCGGATGAAAAGTTCCTACTACATGGTTTCGGCCGCCAGCATGGCGCTCGGCATCCCCGCCATGATTGTGGCTCTGTTCGCTCGAGGCCGCGCCATGGTGCCGGCCATTGCGGTGGCAGCTTTCTTTTTGTTGCTCAATACTTCGCCCCTGAATGCGGCGGTGATCAATTCGGTGGGCGCCCATATTCGCGCCACGGCCATCGCCGCGAACATTTTCATCATTCACATTCTCGGCGACGTGCCCTCGCCTACAATGATGGGATGGGTCGCCGACCGACGCTCGTTGCAGACCGCGTTCATTTTGCCAGTGATTGCAATGGGCATTTCTTCGGCAATTCTGTTTTACGGCATGCGATTTGCTCCGACATTATGCGTGCAAGGTGAATCGGAGTCGCAACTCCCCTCAGGAGTATCTTCCTAAGCAGAATGCATTGGCTAACAGTTAGCTGGGGCACCATTAATTGGATCGTAGGAGGCATCCTTGCATTGGCCTGGTTTTCACGCATCGTGGACGCACGATTCGGTATGCGGCATATCGCCGACATCGCGCGGCCCGAATGGGATCACAGGCCAGCGACCGCGAATGGCGAGCCTAGAGTCAGCATCATTGTTCCAGCGCGGAACGAGGCAGAAAATATTCGCCAGACGCTCGTGCAGTTGCTCGCCCTCGATTATTCAAACTACGAAGTCATTGCCGTCAATGACCGGTCGACGGACCGCACCGGCCAGATCATCGACGAAGTTGCTGCAAGTTCCCAGGCGCTCGGCCTGCTGAAAGTGATCCACATTGCGGAACTGCCCGCCGGGTGGTTGGGCAAGACACATGCCATGTGGACAGCTGGCCAGCAGGCGAGTGGGGACTGGGTGCTCTTCACCGATGCCGATGTACTCTTCAAGCCTGATTCTCTGCGGCGCGCGGTTGCCTATGGCGAAGCGGAGCGCGCCGACCACGTGGTTCTTTTCCCGCGCATGATCATGAAGCGACCGGACGAGAGAATGATGATCGCCTTTTTCCAGGCGCTTTTCGTTTTCGGACACCGTCCGTGGAAGGTTGCCGATCCCAAGGCGCGCGACCACATGGGTGTGGGTGCTTTCAATATGGTCCGGCGATCGGTGTACGAAGCGGTCGGCACGTATCTCGCTTTGCGGATGGAAGTAGTCGACGACATGAAACTGGGCAAGGTTGTCAAGAACGCTGGCTTCGTCCAGCGCAATGTTTTTGGGGAAGACCTGATCTCCCTCCACTGGGCAAAGGGAGCGTTCGGCATCGTCAACAATCTCACCAAGAACTTTTTTGCCGTGCTTTCTTTCCAGTGGCCGCGAACGGTGGTCAGCATCGTGGGTCTGGGCTTTCTGAATCTCGGCCCATTTCTTGGCGTCTGGCTGGCGCATGGATGGGCGCGAGTTCCTTACGCCATCGCGCTCGTTTCGCTGTTTCTGATTTATTACGGTATGTCGAACCGGTCATCCATCCCGCCGTATTACTTTTTTCTGCATCCGATCAGCACCAGCCTGTTCATGTACACACTGCTGCGGTCCATGGTCCGAACGCTCGCGAACGACGGGATTGTGTGGCGGGGGACGAAGTATTCGCTGGAGGAGTTGCGGAAGGGGATGGTGTGAAAGCGGATGTCCATGAGCCACGACCCTCTTATTGCGGCTGTCCCGGATCTTCGATCGACATCGGATCGCCCTGTTTTGTATCCGTCCTCCTGGAGGCTTTGGGATGGCTCATCTTCCCGGCACTGTTGTGGCCCTCACGCTCGACGTCGTAGTCCGTAGGCACCTTGGGGAATAACAGGAAGGTGGCGTCGCCCTGTAGTTGATTGGTGCGGCGCAGGACGATCTCGGCGCGTCCGTCGTAGTCCTGGATCGTTCCCTTGACTTCGATCTGGCGGCCTTCGAGTTGGCGAACGTCGCCCATCTTTTTGAGATCGGCCGGGAACATGACTACAGTGAAAGGGCAGGCCTTGCGGTCTTTGCAGAAGCTGAGAAACTTGACGCCTTTGCCGCCATCCTCCACGTGCAGCACGGTTCCGCGAACGCACTGAGCCGTACCCAAATGTTTGGTTGCTTCGGTGAAGGCTACGCAGTTACTTGACGAAGTATCGCGCGCAAAGCAAATCCCACTCAGCGCGACAACAGTTCCAAGAAAGACGGTCGGAGCAAGAAAACGCATAAAGGCTGAGGCGCTGAGAAGCGCGTCCTCAGTTTTATTCTAGACGCGGGAGTAGATATCCCATGCGAAACGGGACGAAAATTTGCGCGGCACTTTCCCAAAAAAGGAACTTGATCGGCCGGTGCGGAGCACCTGGGGCCACAACACGCAGGGTCTTGGCGTGAGGTGTGGAGCGCCGGGGCCCGGCCCCGGCCTGCCACAGTTCTCGCGGTCGCAGCACCGCGCGCCAAGCTATTTGCTAAAAGACTTTACGCCCGCCGCTTCGTCTTCCTTCACATCGAAGACGGTGTAGAGCTTCGTGATCTGCAGCAGGTCGTGTACCTTTTTTGTGAGGTTGAGCAGCTTGAGTTCTCCGCCCTGGTTCTTGGAAGTTGTGAAGGCGCTGACCAGCTCGCCGATCCCTGAGCTGTCGATATAGTTGACGTCGGCGAGATTGAGCAGGATTTTTTTCTGGCCCTTGGAAAGCAGGTCGCGCACGGTTTCGCGCAAAACGACGCTACCTTCGCCGAGCGTGATCCGGCCGCTGAGATCGACAATCGTGACCCCATCCACCTGTCGAGTACTGGACTTCATTGTCACTGAGGAGCCTCCTTGGAATCCGCGGGGTTACCGCGGACGTGCTTGATCATTCTAAGTTCAGTGCCGGTTTGAGAGGGGTGGATTTCCACCACATCCATAAACGAGCGTATCAGGAAAATGCCTCTCCCCGATGTCTTCATCAGGTTGTCCGGCGCCAAAGGATCCGGAATCCTGCTGAGGTCAAGCCCTTTGCCTTGATCGCGTACGACGATGACCAGGTCGTGGGCGGTACGCTCAAACGCGAGCGTAACTTTCTTATTCGGGTCGTAGGCATTGCCATGCAAAACTGCGTTGACCGCGCCTTCTCGCACCGCCATGGAGATCTTCATGATCTCCTCGTCGTCGAAGCCGGCTTCGGCGGCTATGCGACCAGCCGTCTCTTCAGCATTGTTCACCGTCTCCAGCGTCGAATCAAGCGTATAGGAGACGCGGTCTTCGAGCATAAAGTAAACGATTCCTGAGTCAGCCTTCCACCTCGCTTGCGATGGTAACACCGGGCTCGTCGTGCTGTCCGGGTGGGTGAGCGGGCGAATTGAGAGTTTGCCTGTAGGTCTCGGAAAAGTCAACGCATTACCGGTGGTTGCTGGTTTCATTGTGTCGCTGCAAACTGTGCGCCAACACTGCACACTGCTCGAAAGAACCGCTTTAGCCTGGTTGCATCGAGCTTGCCCTCGGTTCGTACGCCGGAACACACGTCGAGCGCGAAGGGGCCCACTTCTTCAATCGCCAGACCTACGTTCTCCGGCGTGAGGCCTCCGGCCAGAAACAACGGGACGCCGATGCGCTCCCGGATCGCGCGACTGAGGCTCCAATCGTGAGTTCTGCCGGTGCCGCCTAATTGCTTGACCGCGAGTCTCTGGTTGCCGGAGTCGAGCAGAATAGCATCGACGTGCGGTGCTAACCGCGCAGCCTCATCAACCGATGCCGGTCCGGTTACATGGACGACCTGAACCACGGAAATTCCAGGTAATGCATCCTTCAGGTCGCGATGCGTGCCGTGGATGAGATGATCGCAGATCTGGATTGTATTCGTCCGGCAGAATCGCTGTTGCTCGACGATGTCGGCGACCCTTTGCCGCGAAGTCAGCAGAAATGTTGCGATGGAAGGTGGGACGGTCGCGGTAATCTCCGCGATCTGTTCATCGCGGATGACACCCGGGCCGCTCGGCATGTTTGAAACCAAGCCCAGCGCGGACGCGCCGCACTCAACGGCCAGAGTTGCTTCGGCGACGCTGCCGATGCAGCAGATCTTAACTCGTGGCGTGCGCGAAGGTTTCATGGATTCATTTAGTCATTGAATCACTTAGTCATTGAACCATTGAAAACCAACTTGGAACCCTGGTCCTCAATGATTAAATGACTAAATGATTCAATGATCTTACTCGCCGTAGGGAACCCAGATATTCTTCACCTGGATGGCATGCTCTAGAAACCACCGGCCTTCGGCCAGTTTCGGGTTGAACCAGTCGATGGCGCGGCCTTCGTTTGTCCAAACCTGTTTCAGATTTCCAACTGACATCGCTTTGGCCGCCGCGGCGCTGGCTGCATCTCCGAAACACCAGACGGCGTCAACATCGTCGTGTCCGGCGAGCGTCTTCAGCAGTTGCGACGTGTATCCGGTCACAATATTCAGCGCGCCTCCGGGGAGATCGCTGGTGTCGAATAGCTGATAGAGATCGCCGGTGATCAGAGGATAGCTTTCTGAGGGTACGGCGATCACGGTGTTTCCCATGGCGAGTGCGGGCATCGCGAGAGAAATGAACCCGAGTAGCGGGGCTTCGCGCGGGCAGATCACGCCAATCGTGCCAATCGCTTCGTTCATCGCGATGGCGACATTACGGAACGGAGGGTTGTGCACGGCACCGTCGAACTTGTCGGCCCATGCCGCATACGAAAAAATGCGCTCGATACTGAGATCAACTTCCGCAGCAGCCTGCTTTCCGCCGACCACAGCGGCGAGGCGGTGCGCAATTTCGCCGCGGCGCTGCGAAAGATTTTCCGCGCTGTAGTAAAGAACCTGAGCGCGATTGTGTGCCGTGGCTTTCGTCCATGATGTGGCTTTCCGTGCCGCCTCTACTGCGTCACGAATATCTTTGCGATTGCCCAGCGGAGCTTCACCCAGCAATCGTCCGTCGGCTGCGCGCACTTCGATGCTGTAGCCCGAGTCCGGACGCACCTGCTTGCCGCCGATGTAGAGCTTGACGGTCCGGTCGATGTCAGGAGTGCTCGCGGGAGTGTTGATGTCAGAAGCGGTAGCGTCTTCGTCCAGTTCCGACCCGGGCGGTGCTTGCGTCTGTGGGGGAAGCGAAGGCGCGCTCTTGAACCATGCCGGTTCCAGATATTCGAGCAGACCTTCGCGTCCGCCCTCGCGTCCGTAACCGCTCTCACGGTAGCCGCCAAAGCCGCAGGAGGCGTCGAACAGGTTGGTGCAGTTTACCCAGACCACTCCCGCTTTAAGTTGTGCGGCGACATGCAGGGCGACGTTGATGCTCTCGCTCCAGACACAGGCGGCCAATCCGTAGACTGTATTGTTCGCCAGTTCTACTGCTTCCGTCGGTGTGCGGAACGTCATCGCCGCCAGCACCGGTCCGAAGATTTCCTGCTGTGCGACGATCGACGTCGGATGCACGTTGCTCAACAGGGTCGGCGGAAAGTAGAAACCGCGCGCCGGCAAGGTGACTTGCGGCTGCCAGCAGGTCGCTCCATCGGCTACGCCCTGGTCTACCAGCTTGCGGATTCGCTCAAGCTGCACTTTTGCGACGATGGCGCCGATGTCGATGGCTTTGTCGAGCGGAGCGCCGATGCGCAGAGTGCTCATGCGATCCTGCACTTTGGCGATCAGGGCTTCGGCAATGCTTTCCTGCATCAGCAGGCGCGAACCCGCGCAACATACTTGCCCCTGGTTGAACCAGATTCCATCCACCAGGCCTTCCACCGTGCTGTCGAGGTCAGCGTCTTCAAAGACGATGAATGGAGATTTTCCGCCGAGTTCGAGCGAGAGCCGCTTGTGGCTGGTCGCCGTGGCGGCGCGAATCGCGCGCCCGACTTCGGTTGATCCGGTGAACGCGATCTTGTCCACGTCCGGATGCTTGACCAGCGCCTCTCCGGTTGAGCCGTCTCCGGTGACGATGTTGACCACGCCAGCGGGCAATCTCGCTTCCTGGCAGATTTCAGCGAAGGCCAGTGCGGTCAGTGGCGTAAATTCCGCTGGCTTCAAGACGACGGTGTTTCCGGTCGCCAATGCTGGCGCAATCTTCCACGCCAGCATCAGCAACGGAAAGTTCCACGGGATGATTTGACCGACGACGCCGCAGGCCACGTGTTCCGGGAATTCTTGTTCGAGAAGTTGCGCCCAACCTGCGTGGTGATAGAAATGTCGCGCGACTAGCGGAATGTCAATGTCGCGACTCTCGCGGATGGGCTTGCCGTTGTCCATCGTTTCGAGAACCGACAGCAGACGCGAATGTTTCTGCACCAGCCGCGCAATGGCATAAAGGTAACGCGCGCGCGCGTGCGGAGTCAGCGCCCGCCATCCAGAAGACGCTACCCGCGCCGCTTTGACTGCGGCACCGATGTCAGCCGCCGAACCTTGTGCAATCGACGCGAGTTTCTCTCCGTTCGAAGGATCGACGGTGTCGAAGTACTCTCCTGCGAAGGGCGCCTGCCAGCTGCCGCCGATGAAATGCTGGAAGCGGTAGCCATGGCGCTCCAGCCACGTCGTTGCTTCTTTCGAATCTTCTGGAGCCGGGCCGTATTCCATGCTCACGAATTTTTCAGCAATACTCATTGGCGTTTGCTCGATTCCTTCTTCGAAACCCCCGTGTCGTGTGCATGCTACCGACTGCCAACGACGTCTCTGCTTACATCTCGTCTGACGAAATCATTGCTGTGACCATTTCGGCCAGGACGCGGTATCCCTCCCTATCGATTGAGCCGCTGGTTGCCTCGCGGAACTTGCCGGTTCGCTCCTTCTGATCCAGGTAATAGACGATGTTGGGCAGAACCCGGCGCAGTTCCTGGCAGAGCGCGCGCAGATGCATGAGGCCATCTACATCCAGTTGCGACGACTGCAGATTGGCAATCTCGGCCATGAGTTGATTGACTTCTCCCTTCCAGCGGTCGAGGTCGGCTTCGTACTTCAGGAAATACTCAGCGTCGCCTACTATCAGCAACTCCAATGTCTTTAGTTCGGCGGGCCCCAGAGGCTTTGACTCTTTCAGTTTGGGCAGCAGCGAGGCGATATCCAGTTGCGATTTGACGGCTTGGTGCGCCTGTTCTTCCAGGATACTGACCCGCGCGCCGAGTTCATCGTAGCCATCGCTGGTTTCGGTCGCCGCACAATGGTTGGCTTGATCGATTGTTGCGCTGATGCTGGTTGCCACTTGCGAAACGTCGCCCATAGCTGCGGCTCTCCAGATGCCCCGTAAAAACCTGGGCAAAAATGAGACTCATTATCCCATTGAACCTTCGCGGGGCGCTACAGTGGTTACTGCTGATAAATTTATGCAATCGGATGCCGATACTCAGCCGAATAACGTCCGGTGGCATGATGCTCCAGTTGGCGCTCGATGTCGCCGAGCAAGCCGCTGGCTCCGAGGCGAAACATTTCGGCGCGCAGCCACGACGGGCCGAGTTCCTCTTTGATCATTGCCAGCCAATCGATGGACTGCTTTGCCGTGCGGATGCCACCCGCAGGTTTGAAACCTACGGCCATTCCGGTTTGCTGCGCGTATTCGCGGATGGCGCGCGTCATCAACAAGCCCACCGGCAAGGTCGCGTTCGTCGGTTCTTTGCCTGTGGAAGTTTTGATGAAATCAGCGCCCGCCATCATGGCCACCACACTCGCGCGCGCCACGTTGCGCAGCGTTAGCAGATCGCCGGCGCCAAGAATCACCTTCATGTGTCTGGATCCACAAGCTTGCTTGAAGGCCGCCACCTCGTCGTAGAGCGCCTGCCAGCGTCCGGCGAAAACGTGCGCCCGGGTGATGACGACGTCGATCTCATGCGCGCCAGCTTCCACTGAGCGGCGAATCTCGTTGACCCGCTCTGCCAGCGGCGACAGACCGGCAGGGAAGCCGGTGGACACGGCCGCGACATGCACTCCACTGCCTTCGAGCGCGTGCAGGGCCGTCTCCACAAACGTGTGATAGACGCAGATGGCAGCGACCTTGATATGCAACTGCTCGATCCCAAGCTTCTGTTCCAATTCAGGCTGGATAGGGTGCCGGCCCTTGGCGCACAACCGCCGAACACGCTCGTCGGTGTCATCGCCGGAAAGAGTTGTCAGGTCCATGCAGGTGACCGCGCGCAGAAGCCACGCCGCCTGCCATTCTTTCTTGACGGTTCGTCGTGCAACCTGGGATTGAGCACGACGCTCGACCGCGCTGGTGTTGACCCTCACCTCGCGGACCCAATCCAGGTTCAGAGGAATGCCGCGATTTGGCAGCAGGGGCCGCCCGGAGAGAATCGCAATGGCATTGTCCTGCGATTCGTGATGTGTGACGCTCCGAAACTCGTTGTGATCGACCGGCATCAAATACTCCCCGCAGCCTGTGCTTTGCCGTTTGATTGTACGGCAGATGCGGCGAAAGATGAATTCCGGTTTCGTCTTGACACTGGGACTCCGCACGGCTACGCTACGGCGCGACGCCAAGGAGAAGCGATGTACACACCCCATAGTCTGGGTATTGCACTGTTCATGATGATCACGAGCGCCATCTGCTGGGGCTCCTGGGCCAACACCTACAAGGGCGTCAGGAATTATCGTTTCGAGTTGTTTTACTGGGACTATGCGGTCGGCATTTTTCTGGTGTCGCTGATCCTTGCGTTCACCATGGGCAGTACAGGCGATGATGCTTCAAGTTTTTTGAACAACGTACGTTCCGCGGACACCAGTAACATCGTTTCGACTATGGTCGGTGGCGCCATCTTCAATCTGGCGAACCTGTTGCTGGTGGCCGCGATTGACATGGCTGGACTCGCCATCGCTTTTCCGGTAGCCATCGGAATCGCGCTCGTGGTCGGCGTCGTGCTGAGCTATGCGCTTCAGCCGAAAGGCGACGCAGTGTTTCTCGCCGTCGGGGTAGCTTGCGCGCTGATCGCGGTGATCCTCGACGGCAAGGCTTACGGCAGCTTAGCGAGCGCGGGACGCTCCGTCTCGCGCAAGAGCATCGTAATATGCGTTGTGTCCGGGGTACTGATGGGATTGTGGAATCCTTTCGTAGCCTACGGCGCGACCCGTGGCAACGCGTTGACGCCATATAGTTCCGTCGTTTTTCTGACCCTAGGCGCTCTGCTCTCCTGTTTCATCTGGAATCTGTATTTCATGAAGCGTCCACTGCTCGGTGAGCCCGTTAACTTTGATGGATTCTTCTCGGGAACGCTTTCCGGACACTTGCTCGGACTTCTCGGTGGTTGCATATGGGGCGTCGGGACTGTCTTCAATGTCGTTGCCGGAAAAGCAACCGGCTTCGCGATTTCCTACGCGATCGGGCAATCCGCGCCAATGGTCGCCGCGCTCTGGGGTGTTTTCGCCTGGAAGGAATTTGACGGCGCTCCCAGTAAGGCCAGGATGTACCTGGTCCTGATGTTCGTCTTCTATTGTTTGGGAATCTTGCTGGTGGCCAAGGCGAACGGCTAGACCCCCGGGAGCTAATCACGTGCCCCTGCCGCTGGGGGACCCTGGCGCAGTTCCTCCGTGGATCTCTATCCTCCCCTGTGGTTGAGATTTTTTTTCACCTCAGGGATCACGGAGGTTCACAGGGGAAATACCCACAGGGGAAACCAGCAGGTTGTAAGATTCTCCTTAAAAAAGACTTCCCCTGAGACTCAAACTCATGAATTGCAGGATCGCCGCGGTTGTTGTCGCAATGTGGATGTCCACAGTGTCACTCGCTGCTGCGCAACCGCATTCAGTGCCAGGGTCGAAGGCCGAACTCGCAACCTCACTCTCTCCTCCCAAAGTGAACTTCGTCGACATCGCAGAACACGCCGGTCTGACTGCCAAGACTGAAGACGGAGGCGACAAGACCAAGCGCTACATCATCGAAACCACCGGCAGCGGCGCCGCTGTCCTTGACTTCGACAACGACGGCTGGCCTGACATTTTTTTAGTCAACGGGAGCCGTCTAGAAGGTTTCCCCAAGGGGCAGGAGCCGACCAGCCATCTCTACCGCAATAATCACGATGGTACTTTCACAAACGTCACTCAAAAAGCCGGTGTCGGGCTCGTCGGCTGGGGGCAAGGAGTCTGCGCCGGCGACTACGACAACGACGGATTCGTGGACTTGTTCGTCACCTTCTGGGGCCACGACGTTCTGCTGCATAACAACGGTGATGGCACCTTCACCGACGTTACCCGCAAGGCTGGCCTGTGGCACGACGACGTCCGCTGGTCCACCGGCTGCGCGTTCCTGGATTACGACCGCGACGGCAAGCTCGATCTCTTCATCGCCCACTACGTCGACTTCGATCCGCAGCACACGCCCGAACCCGGCAGCGGCGCGGCTTGCATGTGGAAGGGGATACCGGTAATGTGCGGTCCTCGCGGCCTGAAAGGGACGCACAGCGAGCTCTACCACAACAACGGCGATGGTACTTTCACAGACGCCAGCCAGTCATCCGGCGTCGCGAAAACCGACGCTTATTATTGCTTCACCGCCCTCACCGGTGACTTCGACAATTCCGGCTGGCCCGACATCTTTGTCACCTGCGATTCAACTCCCAATTTGTTCTTTCACAACAACCATAACGGCACCTTCACCGAAACCGCCGTCGAAGCGGGCGTCGCCTTCAATGACGGAGGCCGCGAGCAAGCCGGCATGGGAGCTGATGCCGTCGACTACGACGGCGATGGCTGGCTCGACATTGTCAAGACAAATTTCTCCGACGATACCGCGACCCTCTATCGCAACAATCGCGATGGAACATTCTCTGACGTTACCGCAGCCGCCGGACTCGGCAAGAATTCGCAATTCCTTGGGTGGGGCACGCTCTTTCTCGACATTGATAACGACGGGTGGCCCGACATCTTCATGGCAAACGGTCACGTCTATCCCGAGCTCGATAGCAAAGGTCTGGGCCTCAACAATACATTCCGCGAACGTAAAGTTCTCTACTGGAACGAGCACGACGGAAGATTTCGCGACATTTCACTCGATTCTGGTACTGGCATCACGACTCCATTCAACAGCCATGGCGTAGGCGCCGCCGATTTCGACAATGACGGAGCCGTCGAGATCGTGGTGAACAACAGCCATGATCGTCCCAGCCTGCTTAAGAATCTCGGCGAGCACGGGAACTGGATTCTACTGAAATTGGAAGGGACGAAGTCCAATCGCGACGCAATCGGCGCCAAAGTCACGGTGTGGGTGGGCGATCACCAGCAGACGCAGGAAGTTCGCAGCGGCGGTGGATACATCTCGCAAAGTGACTTCCGACTGCACTTTGGGCTGGGCAAGGCTACCACGGCCGACGCAATTGAGATTCGCTGGCCGAGCGGACTTATGCAGCGCTTCGAAAACGTCATGGGCAACCGCGTCGTAAGAATCCGCGAAAGCATAGGCATTATGAAAAATTGAATTTGCAGCCCTCGCGTGCGACATTCGCCGAGTCGGCACAAAAACTCTTGACTTGCATATCTAAATCTATTTAGATGGCCCGGTCATTAAAAAGGGCCGCTCTTGGTTTCATTGACGAATTCCCAGCCGCCAGTGAGTCGAGCCCTAATCGCCACCCCTCATCAAGAAGAGAAGGATGGCCGCCAAGGTGAAGACCGATGCTGACAAGAAAAGCGCTGCTCGTTGCGGTCCTCTGTTCCGTGTTTTCCCTCTGTCCGTTTCTTTATGGCCAGGCGAACGGAACTCTTTCCGGAACAGTGACCGATAAAACCGGGTCAGTCATTCCCGGAGCGGCCGTGAAGATCACTTCGCAGGCCACTGGTCTTGTTCGTGAGACGAAGACGGACGACTCCGGACACTACCTCGTGCCTCTGCTGCCGGTGTCGATGTATACGATCCGAGTCGAGTCAAAGAGCTTCCAGACCGCTGAGCAGAAAGACATCCGTCTCCAAGTCGACGAACAACGCGAAATCGATTTCACGCTCAACCCCGCAGCAGTCTCGTCCACAGTTGAAGTCAACGCCACCGAAGTGGCCGTGGAAACTACCAACCCGACTTTGGGCCAAGTGATCACCTCCGAGCAGGTTGCGGATCTGCCGTTGAATGGACGAAATTTTGTTCATCTCGCGACTCTGACGCCGGGCACGACTTCATCAACCAACCCAGCCAGCTTCTTCACCAGCGCCGCCAGCAGCGAAGCCGCCACCCGCGGCGCATTTTCGCTCTCGGTGGGCGGGTCGCGTGAACAGAGCACCGACTGGCTGCTCGATGGCAACGACAACAATCAGCTCGATGAAGGCGGCATCGGAATTTTCTCAGACATCGACGACATCCAGGAATTTAAAGTCCTGACCTACAACTATTCGGCGGAATATGGGGAGCGCGCCGGTCCCACTGTGCTGGTGACGACGAAGTCGGGGTCGAACCAGTTTCACGGCAGCGCGTTTGAGTTCTTCCGCAATACCGATCTCGACGCCGCAACTCCGTTCGTTGACAAGGTAGGGAAATTCAATCTGAACCAATTTGGCGGCTCGTTCGGCGGCCCCATCCAGAAGGACAAGACTTTTTTCTTTGGTGATTATCAGGCCAAAATGCAGCGCAAAGGCGTCCCGTTTACGGGATTTGTTCCGACCACTGCGATGGTAACGGCGGACGCGAACGGCAATTACAACGAGAGTTCGAATCCCTTTGGCACGCAACTCACAAACCCGTACCCCTATGTCTCAGGTACCACCTCCGCCAATTATCCCTTCATATGCAACATCGCGACCGGTCTTCCCGTGACCCCGAATCCCGCTGGAAGCCCCCTGGGAGGAGGAAGCCAGGGACCGCCCGTAACAGGTGTCAGCCAGCCCTGCGACATCATTCCGGGCAGCTTGATTAACCCGCAAGGTGCAGCCGTGGCTGCGCTTTATCCGATGCCCAACGTTTCAAACAATCCCGCTTATAACTATGCCAACCAGCCGGTGCGCAGACTCAACGAAGGGACATGGGACGTTCGCCTCGATCACAATTTTTCCAATAAGGACTCCGTCTTTGGGCGCTTCAGCTACGATCAGGCGACCAACTTCGTCCCCGGCGGTTCGCCGACCTGGTCGGAAGCCAATGCCTTCGGCAGCAATCAGGAGATCGACAACCACGGCCGCAACGCGGCCGTGTCTGAAACGCATGTCTTCTCCCCCCGCACCGTTAACCAGTTCACCGGGGGGTTCAATCGGATCTTCAACCACATTCTCTCCTTTGGTGAGTTTGGCGGTCAGCCTTGCAAAGCGGCAGCTTTGGGTATTCCGGGCGCCGATCTAGGGAGCGCGTGCGATAGCCTGACGGGCTACCCGGCCAGTCTGAACCAGGCAACCAACGATTGCATTAGTTGCGGTTTGTCGTCGTTCCAGATGAGCAGCTATTTTTCCATCGGCGATCGCGGATACTCACCTTATCAAGGTGGAACCAACGTCTACTCGGCTGGCGACACCATCGATCTCATCCGCGGCAAACACGATATCCGGATAGGCGGCGTATATCGCGCCGAGGAGATGAACATAAGAAACAACGCATTTCAGGATGGGTATGTCGTAAACTTTGGCTCCCATAGCGGTGACAACATCTCCGATCTGCTTTTGGGTGCCATGGGAGTTTTTGCGGCCCACGATCAAACCTTCCTGGGCGGCACGGTCGGCCGCCGCTTCAAGCTGATTCGCCCATTTGTCCAGGACGATTGGCGCGTGACCAGCAATCTGACGTTGAACCTCGGCTTTGCCTGGGCACTGGTGACGCCCGAAACCGAGGTCAAGAATCGTCAGGCGGAGTTTAACGTTGAGAACCTCATGTGGTACGTTCCGGCGGGGAGCCCCGCGATAAGTGGCTGCACGACTTGCATCACTACGAACGGCCGCGTCGGCATCCAATTCGACAAGACCGCCTTGGAGCCCCGCATCGGACTGGCCTGGAAGCCGTCGGGGAGCGATAAGGTTGTGATTCGCGCCGGATACGCCATCTACCACGATTCCTCCTGGGACCAGGGAGGACAGGGATTGTGGCAGAACCCGCCGTACTATGCGGAAGTCGATCCTTGCACCTTCTGCCTCACCTATGGCGTCGCTGCCGGATCGCTGTCAGGCGGATTCCTGCTCCCGGCCAACACGGCTTCTGCCGTTAACGTTCCGGGCGGCGCAATTTATAACGCGCCCGTGAACCCACAGAATTACACCGGATCCATTCAGGCCATGAACCTGAATTTCAAACAAGGTTCGATCCAGCAGTTCAACCTCAACGTTGAGCGCCAGGCGCCGGGCGACGTGGTGCTGACGATCGGCTACGCCGGGACCCGCAGCCATCACATTCTCGTCAGCCAGTTGAACGAAAACATCACATCGCCCAGTGCGTGCGGCAACGTCCCGGGCTACACGCTGGGCTGCGGCATTACCGCGTATCCTTATGCAGCGCCCTTTCAGACTGTCGACACCAACAACAGCATCGGCTCCGCCCAATATGACTCCCTGCAGGCAAAGGCTGAAACCAAGAACGCGCGGCATGGACTCTACGCCTTGATTGGCTATACCTGGTCCCGCAATTTCGACACCGGTTTGACGGACGGCCTGGGCACCAACCCTGGCGCTTTATATTATCCGCTGCCTGGAACCAAGAGGCTGGATTGGGGACTGTCTCAACTCAACCTCAACGACAGCTTTACCGCCAGTGTCATCTACGATCTACCGTTCGGCAAGGGCAAGCACTTCGGCGGCGGTTGGAACGGAGGCACCAACGCGATCCTCGGGAATTGGCAGGTGAATGTGATCGAACGGGCCACATCGGGATTTCCACTCTTCGTGGTCGATAGCACCAACCCATCGGGCGTGAACTTTGGCTACAACGGCTTAGTGGTTGAGCGCCCGAACCAAGTGGGTAACCCCAACGTCGGTGGTCCAGAGGGAGGACGTACGGATTGTCCTGCCCAGGTTCACACGCTCTCGAATTGGTTCAATCCGTGCGCGTTCGCATCGGCGGTCCTCCCATACGGGGGCGTGAACTATGGGGGGCTCGGCACCGCCCCCCGCGCGCCTGTTTATGGTCCGCGTTTTGTGAACACGGACATGTCGATATTCAAGGACTTCCCATTTACCTTCCGGGAGGCGATGAATCTGCAATTTCGGGCCGAGTTTTTCAATGTGTTCAATCATCCACAGTACTGGATGTCCGGCATCAGCGGCACTGGAGAACAGGACATAGGCACGCCCTCCAGCTTCGGAGTGATCAACAGCACCGTGAACAACCCGCGCCTGATTCAGTTTGCCCTGAAGCTCAATTTTTAGGAGCGGACTGATTTCGCGCGTTGGACTTCGGGCAGACTGAGCCGACCGGACACAAGTCGATGCTCAGTCTGCTCTTCGCTTTCCAGGTCATTGCATCATTGCGCTGGGGAGTCTTTGTTCCGAAGCGTGATTACGAACTGCTGAATCTCGCGCCGCTTCTGCTCGGTATCCTCTTTTATTTTCTTAGTCAATTGATCGTGAAGTTGAAGTTGTTCTTGAGCCCTCGTTCGATCACCGGTTCGCAGGTAAGCCTGTGCCAGTCGATAGTGCGCCTCTCCGAGAGCCTCCTCGAACTGCGCCCCAGCTCCTTCGGCACCGACCTCGATTGCTCTTTGATACTCGGCAATCGCCTGCGCAAAATCTGCGCGTTGCGAATAGAGAATCCCCAGTTGCAGATACGCGGCAGCCAGCTTCGGATCGAGATGCACCGCTTTCTGCAGCAGCGACTCCACGTGTGCTGAACGCTCGGCGTCGTTCTGGTCACGCGGACTGTCCGCGATACTCGTCGACTGCTTCGACAGTCCGACGGCGTAATAGTAGCTGGCGAGCGCATTGTCCGGGTGCAGCTGCGCGAATCGCGCCAGCCGCTCAACAGATTCTTCCGGCGGAGTGGTCTCCACACTTTGCATTTTTCCTAGAAAGAGGTACGGAGTCGGATTGTCAGGATCGAGGTCGGACGCGTCCGCGACGCACTGCGCCGCTCGATCGTAGGACCCGAGAGCGTACCAGGCCACGCCGAGGGCCAGGAGCATCCGCTCGGACTTTGGAAACAGGCGATTGCCTTTTGTGAAAACCTCGGTGGCCGGCTCCAGTGCGCGATGCGTAAGAAGTTCGGTTCCCCAGTCAAAAAAATTCGGCTCGCTCGCGTCAAGTTCCGCCGCACGCTGGTACTCATGAACCGCTTCCAGTGGCTTGCCGAGATCTTCCTCGACGTCGCCCAGGCGATGATGAAGTTCGGCGTCCTTGGGATTGAGCGCCACTGCCTTCAGCAAAGAGCTCTCGGTTGCGGCAGTCGGCGGCTTTGGCTCGCCGGTCGATTCATTGCTCAACGAGACGGTTGCCTTGGCCAGAGCCTCGCTGGTTCGCAGTACAACGTCGGAACCGTGCCCTCCGGAGTTCGTGGCCTCAGTGACTCCTGCCACCGTGAACCGTGGCTCGTCAAAGAACTCGGGCGCTTGTGCGGAGGCCTTGACGGAGGCGAGAGTGAGATCGACGTTCTTCGTCTCGTTCTTTGTAAGGTTCACCGGAAGGACGGTTCCCCCGCCATAGCCGGCCATTACTGCCCGCAGAAGGTAGGAGCTCGCTTGAAGCGCCGCAAACCGATAGCGTCCCTCGGAGTCCGTGCGTGTCGTCGCGGTCGGCGCTGCGAGGGCTTGGTCGGCGGTTCCGAGCTGTAAAATGACAGTCGCATTCGCCAGCGGCTTCCCGCTGGGATCATGCACATATCCCTGCACCAGGGCGGCGCCAGTGGATTCTTGAGACTGGGATCGAGCCGGAGCGAGAGCCGCCAACGCCGCCAGCACGTAGACAGCGGCGCAAAATCCAGTTTGCCGGAGGTGGCGGGCGGTCACGCGGATCTGCTCCTTAAGAAAGGCAAACCGCGGCAGGTCCAAAAAACGCGATAGAATCAGCCGTGATTATTGTTCGTTGTTCCGTGTTCATCGTTACTATTGTTCGTCATTACTGTTGCTTGTCATTCTATCGCCGTCAACCTCATCTGCAATCGATGGCCTTAAGGTCCAAAATTCTGAGGAGCCCTGAATGAAGCTGAGCCGATTCCTGGTTTTTATCGCGGTGGCAACCGTAGTTCTCATGACATGTCTTGTATCCCAAGGCCAAGACAAGCGCAAAGTCATCATCGATCAGGACGCGGCCGGGCCCGCCGGCACTGACCAGCAAGCAATCCTTTTGCTCATCCAGTCTCGGCAGACGGAAGTCCTCGGCATCACCGTGGTGACGGGCGATGCCTGGCTCACCGAAGAAGTCGCGCACACCCTGCGCATGCTTGAACTCATCGGACGAACCGATATTCCCGTGGTGCCCGGAGCCGAGTATCCGCTGGTCAGAACCAAAGAAGAGACGGAGCAGTGGGAGCAGCGCTATGGCTCCGTGGGATGGCTGGGGGCGTGGACTCCGCGCGTGTATCATGCACCCCGAGAGCTGGGAGCAATGCCGGAAGGCCTGCCCACCACCAAGCCCGCTGACGAAGACGCTGCCCATTTCTTGATACGGATGGTTCATAACTATCCGCACGAAGTAACGATCTATGAGGGCGGGCCCATGACGAACCTGGCGCTTGCCATCTCCATCGACCCGGAATTCGCCAGCCTGGCTATGGAGTTGGTGTTCATGGGCGCCAGCCTGAGTCCGCAGACAGATGATCCGGAGTTCACCAACACGCCCCGCCGCGAATTCAACCTGTGGTTCGATCCGGAGGCGGCACACATTGTGTTGCGGGCTCCATGGAAGAAGATTATCTGCACCCCGGTCGATATTTCGGTGAAGACGCGTATGACCAATGAACTGATCGATAAGATCAAGACTGGAAACACGCCGTCCGCGCAATACATCGGCAAGTATGCGCGCTTGCATGGATCCTACAACTATCTGTGGGATGAACTCGCGTCGGTGGCCTGGCTTGATCCGAGCCTGATCACGAAGAAAGAGAACCTATACATGGACGTGAATGTGAGTCGCGGCCCCGGCTACGGAGATACGCTCACCTGGTCAGATCAGGATAAGCCCAAGGGGAAGGTCCAGCCGGTAGAAGTGCAGGTGGACCTGGATACGGATAAGTTCTACAAGTTGTTTGTAGATCTGCTGACGGCACCGACGCCACAACCAGGCATGCCGGGGAAGCGCTAAGGGCGGCCTTATTTCCCCAACTGCTCCATCATCTTCTGTGCCTGCTCGTGCCCCGGATGCTGCTTGAGCAGTTCGAGCAGCACAGATCGAGCTTTGTCCGGCGTGCCCTCTATTGCATACACCCGCGCCAGGTTCAGGTAAGACTGATCAAACGCGGGAGCCACGCGGATGCATTCCTTGAAGCTGGCCACGGCCTCATCCCGCCGCTCAATGCGCAGATAGAGAATGCCCAGGTTGTTCAGCGCCTCAGGATAAACGGGACGCAGTTTCAGCGCCTTTTGCAGAGAATCGAAGGCTCGCGCGGTGTCGTCATTTTGCGCGAACACCATGCCCAGTCCGTAGTTCGCATCAGCGTCGTTGGGGTTGACCTGCAGTGCCCGATCATAAGTTTTGCGAGCGTCGTCCCAGCGCTTTTGCTGGCGATAGGCGCTGCCAAGGTTATTGAGCGCAATTAGATGATCGGGACTGAGCTTGAGCGCTTCTTGAAGGCAGTCGATCGCTTCGTCCATGCGCCCTTCACGCGCGGCCAACAAGCCGAGGTTGTTCCAGGAGTTTGCCAAAGTATCGGGATAGGTCGCACGAAGCTTGAGCGCGCCTTCAAAGCTCTCTCGGGCTTCAACAGTCTTCTGCTGGTCCAGATAGACGCTTCCTATGCCGTAGAGAGCTTCGGCGCTTTGAGGATCGTCGCGCAGGGCAATGCGGAATGAGGCTTCGGCCTGGTCCATATAGCCGCGCTGAAAAAATACGGAGCCGTAGGAGAGATAGTTGCGTCCAAAGTCGATTGCGTCCGTTACTCCGGGAAAGGGAAGCGCCTTGGCTAAGCGCTCTGCGGCGGTTTGGGGGATGTGCCGGAAGTCGTGTTCCACGTGGTCCGCATTGACTGGCCCCTGATAAACCTTAACGATCTCTCCGTTGGCGTTGATCAGAAATGAGGTTGGAAGATCGAGATCACGATGCCGGTCAAAGAGGTAACGATAAAGAATGTTGTAGACGGCAGCGACGTCGTCGGACCCAAGCAGGATCGGAAACGAGAGACGATGCTTTTGCTTTAGTGCCCGGAGGCTTTCCGCATCGGCCGGACTGTCCAGATTCACCGCGAGCAGTTGGAGGCCCTGGACCGCCCAAGCCGCATGATTTTGATTGAAAGCGATCCAATCTTGTTTGCAGCGCTCGGCTCCCGCGGCCCACAAATTAAGCAACGCCGGCTTTCCGCGTAGCGAAGGTAGCTTTCGCTCTTGCCCGCCGAAATCTGGAAGAGAAAAATCGGGGGCCTCGATCGGCGCCAGCAACCAAGTCTCAGCCGTGGTGGGCAGAGCTTCGGGTTGTTGTGGCATCGCGTCTGCTGTTTTGCCGTCGGTAAGTTGGCGTTGCCCCATCGACGTTTTGAAGGCCTTTACTCGAGACGGTTCGGAGCCTTCTTCAATCCACACCCGGTGGTTGATCGGCAGATCGTGGAACTCTTGTACTAGTCCGCTCGGCCACCGAATCGAGGCGTGCACCGGGCCTTTCGCCGCTCCCAGGCCAAAGAAGACGTCCTTGCTGTGCTGCGAAAGAAAGCCAGATCCAGCTTGCAACGATCGTGTCTGGCGGCCCCGTTCAGTTTCTAACGTAACCACCGCGCCAATCGCGTCACGATTGCTGTTGGTACCGCGCAGGCGAAAGGCGATGGATGGAGGTAGATTCTCCATGGCGTTCTTCAAAAGACGCAACTGTGGACCGTTGCGGTTCTTTAGAAAGATTTCCTGACGGCCATCCTGATCGAAGTCAGCGAGTGCAAACGCCCGTCCGTCCTCCAGAAAATCGAGGCCGATCACCCCCGAAATGTCAGAGAACGTTCCGTCGCCATTATTCGCGTAGAAAACATTTCGCTCGTTGCCGCTCCACGTGCCATCGGCCCGGATCAACTCGTTGATCGCGCTCCAGCCTTGTTCGTAGTCGTGAGACGGCTTAGCCTCGTCCGGCGATAGAGCCACTACTTGCCGCCAGAAAAAGCTGTTTAAGTCTTCGTTCTTGCTCGAAGGACCACTGACCATGCCATTCGCGATGTAGAGATCGGGAAAGCCGTCATGATCGAAATCCCATGCATCACTCGACCATGCCCAGCGTCCGATTCCAACGCCGGCAGAGCGAGTCCTATCTTCGAAAGCGAACGCGCCACCATTTCGAGACATATTTCGAAACATATTTCGAAACAAAGAATTGCCCATGGCGTGTTTGTGGTAAAGCGCTCGTGTTTCCGGGGCCGCGTCTTTCTTGAAAATGTCCTGCATCGTGATGCGCTCGCCCGCCGCCGTCCACATGTTTGCCACGTAGAGGTCCTGGGCGCCGTCATTGTCGTAGTCAAAACAGGAGACGCTCATGCCCGCGCCGACATCTTCAACTCCCGCCTGAGACGCGATGTCAGTGAACGTTCCGTTGCCGTTGTTGCAATAAAGATTCTTCCGCCCAAAATCATTCACCACGTAGAGATCGGGCCAGCCATCGCGGTTAAAGTCGCTCCACCCGCAACAAAAACTGTAGCGCGTGTTGTTCTGGTTCAGACCTGTTTCTGCAGTTACATCGCGAAAGGTACCGTCGCGGTTGTTGCGCATCATGAAATTAGGAGGCCCATTTTCGGCGGCATAATAAGGAGACGGATACTTGTATTGGTCGGTGCCCTGGTAATACACGTACAAGCAGAAATAAATATCCAGCCAGCCGTCGCGGTCATAATCTGCCACCGCTGCTCCGGTAAAGGTTCCTTGCGGCGGGTTAGCGAACTGAAACGCGTCCGCTTTTTGACGAAACTTGCTGCCACCTTCGTTCAGGAACAACATCGGGCCGGTTGCCCGCACGATGATTAAATCCTGCCGCCCGTCGTTGTCGACGTCGACAATCAGCGCGCACGCCGTGTTTTCGAGGACGCCGACACCCGACGCT
>Ga0181532_10001147_pt1 | contig 25968 bp, 19 predicted proteins | sample PEATcosm2014_Bin_33_FD_119768 | JGI IMG/M metagenome (GOLD analysis project Ga0181532, IMG submission 119768) | Peatland microbial communities from MTU Mesocosm Facility, Houghton, MI, USA - PEATcosm2014_Bin11_30_metaG | ecosystem: Environmental > Terrestrial > Soil > Wetlands > Peat | place... | reverse complement strand
TGCGATGGCTGATCCATCTCGGCGGTCCCAGCCTGATTTTGCTTGGCCTCGTCGACAACTCGGTCATCCCTCTTCCGGGCAGCACAGACATCGTCACCATCCTGCTGGCTGCCCACCATCGTGAACCGTGGGTCTATTACGCAATTATGGCGACTGCGGGAGCGCTCATCGGCGGCTATCTTACCTACCGCATGGCTCGCAAGGGTGGAAAAGAAACTCTGGAAAGAAGATTCTCGAAGAAGACGACCAAAAGGGTATACGCAATTTTTGAACGCTGGGGCTTTGCAGCGGTCGCGATCCCCGCCTTGCTTCCGCCGCCGTTTCCCATCGTGCCCATGCTTCTGGCGGCGGGCGCCATGCAGTATCCCACCCGGAAGTTTCTGACCGCTCTGGCAGTGGGGCGCGGCATTCGGTTTACCATCCTGGCTTATCTCGGCTTCCACTACGGACGGCACATCGTGAAGTTCTTCGCGCAGTACTATTGGCCGGTGCTTATCGCTCTGATCGCCTTCACAGTGCTGGGCGGGCTGTACGGCCTGTTCGAGTACAAGCGTAGGCAAAAGGGCGAGCACACCCAAACTTCGCGCCCACAACCGCAGGTTCGCCGGGGGACAGCGTAGCGCAGTACAACGTAGGCGACCGCCGCCCTCGGCTGTCCCTACTTGAGCCGAACTCGCCCCGACCGCCCCTCACCAGCTAAAATAGCCATTAGCGTGGGGTGAGAGGATGTCCCTGACCAAACAGCAAGCGCTGGAGATGTTTCGGTCCGACGATCTGATTGGGATTGGCATGGAGGCGGACGCGGTCCGTCGCCAGTTGCATCCGGAAGGCACCGTGACTTACATCATCGACCGCAACATTAATTACACCAACTTTTGCACGGAATATTGCACCTTCTGCGCGTTCTATCGTCCGCTGAAGGGGCCGGCCGCGAAGGAAGGATACATCCTCGATTTCGACACCATCTACGAGAAGATCCACGAGACCGTGGAACTGGGCGGCACCGGCGTGCTGATGCAGGGCGGCCTGCATCCCGATCTGAAGATTGACTGGCATGAGCGCATGCTGAGTGGCATCAAGCAGCGCTTCCCGAAAATCCACCTGCACTGCTACTCCGCTTCGGAAATTCTGGCGATCGCCGAGTACAGCAACCTCAGCGTGCGCGATACCATTGCGCGGCTGCGCGACTCGGGCCTCGATTCGATCCCGGGCGGCGGCGCTGAAATTCTTGACGATGAAGTCCGCTACAAAATCGCGCGCCTGAAATGCCTGACCGCGGATTGGCTGCTGGTGCACCGCACCGCACACCAGCTCGGCATGCGCACTACGGCGACCATGATGTTTGGTGTCGGTGAGTCCATTGAACACCGCATTAACCACTTTCAGTGCCTTTACGATTTACAACAGGAGACGGGCGGGTTTACCGCGTTCATCCCGTGGAGCTTCCAGCCCGCCAACACCGCGCTCGGCGGACGCCACTGGGATGAGGCCACGGCGGTTGAGTACTTGAAAGTCCTGGCGATTTCGCGTCTTTATCTCTCGAATTTTCTGAACGTGCAGTCCAGTTGGGTGACGCAGGGATTGAAAGTCTGCCAGATGGGCTTGCGCTTCGGCGGCAACGATGTCGGCTCGGTGATGTTGGAGGAAAACGTGGTCCGCGCCGCGGGCGTCGCCAACTGCACGACCGAAGAAGAATTGCGGCGCATCATACGCGATGCAGGCTTCCGGCCGGCGCAACGGGACACGTTGTACCGGCAACATTTCCTCAACTGAGCCAAACCCACACGGGGAGAGCGAACGAGACGGATCAGGTACAATGCTTGGTCTGCCGTCTTTTCCTTTTGATTCATGGTCCGGTTGAATCATGGTCCTGTTGAGTTCATGCATTTGACACTCACTTCTTCCCCGCTGGCTATCGTTGTGATCCTCGCCTCCAAGGGCTTGGGAGCATACCTTCGCCAGCATTTTCTGGACAAGACTTTCCAGGGTCTTTACCAGGTCAATGCGTTTGACCTGGCGCTGCTGATTCCCTATTTCATCGTGCTGATCATTCTGGCGGCTTACGGAGCGCATCGCTACTGGCTGGTCTATCTTTATTACAAGCACAAAAAGAACAAGACCACGGAACCTGCGGCGCTTTTTGATGAACTGCCGCGCGTCACCGTGCAGTTGCCCATCTTTAACGAGCAGTACGTGGTGGACCGGCTGCTCGACGCCGTTTGCCGGCTCGAATATCCGAAAGAAAAACTCGACATCCAACTGCTGGACGACTCGACCGACGAAACTGTGGAGGTCGCCCGCATTCTCGTCGATCGCTACGTCGCTTTGGGACATCCGGTTGTCCACCTGCACCGCGACAATCGTGAAGGCTTCAAGGCGGGCGCTTTGGAAGCCGGATTGAAAACGGCGAAGGGTGAATTCGTCGCCATCTTTGACGCGGATTTTGTTCCGCCACCCGACTTTCTGATGAAGTGCATCCACCACTTCACCGACCCCAAGGTCGGCATGGTGCAAACGCGCTGGACGCACATTAACCGCAACTATTCGTTGCTGACCCAGGTCGAGGCCATCCTGCTCGACGGCCATTTTGTTCTCGAACACTCGGGACGGTCGCGCAGCGGCGTTTTCTTTAACTTCAATGGCACGGCCGGCATGTGGCGGCGCTGCGCCATTGACGACGCCGGCGGCTGGGAGCACGACACGCTCACCGAAGACACCGACCTCTCCTATCGTGCCCAGCTCAAAGGATGGAAGTTTCTTTATCTGCAGGATGTCGAATGCCCGGCCGAGTTGCCAGTGGAAATGACCGCATTCAAGACGCAGCAGGCACGATGGGCCAAGGGGTTGATCCAGGTCTCGAAGAAGATACTCCCGAAGGTGTTCGCGAGCGACGCATCGCGGCACGTGAAAATCGAGGCCGTGTATCACCTGACGGCCAACCTCAGTTATCCGCTAATGATCATCCTGTCGGTTTTGCTGTTGCCCGCCATGATCATTCGCTTCTACCAGGGATGGTTCCAGATGCTCTATATTGACCTTCCTTTATTCATGGCTTCAACGTTCTCCATTTCCAGTTTCTATCTGGTTTCGCAGAAGGAACTGTTTCCGAAAAGCTGGCTGCGATCGCTCCTCTACCTGCCACTCTTGATGTCCCTCGGAATCGGATTGACGATCACGAATACGCGCGCCGTGCTGGAAGCGCTGGTCGGCAAGCAGACCTCCTTTGTGCGCACTCCCAAGTACCGCGTCGAATCGAAGAAAGATAAAGTCGGCACGAAGAAATACCGCAAGCGTTTGGGATGGGTTCCGTGGATTGAGCTGCTGATCGGAGCGTATTTTGCGCTGGCCGTCTTTTACGCCATCGACAACGAGAATTACTTCACCGTTCCTTTTCTTCTGTTGTTTGTGATCGGTTACTGGGTCACGGGGCTGATGTCGCTGCTGCAGGGAAGGTGGGCCGGACTCTCGGTGGGTTCGGAAGCCCATAGCAAGCCATTCCCGGTCGGAGTGTAGTCACTAATCATTGGGGCATTGAATTATTGAGGCATTGAGTTATCCCGCATCATCTTTAGTCTTGCCTGAGATCCAACGATTCAATGATTCAATGATTGGGGGAGCTTGAAGTCAACCTTGATGCTGATTTCGTTCTGCATTACTTTTCCGTCGAGCTCATAAGCCTTGTACCGCCAGTGCTTCACCGCGTCCAGGGCGGACTGGGCAAGCAAGGGCGGGCCTTCGATGACTTTGACATCGCGCAACGTTCCATCCTCGATGATTACTGCCGCCAGAATCACAGTGCCCTCCTGGCGTAGCGCGCGAGCCTGGGCAGGATAAACGGGGGGAACGCGATACACGAGTTGACCACCGGAAACCCCGCGCGACACCGGTGCACTGGGCAACGAAGCGTTCGCGGAAAGAACTCCGTTGAGAGGGGACGGGCCCGTCACGCTGGCCGGGATCGGAGGCGGCTCGGACGAGGTGGTCGCATCAGAGTGCAAATCAGTATGGGAGTCGGTCTGCGCTCCCGCCTTCGATCCAGTCCCGGAGATGGGAGCCCGATGCGTGATGACAATATTTGCAGCAATGTCGCCGGACGACAGCGAGCGACCCTGAGCTCGATCTGACTGAGTTTTCGTTCCCGCGACCGCGTCCACCTTCGCGGCGAGCTTTACCGGAGATTCGGCCGAGGGCTTTTGGCTGGATGGAGACAGCGAGGATGGGGACACCAATTCGCCGCCAGGATTCGCCTTCCACACCGTGCCGGTGTCGGGAGGATGCCCAATTGCAACGTCGAGAGTTGCGGTGCCCGCAGTGTCAGTGCCGGCATTTGCAGCCCTGACACTTGCGGGACTGGTAGACGATGGTGTGGCATGGGCCTTGCGATCCGTCCGTCCCGGACCACGCCAGCCCAGCCAGATCGCCAAAGCGAGCAGCGAAATCGACACTACGCCTATGGCGCCCAAAACGAATGGCCGCGATCGAGTGGCGCGAAAAGCGAGAGCCACTGCTCCGGCACCATCAGACGCTGGTGACACACGGGGCCGTAGCTTCTGAATCTCAGACGGAAGGCTCATTTCGGCGGGCGACGCGCTTTCCGGTTTTGATGTGCGCGCGCGCTCCGCAAGTGCTGCAAGTTGCTGCAGAAGCGCAATGTGCTTTTCGGTAAAGGCTGCGGGCTGGGTAGAAAAAACCTCGAGGATGCCGTTGATCCCGCGCCCGCTGCGAATCGGCAAGACAGCAATGGAGCGCAAACCGAGGCTGCGGCAAACTTCCAGATCGACGAGCGGATCATTCTCGGTATCGGCGCAATGCTGGATTTTACCGGTGCGCAAACACTCGCCCGAGATTCCTGTCTTCGCACTCAGCTGCGCTCCAAGAACGGGAGCGGTGTCGCCAGTGCGCGCGCGGCACACCATCGCAGCGTCCTTCCACATCGCCAACGCGGCTGCGGACGCCCCAGTCAGTTTCCGCGCGACATCTACGATAGTCTCGAGTAGCGGGTCCAGTCCGTGGTTCCCGGCTGCGATCAACTCTCTAAGGAACGACAGGACCGCCCTCTCGTCAAGATTTTCAGAGATGTTGCCGGTCGGACTGGAGAAAGTCTCGGGCGAAGGATCGCGATCAGATGCACCAGGTATTTTGTTGGAACGACACGGCTTGGATTGAGGCACAGCCACGGCTCTCTCTCGGCCGGCAAATTGCCGGACCCAAAAAAACGCAAGCGGCTGGAATGATTGCGCCGAAGTATGAGCTAACTTCGCCCGCCTGTCAAGGAAAGTCATCGGATGCAAAAGCATCGGGTGATCGGGTCATCGGGCCATCGTGTGATCGGAAGTTCACCGGTTCGGTCGCACCAAACTAACCAATAATCGAGCCGCGAGTGCGATGCTACGCTGATGGGGCTCTGGTTTCTCGCAAACACCTCCGCACGAGGCATTGCAGGGAGCCAATCTCAAGAAGCTGTTAAAAACAGTCGAAGCGCTGGCGGATTTGGGCCCCGAACTTACGGCGGACCGCGATTTCCGTCAAACCGCTCGCACCATGCTGACGGCCGTGATGGAGGCGGCTGGCGCACGCGAGGCCGTGTTGTTTTCGTTCGGCGAGCGGCCTTCCTTGCTGACCTCGGTCGATGCGCAGGGATTCGCGCTGCTGCCGGAACCGTCCCTGATTCCCCTGCTCCCACGTCACGTGCACACTCTGGCCGCGACCGCCGGTCCGGTGCTGCTCAATAGTTCCAACTGCGATGTTTTTCTAAGTTCGAACGGCAATGTCGCGCCGGAACTCTTCAAATGCATTTGCGCGCTTAAAGTCCGGGGAAAGCTTGCCGGCGCGATCGCGCTGGGACGCCGGGAAGGCGATGCGCTGTACGAAGAAGACGCGCTCGACGCTTTTGAAATGCTTAGCCACTACGTGGCGCTGGCTATTCAGAATCACACTCTCGGCCAGACGCTGGCACAACGGGTTTCCGAAAATCTTCGGCTGCTGGCCTCGCTGCACGGCTTCTACGACAACGCGCTCGAGGCTTTCGCCACCGCCATCGACGTCAAACACGTTAACATCCATGGACACTCGCTGCGGGTGGGCCGCTACTCACAGGCGATCGGCGAAGCCCTCGGCATGGACCCGGGCGATGTGGCATCGCTGCGGTCGGCGGGCTATCTGCACGACATCGGCAAGGTTGCCGTCGATAGGCGGCTGTTTGAAAAGGCTTCCAGGCTCGATGCGGAGGAGTCCCGCGAGATGCGGGACCACACTGTCGTTGGCCATCAGATCGTCAGCCACGTGCAGTTTCCCTGGCCTCAAATTCCGGAAATCGTGCGTTGGCACCATGAACGCGGAGACGGATCGGGATACCCGGACGGCTTGCAGGGCGACGAAATGCCGCAAGCGGTCCGTATCGTAGCCCTAGCCGATACCTTCGATGCCATGACCAGCGAACGTCCCTATCGTCAACGTATGCCGGTCGGAGCCGCGCTTCAGGAATTAATCCGCATGACCCCACAAAAATACGATCCCCAGGCGCTGCAGGCTCTGCTGATCCAGGTGCGGCGGGACGCGGTCGGAACCAACCGCATCCCCATCCTTGACCCCGACGTGATGCACCTTTCAGCCACGGACGTGGACCAACTGGCCTCCACCCTGCAACACCGGATCAGCCAGGATAAGATTTTTCTGACCTGAAATTCCCCATTCTTCCGTATAGAGACGGAGCTTGCCGCGTCTCCGGAACCGCGACTGGCCACCTGTCGGGAACTCTCCCTAGCCAAATTCTTTCGGTGTAAAATCGGACCCTAGTCCTCTCGTGCCTCGTTTCGTATCCGATCACGATGTAAACTTGGGTCGGTCAGCGCGGTTGTATCCATTGGCCGCTGATTTCATCTAAGTTGGCGTGGGGTCAATGCAAGCCGATTTTGCGAGGAGAGAATTGATGGCAGTCAGTGACCAGTCTGTGGCCACCACCGGTACACAGCTCGATCAGTTGTGTATCAACACGATTCGCACGCTTTCGATGGACGCGGTACAGAAGGCAAACTCGGGCCATCCTGGAGCGCCGATGGCGTTGGCTCCGGTGGCCTACTGTCTGTGGCAGCAGTTTCTGCGCTATGACCCGGAAGATCCGATCTGGCCGAACCGCGATCGCTTCGTCCTCTCCAACGGACACGCCTCCATGCTGCTCTATTCCCTGCTGCATCTGGCGGATGTGAGGGAGGTTAGTCCCGAGGGCAAGATCCTTTCGACGCCGGCGCTCTCGCTCGACGAGATCAAGAATTTCCGGCAACTGGGCAGCAAGACGCCCGGACATCCCGAATACGGCTTGACCACAGGCGTCGAGACGACCACCGGCCCGCTTGGTCAAGGCGTCGCCAACAGCGTGGGCATGGCGATCGCCGAGCGCTGGCTGGCGGAGTTTTTCAATCGTCCCGGATTCGAGCTGTTCAGCTACAACATCTGGGCGATTTGCGGCGACGGTGACATGATGGAAGGAATTTCCTCGGAAGCCGCCTCAGTCGCCGGGCACCTGAAGCTTTCGAACCTGTGCTGGATTTACGACAACAACCACATCACGATCGAGGGCAACACCGATCTCGCCTACGACGAAAATGTGGCCGCGCGGTTCTCAGCCTATGGCTGGGATGTCCAGCACGTTCACGATGCTAACGATCTGATTGCGTTGGCCGACGCCTACAAACACGCACTTAGCGTGAAGGATCGCCCCAAGCTGATCATCGTGGACAGCCACATCGGTTACGGCTCGCCGCATCGGCAGGACACAAAAGAAGCACACGGCGAAGCGCTCGGCGAAGAAGAAGTCAAACTGACGAAGCGCGTGTACGGCTGGCCGGAAGATGCCAAGTTCCTTGTGCCCGACGGAGTGCGCGAGAACTTCCACGATGTCATGGGCAAGCGCGGGCGGCAGTTGAGCGGCCAGTGGAACGCGTTGTTCAGTCAGTACAGCAAGCAGCATCCCGATTTAGCGGCTCAATTCGAACGCATGCAGCGTCATCAACCCGCTGACGGATGGGACAAGGAACTCCCCACATTTGCGCCCGATGCCAAAGGACTAGCAACCCGCGATTCATCCTCCAAGGTTCTCAACGCCGTTGCGAAAAACCATCCCTGGCTCATGGGTGGCTCGGCCGACTTGTATCCGTCGACGAAGACGCGGCTCACCTTTGATGGCGCAGGCGATTTCGAAGCTGGCCACTACAACGCCCGCAACTTCCACTTCGGCATTCGTGAGCACGCGATGGGCGCAATCGTCAATGGCATGGCGCTGTCGAAAATTCGCGCCTACGGCTCGACCTTCCTCATCTTCAGCGACTACATGAAGATGCCAATCCGGCTCTCGGCCGTTATGGAGGTCCCGTCAATCTGGATCTTCACCCACGATTCCATCGGCGTCGGCGAAGACGGACCGACCCACCAGCCGATCGAACAACTGATCACGCTGCGAGCGGTTCCCGGGCTGATGACGCTGCGTCCAGCCGACGCCAACGAGGTCGTCGAGGCGTGGAAAATCATCATGAGCCAGCGGAAGGAACCGGTGGCGCTAATCCTGACGCGACAAGCTCTGCCGACCTTCGATCGCACGAGATACGCATCCGCAGCGGGAGTGGCGCGCGGCGCTTATATTCTGGCCGACGCCGAAGGGGGCAAACCGCAGGTCATTCTGATGGCGACGGGCAGCGAGGTCTATCTTTGCATCGACGCCTACGAGAAACTAAAAACGGAAGGCGTCCGCGCCCGGGTCGTCAGCATGCCGTCATGGGATTTGTTCGAGCATCAGGACCAGAGTTATCGCGACGAAGTGCTTCCGCCGGACGTCACCGCGCGGGTCGCGGTCGAGCAGGCTGCGACCTTCGGCTGGGCGCAATACGCGGGAGCTAAAGGACGCATCATAGGCATGTACACTTTTGGAGCGTCGGCACCGCTTAAGGATTTGCAGAAGAAGTTCGGCTTCACGGCCGACGCCGTCGTCCAGGCAGCGCGCGAACTGCTTGTGTAGACACGGGGCTTGCCCCGTCTCTTTGGACGCTTTGGGCGAGACGCGGCAAACCCCGTCTCTGCGGGAATTTTTAGGAGATAGTCATGAATCCAGTGGGCACGCTTGAAACCGCAAAGGCCGCCAATCCTCTTACCCAACTTCAGGCTTTCGGCCAGTCCATCTGGCTCGATTACATCCGCCGCGACCTGCTGAAAGGCGGCGAACTGCAGCGCCTGATCACCGAAGACGGCTTGCGCGGCATGACTTCGAATCCCGCGATTTTCGAAAAGGCCATTGCGGGCTCGACCCAGTATCAGGATTTCCTGGACTCGCTCGCCAGCCACACCGACCTCGATGCCAAGGGCCGCTACGAACTGCTGGCCATTCGCGACATACAGGACGCGGCCGACCTGCTCCGTCCCGTGTACCAGAGCACGAAGAAGCGCGACGGCTACGTGAGCCTGGAAGTATCTCCATATCTCGCGCACGACACCAACGGCACCCTGGACGAGGCGCGGCGTCTATGGAAAACCGTGGCCCGCGAAAACGTGATGATCAAGGTGCCGGGCACGACCGAGGGCATACCGGCGTTTCGCCAGCTCATCAGCGAGGGCATCAACGTCAACGTGACGCTGCTGTTCGCGCAGGGAGTGTATGAGGAAGTCGCCGCGGCTTTCATTGACGGGGTTGAGAAGTTCGCTGCCACCGGCGGCGATGTGAGCAAGATCGCCAGCGTGGCCAGCTTCTTCATCAGCCGCATCGATTCGCTGGTCGACTCGCTGGTGGAAGACAAACTCAAGAGCGAAACCGACGCGGCCCGCAAGGCGAAGTTGCAGGGGATACTCGGGAAAGTCGCAATCGCCAACGGCAAACTGACCTATGAAGCCTACCAGCGCATCTTTTCCGCTCCGCGCTGGAAGGCGCTGGCCGCCAACGGCGCGCAGACGCAGCGCGTACTCTGGGCAAGCACCAGCACCAAAAATCCGAATTATCGCGACGTGCTTTACGTCGAGGAAATGATTGGACCCGACACCGTCAATACCGTTCCTCCGGCAACGCTCGATGCCTTCCGTGATCACGGCAAGCCGCGCCAGAGTCTGACCGAAGACGTAGACGGCGCGCGCAAGACGATGGCCGATCTGGCCGGCCTTGGCATTGTCATGAAGGACGTCACCGACAAGCTGACGGCAGATGGCGTGAAGCTTTTTGCCGACGCCTTTGACAGCCTACTGGCCGCGGTCGAGAAAAATACGAAGCGCACAACCACGTCCACACCGCAGGCCAATCGGCAGAGCGCAACGCTTCCCGCCGATCTTGGTGCTGCCGTAAAAAAAAACCTTAACGACTGGCGAGCGACGGGAAAAGTAAGAAGGCTCTGGCAGCACGACGCCTCCCTCTGGACTAACGAGGATGAGGCCAACTGGCTGGGATGGCTCGGCATCGCGGACGAACAACTCGCCGCCGCCGGCCAGCTGAAGGCGTTCGCCGACGAAATCAAGAGCGCCGGATTCTCCGACATTTTGCTGCTCGGCATGGGCGGTTCCAGCCTTTGTCCGGAAGTGCTCGCACTGACCTTCGCGCAAATGCCCGGCTTGCCCCGCCTGCACATTCTCGACTCCACCGACCCGGCGCAGATCAGAACCACCGAAAAGAAAGTCGACCTCGCCAAGACGCTCTTCATCGTTTCCAGCAAGTCCGGCAGCACCCTCGAGCCCAACATCTACAAGCAGTACTTTTTCGAGCGCGTACAGCAGACCATCGGCGCCGACAAGGCGGGCAGTCGCTTTATCGCGATCACCGATCCTGGCTCGAAGATGCAACAGGTCGCCGAGCGCGACCGCTTCCGCCACATCTTTTATGGACTGCCCTCCATCGGTGGACGCTACTCGGCGCTCTCGAACTTCGGCATGGTTCCCGCCGCAGCCATGGGCCTCGACACCGGTAAGTTTCTCCAGCGCACGAAAGAGATGGTCGAAGCCTGCAAGGCATCCGCTTCCGTAGAACAGAATCCGGGAGTGATGCTCGGCCTGATCGTTGGTACAGCCGCAAGACTTGGCCGTGACAAAATTACGCTCATCGCTTCGCCCGGAATCACCGATCTCGGCGCGTGGCTTGAACAGTTGATCGCGGAATCCACCGGCAAGCTCGGCAAGGGCATTATCCCGGTCGATCGCGAAGCGTTAGCCGCCTCGGAAGTGTATGGCAGGGACCGCATCTTCGCTTACGTCCGCCTCGATACCGCGCCCGACGCGGTGCAGGACGCCAAGGTCGCCGCGCTTGAAAAAGCCGGGCACCCTGTGGTGCGCATCGCCGTTTCCGACATCTACAACCTCGGCCAGGAATTCTTCCGCTGGGAAATTGCGACCGCGGTCGCGGGTTCGATTCTCGGCATCAACGCCTTCAATCAGCCCGACGTCGAAGCGAGCAAGATCGTAACCAAGCGACTCACGTCCGAGTACGAAAGCAAAGGGTCGCTGCCTCCTGAAAAACCGATTGTCGAGGAAGCAGGATTCAAGCTCTTCACCGACGAAAAGAACGCCGCCGACCTCGCAAAAGCCGCTGGGGCAAGCGCTGGCGGTGCACTCAAGAACTATCTGCGCGCGCACCTGGCCCGTCTCGGGGCGGGTGACTATTTTGCTCTGCTCGGTTATGTCGAAATGAACGCGGAGCACGAATCTTTTCTGCAGAGCATCCGCATGACCGTGCGCGATCACAAGCGTGTGGCAACGGTCCTTGGATTTGGCCCCCGCTTTTTGCACTCCACCGGACAAGCTTATAAAGGTGGCCCCAACAGTGGCGTGTTCTTGCAGATCACCTGCGACGACGCGCAGGACTTGCCGGTTCCCGGACAGAAGTACACTTTCGGAGTGGTGAAAGCGGCACAGGCTCGCGGAGACTTCCAGGTTCTGGCCGACCGCAAACGCCGGGCGCTGCGCGTGCACTTAGACAGCGATGTAAAGGCAGGCTTGGCCAAACTCACAGAGTTGGTAAAACAGATTTTGTAAACGAGTCGTGTGGGGACGGGCCTCTGGCCTGTCGAGAGCAAGCCAAATTCAAGGAGCAGGAATGCAACTGGGAATGGTAGGTCTGGGGCGCATGGGCGCTAATATGACGCGGCGGCTGATGCGCGGCGGTCACACGCTGGTGGTTTCCGATCTCAGCTCCGATGCCGTCAAGGGATTAGCCGGCGAAGGTGCGGTGGCCTCCACTTCGATTGACGACCTGGTCAGCAAGCTCGACCCTCCGCGCGCCGCGTGGGTCATGGTGCCGTCGGGCGACCCCACCGAAAAAACTGTGCAGGCTCTCCTTGGACGCATGCAGGCGGGCGATACCATCATCGACGGCGGCAACTCCTATTTCAAAGATGATGTCCGCCGCTCCAAAATATGCGCCGCCAAGGGCGTGCACTACGTCGACGTGGGCACCAGCGGCGGCGTCTGGGGATTGGAGCGCGGCTACTGCATGATGATCGGTGGCCCGAAAGAGGCCGTCCAGCGCCTCGACCCAATCTTCAAAACGCTGGCGCCCGGACGCGGCGACATCCCGCGCACTCCGGGACGCGAAAAGACGACTGGCGCTGCCGCTTCTACTGCAGAAGACGGCTACATTCACTGCGGCCCGTCCGGCTCCGGACACTTCGTCAAGATGGTGCACAACGGCATCGAATACGGAATCATGCAGGCCTACGCAGAAGGCTTCGATATCTTCAAGAACGCAACCAGCAAAGATCTGCCCGAGGACATCCGCTACAATCTCAACCTGCCCGATATTGCCGAAGTCTGGCGGCGCGGCAGCGTGGTAAGTTCGTGGTTGCTGGACCTGACGGCGATGGCGTTGATCGAAAATCCCACACTCGCCGAGTACAGCGGGTTTGTGCAGGACTCCGGCGAGGGCCGTTGGACGATCCAGGCGGCGCTCGAAGAAGCGGTACCGGCCGAAGTGCTGACCGCGGCCCTGTACACGCGCTTCCGCTCTCGCCAGGAGCATACCTTCGCAGAGAAGATGCTCTCCGCCATGCGGCAGAAGTTCGGCGGTCATGTGGAACCGAAAGCAGCGGCGAAGGGAAAGTAAGAGAGATAGTCACTGAATCATTGAGGGGTTGAGTCATTGACTCGATCACTTAATGATTCAATTGCCTCAATCGAGGAGCCGATGGCGCAAACGGAAGTTCTGCCAGCAGCAATCAAACCGCGAGTCGGACGCACGGCTGACCCGTGTGTCATGGTGATCTTCGGCTTTTCCGGCGACTTAACGCGCCGCAAGCTGATTCCCGCTCTCTATAACCTCGCCAGCCAGCAATCGTTGTCGCGCGAGTTCGCTGTGATCGGCGTGGGGCGCAGCCCCATGACCGATGATGATGCGCGGAAAAAGCTCACCGAAGGATTCAAACAGTTCGCCACCGGCGCCGTCGATGCCGATTTGTGGGAATGGTTTGTCCGCCGCATAAATTATGTAAGTGGAAATTTCGACGATCCCGCGACCTACGACCGCCTGAAAGAAACGATTGCCAAGGTTGACCAGGAACACAACTCCCACGGCAACTGTTTCTTCTACCTTGCGACCGCACCCAACTATTTCGGCGACATCGTCGAGCGGCTTTCGAAAGTCGGCCTGATGACGGAAGAGAATGGCCATTGGCGGCGGGTGATTATCGAGAAGCCTTTTGGCCACGATCTGGATTCCGCCAAGGCTTTGAACCAGCAGCTCTTGAAAGTCGCTTCTGAACATCAGATCTACCGTATCGATCACTATCTCGGAAAAGAGACGGTGCAGAATATTTTGGCGCTCCGCTTCGCGAACGGGATTTTCGAACCAATCTGGAATCGCCGCTATATTGATCACATTCAGATCTCAGTCGCTGAAACCGTCGGCGTGGAGAAGCGCGGCGGCTATTACGATGGGGCAGGGGCTCTGCGCGACATGGTGCCCAATCACATCATGCAGCTCATCACTCTGACCGCGATGGAACCGCCGATTTCGTTCGAGGCAAACGCGGTGCGCGACGAGCAGGCCAAAATCCTGCATGCCATTCAGCCCTTCAGTAACGAGGATGTGCTTAGCAAAACCGTCCGCGGGCAATACGGGGAAGGCACGATGGACAACGAGCGGGTGCCCGCCTACCGCTCCGAAGATGGTGTGCCGGCCGACTCGCGCACCGAAACCTTCGTCGCCATGAGGCTCTTGATCGACAACTGGCGCTGGGCGGGAGTTCCCTTCTATCTGCGTACCGGCAAGCGGCTGCCGGGCCGCAATACGCATGTCGTGATTCAGTTCCGGCGCGCGCCCTTCATGCTGTTCCGCGAAACCCAGGTCGAAAACATGATGCCCAACCAAATGGTGCTGCATATCCAGCCGGAGGAAGGCATCTCGCTGCGCTTCGCCGCCAAAACTCCCGGGACCACCATGCAACTGGGCGAAGTGAATATGGATTTCAACTACTCCGACTATTTTGGGACCAGTTCTGCAACCGGCTACGAACGTCTGCTGCATGACTGCATGATCGGAGACGCCACGCTGTTTCAGCGAGCCGACATGGTCGAGGCCGGTTGGAGCATCGTCAATCCCGTGCTCGATGTGTGGAAGGCTTTGCCACCGCGTAATTTCCCTAACTATCCCTCGGGAACCTGGGGCCCGAAAGAGTCCGACGAACTGATGGAACGCGATGGCCGGCGCTGGAGAGATTTCGAGAAATGATTCTGGCCGGAGACATCGGAGGAACACACGCACGCCTCAGCTATTACCGGCTGGATAGTGACAACGGCAACTTTGCCGCCGTGCACGAACACGTCTTCAACAGCCGGGAATTTCGTGGACTGGATGAGATCGTGCTCAAGTTCGTCTCCGAAACCGGCGTTCGTCCCAGCATCGCGAGCTTCGGGATCGCGGGTCCGGTGCGCAATGGACGAGTCGAAACTTCGAATCTGCCCTGGGTCGTCGAGTCGTCGCGCCTGGCGCAGGAACTGCAACTCGATTCGGTAGATCTGATCAACGACCTCGAGGCGCAGGCGTGGGGAATCCAGTGCCTGGGGCCGTCTGATACGGTCGCTCTTAACCAAATTCCTACAGATCGGATTCCTGCAAACCCTATCGGCAAGCAACACTCTGCTGGCAATCAGGCGGTGGTCGCGGCGGGAACGGGCTTGGGCGAAGCTGGCCTCATCTGGGACGGAGAGCGCCAGCACATTTTCCCCTGCGAAGGCGGGCACTGCGACTTCGCTCCACGCAACGAATTGGAGATCGAACTTCTCCGCTACCTGCTCACTCGCTTTGGACACGTCAGCTACGAACGCATCGTTTCCGGTCCTGGCTTGGTCAACGTGTATCTGTTTCTCAAGGACACGCATCGCGGCCATGAGAAAGAGCCGCAATGGCTGCGCGACGAAATCGCAGCGGGCGATGCCGCAGCCGCAATTTCAAAAGCCGCGGTTTCCGCCAAGGCGCCTTTGGCCGAGCAAGCGCTCGACTTGTGGACTTCGATTTACGGCGCCGAGGCGGGCAACATGGCGCTGAAGGTTCTGGCAACCGGCGGCGTCTTTCTGGCGGGAGGAATCGCGCCGAAGATTTTGGCGAAGCTCGCCGGGCCGCTGTTCATGCAGGCCTTTCTCAGCAAAGGACGCTTGCAGCCGCTGCTCGAAGCCATTCCGGTGCGCGTCATTACCAACGAAAGAACCGGGCTGCTCGGAGCCGCTTGCTATGGTGCCCGTCACGCCCGCAGCAGCGCCAACAACGTCAGCGCGAACAGCGTGGCATAAACGTATGCCGTCGACTCGAACCATTGAAGTGCTGGCCAACGCCGCCGATCTTTTTCACGCCGCCGCCGAAGAATTCGTCAGCGCGGCGCGCACCGCCATCGGCGCCCAAGGACGATTCACGGTTGCGCTTTCCGGCGGCTCCACTCCAAAAGCTCTCTATTCGCTGCTCGCCGCGAGTTATGCGGGCTTCGCCTGGAACCGCATCTTCTTATTCTTTGGCGACGAGCGTCACGTCCCGCCGACCGATCCCGAAAGCAATTATCGGATGGTGAATGAGTCGTTGCTCTTGAAGATCACGATTCCCGCCGAGAACGTTTTTCGCGTTCCGGCCGAAAATCCCGACGCCGCCGCCGCTGCCTCGGACTATGAAGGGCAGATCCGCCGCTTCTTCGAACTCCAATCCGGTGAATTCCCACGCTTTGACCTGATTCTGCTGGGCATGGGTCCCGATGGCCACACCGCTTCGCTCTTCCCCGACTCGCCGGCGCTTGACGAACAGTCACGCGTGGTCGTCGCCAACTGGGTCGCGAAGTTCAACACGCACCGCATCACCTTCACCTTCCCGGTGCTCAATCACGCCGCCGAAGTGATGTTCATGGCCAGTGGCGCGGACAAGGCCGACATGCTGTACCAGGTTCTCGAAGGGAAGAATACGCCTCCGCTGCCTTCGCAAAGAGTGCAGCCCTCCGACGGAAAATTGTTGTGGATGCTCGACGAAGCAGCGGCGGCAAAACTTAGTCGCTCGTAGCTCCTAGCTCTCAGCTCTCAGCTCTCAGGTGGGTGCCCATCCTAACGTCGCGTTTTGTGCGACGTTAGAGCCTGCCCTGAGCGGAGTCGAAGGGGTGGGATTCCACGGTCGTGTACCCCTGGGGATTTTGCCCCCGTTCCACAAAGCGCCACAAAACATGTCATCCTGAGCGCAGCCGTGCCCGAAGCGAAGCGCAGGGCGCGGCGCTGTCCAAGAGCCTGCCCTGAGCGCAGTCGAAGGGACCCCTACCTCAGGGTTCGACGGCGAGCTGAGGCCCCTTCATCGACTTCGCTCCAGGTTATCAAGGATAGTTATCAAGGAGCACCCGGCAAATGGCGCTGGAGCAGCTTCAAGGGCCGTCTTGGGACGGGCACACCTCAGCCCTGCACCACAGGTCGATCTCCATTATCGCCGGCGGATGCGCAGATGTCTGTGACGTGTGGGCCGGGCGTTGGTGGTGAAAAAGGGCGGAGGTCAGATTGCAGAGAACGTCCCGTCTGCCCCCGGGCCGCCTGTCGGGAGCAGGGCTAGCTCGCCAGCGAAGTCTCTATGCTGACTAGTGCCAAACGGAGGTTGTCCGCGTAGGGTCCCTTGGCGTTGAACACGGGTTGGAACGTTACCCTCATGTCACGCTGTAAGATCGTCTTGCCTACCCTTGTTGTCGTGCTGATGAAGTCGGGATACTTATCCGTCTGGACAAAAACATAGGCTGGCTTCACGGTCGTTACCCTGCCGGAGAGGCGAAGCGGTCCGTTTTGATCGACGGGGTCGCGGGGTCGAAATTGTATTCGAAGCTTTTCGTCATACGAAAATCCCTGCCTTATGGATTCGGAAAATATTTTGGCTGCCTCGTCAGGCTTGCCATCCATGAACAATAGGCCTCCCAATAGCCCCACGTAAGCTGGGTCCGTCACGCCATCGAGCCGACACTGGGAGAGCACAGCCGCGCACTTTGAGTATGGTTCGCCAAGCAACAGCATCGATTTGACGTATTCGACAAACGACCTGAATTCATCGAATTTTGACTTAACGACTGGCTCCAACACAGCCTTCGCCTTTTCAGGGAACCCCTGTTGCCGATAGGCCCTACCCAGGAGATAACGTGCGATTACGCTCTCCGCTGTACTTTCGGATACCGCGTGCTTCAGTTTTTCGATGCGCGACGGTTGATTGCCGAGCCACTTCCTTACTTCCGAAGAGACCACCCAGAGCGCCTCTCGGTCCTTACATGATCTCAGCCCATCGGAGATCGCCTGTTCGCATTTTGTGATGTACTCCGACGACTCGTCTTCACTCTTAGCTTTTTTGGCCCACTCGAGATAGAGCAAAGCTAGGCTTTGATAGCTGAAGTCGTCCTTGGCGTTCATTAGGATGCAGTGTCTAAACTCGTGCTCGCTCTGAAGCATCCATTTCCTGCCAACGTCCTCGCTCTCCGCGGTAAGCGCTAGATCTGACAGCACGGTCCCTCTCGTGTGATGAAGGACACGGGGCTCTCCGTCCATCCTAAGCGCTGCGTCAATTTCGGCGAGAGCGGCGTTAGGCTTCTTCTCGCGGAGTAGCATTCTCGCAAAGTGCTGCCGAACGAAGGGGTTTTCCGGCTCCCTCTTGCAAGCGGCTTCGAAAAACCGAATCTTTCCGTCCAGCAATCGGAACGTTGCTACTATCGAGTCCGTCCGGACAAACTTCTCGAAGATGGCCTTGTCTAGCCTGTAGGAGAGGTTCAGTTTTTCCATCGCCGCCTGCAGGATGATCTCCTTCGTCGCAGTCTGTCCGCATCTCTTCCAGACGATGTCGGCGATTACTCGGTGGCGGGTTCGCGCCGCGTATTCACCCCTTGCTGCGTCGGTTTCCTCAAAGGTCACAATCCCCTCGAGTGAATCGCCTGTTTCCTCGTACAAGACATTGAGTGGCTTGCCGAGTATCTCTGCGAGCAGGCGATCCCTTGCGAGTACTCCCGCTTGGTAAAAGCATGAGGTCAGCAGGTATAGATCTCTCGCCACGCTGCTACCTGGAGACCTGGGGTCTTCGATTCCTCGGTACTCATTCTCGATTATGACGTCGAAGAATTCGCCCTCAGTAGCTTCTCGCATTGCTACGAGCAGCTGCTGTTCGTGTTTCTTCTTGACGAGCGCAAACTGAAAATCGCGGTCTAGCTCTCCTAGCTTCCCGAGTGCTCGCTCGCGGGTCAGAAAATCGAGCAGCCGGTCGATTTCAGGATCCGAAAGTGGCTGGATTTCATATTCCTCCACTTTCATCCTCGTTCTGGCCATCCGCCATTCATTCTTGCGCTCGCCAAGAATGAACAGGCAGTTGGTCTTTGTCTGCCTCTGCTGAGCCAGCGCCGTCTCCAATGACAAGACATGTTCGCGGGCTTGATCGACGAGGAAGAAGCACGCAACGTCCGGGAAAAGGGATGCGGCAAACGCGACGTCCCCTTCTAGGACCTCTGCTCCGTCGCGCAACATAAACACCGGCCCAACTCGCGCCGTGACGATTTTTGGGGCCAGCGACATGAGCAATGTTGTAACGCCGTACCCAGCCGGAGCCACAATAGCTATCGCCTTGCTCTTTGCTTTTGGAGCCGTGGCAAACTCGGTGATGTCATCCCACACCTCGTCCTCGATGTCTCTCCTGAACGGGATATCTGCACCGACGAGAGACCAAGAAGGCCTGTCTCCCCGCAAGAAGCGGTCGGTATTCGGGCTCTTAGCGAAATCTGCACCATTCACGTACTCCCAGGAACTGAGCAGTCTAAGCAGGGCGGCAGGGTTGTGCTCAAAGGCGGGGAGCAGGTGGGCGTGGATCCCGGCCCGATATTTCGTGATGAGCTCCGGACCCGGCCTAAGATCCCCTAGCTCCGCTTGAACCAGGTCATGGAAGCTCTGAAGGTCGATCCTCAAGGTTTCGAGGTGTCTGTTCTTGAGCAGCTCTATATCCATTTCCTCCGCAAAAGGGTCGAGCCGGTAGGACTGAGGCAGATCAGATGGATAGAATTCTCGTGTTAGTTCGTCCAGAACCAGCTGCCAGTTTGGGTCGCGAGACGAATACCCGATGTACAAGAACGTAGATGTGGCGAACTCCGTCTTCAGCCGGCTCCACAGCATCCTCCTTTTCTCCTGAAAGCGGGCGTAGTCGGTTTGGGTGATGACTATCCGGGGTGTGGGACCGAAAAGGGTGCCGTGGAGGTGGAAGATGGGAACCTGTAAACGGGGATCAGTGTATTCGAGTTCCGCCGTGGCGGACATTGAGACTGGGTTCTGCGGTGGGTCGGGATTTAGATTATATGCGCGTTCAATCGCCCGATCATAGTTCGTTGTAAAAATTGCTCGCCAGCGAAAGGTAGTTAGCCACTGGAAGGCACCGTCGGGGTCTAGATCGGCGAGGGACCGCCTTACGAACTCTTCAAGCGCGGCGCGGCCCTTCCTGATTTCAATCAGCTCGGCAACTTTTGCCAAGTCAGCGGAGTTCGTGCCAAGGCCGAAATTTGTGGACAAATCCTTGGCCAGTTGTTGGCCGTCCGGTGCGGGTGATCCGTCAGGCCGTTTGAGGTGCCCGCCCACACCCGCGCCGACAAATAGGACACAGTCACCGGATTCCATTACCTGACGTAGCCCGAGAGGGAAACCGCCCATTCTTGTTCGCCTCCAGGATGCCCGTTCGGCGCTAGCAACGTAATTGCCATTCGTTTGCCGGAAGGTTCCTGGCAGGTAAGTATAGCGGTTGACCCTGAGATTGGCGTCTTAAAAACTGCGCGACGTTGGTACCCAACGCATCCCAACAAAAAACGGGGGCCGGCCCACCTTGGGAGCCGCCATGACTGAGGCTGCCCCGCCCTTCGCGGTTTTCGAAGGCTGGGATTCCGGATGATGGATGATGGGGATCAGGCGAAGTGCCGTACGGGAAGCTCAGCCTTCTGCGCCTCGTTCACCAACCCGGAGCCGCGCTCTCCGTCGGAGGAGTGGCGAAAGCCGCTCCGGGAAGACCCGCCCCAAAAAAGCGACCCGTGTAATAAGTACAGTGTAACAAATACCCGAGTGTGCCTATTTAACCACACTCGCCCCCCAGCGTTTTCAAAGACTTACAACCCGCCAAGCGCGACAGGATGGCGCACGTATTTCTTACACGGTCATTTTACGTACGTCTATGTACGTACATAAATACATGCACAAAGTGTTTCACGTGAAACATTGTACGTACACGGGCAAGATTAACAACAGCCCCAAAGTCAAAAGCAGCGGACAGGAGTGTCCGCTCTACAGCGGTCGCTCAGGCCGCGTGGCCGCGCCAGTCGGCTATCTCTTTTAGACCTTCTCCGCGGGCATGCTCGAAGAGTCGGACTTTGTGGCGGGTGTGTTCGAATTCGTGGATATCGGCCCAGACTTCCGCTTGCCACGGAGTCTTGTGGGTTTCGGTCTCGCCGCAACTGGCGCAGCGGGTGTGAAAGGTGACGCCCGGCCTCGTGGGAGTCTGCACGTCTTTATCTTGATTTTGCAGTTCGATGAAGACACAGCGGACTTCTTCGATCTCTTCGCCAGGGCCGAGAATGTGCTCGTAGCGGAGCAGGTATCCAAAGCCGAGTTTGCGGGCTTCGGCCTCAGCTTCTTCGCGGGTGTGGAAGGGACCGTATTCGGCCCGCAGTTGCTCGGTCGAGTCGCAGGCCATCCAGAAAATGTCCTTGTGCGCCATCCCTACCTCAGTCTAGATCTCAAACCGTGAAACGCTGAACCGATACTAATGAAGTCTCGAACCAATGAAGCAGCGAACGAACCAGTGAAGCAGTAATCGGATGAAGCGGGTCGAACGAATCCACCAGTAATTGAGCAATTTAATGACCGGGATTGGGAGCGTCAACGGCCCTTTTCAGGGAGCTGATTCGGGGAGAAGCTGGTGGGCTATTCTTATGAAAATACGTTACTTAGAGGGGAACTCTCGCAATAGGGCGGCTTGCTTTGAGCTGCCGAGGGGTGGCAAGCGGTGTGAAATCTGTTTCCGTCCGTTGAATCGCTGGAGCGAGAGCAACTACATTTCGGCCACTGCGGACTCCTTTCCGTGAACTCACAGATCCAAGTTATCCATGCGGGGCTCGCCGAGCCCCGCACGGCTTTACTATGAAATGGGTTTCGTCGAACGTCAGTGAACTGTCAGACCGCCCGGTCCCAACCAGTAAACTCCGTCTTGCTGGCAAAACAGTTGCGAGTATTCCGCCACCAGTCCAGTGCCTAGTTGTTTGCTGCCGTAAGAAATCGTGCCATCTTTCAAAGTAGCGCTTCGGACGGTGCAATACTGGTCGATAACTTGTGGTTCGCTCCAAGTAACGATGTTGCCGGTGAAGAGGTAGCCGACTTTCCCCTGAGGATATTTAAAGTAGGCGGTGAACTGGACGTTTACATAGTCGAACCCGTTGCCTAGAAAACCCCCTTGGCCGGCTGGAATGCCGCAACACAGCTCGAAATCGTAAGTGAAGATGTTGTTGATGGGGTTGGGCAAGATTTGCAGCCCGACCACACTGCCTTCGCTAAGCGACTGCCCAAAAGCAGTCCCTAGCAGAAGAAGGAAAGCGATCAATACTTTACGCATACTTAGCAGCCTCATTCCTGTTTGATTGAGATTTACTGGTTGGTAGTATTTGTTTGAGTTATGCAGCACGACGATCGAGCTTGCGCCGATTGACCCTACGACGATCGGCGTTTCGACACGGGGTGGCCAGATTGTGATCTCTAGCTCGTCCCAGCGGCCGCCGCCTTTCTTTCCGCATCCCCATAAGCGGCACTCTCTTCGCCCACGGCTGCGCTCCACCCTGACGCGGCTGGCAACAGGCCATTGCCCAGTTGCACATGCCAGTTCGCTCCACCGTGGCCCGCCACATAGAGCGCGAGCTCCAGCCGGGTCCAGACTCCGAGCTTGTCGAAGGCCGTGCGCAGGTAGTTCTTCACCACCTGTTCGCTGGTTCTGAGCAGGCCGGCAATGTCCTTATTAGTAAGACCCTGCCAGACCAGGGTCGCGACCTGAATCTCCTTGGCGGTTAGCCGATCACGGGGTTGCATGGTTGTACCTGCTCCTTAATGAACATGGCGGTCGCTAGTTTCACTCGCTTCCGGCCTTCTTTGATCCCCGCGCGCAGAAACAGCGTGCGCAGATGCTGTTTTACCGTCCGCGGGCTGATGTTCAAGTGGCTCGCGATTTCCTTGTTACTGCATCCCTGCACCAGCAGCCGCAGCACCTGCTGGTCTCGGGGCGTTATCTTGATTTCATTTAGGTTAATCATCAGCTTTTCGTCCGCTCCTTCAGTTCAGTCTTGGGGTCGCGACCCGTCCTAAGTACAAGCAAGCTGTTCGCCAAATCTTCGCTAGTCGGCGATGCCCTTAAGAAGCAGATAGTTACGCAGCACGTTTCTACTTTCTTTCGCTTTTTCTTAGACCGTTTTCATGAAGCGCTTCCAGATTGGCATCCCAGAACAGGAATCCCTCCCAAGAAATGCCTGTTTTTCTCTGTTTCACATTGGTCAGAATTGCACTACAATAGTTGCGTCTGGACTGTCTCCCTCCCCGCGACACCATGCCCTCGAATCGGCACAATCTGATCTTGGACGAACAAGCCTTTCAAGGCCTACTGTTCGCCGCCTTCACGGTTCAGGAATATAACGATCGCCTGAATAAAGATCGGGTGAATGGCGAGCAACCGAGAAACGGCCGGCTGAATCATGACCGAACGAAACCGGGTCGGCAGCAACGGGCGGAACCAGAAGCGCATCCCGTACCGGAATTCCGGAACGTCTGCCGGCATTGCGGCGCTCCGAAGCCTGCCGACGAATCTCGGTGTGAGAGTTGCGGCCGGGACGAGTTTCGTCCCGGAGAACGCCTGCAACGCAATTGGGCTTCGATGTGGCTGATGAGCCAGGAGCAGGACTTGTGGCCCGTGCGTTCTCCCGAGATTCGTGAGACTACGAAGGATGTCCCGCCGCCCGCGGTCGAGCGGCGGCCGCTCCCTCACTCGGCGCATGATTCATCCATCTCCGGCTTGATCGCGCAGCCGGTTGCCAAAGAAGTATCCGTGCGGGAGAGAAGCGACACTATTAACGATCCAGCGGCGGACAGATCGACACGCGACAAGTCTGCAATGGGTAGGTCCGAGCTCGACGCACCGAGATTCGACGATCTAACATTCCGCAAGGCAGTACTCGACGATCAAACCCACGGCGCGGCGGCGAACGACGGTCAGGCACTCAACCAAGCTGAGGTGGAAGGCAAATCGACCACGGCAGCCATCGATGAAACGATCGACGAACCGATCGACCACTTGACACAAGATGGGTTCGCGGGCGAAGACTCGGATCCTGCTGCCCACACGTTCCAGTTATCCGCGAATGACGATTCTTCGCCGATCGAAGCGAGCGCGGACGAACCAGCCGAACTAACGTCGGACGCCGGCGATGCCAGCTTCGCTGGAACCAGTTCCTGGCGTCAGCACTTGTCGGACTTGCGCGCGACTCTACTCTTTCATCGCTCCAACCTCTATCTGGCAGGGGCCGTCTTGGTAGCAGCGCTGGCCCTGTTATGGCCGGCAGCGGGCGCGCCGCGGCGGGCAGCGCTTAGCCCTTGGGAGAGGGCGCTGGTAACGCTCGGACTCGCCGAAGCTCCCGACCCCGTCGTCCATGTTCAGGGAGACCCCGGCATCGAGGTGTGGGTCGATCCGCACACCGCTCTCTACTATTGTCCCGGCGAAGACCAGTACGGAAAGACCGCCGACGGCCGCTTCAGCAGCCAGCACGACGCGCAGATGGATCGCTTCGAACCTGCCGGTCGCCTCGCCTGCGAGTAACTTGTGACACTCTTGTCCGCCAATTCCTGCTGGGCCACTCATCGAGAGCGTGCGTAGAGCCGCGGCTTGCCGCGTCTGTCTAGTCTGCATCTTCCACCCGATTCCAAAGCGGGGTAGCGAAGCGTGACATTGATCCGGTAACATTGATTTGGTGACAATCATGTACCCACGACTTGCGTTTTTTCCCATCTCCGCCGCCATCGCTCTAGCCTCGATCTCGAATGGTGTCCCGTTGGCTTTTGCCCAGGACAGTAACGCGAAGAAGAATGCTCCGCAGCATCAAAGCGAAAAGGCCAGCGGCGGCGACGTCGCTCGCGGCAAGTATCTGGTTGAGGGCGTGGCCGTGTGCGGACAGTGCCACACGCCGCGCGACAGCAATGGAAATCCCGATCGCACTCGTTGGTTGCAGGGCGCGGCCGTTCCCTGGATGCCGGCGCAACCCGACTCGAACTGGCCGCTCAGCGCGCCGCGCATTGGCGGCACTCCGCCGGCCGACGACGCGGACATGGTCAAACTTTTGACCACGGGCATCTGGACTACCGGCGATCGTCTGCGGTTTCCCATGCCCCAGTTCCGCATGGACCGGGGAGATGCCGAGGCCGTGGTGGCTTATCTGAAGTCGCTGACTCCGACGCAGTAGCCAAATTGACGAAGTGTTTCACGTGGAACATTTTGTGCAGGTAATATTGTACGTATTCTGGTATACTTACTTTGACCGCATATGAAACAAAAGAAACGGGTTACCACGCGTCGGAAGAAACATCCTAAGAAACAGAAGATTGTCCGTTTGCGGGCTTCCGCAGGCGGGCGCAAGCCTCCGCTGGAGCTGACACCGGAGTTGGCGGAATACTACCGGGCCATCAAGAAGCCGGTCACCTTGCGTCTGGACGCCGACGTTGTGGCCTGGTTCCAGAGGCAGGGGCGGGGCTACCAGACGAGGATCAATCGGGCGCTGCGGAAGGTGATGATGGACGAGAGGAAGAAATCGAGGAAATGAGCTGAGACGCCATCCTTGAGCTAACCTGGGCCTGTTTACCCCCGCTCTACACTCGAAGCTGCCCCAATCTGACACTTTTGTCGCTCGGGACTGGGTTCTAAGTTATTGATAACGCTAGGGGTCGAGTGTGGTCAAATAGACACAAGCGGGTAGTTATTACGCTGTAATTTTTACAGCAGGCGCTTTGGACGAGGCACTGGCATGCGGGCGCAAGGCTGCCGTCGCCTGTCGGGCGCCGGTCGAGGTGCGCCTGATCCATCAAAAACCGGGGACACCCGTAAATTAAACAAAATCAGATAGGACTCGAAGGGCTCAGTCATGAGAAAAGTCAATGTGCTTGAATTTGTCTCCCTTGATGGTGTCATACAAGCCCCAGGCGGGCCCGAGGAAGATACCAGTGGCGGCTTCGCGTATGGCGGGTGGATGCGTCCACATTCCGACCCTGTTGTTTCAACGGCCATAAAAAAGCAGATGAACATGCCGTTTGACTTGTTGATAGGACGCAAAACCTTTGACATCTGGGCACGATTCTGGCCGCAACATAATGACATGTGGCCAGCCGTCAACCGAGCGACCAAGTACGTCGCCTCGAATACCATGACTTCTCACGAATGGCAGCCGTCCGTGTTTCTAAACGGAGATATTGCGGAAAAAATCACCAAAATCA
>Ga0181532_10001146_pt1 | contig 25982 bp, 22 predicted proteins | sample PEATcosm2014_Bin_33_FD_119768 | JGI IMG/M metagenome (GOLD analysis project Ga0181532, IMG submission 119768) | Peatland microbial communities from MTU Mesocosm Facility, Houghton, MI, USA - PEATcosm2014_Bin11_30_metaG | ecosystem: Environmental > Terrestrial > Soil > Wetlands > Peat | place... | reverse complement strand
GGGCTCGCGAACTCATGGATACACAACTCGTCATCATTTGCCTGTTGACCTTCGTCATCCATCTGGTGGGAACGCTGGCCTATTCCGTGCGTATTGCCGGAGTAAGAACGCGGCGCATCGCGGTGTCGTTTGCCCTCTTTAACATCCTGGTTTTGGTCTCGCGCACCTCCAATTCATTCCAAGGACCAGCCCTGGCGAAGCGGGTGGAGAGCAATCTCAACCCAGGGGCCTCACACAACCTCCTTCTGGATTTTCGGTGGTTCCTGCTCTCGGCGACGTTGGCCACCGTCGTGGCCGCGATCCTGACGCCCACCTTCCAGCGTGTCTTCAGCAGGGCCGTGGCACACTTCCAGGCTCATCGTTCAATCTCCCGGCTCCTCCTGCACGCGCTGTCCAGAGGCGGGCTTGCTTACATCAAGGACTCAGTAAGCATGCCTGTCCCCGCCCACGTCACCAGTCTTCACCTTGGCCGAGCCATATCACTGCGGATCGTGGCCTTGAACATAGCCGTCGTGGCGCTCTGGACCGTTGGCGTTTTTGCCTCGCTCTACGCCGGGTATTTGCATCCGCAGCTTCGCATGACCGCCAGCCAGTTGTCCTCCCTGGTGAATGGGGCGGCAACAATCTTGATGTTTCTGCTGATTGATCCGCAGCTTTCCGTCATGACCGACGACGTGGTGGATGGCAAACTGAGCGAACCAAGCTTCCGACGGGCGATTGTCTGGCTCGTCGGAAGCCGCTGCGTGGGAACCCTCGTGGCCCAGGTCCTTCTGATTCCGGCGGCGGTGCTGGTCGGCTATGTTGCCGAACGCATATGAGAAGCCCGCCCGCTAACCCAGCATATGCAGTGGACGCGGCGATTGCGCTGCTGTCTGCAATCGTGTGTCATTGCACCGCGCCACTGATATACGGCGTTCACCCAGGCATTCAGGTTGGGCCTGGCCCTGGCCTCGATTTCAGCCCCGCGCCGCTTCAGGTGGGTGGTGATGGTGTTCGATGTCACCCAGGGCGCTGGACACCTTACGGACCGGCCTTAGCGGCGGGCTGCCTGCCCCGCTATTGCCCGGGCGGTTCGGCGGCGGCGCCTCCGTGCGGAGCGCGTAAGTGCAGGTAGGCGAGGCACTTGCGCCGCCGCCGTTACCTTCCGCCGTTCCCTCCTCCGCAGCCCGTCCTCCGTAGCAATGCTGCGACGGGTGGACGGCACGGCGGCGGGTGCTCGACGTTCCTCATTCCTCCTTCTGCCTTCGTCCTTCCCTGCGCACCCCTGTCGCTTACGGTGGGGCCCTGGCGAGACCCCGGTTATATGCCGGTGTGTGTCCCATGTTGGTCGCAAGATGCTCAATGTTTGCAGGGGTTTATGAAGCTTTTTCGTGCTTTTCGCTTTACTTGCGGCCCTCGCGTGGGCGTATTGCGCGCACACCAGGTACTGCTGCCCCGTCAACCGATCGCCCGCCCCGCGCGGGTGTCGCCCATCAGGGCGCGTCCTGTTCAGAACTCTATTCTTCAGTTCAGAACTTTATTCTCTTACCGCAACATGCCGGCCGCGCCGCCGCCCATCCGCGCCATCATCTTCTGGAACTTCCCCATCTTCTTCATCATCTGCTGCATTTGGGCGAACTTGTTCAGCATCGTGTTCAGTTCGGTCACGGTCACGCCGCTGCCCTTGGCGATGCGCTGGCGCCGCCGCGCATTGAGGATGTGCGGATTACGGCGCTCCTGCGGCGTCATCCCACAGATCATCGCTTCCATATGCTGGAACTCCTTCTCCTGCTTGGTCAGGTCCGCGCCCCTGAGCGCCTCCGCCCCACCGGGGAGCATGCCCACGATGGATTCCAATGGCCCCAGCTTCTTCATCTGGCGCAATTGGTCAAGGAAATCCACCAGTGTGAACTGGCCTTTGCGCATCTTCTCTTCTATGCGCTTGGCGTCGTCCAGGTCCACCGCCTCCGCTGCCCGCTCCACCAGGCTCACCACGTCCCCCATCCCTAAAATGCGCGACGCCATGCGCTCCGGGTGGAACGGCTCGAACTCGTCGAGCTTTTCGCCCACACCTGCGAACTTGATCGGCTTGCCCGTCACCGCCTTCATGCTCAGGGCCGCGCCCCCGCGGGCATCGCCATCCAGCTTGGTCAGGATCAAGCCCGTGATATTCAGCGCCTGATCAAAGTGCGTGGCCACATTGACCGCCTCCTGGCCGGTTGCGGCGTCCAGCACGAGCAGCGTCTCTTGCGGTTTGACCAGGTCCCGCAGCCGCACCAACTCCTTCACCAACGGCTCATCAATCTGCAAGCGGCCGGCCGTATCGAAGATAAGCGTATTGCGGTTGTTCGCGCGCGCGAACTCCAGTGCCTCTCGCGCAATCTTGAGCACGTCGGTCTCCCCTTTGTGGGCAAAGACCGGCAGTTCCAACTGCTGCCCCAGCTTCTCCAGTTGTTCCATCGCCGCGGGCCGGTAAACGTCCGCAGCCACCAGTAGCGGCGTGCGTCCCTGCTTGAGAAGGAGCCGGCCCAGCTTGCCGCTCGAAGTCGTCTTGCCCGAGCCGTGCAAGCCCACCATCAGGACACAGCTAGGATTGCCGCTCAGTTGCAGGCTTGCGTTGGCCGATCCCAGCAACTCCACCAGCTCGTCGTGAATGACCTTAATGATCTGCTGCCCCGGCTGGATGCTGGCGATCACCTCCTGCCCGAGGGACTTGGCCTTCACGCGTTCGATGAAATCCCGGGCCACCTTGAAATTCACATCGGCTTCCAGCAGGGCCAGCCGCACCTCCCGCAACGCCTCCGCCACATTGTCCTCGGAGATCTTGCCGAGGCCGCGCAGGTTCTTGAAGGCGATCTGGAGCTTGCCGCTTAAGGAGTCGAACATCCGGCTAAGCTAGGCCACTGAGAGTGGGTTGACAAGGCAGGGCCGCTCTGCCAGATTTGCCGCTCATCTCCGGCCCCGTGGTAGGATACTCAAGTGGCCAACGAGGGCAGACTGTAAATCTGCTGGCTTACGCCTACGAAGGTTCGAATCCTTCTCCTACCACCACCGAATCTGCTTGCAATCTGACCGGGTTGCTGTCACACGGTTTCGAAAAGAACCTTTAGCGCAACCATCATTATGCAGCAAAACCCAATGTCCATCAGTCCGGCGGGAGAACAATTCGCGCTGCCAACACGGGAAGATTACCAGGCTGAATTCGCCCGGTTACAGGACCTTGCCGCCGCTCAGCGCCAATCCGGGAAGGAGATCGTCGTGGTGGTCGGCCTCGGATTTGTCGGGGCGGTCATGGCCGCGGTGGTGGCAGACTCGACCGACAAGAAGGGGCGACCAAGGAAATTCGTCATTGGAGTCCAACGCCCGAGCACGCGGAGTTTCTGGAAGATCCATCTGCTCAACCGAGGCCAATCGCCGGTCAAGGCTGAGGATCCGGAGGTGGAACAGTTGATCGCCCGCTGCGTGAACGAGAAGAAGACGTTAGTCGCCACCTATACGGAAGAGGCGCTGAAACTGGCCGACGTGGTGGTGGTGGATGTGCAGTGCGATTACTTGAAAGAAGCACTGGGCGACGTGCGGACGGGCGCGGCCGAGATGGCGGCGCTTGAGGCGTCAATGGCGACGATTGCCGAGAACATCCCGCCTACGGCGCTGGTTCTGATTGAAACGACCGTGGCCCCCGGGACGACCGAGCAGGTTGCTTACCCGATTATGAAGAAAGTCTTCAAGAAGCGCGGCATCCGCTCCGAGCCTATCCTGGCCCACAGCTACGAACGAGTCATGCCCGGGAAGAACTACGTCGCCTCCATCCGGGACTTTTGGCGCGTTTGCAGCGGGGTCAATAGCAAGGCCCGCAAACGGGTGACGCAGTTTCTGAACGAGGTGCTGCACACCGATAAATTCCCGCTGACGGTGCTGGACCGACCGATCGAATCGGAAACGGCGAAGATTGTCGAGAACAGCTACCGGGCGACCATCCTGGCCTTCCTGGACGAATGGTCTTTGTTTGCCGAGCGCAACGGAGTGGATTTGAAGAAAGTGATCGAGGCGATTAAAGTCCGGCCGACGCATTCCAACATCATTTTCCCGGGACCCGGCATTGGGGGGTATTGTTTGCCGAAAGACGGCGGATTGGGGGTCTGGGCATACCGGCATATCTTTGGCTTCGAGGATGACATATTCAAGATCACGCCCCTGGCGATTGACATCAACGATTCCCGTTCGCTACATGCGCCGCAGTTGGTGCGGGATGCGCTGCGGAACATGGGCAAGCCGATAGCGGCGGCCGAAGTCCTTCTCCTGGGAGCGGCCTACCGGGAGGATGTCGGCGACACCCGGTACAGCGGCTCGGAGATGATCGTGCGCAAGCTTACCGAAATGGGCGCCGATGTTAGGGTGCACGATCCGTACGTCGAGCATTGGTGGGAATTCGAAGCGCAAGACACCTACCCCCGGCCCGACTACAGTTGGGCGCGGTTTTTCCATCGGCAGGAATCATTGAAGAATCTGCGGATCGAAAAGGATTTGTGGACGGCGATGAAAGGGGTGGATGCGATCGTGCTGGCGGTCCGCCATGACCCTTACCTGAAACTTGACCCGGACAAGGTAGTCAAAAGCGCCGGCCATCCGTTTGCGATTGTGGACTGCTTTTGTGTCCTGAACGACGACCAGATTCGCCGGTACTTGGAATTGGGTTGTGAGGTCAAGGGCATGGGCCGTGGGCATATCAAACGGATCAAAGACAACCTCGATGGGCGCCACAACGGGAAGAAGGGCAAAGGGTGATCCGGAGAGAGGATGTGCCTGACTTCTTCGGAGACGGTGGGCCATGAGGGCTAACTTTGATCCAGTTGACTGGCAGCAACTGGATCGGCCTGCCAACTCAGTACCGCATCTCCATCCTGCCCATCGTGCGCGTGGTTAAGCGGCTTTTGCCAGCGCCGCACTCTTGGACTCGATCACCGACATAAGGTCGTTCCAGGATTTCACGAACGACTTGGCGCCTTCGTCCTGAAGCTGGGCCGCCAGAGCATCAATATTCACGCCTGCCTTTGCGAACTGGGCCAGCACGGCTTCCCCATCGCCGCCATCAGCCGTCATGATCGGGCCGACATCGCCGTGGTCGGCAAGGGCCTTTAAGGTAGGCTCAGGCATCGTGTTCACCGTGAAGGGGGCAGCCAACGCTTTGACATACAGCACATCGGAGGCTTTGGGATCTTTGGTTCCCGTACTGGCCCAGAGGAGGCGTTGAGGCCGACCGCCGACGTTATATACCCGTTGCCAGCGGGGCGAGGTCAGCAAGTCGCGGCAGGCTTTGTAGGTTCGCTTCGCTATGGCAATACCCAGTTGATTGGCCATCGCCGCCGGCACCTTGCCGACGACTGCTGCATCCCAGCGGCTCACGAAGACGGACGCGACGGAGCCAATCTGCGGGTTACGCCCGGCGGCGATGCGCCGTTCAATGCCGCGCAAGTAGGCCTCTGCGGCTGCCACGTAGTGCTCGCGCGAGAACAACAGCGTGACGTTGATCGGCGCGCCCGCAAAGATGGACTCCTCGATGGCCGGCAGGCCCTCTTTGGTGCCGGGGATTTTGATGAGCAGGTTGGGGCGCGCGGCCCGGGCGTGCAGTTCCCTGGCCATAGACAGTGTGCGCGCGGTGTCGTAGGCCAGCAGGGGTGACACCTCCAGCGACACCCACCCGTCCACCCCATTCGTTCGATCGTAAATGGGCCGGAATAGATCGGCCGCCTGAATAAGGTCCTCGATGGCAAGTTCCAGGAACAGGGCTTCGCCCGACTTGCCCTGCTGGAGCTTGGCGCGGATTGAGGCGTCGTAGGCCGCACCGTTCTTGATGGCATGGTCGAAGATCGTTGGGTTGGAAGTCAGCCCAGTGACCGACAGCTCGTCAATATAGCGTTTGAGCGTGCCGCTGGTGAGCAGGTCGCGGGTGATGTTATCGAGCCAAATACTCTGGCCCAGGTCATGTAGCATCTGCGTGGCTTTCATAGTTGTCGGTGCGTCAAGGCGCGGTCGCGCCCAAGATCATCCCAGGCCGCAAACGGCCTGGCTCAACCTTGGTGGCCGGAGAACCTGCGGCCCGCCAGGGCAGCAAAGCCCGGCTGAGGTAATAAGTCCTCGTAAACACCCACTACTCTACTCCATAGGAGAAAAAGACGCCAGCCGCCAAGGCAGGCAACGATGCCTCGGGTCGGAGGTCGTCAGGGGTGGAATGAGTGGCAGCGGCCCAAACACTCGGGCTGCTGGCTGTCCGGCATGGATTCGAACCATTGTTTTCAGTGTTTTCATCATTACTCATAGTTGCCTTTCATTGCCTCTACCATGTGCTGACTCTACAATGTTGCACCAATGATTGCAAGCACTATTTTGCATTTATGTGCAACTGTAGGCAGAAAAAAGTTTGGGGATGTTTGGGGGTGAAAACCGGCTTTGGGGAATGTTTGGGGACGAGCTACCGGGCCGAAATGTTTGGGGAATCTTTGGGTGCGCTCTGCACGCTGTTTTGGCCATCCCTGAGCGCCAGGACACGCCGGACCATATCAGGGTAGCGGGCACCTCAGCAGGATCGCTCCTGGCGCTTCCAGGGGCCTCTGGGGAGCATCCGCAGGGTCTTTAATGAGGGGGTGCGGTGTTTGGGGTAGCCGGGAAGTGCTGGTGTACGGGAAAGTCCGTTCTTATCCACCCTGCCCGTCAAACCGACGTTGGCGTGAGGACCAGCCCCGAGGTCCAGCGAAATCAAGAAGCCGCTGGCCGAACCCTGCCCGTTTCGCTAGTCTCTCCTGCGGCTGGCCCGGGGACCGCCCCCGGAGTGCGCTGTTGCGGTCTTGCCTGCCCGCATACGCAGTAGCGCCGCCAGCCGCTTGCCCTGCTCATTGCCCGGCAGCGTGTGAGGCGTGGCCGGGTGTTCGGCAAATGAGGACTCCCTTTTTTCCGGCCAGACCGTGGATACGGGGTGCGGGTGCCCCCCCCCCGCTCAGCATCCCGACCGGGGATGCCGGGGGTGACTTTTTTGTACGGCGGTTTTCGGAAACTCGGCTTCCGGCGCCCGCGGGCTGACGCTTGAGGTAAGCCTGCCTTTGGTGAGCGTGAAATGGGGCTTGGCAATCCACCGGCAGAGACTCACAGCCGGTGTGTGGAAGAAACCTCGCCCCGCCCCCAAAAGCCCGCCACTGGGCAGCCGGTGAACGCGGGCGGGCCTCGTGGGGGAGCTAAGCGGCCGGCGGCGTTGGCGTCTTGAAGCCTAAAATCTGCTTCTGCTTCTGCTTCGGAACGATGGATAGGCTTGCTGAGAAATGACCCGCCGGCATGACCACTAGCGTTTCAACGTTATGGGCATCAAACCCATGAACGACTATTACGTCGGCCTGCCGGTAATGCAGAATCTCGACCGCATCAATCCCCTGTACTTCGATTCGCAAATGTTGCCCCTGCTTGGCGGCTAGTTCCCCCATCAATTCCTCGTGCTCTTTAAAGATTTCGTAAGTTCTCATAGTGGGCTATTGCTTCGACTCGCGGTGGCTGCCGTGAATTTTACTGCTGCGGCCTGCGGGGGGCAGCGCACTCCCACACAAGGGAATCGCCGTAGGAGCCAGCACGCTTGAGATTCACAGTTCTCGCCTTTCTGGTTGTGGCTGTGTACTCAGCATAGGCCGAGTTGAGCTTGGACAACTCGTCTCGGGCATCCTCCAACGACGCGTAATCGCTCTCTTTGACGTAATAAACAGGTGCATAAGGATTGTTCCAATTCGCCAAGTTTGCGTCATGGGCGACAGCCTGAGCACGCCTCAAAGCCTTGCCGCCGTTCTCAATCCAAGATTTCAAGTAGTCAATTTGGGCCGCCTGCTGGCCCAGGTTGTTCAGGATGGTTTCCACCGACGCCGGGAGCAGTTGGATGAGGATTTCATCACCTCCGCGCACTGCGCATTTTTCATAGCGCCCTGCCGAAAGCGACCCTTCTAGTTTAACGAGCTCGACCTCCCGCTCCTGCCCGGCACTATTCCCGGACCAGGCTTGTGCTCTGGCCTGTGCTTGCGCCTGCTCTGCCCTGCGCTTTGCGTTGGCTGCTGCGAGTTGCGTGGCCCGCGCTTTCGCCTGTTCGATGCGGTTGGTGGGCACTCCCAGCGATTCCAACAGTGCCGGGCTGAGGTTCGTGTAGAAGATGAGGCCCATGCCGTCGCCGCGCCAAACAAGGCCGTCCCGGTTGGCCTTGACCAGCGTGACGTTGGTATAGACGCGGCCCTGCAAATTCGTGAAGGTCGCGGTTTTGTTGGTGAATACGATGTCCTGTGCCAGCAGTGAGTTAATCCAAACCAGTGCCAGCACCGCTACGGCCATCAGTCCAAGCCGGGTCTTCATACTTCTGTCTCCATTGGCTCCCTTTTACTCTCCTGATCGGGTTATGCAAACCCTAAATTGCTGGTGCAGTCTTCACCGGCTGCGCCTTTTGCTGCCCCAAGAGCCGGTTCTGAGGACGCCCAGCGTAATCCGAGACCGTCTTTGGAAAGGCCCGGCTCTGATCGCTCGGAGCACAGGCCAATAATTGACAGCAGCAGCCCCGAGGCTGATGTTGTTCAATGGCTCGTTTCAACGCCGCTAATGCCCGCCTGATGGCCGCTCGTTCCGTTGCCGTGCGGAAAGCAGCGGAAGCCGAGAGAACTGCAAGCCCCGCTCCCGCCCCGCTACAAGCGACACCGGCAGCGGACACAGACGCAGGGATAAGCGTCTCGCGCGTGCGCGCACGACTTGAAACGCTCGACGCTCTCATGTCCAAGGCCAAAACTGATCGGGAGTGGGATAATCTGAGCCGAGCTTTTGACCGTTTGTTCCGGGTGTGGTGTGTGCTGACCAAGACCCCCGGCCCCGGCAATCGGCGCCCAGGCCGCGAGCGCGAGGACCGCCGGCCCGCAGCCTGGCGGATTGAGTGTCAGCCAGCGCCGATGGGTCAGCCAGCACCAGCGCCAGTGCCCGGCTGAGCCGCGCAAAGCACCGCCCCCCTTCGCCAGGGCCGGGTTGAATTCGCCCGTCGCAGAATCACAGGTCTCCGAGGAGGTCGCGCCCGCGAACCCCCAAAGCCTTCGCAACCCTCAGTAGAGCATGGAGGCTGATCCACTGCTCTCCGCGCTCGACCTTGCCTATGTAAACCGGATGCAAGTCGGCCTTCTCCGCCAGTGTCTCCTGGCTCATGCCGGCTTGTGAGCGGTATTGCCGAATTGTGGCACCGAGGATTTTGAGTTGTTGTCGCGCCTGCGGCACAGCCCGGCAAAGAAGCAGGAAGACGCAGAACCGAACACACCCAACATCGGTGTATTTTTGGGCTTGCGTCTTTGTGCATTTCTGAGAATCTACCGGCAATGAGTGCGGGGGATTTTCAAACCTGCCGCGTTTGACCCGCATTTCGAGCACGGAAAACCAGCCGCCTGTCAGTTGTTCGCGGCAAGGCGGTTCAGGTCGGTGGTGGGGTTTTGGAGCGCAACAAAAACGGCAGTGCGGTCAGAAACTCTTTGCTCTCCGCAAGGATCGCCCCAGAACCATGCTTCCGCCAGAGAGGACTATCCCCATGAGACGTCAGGTGTTTATTTCTCAGACAATCCGCAAGCTCCTCGTCAGGAGGGTTTTGTGCTGCGCGATGATAAGCGTTACCTTCTCGCTTACCGTTTTCCGCGTCCGGTGTGCGGATTGTGTTCCATTGCCGAGTGGCTTGGTTGCTTGGTGGCCAGGCGAGCGAAGCGGCATTGATGTAGTAGGCGGGAATAATGGCACATTGTCTGGTGGAGTGACTTTCACCAACGGTGAAGTGGGGCAGGCATTCAGCTTTGATGGAGTAAGCGGCCTCGTAGTTGCTGAGACAGATCCGCTGCCCATAACGAATACGTTCACAATCGAGTTTTGGGTCCTTCCAAACGCGAGCCGTGCCGAAACCACGGAAGATACTGGCGGGGCGCCGGGCATCAGCGGGCAGCGATATGCCATAGGCCCCTGGCAAGGTGGTAGCGACGCTGGAGTCGGGGTTTCCGTAGGCACGAATGGGGTCAGTGTCTTTGAACACGGCAACAACTACTTGCCCTCCCTTCTGGTTTACGACGCCCCGCTAACAACTTGGACGCATGTAGCGGTTATTTACACGAACAAACAGCCGAATCTCTACGTCAACGGAACTTTGGTGAGGATCGGCTTGACGAGCACGCGACCGTTGGTTTACGCCTCCGCTGAGTTTGGGAATTACAGTGAAAATCTGAGTTATGGCCCCTACAGCGGGCTTCTGGACGAAGTCTCCATTTACAACCGTGCTCTCTCGGGTGCGGAAATCGCCGCGCTTTACAACGCCGGCACTGTGGGGAAGTGCAAGCCGCCACTGATCACTTCTCAGCCCCAGAACCAAGTCGGCTATTGGGGCAAAAGCGTCACTTTCACCGTGACCGTCTTGGGCTCTCCACCTTTGAGCTATCAATGGCAAAAGGACAGTGCACCCGTCACCGGTGGGACCGGCCCGTCACTCGTCTTGACCAACCTCCAATTGTCAGACGCCGGCACTTATTCGGTTGTCGTCACCAATTCTCTCGGCAGCACCACCAGCAGCAATGCCTACTTGATGATGAACCCGGCGGGTGTGTCGCTTGCGCTGTATGCGGGAGTAACGATTGACGGTGTGGTGGGGCTCACTTACGGAATCCAATTCAGCACCAACCTGAGCAACACCAATAGCTGGCAAGGGTTGGTCAATGTCACGCTGAGCGTACCGACCGAACTTTGGTTCGACGTGCAGCCCGCGAGCCAGCCGCAGCGTTATTACCGCGTTGTGCCAGGGCCAATTTCAATTCCGTAGTCATGAAAGACTTAATTTGCAGCTTGGCTTTGATGTGCATCTGTTGCCTGCTGGTATCATGCGGCCAGCAAGAACCCTCTGGAAAACGCAAGGCATCTCCGCCCGTTGAAGCTGCTACTGAAGCGCAACCTGCTGCTATGGTCGGCCGTTTTCAAGTCATCTCTGCCACGCGCTCAGCACAGTTGGGGGGTGCCACGGAGCATTTAATCATCAAGGTTGACACCGTGACGGGCAAGGCTTGGATGTACCAGGAAGCGACAATAGAAACTGGACTCGCTGCTGAACCCCAAAAATTAGGCGCCTTAGGTTGGGTAGAAATACCCGACAGCCTTTCCGAGAGTATCCAAGACGCTGAAGCCACGATCAGAAGAATGAGCGCCGGCCCTAAAGCCACGAAGTAGCCGAGTCACCGGACACCCGGATACAAATGCTTAAGCGAATTTATGGAAATTCTGAAAACCCTTGGGCAGCCAAAGCCTCGAATCAGCCGGTTGCAGAACCTCCAAACCCTTTTGCGCCAGGGGAAGAACCATCCCGACCCAAAAACGCGCCTAATGTTGAGGGTCTTTTCCCCGCGCCAACCGTCCAAACCCGCCGCTGACAAAGCGCAACGGAACGAGTTTCAGAAATTCAGCCTCAAGATCATGGCTAGCCACGAGGCCGGCGGCGCTTCCGCGTCGGGTGTTCACTGGTTCATCGCCTGGCCTTGACTGCCTCTGTTGGTGCTGCTGGCCGACAGGATACGCAGCCCCAGCCCCACGCTCGCAACATGCACTTGAGCGACCGTGCGAGGCGCTTCTCAGGGGGGTGCTGCCCAGCGGCCCGGTGCTGGCGTCAACGTCAACTCCAACGTCGGTTGCGCTTCTCTCCGCCCGCCTGTTGTCTCAGTCTCACCCCCTATAGGGTGGTGAGACACGAGACACGTCTCAGGCTCGTCTCGCGTTTTCTCGTGAGACAACGGTGAGACAAAGTTACTTCCGGAAGTAGAGTTCATCGGATTTTCTCAGGCTGATAACCTTGGCCTTTTCTGCCCTGTCAATGTAGCGGTAGGCGGTGGCGCGACCGCAGCCGCAATCCTTCACGATAGCCTTGGCAAGCTCAGCCTTGTCCATCCCGCCGACGTGGCACAATTCCCGAACCTTGGATACCGTCATCACAGGTTCACTGGACCTGCTGCCCATCACGTCCGCCCGCCATGCGTCCATGTCCACGTCTGGCGCGACTTCATAAAGCATGGTCTCGGCATTCAGGCGGACGGCAAACGGGGGAAACTCTTTCCCATTGGAGCACTTGCCGCAAAGCACGGCTAGCAGGTCGTTGTTGTCCTCAGAGATTGGCGCAAGATTGATTTGGCCTCGGGTCCATGCCTGTAGCACTTTGCTATTGCGCCCGTACCCGGCCCGCTCCAGGCCGAATGACTTGGCGGCACCGGCGCGCCCGGTGATGGTGTGATGCAAGATCACGATGGCCCGCTGTGGATTCCCCTTGCGAGACAAGCGGGTGATGGCCTGGCAGGTAGCGGCCATGTCCTGATCTTTGTTCGGGTCTCCGATGGCAAACTGGTTCAAAGGGTCAAAGACAACCACGTCCGGCGTGTGCGCCTCGATGGCATCCCCAATGGCAAACTGGTTTTCTTCAGCGTCCAGACTTAGCCAGCCGTCGCGGTCGGTTTCGAGGGTGTGAATCGCCAGCCCTTCATTGATTGCCTCCCAGTCCTTAACGTAGGCTGTCCGTAGGTGGTTCAAGTCCGATTGCAGCCGGCGGTTGGCGTTCTCGACTTGGAACACAAGCCAGCGCAATCCTTGGCCGTGGGTTTCCAATCCAATGAACGGTTGGCCCGCGATAGTGACCGCTGCCCACTGGAGCACTATCCGCGACTTGCCGACGCCGCCGGGGCCTAACAGAGTGATGCTTTGGCCCTTGGCTAGCAGGCGGTCGCCTAGAATGTTGTCGAGCGGGTCCTGGGGCAGGGCGAGAATTCCATCGGGCGTACGGATAGTTAGAGCTGGGGTTTGTTCCAACGGATGCCCGTCGCCTCCGATACCGGCGCTGCGTTCGATCATTTCCTGAACCGTGATGCTCATTGATAAGCCTCCTGATTCTGATTCCACCGCGGGCAGATATTCCGCCAGCGGTCCAATGCCTCGAACCGGGACCGGATGACGGGCAGGTCCAATAGTCGGGCAGCCGGGGGATTCGGGCAGAGGTAAAGCAATCGCTGAAATCCGTTTTTCTCTGGCCGCCAGCATCCCGGCAGGCGAGTTAGGCGGACGGCAGAGAGTGCGCCAGAGTCAGCGCCCATAACTTTGAGCGGGCGCTTGAGGGGGGCAACTTGGCCATCCCATTCCGCTTTGCTGGCGGCGTCCAACCGAATCAGGCAATGCACGCTCCGGCTTCCGCTGGTGTAGATCGCGGAGGTTCTCACCGGCAGTTGAGCAACAAAGGCGAGCCACAAATCCGCTGGGACTTGGTCTGATTCGAGAACCGCATAGCGCCAACTTGTGATTGCTTGATGATTGCGGCAGGAGAAGTGCGGCTTCCCTCTTGCGTCGAGTTCTCCGGTGTCGTGCCATTTGCCGTCAACGGGGTTGCATAGAAACCAAACGCCACGACCGTATCTGCCGCCAGAGCGAAGCGGGGCCGGGACGCGGCAGTCCATCGGCTGCGTTACCTTCACCCAGTCAACTGGCGTCTTCGATTCCATCTCATCGAACGTCAGCACGATTTCACCAGCGCGGTATAGATGTGCCAGGAAGCTAAAGGCGTTCATCGCCTCTGGCCGTTTCGGGCTGCGCTCCCATAACCAATGACACCAGGACCGTGGCGGGGTGATGCGCTCGGCAACGGCCTTGAGCTTGTCGAGGTCAAAGTGGATTTCAGTCAGAGGGACAGGTGCCCGACGGCTCGCCTTGAATGGTGCCGCTGGCCTGCCCGATGGTGTCCAAGTGCAGCGGTATGCTTTCGCAACAGTTGTCTGAATCTCATTCGCTGGAGTCGGCGGGCGATTGAGGTTGTTCGCGAGCAGGCGTTCAGCTTCATCCGCTGGAATGCCTGCGTTGTGACATCGGTTAGCCTGAGACATCAACCAGCTATGCCGGTCTGTGAGGGGGCAGGGCGAAAGCTCAATTGACTTTCGGAGGAATTGGGGGGATTGTGTTTTCACGAAGTTCCTTTCGGCGGTTCATCGTGGTGGTGACCGCCGATTTCCTTTATTCGGTGGCCCGCTGGTGGCGCAATAGCGCGGCCCTAACAGACTCCCAATCGAATAGAACACGGCCCCCGAGGCTAATCCAGGGAATCAGCCCTTTGGCTCGGTGGGTGGCGAGTGTTCTCCTACTGATCGGCAGGCGTTCGAGAAGCTGGTTGACAGTTAGGAACCCCGCCGGAACCGGGCTTGGCAGTGTGCTTGGTTGCACTTGTGTTTTCATAACTGCAACCAAAATAACAAGGGCGCAGGCCGCAAATGGGGACAACTATTGGGCAGTTTTACGCCGCTGGGCAAAGGCAGGAATGCCGAATGCTGCCGGCGGGGAGTCGCCGCCAAGAGGACACCGAGGGAAGGGAAGGCTCGGGATGGCTACTTTTCGTTTCGCGCTCCCAGCTTCATGTCCCAATCTCCATTGCTCCGGCGCTTGATAGATATAGCCCAGATCAAATGCCGCTTGTCCTCCACGGGAATCAATCGGAGTCTTTGCCGAACCTTCTTTACTGCCTGCGGCGTCAGGTTCTCTTGCGCGAGCAGAAACTTGAGAAATTCGGTCAGCGCTTCATTCCTGAAAAACATGAGCCCCGGAGTCCCTTGCTCTAATAGGAGTCCGCGCTTGTCCTGACTGGGCGGCCTCAAGAACAAACGCTCAGGGAAGCGCACCCATAGTTGGACAAGCGCCACCGGAAGCTTATTCCTGCCTGCGAACTCGTTCCACGACGGCCACGGTCGGGGTTGGTAAGCGTCCTGTCCCTCGCCACGGTGAACAAGCTGCGCTCGTCTTATTTTCAGGCTGTGCTCCATCTGGCGCACAATTTTTGGATCATCGGCGTGAGTTCTCACGTCCTCCTGGACAGGCGCATAGACCACAACCCTATTGGCAAACTTGGCGATAGCGCGAGTGTAGCCGACTTGATCGCCTTTGGCTTTCGCTTCCATCGCCTTTTGGTGGAGGTCCGTATTCAGTGTCGCGAATCCCATTCTCATGTGGCCAATTCGGCGCCATGCCCAGAGCTGGCTCTGAGCGGCACGGCAGACCTTTCGTAACTGCTCGGGAACCGCTGGCGCGTCCAGGAGAAATTGCCACGGGTCTGGCAGGGCTAAACGATCTGGAACCTCATCCCTCTTCAGGGAATCCCGTTTCCATTCCGCCCAATTATCGGCTGCCCGACGCATCCAACCAGGGAACCGCCGCAACGCTTGCCCGAGCCACCCCCTGTCATGAGCAAGCGCGACAACTGACCAAAGCTCTGCCCCTTGGAGATTGGAGTTCTGTTCTGCGGCCACGTTATGGCGCGTTTATTTCTTTGCGGCACTGGCCAGCAGGATGACGTTCGCGGCTTGCATGGGTGCCACGGCAAACCACGATTCCGGCTCTTTCTTCGGGGCCAGACCTTTGTAATGCGCGTGGACCGCCACCGATTGTCAACGGCACGCGGCCACTTCGACGCGGGGTTTGATGCCCAGGTCCTCCGCGATGCTGCGCACAATCACGCCCAGGTTGCGGGCCGTGGGGTTGCCACCACGGTTCAGCATCCGGTGCAGCGTCTTTTCGCCCAGGCCGGTCTGGCGCGCCAGTTCCTTGAAGGTGATTTCGGCGTGAACCAAATCGCGGAGCATGGAAAGGCCCTCGGCGGTTTCGCCTTCAAGCAGGGCGCTCATGGCTTCTGCGTAGAGAGCGCGCGCGAATTTGCGGTCGCGTTTGATGCGCGCCATGACGGTTTCTTTGTAATCTCGTGTCAGTGCCATGTTATGGTCTCGTCTGTTTGTATCGTTTCCACCGTTGGACGGCGGCGGCGATGTCAGCGTCCTGCCGCCGTTTGCTGCCGCCACCGAGCAGAATGATGATTGTCCGGCCTTCGCGCCCGTAATAGACGCGGTAGCCCGGCCCAAAATCCAGGCGCAGTTCAAACACACCCTCGCCCAGCGGCTTGGCCGCGCCGAAGTTGCCCGCCTCAAGCCGGCGGATGTATCGGTCCACCCGCGCCGCTGTTACCGCGTCCAGCCCGCCGAACCATTCGGCAAACGGGGAGCGCCCGGCCTCCGTGTATTCCCGAATCTCGAAAGAGCCATTCATAGAGTAGCATTTATGTTACCATTGTCAACCGGCGTTGCGGTTCATTGCGCGTCCTTGCGGGAGACGTCGGGCAGCGGGATGACATTGGCGGCTTGCTCGGGGGCCACGGCGAACCACGCTTCACCCTCTTTCCTGGTGAGCAGCTCCTTGTAGTGCTTGTGAACCATTTCCGGTGAGTTGCCGGCTTGCGCGGCGGTCAGGTTCTCGTCGCTGTGCGCGGCGAAGTGAGCGCTGATGAACGAGTGCCGCAGGCCGTTGCGCCGGTCCGGGACTTCCAACTCCGCCCGGAGATCGCCAAAGTCCTCGTGCAGCATGTCGTAGCCCTTGGGCCAGACAAGCCCAGTGCGACCGCGATACGGTTCGAGCCAAGCGGCCAGGGACGGGCAGATTGGAATCAAACGGCGCGAGCGGGTCTTGCTCTTGGCAGCTTTGACTTCGATATGGTCCGGCCTGCCCAGCACGTCCTGCCAGTCGAGCCGGGTGATTTCTTTGAAGCGAAGCCCCGCCAGCCCGGCCAGGGCCACTACGGGCAGCAGGTCTCTGTAGTCTCGCTCCGGTTCCGCGCCGTCCTTCGCTGGCGCCGGTTGTTTGCTGGCCCGCGCAAGCATGGCTTGCAGCTCGCCAGCGGTGTAGAGGTCAATCGTTTCCGGTTCGCCGGGTTCGTGCTTCATGCCGCCAGCCTCTAGCAGACGGTGAGTAGGCGGGAGATAATCCTTCGATACGCACCAGCCCAGGAACATCTTCACCACGCCCCGCCGCTCGTTTCGGGTCTTGGGTGCGGCCTGCGCGTGTTTCTGCATGTAGGCGTCCAGGTGTGCTTTGGTCAGATCGGAAACGGCATTGCCCGGGAAGGTCTTCCCAAACTCGCGCAGCCAAAGGCTGGTGTTGTAATGGTGTTCGGGGGAGAGTTGCGGACGCTTGCCCTCCCTGGCAACGGTCTTGAGTTTTCGCTCCTCGATGAACTGCTCCACGGCCTGCCCGAGGTTCATTCGCTTTATGGTGGCAACGCTGTTCAGGTAGCCGTCCACCGCCTCGCCGAAGGTCCGCCGCTTTAGTCTTGTGGCGGTCTCGCAGTATTCCGAGATGCCTGCCAGCAGGGACACGCGCAAACCGGTGGCCTCATAGAAGTGTTGCAGCCTCTCAATGGCGGCCAGGGCGTCGCTGGCCTGCCCCGGTGATAGGCTGGCGGTCTTGCCCTTTGCCAAGTCCGCGACCTGTTTGTCCCCTGCTTTCTTGGCCTCAGAATAGTTTGGGAAGTCCTTGAACCGGCTGACAGGCTTTCCGTCCACCCGTGCCCGCCAATACAGGCGGTAGCAGTTCGGGCGTTTGTAAATCGTGGCCAGCACTCTGCCCTTGCCCCGGTGTCGAAGCCGTTTGGGATACTTCACGCCTTGCTCGCTTTCGCTTTCTAACTGCCCCGGAATGTTGGGGGAAACTTTGGTATTCAGAGCTAAGCCGTCGTTTTCATTGGGAAAACTGGCTGTCCGGCATGGATTCGAACCATGACAAAGAGCTCCAAAGACTCTTGTGCTACCATTACACCACCGGACAAGGCTGCCACATAGTAGCGTCCGGCCCGCACCGGCGCAAAGGAAAAGCGCCCGTGCTCAGAGCTTGTCCAGACCGGCGTTGGAGGAGAACTCCGCCTTGTCGCGCAGGTGGGACTTGAGCCGCCAGGTGCCGGGGATGAGATCGCACTTGCGCCTCAGACGCAGCTTCTGCCACTGGCGCTTTGCTTTGAACACAACCCGGAGGCACGCGCCACGCCAGCCGCCAGGGTTGCCGTGCTCGCGCCGGATCAAGACGGCTTCCTGAATCATATTGCGGATAATGCGCAGGTCGGCGGATTGGCCCTGGGCGTGGTAGCGATAGTCCACCAGCAGTTCCGGCAGATGCCCAACCCGGCAGCCGGCGCGGCCAAGCCGAAGCTTGAATTCGTAGTCCGCCGAGTTCAGGAACTCCCTGTGCCGGTAGCCGCCGAGCCGCTCATAGACACCCTTGCGCACGAACAGAGCCTGGTGGCAGATGTAATCCACTCCATAGAGCAGCACCTTATAGTCATACAGAGCCTCTTCACGGCGGTAAATCTCGCGGCCCTGGCCATCTACAAACACGACGTCACCAAAGAGCGCATCCCACTCGGGGTTCTGCTGGAAACCCTGCGCCACTTCCCGCAAGGCCCCCGCACGGAAGCAATCATCCGCGTTGAGGATGACCACCACGTCCCCCGATGCCCGGGCAATCCCTTTGTTCATCGCATCATAATGACCTTCGTCCTTCGCGGACACCCAAACCAGCCGCCGGTAGCGTTCGAGCACCGCCAACGTGCCATCGGTGGAGCCGCCGTCCACGACGATGTGCTCCCAGTTCGCATAATCCTGGCGCAGCACACTCTCGATCGTCCCCGCAATGGTGCCCACGCTATTAAAGCTGGGGGTTATGACGGAGATCTTAGGCAGGTCAGCCATAGTTGTTGCCGGCCCTTCTAACCAGACCGGCCCACGGGCTCAGGCGGTATCCGCTGGTTAGCTCCCGATACGGAAGAACGTCCCAGTGCCGTGGCCTCGCGCCCCGCAGGGCTCATCAGCACTTCCCGGTAAATCTCCACATGCCGCCGGGCGATGACCTCGGGATGGAAGCGCTCCTTCGCCCGTTCCTTCGCCTGCCGGGCTACTTGTGCGGCGACGGCAGGCGCGGTCAACACTTTCTCGATGGCCCGCCGCATACTGTGTCCGTCCAGCGGTTCACAGAGGAAGCCCGTCTTCCCGTCTTCGACCAGGTCGGGCACGCCGCCTACCCTGGCAGCCACCACGGGCACGCCGGCTGCCATCGCCTCCAGCACCGCCATCGGGCAATTCTCTTCCAGCGAAGGCAGCGCCAGCAGCGTCGCGTCCCGATACCAGCCCTTGAGCTTCTCGCGCTCAGCGAATCCTTCCCAGGCACACCACGGGCGGGCCTGCACGAGGCGTAAGAACTCGTTTGCGTACGCGTCGCCCGGTTGCGCGCGGCCCAGAAAGACGGCCTGGAAGGCCCATGTATTCACCAGCCCGTCCAAGGCGCGGATGAAAGCGTTCTGGTTCTTGAGCGCGCACACATTGCCCACGCAGAGAACCCGTCGCTGCCCGCCCGGCGGCGGCTGAGCGCTGACCTCGAAGAAGGCAGGATGAACCGCGTTCGGCACGACCCATGTGCGTTTGGCTAAGCGGGATACCGCCGCCTGAATGTGGCGCGTGAGGCAGACCACTCCTCGTGTCCGTGGCAAAGCGAACGCTTCCAGCCGGGCAGCAAACCACCAGTAGGAGAACGCCCGCGCCCTGGCCACCCGGGCCAGGCGCCGCATGTTGCCGTGGATTGTCAGGACGTTCGGGTAGCCCGAGAAGACGGCGCTCATAGCGCAGTCCCGTTCCGTCCCCTGCCCATGCACAACGTCCGGCTGGATTGCCTTGAGCTTCCGCCGGACAGCCCGAATGCAACCCTGGTAGGCCGTGCGCGCCCAGCCGAGCTTGGGCACGAGCAAACTGTGAAAGAATACGTTGGCTGCCAGTTTCTGCGGCGCTGCCACCGGCTGCTGTGTGCAGGACAGTACATGAACCTCGACCTCCGCGAGCAGCGCCAAGCCTTGCAGCAGGGCCTCCGGCGCAGTGCCAAAATAAGGAGCCGCCGCGCCGTAATCCTTGTAGTCCTCCCGATTGTCGGTGGTCAGCAGCGCGATTCTCATAGCGCCCGACCGGGCGGATATCCCTTACCGGAAAGCACTCCTCCTCCAGCCCGGCCCCGGGAGGCAATAGCAGCCATGCTCATCTGCACCATGCCGGGAGCAAACCAAAGCCGCTTGTTCACCGCATCAATATGGGCCGTCCCGGCCGCGCGGCAAGGGTTTTCAGGGTGAGATGCTGGCGAATCACGCCTCCCACACGGTTACATTACGTTCATAACGTCGTCTTGCGGCCACGGCCAAGCCGGAAACTGCTGGCATTCGAGGCGTGCCTCATCGGTTCAGACTTCAAATACCAGATTTGCAGGCGGTACGCACCAAGGAATGCCGGCAGTCAAGCGATATACACAGAAAATGCTAGCAAATGCCTGCAAACACAGGCGATTTCGCGATCAACCTCGGATACACACCAGGGTATCGCCGGTATAACACCGGGACCACACCGTCTGAACACGTGGTGGGGGAGGAAGGCGGAAGGCAGAAGGAAGAACGCCTTTCCCAACCATCTTCTACATTCCGCATGAATGGATAGGGTGGATGCAGACCCGCCACGGGGTGAGGCTGAGGTTGCGGTGAGAAGGCAAATGGAACGTTCAGGGGCCATTCAAGCATTAGCCGAAACACGGACACGAGTGTCCGGCAGCCGGACGACCGCAGGTCTTAACGCACGAGGCCCCCGCGCTGGCTGAAGCCTCTTGTGCAAGACTGAGATCTGGCAGTTAATCTGCTCGGTTCTCCTACCGCCTGATCTCGGAGGAGGACGCGTGGATCCTGGCGTTGTTTTCGCTCATCCATTCCAACGCAACCCAACGCGCAATCTACGCGCAGCAGGCCGCGAGCCTGATCCGCGTCGCGATGACACAGGCCGCGCAGGGCACGCTGGCGGGCGCACCCTTCCGCGACCCGGACTTTGCCACCTACAATCGCGCCAATGCCACGCTTGAAACCATGCCGCTGGCGGTGGATTGGATATACAACGCGGTCGGCACCAACGGCCGGCCTGTGCCAAAACCATTGCCCCGCGGGCACACCGCAAAACCTGCAATGGTTTGAAACGCCGCTCTGGGAAACCGGCAGCCAATGGATGCTCGGCACCGATGCCGGCGATCCGCTGACCTGCGCCAGCGGCGGCGCCAACTACGTCTTTACCTACGGCGACCTCACGCCGCTCTACAACCGGCCATCCTTCTACACGCCGACCAACGCCGCGCTCGACATCCTCCACGCCAGCCGTTCGCTGCTCTGGCTCAAGCCGGACCACATCATCATTTACGACCGGGCGACTTCGCAAATCGCCGGCCTGTTCAAGCGCTTTAATCTTTGCCTGCCCGCCGCGCCCTCGGTGGTCGCCCGCACCGGCGGCGGATCGCTCCTCACAGAAACGCTGCCTGGCGGCCAGCAGCTCTTCATCGCCTCGCTCCTGCCGGCCAATGGCACGGTCGGCATCTACTCCCTCTCCAACGTCATCAGCACCGTGGCCGAAGGCGAGCCGTGCCAGTATCGCCTCGCCATCGAGGACACCAACTACCCGACCGATGTCAGGTTCCTTCACGTCCTTCAGGGCGCGGATGCCGGCAAGACCGCGGACGCCGTGGCCTATTTGCAGAGCACGAGCGGCAACGCGTTTGAAGGCGTGTCCGTGCGCGGCGTCGCCGCGCTGTTTCCCGTGTACGCGCTGAGCAACGACTTCACCAGCGTCAGCTACTCCGCGCCGTCCGGCGTAACCAACCACTACGTAGCCGGCCTGCGCCCGAATACGAGCTACACGGCGACCGTGCAGATCAACGCCGGGCAAGCACAGGCGGCCGTAACCCCCGGTCCAGGCCTGACGGCGGACAATGCCGGACTGCTGAGCTTTGACAATTCGGGGAAAGCTCTGGGCGGCGTTGCGCCGAAATGGCTGTCGGCACAATGGACGAGTGGCGGCTTCCAATTGACCGGCTCAGGCGGCCCGCTGTTGCCGTACCAGGTGCTGGCAAGAACCAATCTGGCGACCCCAAATTGGAGCGTCATTGGCACCGTGACGGCTGACACCTCCGGCGCCCTCCAATTCCTCCATTCCTCGGTTACAAACTCCGGTCAGCGCTACTATCGTTTGGCGCGCTAGCCAAGGGCCTGTGGGTGCAGCCGCGGTTCCAGACGCCGGGATAGGAAATGGCCAGAAACGGATGAACCGTAGGTCCTGCGTCAAACGAAACTCGAAAGGGCTACGGAAGGACGCAGGATGACCAGGCTGGCTTTCAGCCGTACTGGGGAAAACCCGCCGTACCGCATGAATAGAGGGGGTGGAGGAAACGTCGGCAGGACCCGAGGGCTATTTGCCACGATGCCCGAAAGGGCGGATACGAAGCACGCCATCGGTCTAAACCGGTCGCGCCTCGGCTCCACTCGACCAGTCATTCCAAAGCTTCCAGCACGTGCTTCATTTCATCCGCCGTCAGTGCGCCCAGCCTGTGCTCCGATTAACAGCGAGCATCCTCGTCCTTCAGGCGGTCGAGCATGATCGCCCCTTCCACGGCGGCCTCACTGCAGAGCGCCACCTGCGGGTCTTCATTGGCGATTTCCAGCAGCGCCTCGCGGAGGGCTCGCCGGCCAGCCTCGGTGAGCCTGTGACTCCGCTATTGCAGGAATCTGCGATTTCCTGGACACTCCAGCCCCGATGGCTGATCCCTTAGCAGCATACGAGAGGCTCCAGCACGCGTTCTCTTCTGACGTAAAGAGCGAGGAGAATCAAATCCTGCTTGGCGAGGTCTTTGGAGCGTCCCTGCGTTTCCTATCAAAAGCCGCCGTCAAGCCGCTCAAATCGCTGGTGCCGGACAAGGATTATTTTGCCTTCGCCGCTGGCAAGAAACTGTCGCGCGCGGTGAACAAAGGACTGTTTGTCTCCGATCCTGGCGAGTGGGCAGCTTTCCGTAGGGCCATTGCCGCGAACCGAACGCCGAGAATGGATTCAGACCGAATTACGCGCATCATCTATTCCGTGGCGGTCAGCTTCTTCTGTTTCGTTGACCTTGCCAAGGACGGCGACCAGAAAACACCGGGCACCTTCTTCGAGTATCTGATCGGCCACTTGTTCGCCTGGCGGTTGGGCGTCAATCCAAAGACCCGGTTGCCGGTGCTGAATCTGGATATGGAGGCCACCTTGCCCACCGACTTCATCTTCGACCTGGGTCCGAATCGCGCCAAGTTTCACCTGCCAATCAAGGTATCCACCCGTGAGCGCGTCATTCAGGTATGGGCGCACCAGCGCGTGCTGAACGGAGTTTATGGGACTGGCCGTTTCCTCGGAACGCCGGTCATACTCACTGAAACCAAGACTGACAAGAAGCGGCAGGAAGTCATTGAGATCTGCCTGCCCGACCAATGGCGCATTTACCAGATGCACATCGCTCAATTGAAGCGCATTTACTATCTGGACGTCCCGGCTAGCTACGCGAAGCTGAACGAGGTTTTTCCTCCGCTAAGTGTAAAACCGTTTGGCCATTTCTTCGCAGAGGCAGATACCTTGCCGACTTAGCCTTCCGGAAGACCAAAAAGTAGGAGTGGTTCTTGCGGGCATGCACCTGCCGCAACAGGCGGCTTACCCCAGGCTTGTTCATCCGGAGCACGACGAAGAGGTCTTCGACCACGAAGCCCATGGTCGCCAGCTCGTTGATGATCTCGACGTGGGTCAACCGTTGCTGGTTGGCGCAAACCTCATCCTGGCACTTTACGATGTAAATGCCCTCTGGCCTGAGCGCCCGATAAGCCTCCCGCGCGCCCTTGAAATAGAGGTCGAGAACCGCCTCGTGGTATTTCTTGGTCCCGTTTTCCGTGCCATTGTTGTAGTAGTAAACTTCAAAGTTCTGGTGGTTTTGGTGCGCGGTCCCGCCCGGCGTGTGCATGTAGGGCGGGTCGAACACCACGCAGTCCATTGTGGTGTCGCCGTATGGCAACTTCCGGCAATCCACCCCGTCCCGGAGGTCAGTCGCTCGCAGGTCGTAGGAACCGGCCGGAACGTTCTTCCAAAAGACCCCTTTGCCGTAAGTGACGTCCGCTACCAGACTGCCTTGGGCTACGTAGAGCTTCAGGATGTGCGGGAAAACCTCGTCGTTCGTCGCTTGATACGCCGAGAAGACCAGTTCGTTCGTAGCGACGCCACGAGCGATCCGGTTCGTCTTCTTGGGCTTAGCGGTTGCGGTTGCGGCGCTCATGACTTGGATTCCTCTCGCTCGATGCTTTTTCACTGCTGCCGTTGCCGCCCACCTTCTCGGACAGCGCCCGCACGATCCAGTCGTGCAATGTCATCCCGTCATCCACGGCTGCGTGCTTCAAGCGCTTGTGCAACTCCTCGCTCAACTCTATAGGAAACGTCTTGCTCATCTTCGCTTCATCTTCAGGCCAGCTTAGTCCGGTTAGCGCAGTTAGTCAAGTTAGTACCCTCAGGAAAATTAGTTAGGGTCGGTCCATGAGGATGTCATGTTTCGCCCTTAAACGGGTTAGCCCTGAATGGCACTTAGATAAGGCTCACGGAAACCGGGTTCTCCCGGAGAATCGGGGCCTGGAATGAGGGGTTTGTAACATGAGGTAGGAGCCAAGGTTTGGCCATTCTGCCGGTAAATCCGGGCCTCATTTGGGGAAATGGCCACGTGAAGGCAGCTTTTGGCCGCATGCGCCTGCCCCAACTCCTCCGGCTCCTCGCGCTTACCACACCCTATACTCGCCGTAGTACCTCTAACCCCGGATTAGAGGTACTACGGCGAGTATAGGGTGTGGTAACGGTGTGGATGCGGGGAGTAGTGGCGTGGGCATTGGAAGTTGCCAATCTGAGGTGCGTCATGGCCGGGACTGGTTCCAGGTTGGGCAATGGTGCGCCTGTGCTCCGGAAGGCTGCCGAAGGACCGGAATTCTGGTCATCTCTGCAAGCCACTGTTGTCGAGCGACTTGCACCTTATCCAGGGTGAGATGAGAGCGTGAAACGCGAAACGTGATGCGTCACCTCGGCTGCTACGCTTTGCTTGAAGAACGCGGCCAGTGGGGGCAAACTCCGATCTATGAGCCACTGCATGGTCGGACGCTACAGCGATCTAATCCGCGGCCTGGCGGCGCTGGCGCTGGCGACCGCGGGCGCGGTGGCCCAAACCAATGCACCGGTCAGCGGGCCGGATCCTAAAGAAATCCCAGTCCCCGAAATCAAGACTGCTCTGGGGGTCCTGCCCGGCGTTAAGGATTTGCCGACTCGCAAGGAATTGCCGGACCCGATGATCCTGAACAACGGCGTCCGAGTTACGACCACTGCCCAATGGCTGGCACGCCGCGCCGAGATGCGCCGCATTTTGGAGTATTACGCCGTAGGCGCGATGCCGCCGCCGCCCGGCAACGTAAAGGGCATCGAGCTGACGAATGAGCTGGTGCTCGGTGGGTCGGTGGAATACCGGCTGATGCACCTGACATTCGGGCCCGAGTCGAAGCTCTTCCTGGACGTCGGCATCTTCACCCCTATGAACGGTGGTCTGTTCCCGGCGATCATCTCTCAGACGGGCACGCCACCCGGCGCCAAGGCGCAGCCGCGTCTTCCGCAAGGACCCAACCAAGGCCGGGGGCAAGACGTGCTGCTCGTCGTGGGGCCGGGGCGACCGGCGACCAATGCAACCGCGGGAGCGGAGGCGATGGGGCGCAAGCAGAGCGGGTTTGGGGCCATTGGCTTTGGTGGCGGCACTGCGGAAGAGGTGGCCAGCCGCAGCCGTGAGGTTTTCCGGCGCGGCTATGCGTTGGCGGTCTTCAATCCGAACGATTGCGCCGAGGACACGACGCTGCGCAATGAGGACGGTAGTTGGGCCTTCCGAAACACGCGCTTTTTGGCGGCCTACCCTGGGTATGATTGGGGCATCCTGGCCGCGTGGGCCTGGGGAGCCTCCCGCATTGCGGATTACCTGGAGACCGACCCGGCGATTGACAAGCGGCGGCTCATCATCACCGGGGCATCGCGCCACGGAAAGGCCGCGATGGTGGCGGCGGCATTCGATGATCGGCTGATGGGCGCGCCCGTGGTGACCGGCGGCGGCGGCATCGGCGCGTATCGTTACGCGGGGCTGCGCAACAGCGAGACCCTCGATGTGATGCAGAAGAAATACCCGAACTGGTTTTCGCCGCACCTGCACGAATTCTGGGGGCAACGGGAGAAGCT
>Ga0181532_10001145_pt1 | contig 26003 bp, 19 predicted proteins | sample PEATcosm2014_Bin_33_FD_119768 | JGI IMG/M metagenome (GOLD analysis project Ga0181532, IMG submission 119768) | Peatland microbial communities from MTU Mesocosm Facility, Houghton, MI, USA - PEATcosm2014_Bin11_30_metaG | ecosystem: Environmental > Terrestrial > Soil > Wetlands > Peat | place... | reverse complement strand
TGGCGAGAAGCACTTACTTTGACCTAGGCCGAAGCGCAGATGCGTGTCCAGGCTCAGAGTCGGGCTATGCCCAACGTTTTCAATGTGGGAATATTGTCAAACGCCCAATTTGGACGCGAATGAGCTTTGGTCCACTCTCCACCCTTGCGGATCTTGGTGGAAAAGCGGTGTATGCCAATCCCTTGACCGCGTATTACCAAAACCTTAAGAAGGCGAATGAGGAACTCAAGAAGACCGGGAAGACACCGATTTTGGTCAAGGCCGCAGACCCTAACCTGACGAACGACGATCTCGTTCAGATGGTCAACGCCGGACTGATCCCCGCGACGGTCACGTCGACGCAGCGAGCCGATCTTTGGTCGAAAGTGCTTGATCACATTCAGCCACATCCTGAATTGATGGTCGCCAGTGGTGTCCAACTTGCCTGGGCCATGCGTAAGAGCAACCCGCAATTGAAGCAAGTGGTCGACGAATTCATTGGGTCGCATTCCGTCGGGACATCCTTCGGCAACACCCTGCTTCGTCGCTACCTGCAAAACACACAGTGGGTCAAGAACTCAACCTCCAGCGAAGAGTTGAAGAAGTTCCAAACCAATCTTGCGCTCTTCCAGAAGTACGCCGGAGAATATGGCTTCGACTATCTGATGATCGCCGCCCAAGGCTACCAGGAATCTCTGCTGGACCAGAGCAAGAAGAACCCAAGTGGCGCAGTGGGCATCATGCAGGTGATTCCCAAATACGCAGCAGCTTCCCCCATCAGCATTTCCAACGTCACAACCGCGGATGGCAATATTCACGCCGGCGTCAAGATGTTGCGCAACATTGAAGACACGTATTTCAACGATCCGAACATCGATGCCTTGAATAGGACCTTATTCATCTTCGCCAGTTACAATGCCGGTCCGAACCGCATCGCAAGGCTGCGCAAAAAGGCTGCCGATCAGGGCGTTAATCCGAACGTCTGGTTCAACAATGTGGAATTGATTGCGGCCAGGGACATTGGGCAGGAAAACGTCACTTATGTTGCAAATATCTACAAGTATTACGTCGCTTACAAGCTGGCGCTTGAACAGTCACAGGTCACTCAGAAGGCGACAGGACTACCGGCGAATTAGGTGGAATGTGATTGACGAGTTTAAGCTGCGCCAAACCGATGCGATTACAGCGATCTAATGTTGGTGTCACACGGGTGCGTATCCAGAGACTGTTAGTTTTGCCACTTACCTTTCAGGGACCGATAAGCCAAAATCCAACGAGGGCCGAGCTCCGCGCGCCCGGGCTTTCAGTCGGTCAACGAGGAGTAAACAAAATGTCGCAAAATCCGGAATCAGTCCGACTCCAAGAGGCAAGCACGCTCGAGACCATGAGACTAGGACAGCAAGCGGGCAGCGGCAAGAAGCCCTGGAGAAAATGGGGGCCCTACCTGAGCGAGCGGCAGTGGGGAACAGTCCGCGAAGATTACAGCAAGGACGGCAATGCCTGGAACTACTTCACGCATGACCAGGCCCGGTCGCGAGCGTATCACTGGGGCGAGGATGGCCTTGCCGGTATCAGCGACGCTTCGCAGTTGCTCTGTTTCAGCGTAGCCCTGTGGAATGGCAAGGACCCCATCCTCAAAGAGCGTCTTTTCGGCCTGACGAATAGCGAGGGCAACCACGGGGAAGACGTTAAAGAGTACTACTTCTACCTCGAGAGCACGCCCACCCATTCCTACATGAAGTACCTGTACAAGTATCCGCAGACAGCGTACCCGTACGGCGATCTGATCCAGACGAACAAGGGGCGCAACCGCGGTGATATGGAATATGAGCTGCTGGACACCGGTATCTTTAATGATGATCGTTATTTTGACGTTTTTGTCGAGTATGCCAAGCAGTCGCCCGAGGACATCCTGATCCAGGTCAGTGCGAGTAATCGCGGACCGGAGCCAGCCACGGTGCACATCCTGCCGACACTATGGTTTCGCAACACCTGGACCTGGTGGCCAGATACCCCCAAGCCGTCGCTAAAGCAAGTGTCTGGACGAAAGGGCGTTCAAGTTGTTGCAGCGTCACAAGCCGATCTGGGCGAGCGCTATCTGTACTGCGAGGGAGACGTCCCGCTGCTGTTCACGGAGAATGAGACGAACAATGAGCGGATTTTCGGAACGGCCAACGCCTCTCCTTACTTGAAAGACGGAATCAACAACTGCATAGTGAACAGAACTCAAGGTGCGGTCAATCCCGATAAGACGGGAACCAAGTCTGCGGCGCACTACGAGTTGCAGGTCGGAGCCGGACAAACGGCCACCCTCCGTTTACGGATCAGTGATGCTGCACCGTCTGCTATCGGCGATCCCTTCAGAGACTTTGCGAACATCATGCAGACTCGCCAGCGCGAGGCCGATCAGTTCTACAAATCCATAACACCAACCCACGTCAGTGAAGATGAAGCCCTCGTCATGCGCCAGGCTCTGGCGGGGATGCTGTGGTCGAAACAGTATTTCTTTTTCGACCTGGACAAATGGCTCACGGAACATGGTGAGGACCCGATGAAAGCAGGCAAGCGTCCCATGCGGAACAGTGAGTGGTTCCACATGGTCAACCAGCACATCATCTCGATGCCAGACAAGTGGGAGTATCCCTGGTTTGCCGCATGGGACCTCGCGTTCCACACCATTGCTCTCTCCACCGTCGATGTAGATCTTGCGAAAGAACAACTCGACCTAATGCTGCAGGAGTTCTTCATTCATCCCACCGGTCAGATGCCGGCCTACGAGTGGAACTTCAGCGATGTGAACCCGCCGGTCCACGCCTGGGCCACTCTCTTCCTCTACCGGACCGAACAGGCCCTCAAGGGTAAGGGAGATGTGGAGTTCCTTAAGCGGTCTTTTTCGAAGCTGATGTTGAACTTCACCTGGTGGTTGAACCGCAAGGATCGCTTCGGCAACAACCTCTTTGAGGGCGGCTTTCTCGGGTTGGACAACATCGGCGTCTTCGACCGCAGTGCGCCGCTGCCAACGGGCGGCCACCTCGAGCAGGCTGACGGCACGGCATGGATGTCCATGTTCTGCCAGAACATGTGCGAGATCAGTATCGAACTGGCGGCTCACGATTCATTCTTGAAGACATGGCCATCAAACTTAGTGACCAGTTCCTTTTTATCGCCCACGCGATGAATCAGACGGGTCCAGAGGGTATGTGGGACGAAGAAGATGGATTCTACTACGATGTCTTGCGCCTTCCCGATGGTAGTGCGACGCGCCTCAAGGTTCGCTCCATGGTGGGTTTGCTTCCCCTCTGTGCCGCCAGTGTGATTGAACCGTGGCAGCGCGAACGAGTACCGCGCGTGGTGGCGGTCCTCAGAGAACGATTGCAGCGCATGCCCGAACTGCGTGCTAGCATTCATCCAACCGGGCCAGGCCATACCGGCTATGGCGAGCGCGGCATGGCGGCGCTGGTTACCCCGGAGCGGTTGCGCCGGATTCTGACGCGCATGCTCGATGAGAATGAATTCCTGAGCCCTCACGGTATACGAGCCTTGTCTCGCTATCATGCCGACCATCCTTACGTGTTCAATGTAGGTGGCCAGGATTATCGGGTGAATTATCTTCCGGCCGAATCCGACAGCGGCATGTTCGGTGGGAACTCTAACTGGCGTGGGCCCGTCTGGATGCCGGTCAACGCTCTACTGATCCGTGCCCTGTTGTCTTTCTACCTTTACCACGGCGACAGCTTCAAGATTGAGTGCCCAACCGGCTCGGGAAACCTTATGAATCTGTTTGAGGTGGCCCGTGAAATCGCCAATCGGTTAACGGGAATTTTTGTGCATGACGGGTCTGGCCGACGCCCTGTGTATGGGGGGACCGAGAAATTCCAGACCGATCCTCACTGGAAGGATTACATCCTGTTCTACGAGTACTTCCACGGAGATAACGGTGCTGGATTGGGAGCAAGCCATCAAACTGGCTGGACCGGTGTCGTCGGCAAAATTATCGAGCTTTTCGGTAGTCTCGACGGAGCTCAGTTTCTCCAGGTCGGCAGATCAGACGCATTTGCCAAGAAGGAACCGGTAGCGGACAAGAGAGTGGCATGAGGGAATTCGGATCGTTCTGCCCAGCGCCTGACAAGGACTGCAGATTAGCGGCAACTGCCCGGATGTTGAAGTCGAACACTAATCGTGTCAATTTGATGCTCACGTGCGAGAGCAGTTCCGGTGATTCCGTCAGTTGAGCTCACGTTGTTCACTCAGCCGGTCTGCCCGCACAGGCCATGCCATTCGGTCCAACTTCTTTAGAGGCCGGTGCGAGTTGCGTAATTTCGGTGAATTGCTGTCGCAGCCTCTGCTCGTATTCTGCAATCTGCCGTTCAATTTCCTCTTCCTTTTCCTTTCTGCGCAGCAGATCCTCCCCGTACCGCTTTAGAAAATAATCAATTGTTTCGACGCGGAGCTTAATAGTGTTTGCCGGCCGGTTCTCGTCCAGGTCTTTGAAGGAGAAATAAGGCGTGCCCGAGCGTTCCACGATCTGTTCGACCACGCTGTAAATGGGCGCGTCGTGGCCACACTTGAAGCTGGAAACTTCCACGGCCACGAGGTTGGGATGGCGGGCAGTGAACTTGGCGGCCCAAATCTTGTGGTTGGAACTGGCCGAGTTGGCCGTTTTCCACACATCGGAGATGTCGAGCGGGTGGCTGATTACACCCGCACGTACTTCATCCCCGAACAGACGCTCCAGCAGGTCGTCATCCAGCGGCAAGGTGCTCTGTGAGAAGACTGGGTAGCCCAGCTTCTGAAACTGCTCCAAGATCTCGTGATTCACGCCGGGATCGTGGTGGTACGGGCGTCCCAGCATGACGATACCTAACTTTTGGTGCGACTCCAGCTGGTCGAGAACGTCGCGGGCACGGCGGCGAATGCTGGATTCAAATCTTCCTAACTCCCGGAAGCCGATCTCGATGGCGCGCCTATTTTCCTCCTCCGAGAGTCCAAGAACCGGCGCCCACGCTTGGAACATTTGGCGCGCAAAGAACTTGTGATCCGAAAGATTCACCAGCGGGTGTACATAACGAATCTCGTGTTCGCTAAAGAGGTCCGTTTCTTTTGTGAAAGCTGCTTCCACGGTCTCCGGCGTCACCGACACTGTAGGGCAGGCGTTATGCCCCTTTATGCTTACAAGCGGTGAGGCAAGCACATCGAACATGGGAAAGAAAATCACCTGCAGCGGTTTGTGCGAGTGCTTGTTGAAGATAAGGTTGTGGACGTGCGCGATGGTGATTTTTGAGGGATAGCAGGGATCAATCGAGCCACGGCTCGATCCGGCGCGGTACATCTCCCCGCTGGTGAAATCCGAGTAGACAATGTTTTCTGCCTGCAAGCCCAGGCTTTCCAGATAAGAACTGAACAGCGGTGCGTAGGCATACATGTTCAACACGCGAGGAATACCGATGCGCAGCTGCCCGCGTTTTTTCATCAGCGCGACGCGTCGGCGGGCGGTGGCGGTCCAGGCACGGGCGGGGATTGGATCAGCAACGCTTTCCGGGTGGCGCGAACGCCATACTTCGCGCGCGGAAAGCTCTACCAGATTTGGGCTGGCGGCTTTCCTGGCGTCGAGATCGGCTTTGATGCCGCGCATAGTTTCCACATCCTCCACCGCACCCTTTTCACAGGTGGCGATGATCATGCGCTGCTCACCCGGCTGGAGCTGCACATTGGTGGGGAAGGACGGTGGTTCCCAACTTTCCGCGCCTCCGGTTTGTACGTCGAGGAAAGTACGCAGGCAGGCATTCTTGCAGAAGTGGCAGCGCGTGCCTTCGTTGTGCGTAGTGCGGTAGCTGGTCTTGCGAACGGCGTCCAAGCCGATGAAGGTGGTTGAGTGCCCATTGCGCCACAAGCGAATGGCCTCGATGGCGGTACCGATGGCTCCCGATTCGCCACAGTGCTGGTGAACAACAATCTCTGGTTCTTTCCCCTGGGAGCGGAAGCTGGCGCGCAGGAAGTCCACCTCTGCCTTGACGACCGCAAGATTGTTCTGTGTGCCGCCCTGCAGAATGAAACGTGTACCCAGAGCAGCGAGGTTCGGCACCTTGGCGACATACAGAAAAACATTCTTGGGCAGCACCGTCGCCAACCCGGCCAGTATCTCTTCAGCCCGCCAACCCTGGCGCTGGAAGTTGACGATGTCGGATTGCAGGAAAACAGCGCAGCCATAGCCGAAGACGGGCATGGTATCGGCGGTGAAAGCAACGTCCGCATAGTTCTGGACCGGGATACCAAATCCTTCCGCTGTGGACTGCAGGAAATAGCCATTGCCCGCCGAGCACTGCGTGTTGAGTTTGAAGTCCTTAACGCGGCCATTCTTGAGGACGATGAGCTTGATATCCTGCCCGCCGACGTCCACGATGACCTGTGCATCCTTGTAGAAGCGCAGCGCCGACTCCGTGTGCGCCACGGTTTCTACCAAAGCCACATCGGCGTGCAACACGCTTTTCAGGATGTCCTTGGCATAGCCGGTCGTGCCCACGCCGAGAACTTCCAAGATCGCACCTCGGGTTTCTACCTGCTGCCGTAGATTCTCGAGAAGGTCAATGGTGTCCTGAATCGGGTTGCCATTGGAGAGTCGGTAGGCCTTGCAGAGAACCTCGCCCTTCTCCGACAAAAGCACTGCTTTGGTGGAAGTCGATCCACCATCGAGGCCGAGAAAAGCCTGGACACGCTCGCCGGGCTGGAAGGTCGCCGGAGTAAATCTCGGACGCTGGTACTTGGCGGTGAACTCTTCTAGCTCTGTCCGCGAAGCACACAAGCCGCGACTGCCGGAAACTTGGTTTTCCTTTTGACGTCCTTCGAGAATGTAACGCTCAAGACACTCAGTCCCCAGGTACTCCCCAATCTCCGAGTCTTCTCCTTTGCCGAATTCCACCGCGCCCAGAGCCGCGAAATACAGTGCGTTCTCCGGAGTTTTGATTACATCTTCAGGAGCACTACCGGACGGCAGCTCGATCGCCCGCTCTTTCCAGATGAGCGGAATGTTGTGCTGCCAAGCCTCGCGCATACCTCGGATGAAGGTGTTAGGTCCACCGAGCAGCAGCACGTGCGGGCGCAGCGTGTGCCCGCGAGCCAAAACGGTGAGGTTCTGCAAGACAATTGCGTCGAACAGTGACGCCATCAGCTCATCCGCAGGAATGCCCTGTTTTTGCAGGCCATTGATATCAGTCTCGGCAAATACGCCGCACTTGCCCGCGACGTGATGGACCTTTATCCCCTTGTAGCCGAGGTTGCACAGCTCGTTGGGCGGAATCTTCAGCTTGGCATTAATCTTGTCGATGACCGCACCGGTGCCGCCGGCGCACTTGTCGTTCATCGACGGGATCTTCTTCCTGCGGCCATTTTCACCGTCCGCCTTGAAAATGATGATCTTGGCGTCTTGTCCACCGAGCTCGACGACCGAGTTTACTTCGGGATGGAGTTTCTCCACCGCCAGCGAGACAGCGTTTACTTCCTGCACGAACTTGGCGCCGATCAGAGGGCTGAGTGCATTGCCGCCAGAGCCGGTGATGAACATACGGCAGTTGTCGGGGGCAATTCCGGCTTCGGCTTTCATGCGCTGGAGGAATTTCAGGAGTTTCTCGGGTTGGCGCGCCTCATGGCGCTGGTAGTCTTGCCAGAGGATGCAGTCGGTTCCTGCTTCAACCACCACGGCCTTGACCGTGGTGGACCCTACGTCCAGGCCTACGCGATAGCGGATACCCGGCCCTTGTGTAGGTGCAAGCAATTCAGCCTGACGTTCAGCGACACACACGCGTTGTTCAGTTGTATCCACCAAAATTCCTATTGCGTCCGGCTCTCGCCTGGCAGTCTGGCAAGACGAGCCCTGCCATCCATCAGGCTGCTCACGTGCAAAACAAAGTTGGCGGCAACCCCGGCAACGCCTCGGCGGCGTGGAACCGGATAAAATGGACTCCGTAGTTCCCGATGCTCAGCGACGTAGGCCTTGATCTCATCGAGTTTCTTGCCCGTGGAAGCAAGTGCCTGCTCGAACTCCGCCTTGGCCTTGATCTTGGCTTCGCCTAAGGCCATCTGCACACGGCTGTGCGCGTTGATCTCTCCCTCCCCCGAAGTCTCGATGGGCAGGAAAATCATTTCCCGGAAGCGATTCACGACCGCTGACTGCACGCCATCGGACTGGGAAGACGGCATGCAACCGAATGGCTTCAAAGCCAGCACCATGTGACACAGGCTGTTGGTTGTGTAGTAGACGTTCTTAGCCACTTCCAGATGCCCTTCGCCGCCCCGGGCGAGTGAGTGATAAAAGGGATGCGCCACACGTGCCAGCTCACTCTGTGGAACGAGACGGTGCGTGAGTCGTCCCATGTGGCGGGTGGTGCGCGCATGCTGGCGGTTCCAGATGCCTTCGCTCAGCCACAACAGCAGCCACTTTTTGCGAGATTTCCACTCGTTGACCAGTTTCTTCTTCAATTCCCACCGACGTGCGTCAGGATAGGGGGCATCGAGGCCTTCTTTTGCTTCCGCCTGGGCGCGGGCCTGATGCAGGAGATAGGTGACCCAGCAACCGATAGGTTCCACGCAGACGTGGGCGCCTTCCTGCTCCAGAAAAGCAAACACGTTGAAGTTGCCGTCACCTTCGGTGAGTTGTGCCCAAAACTCACCTGTGATTTTCACAATCGGTTTTACGCGCATGCGATCTACTTCGACTTGGTTCAGACGCCCGCGGGCGACATGCATAACTTTGAGGAAGGCCTCGCCGTAGAGGTGATCCAGAACCTTGCCCAGCGTGTTGAAGATGTCTTTAAGCTTCTTGTTCCGCGCCAGGCGTTCTGAAATCCATCCAGGCGTTTGCTCAAGGACTTCGTAGCGCTTCCGGTTCTCCAGGAAATTACTGATTTGATCCACGACTTCCTTGATTGCCTGGTCGGTTGCACCCGCAGCAAGCTCGTAGGGACGGATTTGGTAAACCATGTCGTTGATGACATCACCTAGGTTCAGTGCGTTGAGCGCACCCATGCCGAGGTCTACGGAGAACTTCAGGCCGGGGCTGCCAGATGCAGCCTTGACCCCATGTTCCTGCTGGAAAAGCAGAATCCGGAAGCCCCCGAACCCCGCGTTCTCGAGCGCCATGCGGTACTCAGACTCGTACATGCCGAAGCGGCAAGGCCCGCAGGAGCCGGCAGTGAAGAAGACGTAGTTGTCAAGAATTTCCTGGCGTGAAAGACCTTGAGCTTCTAGCGACCTCAGAAATTGGATGAGGTTACCGACCGTGAAATAAGTCGGATTGCACTGGCCGTTGTTGCCATACTCCTTACCGATCTGGAAGGCGGCTACGTCGGGGTCAGGCAACATCTGGAAACGATAGCCGCAGCCACGGAACACGGCTTCGATGAAGCGTTCGTGTTTCCAGGTAAAGCCTCCGAAAAGGATGGTCACCCGGTCACGTTCTTCAGCGGTGAAGGGCCGCTCTACGGGGCGGTGGAAATGCTCAACGGGTTCTTTCTGCAGCCCCGCGGCTCGCGCCAGTCGCAGTCTTTCCTCGGCCACGCGGCGACCGATTTCTTCTTCAACTTGCGGAAGAAGCGTAGTGTCGGGGGAGTTTACGGTACATCTCATTCGTTCAGGGTCCCCTCTTACCAAGTCAAGGAAAAGCGTTGTGGAGATGTGGAGTGTGAGCGCAATAACGCTTTTCAGCCTTACCGGCCGCGTGAGTTGCTTCCTTCTAACATTCAACCCGGATACGCACTTTGGCTTTGTGAGCCTCGTCACACACGCGTGTGATGTGCCCCCTTCGTTCGAATCTCGTGCCGGCGGCGCAACTCAAGCCCACGACGGCATCTTCAGTCTGCAGCCTTTGCTAGACCGCCGACCCGAGTGCCCGATCAATGTCGTCTTCGAGTAGCTTCATTGCGAAGAACCGGGCAGGTATCTTGGGCGTTTCGCGTCTAGCGCAAACGATTTTTCTCATGGCCTGTGCGGCGGTTCCATGGCTTACCGCTGATGGCTTGCGTTTCGGGACCTCATGCGGAGACGCTTGGACTGCCGGAGAGAGCCGCTCGCGAGTACAAGTAGCGGCACCACGAGACGGTGGAGCGCGAGCTTGCCGCCCGTAACCCGACCTTGCGGGCCATCATCAACGAACTCAGCCATGAGCCGCTGACCTTCGTGGTGCCAGCAACCTCCGACGAGAATTCAGACAGCCAGCGTCTCCTGCGGGAATCCCAGCAGCTCATGGCTCAGTACGCCAGCGATTGTCGCGCGCAGGGGCTCGTGAACGCTGCGGCTGGTGCCGTTACGGAGGGAAGGCGGATGGGGAAGGTTGCCGTGACCGAAGAGGCGTATGGGGAAGGAAGATGAACGGCTGCGGGACGGGCCGGTACAGTAAGTCCCTTGTCCGCTATCCGGACAATATTTATTTTGAGTTTCCTGCCGTTTTCGTGGCCGAGACTCGCGGTACGAGCAGTTGTCACAGTACTTGGATCCGGCGCTGATCTCGACCCTACCGCACTACGGATTACGCTACGGTTTTGCTCCCGCTACCGGGAATTTCCAACGACTTGGAGGTCGTCCGCCTCTTGTAAGTCCTATAAAGTCGTGTAGGACCGTTCTTTCCCGGCAATGTCCTCGCAGCCGCGCTCACGTTCGCTCACGATTCCTTTGTGGCCGAGTGTGCTTCTCAAGACACTCATAGCCCAAAGCTCGGCGGTGCAAATTCGACCCCGGCAACGGCGCAGATGGACCGAACGCAGAAGCAACGCGACAAACAGAATCCGCGTGGCGGAATATAGAGGAGTTCACTCTGAAACAGATGACTTGGACTGTATGCGTTTTTGTACGCGCTCGCTGCACACCGGGCTTGTTCTCAATGAACCGCCGTGAGTCAGGCCAATGCGCAAGTGAATGAATCGAAAGGTATTCGCTTCTTTTTCAGGAGGTTAGCGCGAATGTCTAAATTAGCGGTTGTAGATGGTGTGTCTGCCAATTCCACCACTTCCGCTTTAGAATCAATAACTTACGAAGAAGATGAAAAGTCTGCCTAGCCTTGTGACTATCGTACATTTTATCAGATAGTTAGCGTCACTGGAAGACTTTTGTATGGTTTTTGTATGCACCTTTTGCATCCGAATCAACTCCTACACCGGCACGCAGAGCAAGTTCAAGGGGGTATATGATCCGGACTGGACGGGCTTGTAAGCCGAACTGGACGTGGATATAATCCGAGACAGACGTCAATATAATCCGGGATGGACGGAGCAGCGATCCGAATTGGACGAATCGAACACCAAGTTATTTCCTAGGTTCTCCGTCGATCAGGTGAAGGCCGCTCTCATCGATACGCCCGTCGTCATGGTTACCGGGCCGCGCCAGTGTGGCAAGACTACGCTGGTACGGGGATTTACTAGTCATCGGTACATCACCCTGGATGACGATACCGTGCTGGAAGCTGCTCGGGGCGATCCGAGCGGATTCGTACGTGGACTTGATCAAGCCATTGTCGATGAAGTGCAACGCGCTCCAGATCTCCTGCGTGCCATCAAGAAAACCATCGACGTCGACCGTCGCCCCGGCCGCTTCCTTCTGACGGGTTCCGCCAACGTGCTCACCCTACCCCAAGTCTCGGAAAGCCTTGCTGGACGAATGCAAGTCGTGAATCTTTTGCCGCTCTCACGAGCTGAGATCGGAGAGAAGAAACCTACATTCTTGCAGAAAGCGATGGCCGGCAGAGTCGCCAAAACAACCGAATGCTTGATTGGAGATGATCTGGTAGACGCAGTGTTGACGGGCGGTTACCCAGAGATGATTCAACGAAGCGATCGACAACGGCGCCGAGCGTGGGCTCGCGGTTACGTCAACGCAATCGTGCATCGCGACGTGCGCGATATCGCCGAGCTAGAGAAGATGGAGCAGATGCCGAGCCTACTTAAAGTTCTTGCTCACTACTCCGGTCAACTGACCAACTTCACGCAGGTCGGCGGTCAAATTGGTCTCGATGACAAAACGACTAGAAAGTACGTAGCCGTCCTCGAGCAACTGTTCTTGGTTCGTCGCCTAGAACCTTGGTTCCGCAATCGGCTCAGGCGACTGGTGAAGACTCCCAAGCTGCACTTTCTTGATTCGGGTTTGCTGGCTGCGATCTTGGGTGCCACCGAGGAACGAATCGGTAAGGATCGATCGGTCTTTGGCCCGCTGCTGGAGACTTTCGCTTTCGCGGAGGTCACGAAACAGGTGGATTGGCTGGCCGAGACGTGCAGGCTTTACCACTTCCGAGATAAGGATCAGGATGAAGTAGACATCATCGTGGAAGGTGAGGGTGGAGCTGTAGTTGGTATTGAGGTCAAAGCGGCCGCAACCGTCACTGCCGGCGATTTCAAGGGGCTTCGAAAGCTGTCGGCGGCCAGCGGCAAGGATTTCAAACTCGGGGTCGTTCTCTACGACGAGGAGCAGACGGTGCCTTTCGGCGAGCGCATGTTCGCGGTACCGATCTCCTGCCTGTGGGCGTAAATGGCACATCTAACTTGAGACGTGCCCATCGGAACAGGGCGGCACAAAGGGGAAGGGAAGGGAAGGGAAGAAGGGAAGGGAAGAAGGGAAGGAAGCGGCGAATCACATGGAGTCATCAAGCGGGACCGTAGTTCAGCCGGTTAGAACGCTGCCCTGTCACCGACTCTCCCTCCTTCAACAGGGACATATGCTTCCCGAGTAAAGCGCATCCGCGGTCGGCCTTACCAAATTCGTGCCTCGGCCAATTCTTCGCGTCCCGGTTTATCGGCGCGCTCCGCAACCTTAAGCAACCTTCGGAAATATGTCTGCGCCGTCTGCCGATCTCCGGCCAGCTTGGCCGCTTCAGCTGCCCCATACAGCGACCGAAAGCGATTGGGTTCCTTGGTCAGCGTTGCTTCAAATTCCTTGAGCGCTTCGATAGGTCGCTTTAAATTCCAGTAGTAGCTCCCCTAGCAGTTCGCGCGCCGGAGCAAGTGGCCCCGGCGTGACTACGTTCTTCTCGGTCTTGTCTTCCTGTTCCGCCGCCGCGCGCATTCCGGTAAGAGCGCTCTGGCTATCGCCTTCCGCGAAGGCCAGCCATGCGGATACTTCCTGACGCTGAATGTCTACCTGGTTTGCCCAATACGCCTCGTTCATTTTGGTCAGCTTGTCGCGCATCTGCTCTAGCGAGTCGATGGCTGAGCGCGCCGCGGCACGATCCTTCAAATGCGCAGCTCCCAATCCCCGGGAAAAGTAGGTGATCGCATCGGTGTACGGAAATGGGCTAGGCAGAGGCTCCAGCTTTGCCGCATCGGACCAGGCTTGCCGTTCCAGGCAATATCGAGCGGGAATCGCCGCGCGTGCAAAGTATGCCGTAGAGGGACTGCCTGCGCCGGTGTTCGGAGATGCCGGATCGAAGCGAGCGAAACTTTGAACGGCCGACTCCACCAGGCGGTCCGCGGCGTCGTCTTGGGCGGTCTGCAGGTAGGCGTAGACCATGTAGTCGGTGGCGTGCAACTCTTCGGGCGTCTGACCCGCGCTTCGTGCGGCCGCCGCTGCGGCTATGTTGGCGTCGATGGAGTCTTGCCAGTCCCCGACTCGTGTAAACGTATGGGATGGCATGTGCAAGGCGTGCGGCGTCGAAGGGGCAATCTCGCTATAAAGTTGTGCAGCTCCCATCGCCCTCGGAGCCAGCGGCGCAACGTCGTAGGCATGAATAATGTAGTGGGCTAGTCCCGGATGATTTGGATACTGAGCGAACAGACTTTCCAGGATCGCCCCGGCCTTGAGTTGCTTGGCATACGTCTTATCGCCCGGATCGGCATCGGCGGCTAGAGCCAGCGCATAGAAGATGGCTGCTTCGGTGTCCTCGGGGTGAGCGGCACTAAGAGCAGCCATGGCACTTTCATATGCCAGCTTTCGTGATTGCTGGTCGGTGTTTGCGGTATCGGTAAATAGACATGCGACCGCCTCGACATAGGCACGCTCACGCTCTGTCTTTGGAGCGGTAGCCCGCGCTTGCTTGACCGCTTTGAGTCCCTGCTCCAGTTGCGCTGGAGACTTGAGCCCTGCAGCGAACGGATTACCCCAATCGCTCAGCGCGATACCCCAGTATCCGATCGAACATGTCGGGTCGGTTGTGAGAGTAGCGTTGAATGCTTCAATTGCGTTTCCAAATTGAAAGGAATGCATCAGAGCTACGGCGCGATTGAACTGGGGTTGAACTGTGCTGCTGCACGAGGTGCGGAACACGACACTTCCCAGAGTCTCAGGCGAAGTGTGGTGATGGTCAGCCTGCGCGTGGCTCCTGTTCGCAGCCAGGAGCACAATCGTTGTAACGAACAATGTGAAGCGCATTCGCATAGTTGTTCCCTTTGATCGAAGGTATGCATGGAATTGAGATGAGCCGCGGATCATTCGCTTTTTTGGCTACTCCGAAGCACTCCAGTTCGGATCGCATGAATCAGGACCAGGAAATCTATGGCTAAATCTCTGTCATGCGCTACGACGGCACCGAGGTCGAAATTCCCCAGCTATCACGCAGCCGGCGAACTCCAACAGGCTCTGTTCACAGTGGGAACGCGCGGCAGGGCCGCATCACCGAGATTGGTGATGCCACCGAGCGCATTCGCGTGATCGCCAGGAGTTTCGTCGAAAATCCAGAGAACACGCTTGTCATCTCTCCCGACAATGCGTCCCGTCGGCAACTGAACGACGTAATTCGGACCGAGTTGCAATCGAGGAGAATGGTGGGCGCCGAAGATCACTGGTTCAGAGTTTTGATACCTCAACAGGATATGACAAGTGCCGACCGGCGATGGGCAGCTCGCTACAACGTCGACGACGTTCTCCGGTACTCGCGTGGCAGCAAGGCCCTTGGGGTCAGGGCGGGCAGCTACGCACGCGTGCTGTCGACAAACCTTCCGGAGAATCTTTTGACTGTCGAAACGGAAAACCGTGGACAAGTAACCTACGATCCGAGGCGGCTAGCCGGAGTGAGCATTCATCGTGAGAGCGAGCAACGGTTCGCCGTGGGGACCGGCTGCAGTTCGTTGCACTGGACAAAAGAATTGGAGTCGCCAATCGCGAACTCGGCGCCATCGAAAACATCTCACCACGAGGAGATCTTACGGTTCGCTTGGAAAACGGCCGGAGAGTGGAATTGGATCCGTCGGAAAATCGACATTTTGATCATGGTTACGCGATGACGAGCCCCAGTGCTCAGGGCCTCACCGCGGATCGCGTGCTGATCAATGCGGATGCCAAAGCTCACCCAGACTTGGTCAATTCGAGATTTGCCTATGTCGCGGTTGCAGGAGCGCGGAGTGACGCCCGGATCTATACGGATGATAGGGCTGCGATGGAAGCAAGATTGGTTACTGAGATTTCGAGGCCCTCCGCACTCGCGCCATCCCCATCTCTAGCTAGGCTAGAACTAGGAGCGGTCAGAGATCTGGCCATTACCTTGTAGATGCAGTCGTAGGCCTACGCTTGTCCCGGCAACGACGCTCAAATCCGCCAACCCGCGCTTCCTGCGGACCTGATCCTGCGCTACTGAGGTGAGGAAGACTTCGGGACCGCGGGCAACGGCCCGCCCGCTAGCCGCTTCCGAACCAGCCCGGCAAGGAAGTCCGCGAAGGGAACAATGTCCTGGCTCACACTCGCTTTTTCGAGGGTGTTCAAATAAGCATTGCGCTCGCCGACCGGTATGACTGTCCACGGGTATCCCCCAGACGCCATCATCGTGTTCATGAGGAAACGCCCGACGCGGCCGTTTCCATCCATATAAGGGTGGATATAGACAAACACGAAATGCCCTAGCACCACGCGCACGGCCGGGTCGGATTCTTCGCGTAGCAGATCGAAGAACGCCGGCATGGTGTCGCTCACCGCCTCTGGGTTCAATGGCACGTGCATCGACTTGCGGATATAAACCGGACGGTTGCGGTAGCCGGCGAGGTCGGCAGGTTTCAGCAGGCCGACCAAGACGCTCGGCGCGAACAGTTCCCGATACCACGCACCGTGGTCCTCGTAAGCCACCTGGCCAGGATTCTCGCCCTGCAGAACGCGACCGACGCTTTTCTGGGCGGCCTGGAAGGCCTGCCAATAGCCGCGCGCCGCCATGGCGTTCCGCTGTTCGCGGTCGCCTTCATCACTTTCCGGATTCCATGCGCCGCTGCGGACGCGCTCGATCAGAGCGGGCGTGACGCGATAACCCTCGATCGACAGGGAATGATAGGCGTCGGTCACGTAGGCGTCGTTGACGAGCTTCATGTACGCCTCGATATTGCGCGGTAGGCCGGGCGCGTTCGGGAAGCGCCCCAGCAGCGGCTCGCGCATCTTCTGCCACAGCAACCGTATCCGGTTCACATAAGGAGATGTTTCGCGGGGTCGGATTACCAGGGAAGGTTTGTCCGTGAAGGGATCGTTTTCCCGCACCGCATACCCGGCCGCGGACATCGTTTTCACGATATCATCCGCCATGCCGTCGTGTCCTAGGTTGCGGAAGGCCCCGGCCAATCGCCCGGCGATCACGCTGTGGCCGCCTTCAAGAAGTCGGGCGAGAAGGCCGGAGGCGTCACGGATCATCGGCAGCACCACTCGGACATCGGTCGCGTGGTTCGAAAAATAGTTAGGAGAGCACGCGATCAAAGCGGATTCCACCGAAAACAGCCGCAGGCCCTCCTCTTCCTCCAGGTCTGCCACGGCAGGCAGGGCAATGCGAAGCTCCAGCAGGGACGTGCCATGCGGAAATTTGGTGATCTTGTTGCCGGCACGTGGCGACCGCGCCGCCAGCTGCCGGGGCACAGTCCAGTTGCCGGCATGCAGCGACAGGGACTGTTCTGGCGAGAGGCACCATCGCGCACCGAAGCGCGCCTGCAAATAAACGGCGTAGAAGCGCCAGAAGGACGCATACCAGGCGGTGCTATCGCCTTGCACTTCGTCGGGACGGCCCGGGATATACCAGCCTTTGATGACCTCCTGCAGGAAGCCATTGGCCAGAAGACGTTCGCGGTGCGTGCGCGACAGGCTCCGCGCCCGGATAGCCCCTGCCCCCGCGGCGGTCTGCAGCGAACGCAGGATTTTAAGGGACTGTGCGAGTTTTTCAGACGGCATCGCCATGGGCGTTCGCCAGGTGCTGGCACGTCGCGCCTTTATTATCTTATTGCGTTTCTCTATTATTATACTATCAGGCTGAGCGTATATTATCGTATTATGTTGCGTAATTATTATCGTATTGTGTCGAACAACTGTTAATGCGGCTGGTCGGGAGACGCGGGAAGAACAGGTGAATCGAAACAGATCTTCTACGATTTGCTTCTGGGAGGTAAGGGCGGCTTGAGGATCAATCTTTTGTTCCCGTAGGCTACTTGCGTCAACTTTGGCCCCGACGATTCTGTCGCCCCATTGTTGGGCGAAACTCCCGGAGTGGCTATGCTCGAGCAATATTCATTGAATACCCGCTCGGTTGCGATTCCCGATCCGTGCACGCGTAATGGCGCTCAACTGATCCACTCGTCCTCTTCGTTGTCTTCCTCGTCTGAAGCCACGTCAGCTGGCGCCACGGCCTCCTCAACGGCCTCAGCGATTTCCTCGTCATCGGAATTGGCCAGATCAACCAGGATTTCCGGCGCCTCATCGGGACGGATACTGCCCACGGCGCCGATGGCGGCAAGCAGTAAAGGCTTTGGGGAGTGAGCGTCATTCAGGAGTTCGACGATGGGCGACCAGGCAGCGTCCAGTACCCAGTTGCCCGCCGCGATGACTGCCTGGTATTTGATTTCGAGATCGCTGCTTTTCAATGCCGCCAGTATCTGAGTGTCAAACCCGCGAACCCATCGCATCGAAAATACAGCGGTCAGCATCCACTCTTGGTCTCCGCTGGAATACGCCTGCCCGATCGCATCCTGATGCCATATCTGGGGTGCGCGTACCGATGCTTCCAAACTTCGCCGTCGCACTTCCTTGGGAGTGCTGGTACCGCGGTAAAGCTTCTCGAGCGACTCCTGGATGGTGCGAAACGTATGCTCGGTAATGGGTACGTCATCCGGATCCTCGAATCCATCAATGTCCGCCTGCTCCAGGACTGGCCCAAGGGAAATTGCCGCCCGTGCGCGCAGTTGCTCTGGCTCGTTGGCACTACTTGCGATCGTCACTAACGTATCGGCCAATTCGTCGTTGATCACCGTAAAATCACCCGCCAGTTCGGCGGCGACCAGGCGGTCGGATTCTTTGGTTCGCGGATCGATCAGAAGCCTCCAAAACGTCTTCCCGGCATCTCTTGGCCAGTCCCATGGGGGTGTATCGAGCAGAGTTTTAAGGTCCATATGTGCCTCCTCACGATTGGGTTCAATTCTGCAATTTTCGCCTCCCAGCCCAACCAACTCTCTGTCAAGTGTGGTGTCCCTAGGAACATCGGCACTATTTGCCGCTATCCTCCGCTTGCCCAATACCGACGAAACGGAAGGATTGTCTCATTTTCCCGATCGACCGACACGCAAAAATTATTCGTTCGCATTCCGGGTTGTCTCTGAGGTTGATCAGGGGGCCATCGAAGGTCCCGCTCGGACGGGCTGACGATAGCGATTGCCCAAGGGGGTGAAGGCTTTCGATGTCGATAGATTGATTTCATTAAGAGCTAGCGTGGGATTGCCGTCCAGACGGAATTTTACGGCGAGTTGGTCAACGAATCCGCTTGTTCCAGCAGTAGGCATTGGTGAGCATCGACGACTGCTGAAAGTGCTCGAACTGAGCAGGTTGGAATGTCGGTCTCATGCGCACTTACTGCACCGGACTTTGCACCAACTTCCTATGATACGGCCCCTCCGGGGGCTTCCTGGCCGCTGTTCTCCGGTTCAATGGAAGTGATTGAGATGAAAGGAAGAATACTCGTTAGAAGAAGTTCATAAAGAAGCAGCAAACCAACGAGCAGGGATGGTGTGTTTGCCAGTTCCACCACTTCCGCACCGGAATAAACTGCAACTGCCACGCAGCATTCTAGCCTAGCAAAGCAGGCCGTCACCGAACCCGCACGCTCGTCGGCGAACAAGAAGCATCACCAAAGGAATCACAAAGCTGAGTCAGGCAGCCGCGAGATTATTCCTTGACACCGGCTTCCGCGCACCCTATCGTTAATGGTGTTCCGGCATTCGTGCTGGAATGAATCCGCCGTCTCATGCAGAGTGGCTGAGGGTAACGGGCCCATCGAAGCCACGACAACCGGATCAGGAACCAGCCTGATCATATGGTGTCAATTCCCGCCCGGTTTGCGGGGGACATGAGATCTCGGTGAGCCATTGCCTCGTCCCCAAATCCCGGATGAGGCATTCGTGTTTTTAGGGTGCGCCGGGCCCAGCGCAGCCAGACTGGAGAAGCACTCATGAATCCGCGAATTTATTTTGATCATTCCGCCACTACACCTCTCGATCCCCGGGTGCTCACGGCGATGGGTCCATTTCTCGGCGGCGCTTTTGGGAATCCGTCGAGCCTGCATCAGGAGGGCCGCGTGGCCCGGGAAGCGGTCGAGACTGCACGCGCGCAAGTCGCATCGCTGATCGGCGCCGAGCCGGACGAAATCATCTTCACCGCGAGCGGCACCGAGGCCGACAATCTTGCGCTCATTGGGGCGGTGCGCGCCAGTGGCCGCCCCGGACACGTCGTGACAAGTTCGATTGAGCACGCCGCGGTTCTTGAGACCTGCCGCTTTCTCGCCGAGTCGGGAACCCAGCCAGGCACAAAGATTACACATCTGCCGGTTGACGCCGATGGGATTGTCAGGCCGGAGGGTTTACTGCGTGCTCTGCAATCCAATGTGACGCTGGTTTCCATCATGGCGGCGAACAACGTGGTGGGGACGCTCCAGCCCATCGAAGAACTCGCTCACCTCACTAAACTACACGGCGTTTTGTTTCACACGGACGCAGTGCAGGCCGCGGGCAAAATTCCACTCGACGTGAATCGCCTGCACGTCGACCTTCTATCTCTCTCGGCGCACAAGTTGCACGGGCCGAAAGGGGTTGGCGCGCTCTACGTCCGCAAAGGCGTACGCTTATCGCCCATCGTTTTCGGCGGCGGGCAGGAGCGCGGCCTGCGGTCGGCCACGGAAAACGTTGCCGGGATGGTCGGGCTCGGCGCAGCTGCGGCTATCGCACGAGAAGACTTGGCCGACGAGGCGACGCGCCTCGCGACGTTCCGTGAACGCATCGCTCGAGAACTCAGCCGCTCGTTGCCTGACACATATGTGTTCGGGCATCCGATGCAGCGGTTGCCCGGACATTTCAGTTTCGGCGTTCGCGGCCAGGAGCGGCAAGTTGGAAAACTTTTGGCGGCTCTCGATACTGCTGGTGTGGCAGTTTCCGCGGGCAGCGCCTGTAGCGCCAATCATTCAGGTGAACCCTCGGGTGTGCTCTTGGCCATGGGATACGATGCCGAACGGGCTCGCGGTTTGCTGCGCGTCAGCCTGGGCCGCTTCAACACGCAGCAAGAGGTTGATCGCTTCCTTGAGATTCTGCCTCGCGTGCTTTCCGCGCTGACAGGCGCGACGGTCTGCGCCGATCAGTCTGTTCCGGATCTTTGTGCAGTGGCACTCGCTTGAAAAAAAGGCCAGTCTGCTCCCCCAGCAGACCGGCCCTTTATGCCGTTTCACCCTGCTAACAGCGACCGGTTAGTGTTAGTCCCCAGATGGCAACAGCATCTCCTCTGGACCCAGATCAATGTTGACTGGGGTGTGCGGACACTCGCCGAGAATGGGCTGACAGCCCGCATCCGGTCCACGTTCCGGTCGAGTCAGCGCTTTCTTTTCCATGAACTGTTCCGCCTCGGTCGACCCGGCCAACGCAGTCGTCGAGGCCAGCCCGCCGCTGATCACCTGCTGCACCTGGTCAAAGTAACCAGTCCCTACGAAACGCTGGTGCTTCACGGCCTCATATCCGTACTGAGTCTCGCGGCTGAATTCTTTTTCTTGCAGACGCGAATAGGCGGTCATGCCTGTCAGCTTATAGCCGCGTGCCAGTTCGAACATGCTGAGGTTCAGCGCATGGAAGCCCGCCAGCGTGACGAACTGGAATTTATATCCCATGCGCGCCAGCTCGGGCTGGAAGCGCGCAATGGTCGCTTCGTCCAGATTCTTGCGCCAGTTGAAACTGGGCGAACAATTGTAGGCTAGAGCCTTCCCCGGATACTGCGCGTGAATGGCCTCGGCGAAGCGCCGTGCCTCTTCCAGATCCGGATGCGAAGTTTCGCACCAGATCAAATCCGCATAAGGTGCATAGGCCAAGCCGCGCGCGATGGCCGACTCGATCCCACCCCGAATGCAGAAGAAGCCTTCCGAGGTACGCTCGCCCGTGCAGAACTCGCGGTCACGAGCGTCGAGGTCGCTGGTCAGCAGGTGAGCGCTGTCCGCGTCGGTGCGCGCCATGATGAGTGTGGGCACGCCCATCACGTCGGCCGCCAGCCGCGCCGCCACCAGCTTTTGAATCGCCTCGGTGGTTGATACCAGAACCTTGCCGCCAAGGTGGCCGCACTTTTTCGCGGACGAGAGCTGATCTTCAAAGTGAACGCAGGCCGCGCCGGCTTCGATCATGCCCTTCATCAGTTCGAAGGCATTCAGCGTTCCGCCGAATCCCGCCTCGGCATCGGCGACCAGCGGAGCGAACCAAGTCTGCCCGGGTGCCACTTTCCCCTCAGCGTGATGCACCTGATCCGCACGCTGCAGCGCATTGTTGATGCGCCGGCAGAGATTCGGAACGCTGTCGGCCGGGTACAAACTCTGGTCGGGATACATCGTGCCCGCATTATTGGCGTCGGCCGCGACCTGCCATCCACTGACGTAGATCGCCTTCAACCCGGACTGCACCTGCTGCACCGCCTGGTTGCCGGTCATGGCGCCCAGTGCGTTGATGTACGGATCGGTCTGCAGAAGTTCCCACAAGCGCTCAGCGCCCATGCGCGCGAGTGTGTGCTCAATGTGGATCGAGCCTCGTAGGCGCAGCACAGCTTCAGCCGTGTATGGACGCTCGACGCCCTTCCACCGCGGATTGGACGCCCAATCTTGGTTCATTGCGGCCTGGGCCAGAGCATATTGCGCGACGCGTTCCCGTTCGCTCAATAGGTGCTCGATCGGTTGATTGGTTGAAGGTTGCGCGTGGTGTCCGTTTCCTTTGGCCGACATGTACATTCTCCTGAAATCTTTTCTCGTAGGGTGAGTAGCTGGTTAAGCCGGGTTAAATTCTCCGTTCACGATCATGGCTTCACTGATTTCGCGAGCGCGGCGGAAGCGATCCTCCTCTGGATCTGCGTTGGTTGGAAGTGCGGCCAGCAGTCGAGCGAGTTCTTCGTCGAACAATTGCGTAATGAACTCTGGCGTATGCTTCACCATCTTCCCTTGCTCGTCTTGCACAGGGACCAGATCACGATGGAGTACGCGCTGCGCAATCATCAGCCGGTAGATGCGGTCCGTAGCCAGATCCTCCATGTATCCGTCGAGCAGGCTGGCGCCTCTTCCGCTCAGCACGCCGTGCCGGTAGCGAATCACCGTACGCACCGCCGCCCGCGTCCCACCCACCGTGCGTGCGCCGACTCCGGTCGGTGTGGGCCGCAAGTCAGGATAACGACTCGCCGCCTTAGGCCGCGCCTGCAGTTGGTTCGGGTAAGGGAACTGAGCCACCGCGATCGCGTTCTGATCGGGATGCCCTGTCCACGCGCCATCCATCAGGCAGTCGGCTTCGTTCTTCTTGTCTTTCTCGAGAATCGCGAGCGCACGCGCGTTCAGTTCGGCGTCTTCGCGGCTGGGATACAACGCGGTCATTCCACCAATCGCAAGAATCCCGCGATGATGACAAATCTCCGGCATCAGCTCGCGTAAGTTCTGAAAGAAGGGAACGTTGTACGGAATCGTGTTGCGGTCCGGCAGAACCCAGTCCGGATCGTCGAGATTGAAATGAATCAGGCTGGCCATGTAATCCCAGCGGCCGAGATTCAATCCGATAATGTGATCGCGCAGGTTGTAAGCGAACTCTTCCATCTGAAATGCCAAGGGATGCGACTCCACCAGGGCCATGCACTTGATGTAGTTGTGCGGCAGGCCGCGCCAGCGAGCCAATGTCTGGAACAGATCGCGCCACCACAGCGCTTCCTCCGCCGACTCAGATTTCGGAATGTAGATGCACAGCGGATGCTTCAACTTCGTGGGGTCAATGGAATAGAAGATTCGTGCCACGTCGATCAGGGACGCTGAGACCAGTTCGTCCGGAATCAGCCCAGCCTGGTTCAGGTGCAGTCCGCGCGGGCGCGTGAAGATCACCGTGCCATTCTGCGGAATGGTCACGGTCCGGTCGCGCTTGTTGTCGTAATAGCTGAGTTCTCCGCGCAGGCAAGCCAGAATGTTGGCGGCGCCGGTCTCGTGATGCGACCACTCGTTGACGCAGGAATCTTCCAGATCGAGCATCACGCCGGGCGCACCCGAGTTCAGCATTTTGACGCAAAGCTCGGCATCATCGGCTGGCCCGGTCATCTGGTTGCGCTGGTCGCGGCACCACTCCGGCAGCGTGATCCGCCAGCCATTGCGCACCGTGTCGGATGGGAAGTGATGCGTGGGTTTGTCGCCCTCCAGCGACCGCTGCAGTACTTCCACCCGCTTCAGAGCCAGTTCCTGCTGGCGCGGGGTAAATTCGCGGTGCAGGGGGCGGAAGAAATCCATAAAACCGTCAGGAAGATCACGTAAAGGATCGAATCCCGGCGGTGTGCTGTTGACCGGGTTGAGCGATGTTCCCGTTTGTGTCGAAGCTACTGCAGTCGGCGTCATGTTCGAGGGGCCCCTCTATTCGTCGTTGCTGTGTTCACGATACTGAACAGCTATTCGTGATACTGGCGGATCGTACGATGGGTCGAAACCGCGGTCAAGCGCGTTGTGCAATACGCCGAACATGCATTCATTTTGTTGTCCGGCTGGTTTTGCTACCATAACGATTTGGCGATGCCCTCCAAAGACGAATCTCCTTCCGTGGCCGTCGAGCGCGCTCTCGCCATGCTGGAGTCGGTCGCCCAGGAGCCCGAAGGCCTCAGCAACGCCGAGATCAGCCGCAAGCTTCAGATTCCAAAGAGTTCGGCGAGCTACATTCTGCGCACGCTCGAAACTCGGGGCTACCTGAATCGGGATGCGAGCAGCGGCAAATATCGCGTAGGTCTGAAGATTCTGAGCCTCAGCCGCGGTGCGCTCAGCGGGATTGATGTGCGCGAGGTTGCGCTGCCCATCATGCGCCACTTGGTCGAAAAGACCGGCCTCACCTGCCACCTGGCGATTCTCGATGGACCCGAGGCGGTCTACATCGAGAAGGTCGAGCCCCCGGGATTCATCCGCATGGACACCTGGGTGGGCCGCCGCATGCGCGTTCATGCCACCAGCGTCGGCAAGGCGTTGGTGGCCTACATTCCACAGGAGCGACTGGAGAAGATTGTTGCCGAGCGCGCCCTGGAGAAGCGCACTCCCAAGACCATCACGACCTTGCCACGGCTTCTGAAGGAACTGGAAAAGGTGCGCACGCAGGGTTACGCCGTCGATGACGAGGAAAATAATTTAGGTGCCCGGTGCGTGGGAGCCCCGGTCTTCAACCAGCAAGGCGCGATTGAGGCCAGCGTGGGTCTGAGCGGAACCATTAATCAGGTGAACTCTCAAACCATGCCGCGCATTCTGGAAGCGTTGAAGGACGCAGCGCGGCATATCTCCATGCAGTTGGGCTATCGCGTCCCGCACCGCCGTGCCGGCGGCGCATAGCGAGGTTGTGAGCGGACGGCTCAGTTTTCCGCATGAACAAACACGATTCCATCCAGGAAATTGTTCGTCACTACGGTGATGCCGACGAATCTTCTCGGCTGGGCACAGGCTGGTTTCATCTCGAACACGCCCGCACAACTGAACTGATCCTGCGCCACCTGCCGCCCGCTCCGGCCACAGTCATCGACGCCGGTGGAGGCGCGGGCGCCTACGCCTGCTGGCTCGCCGCTCGCGGATATCAAGTGCACCTGCTCGATCCCGTACCCAAACATGTGGAGCAAGCGCGCGCGGCATCCTCGTGCCAGCCCGAACATCCGCTCGCTTCGGCAGAGGTTGGAGATGCGCGCCACCTTCCACAGGGCGACGGCGCTGTGGACGCGGTCCTGCTTCTGGGACCTCTCTACCATCTGGTCGAAAGGGAAGACCGGCTCGCATGTCTGAGCGAGGCTCGCCGCGTTCTGCGCCCGGGAGGAATCGTGTGGGGTGCGGGCATCAGCCATTTCGCGTCGTTGTTCGATTCCCTGGCGCACGGTTTCTTCGACGACCCCGCTTTCGCGCCGATCCTGGAGCGCGATTTGACCGAGGGGCAGCACCGCAATTCCACGGGCAATCCAATCTACTTTACCGACGCCTTTTTTCATCGGCCACAGGAATTGTTGGAAGAGTTTTGCGGTGCGGGTTTTCAATCTGCGGAGTTGGTGGCTATTGAAGGTCCGGGTTGGCTGGCTCGCGACTTTGACCGGCTGTGGATGGACCCCAGACAGCGCGAACGTCTGCTCGCCGCAGCGCGCCAAGTGGAGCACGAACCTGCTGTGCTAGGCGCGAGTTCGCACATCATGGCCATCGGGCGAAAGTAAGTCAGTCTCGGCCGGAGGGCGGTAAGAAGAAAGGGGGCAAGCGATTCACCTGCCCCAAATGATGCCTTGAGTTTTTGCGCCCTACGTCAGCACGGATGCCTTGGGCAGGTGTGCAATCCATGGTCCCTGGTTGAAGCTGGCATCCTGCCACAGCCCGACGATCGTCGTGCCATCGGCGGAAATCGCCAACACATTCGTCAGGGTGAGGCCGCTCGGGATGACTGCCCCGAAGTGTACCAGGGTAGCCTGCAGCCGGCGCAAGCCGATCTGGGATGTGCAGATAAAAGGCTGGCTAGATCACCGTTCTCTAAGTAGTTAATCAATAGAGACCTCATCCATTTTATACTTCCATCGGAATACCACCGGAGCTGCATTCACTTCTTGGAAGTACAGGTGGATTCGCTGGATGAGTT
>Ga0181532_10001144_pt1 | contig 26038 bp, 21 predicted proteins | sample PEATcosm2014_Bin_33_FD_119768 | JGI IMG/M metagenome (GOLD analysis project Ga0181532, IMG submission 119768) | Peatland microbial communities from MTU Mesocosm Facility, Houghton, MI, USA - PEATcosm2014_Bin11_30_metaG | ecosystem: Environmental > Terrestrial > Soil > Wetlands > Peat | place... | reverse complement strand
GCTTCGCTCTGCAGAAAGTCGGCGCGTAAGTCATTTGGAATCAATGGCGGCTCAGACTCCCGGTCGCGCCGACTTTCTGCTCAGCAAGGGCAGCCCCCGCGGCTGTCAATGCTCAGGATGACAGGCACTTTCCTTACTCGACTACAAAGTCTGCGGTGCGTAAGGGGGTTACCCCACCCATTGAATTCCGCGCCCGGACCTCCAAGCGGTATTCGCCCGCCTGCAAGCCGTCTGTGGGAATCTGCTGTACCACGGGGATCAGAGGATCTCCGGTTTTAGCGAAACTATCCACAAGTATGGTGTTCGAGGAATACACTTGCTGGTTGGTCTTGGAATTCACGATATTGAAAAGCACACCCACGCGCGGTGCCATGGCCGTTTGCATCTTGGGCTCAAACACCTCCACGTAGAACATCACTTTATCGCCGTGCTGGAAATGGTTGCCGGCCTGGGGAAACACTTCGTGGCCTTGGAAGACCAGTGGGGTCTGATCCTCAAGGAGTTCCGAGTCCAGGCTCGCTACAAGCTGGTTCACCGGGCGAAGATCATCGCTGAGCGCGGGGCCGCTGATCTCGAGCTGCTGGGCATCAAAGGGAGCGATCACCAAGGGCTTTTCGTATTTCGCAAACTTCTCCCCGCCCGAGCTTAGAACCAGTTTCAGGGTGTACTCTCCCGGCGCGATGTTAAAGGTGTTCTGATATTTGAAGGGTCCCTTGGTAAAATCCTTCAGATCTTTCTTGTCAAGGCTGAGCTTCACGGTGTCGCTGAACCGGGCGGCCACCGATCCGTCTGCTTTGGCGGCAATCCCAAGCACTTGCACTTCGGAGTGAAAATCCTTCTTCTCTTTTCCGAAGTCCACCGCCGACCCGGGAATCTGGAGCGACACGTAGACGCGCGCCACGCCGGGCGAAGTGTAGAAGTAAGGAGCGCTGAGCAGGACGGGAACTTGTCCGGGTTGGGAACCTGCCACCAGGGCTTCCAGGTTCTTTCCTTCCGGCTTTCCGGCCAACAGGTCAGGAGCCTTCACATCGTAATAGCCATTCCGGTGCCGGATCTGCAGTCCTGCGCGAGTCACCTTCACTGAGATTTTGTGGTACGTTCCGTCGTGCGCCTGGCTGGGGGGAACATACCCCAGGATGTAGTATTGGTCTAATTCGTTGACGATCTTGTTCAATCCTGCGAGGAAATCATTGGTGTTGAGAATCGTAAAGCCACCCGTGCCGCGTGCCAACGCGTCGAGTACCTGCTGGTTGGCGGAAACGCTCTGGTCCATCAACTGCTGCAAGCGACTCTGAGGGCACAGGGGGTTTTGCATGGCACTCATCGTGTTGTTGCACATATAGGCGTTGCCCGGCAGGTTCGAATAATTCCCGCCGACGCCACTTGTCGTACCCATCCCGCCGCCACCCGTCCCGCCAGTGCCGCCTTTCCCTCCGGTTCCGCCGGCACCACTGCCACCGGTACCACCCGTACCGCCGCTACCGCCTTTCCCTCCGCCACCTGTCCCGCCGGTGCCGCCGGTGCCACCGGTACCGCCGCTACCGCCTTTCCCTCCGCCACCGCCGCCACCGGCACCCCCGGCACCGCCGGTGCCACCGCCACCGCCCGTGCCACCCCCACCGCCACCTCCTCCGCCGTGCTGCGGCCAAGGATCTGGCGGATCGGCCAGGCAGGCAAGTGCTGCCGGGGCGTGTGGGAAGGGCAAATCGAGATACGTGGTGGCCGAGAACCCTGGCATTGTCGCCAGGCCGCGCGCATCCACCGCATAGATCGCCACGTTCGATCGATTCGCAGCATCGATCGTGGCATCGAGTTCGGGCTGCCGGTCGGCCGTATATGGGAATCCCCCGGAGAAAAGAATCAACGTCTTGCGCCCGGGGACAGCGCGCAAAGTCTTGGCCAAGTCTCGGATCGATAGGAGCAACGACCGCGCTCCGAAGTCGGATTGGTTTAGAGCCATAGAGACCTGCCCCAAGGACGCCATGGAGGGCGACATGCCTCCGGCAAGGCCGCCTGGCCCCATTGCCTGCGTCTCGCTCATCGGGATATCTGGATTCGACGCAACCGCGGAGTATTGCACCTTCTCCGTCGCGGCTCTCAGCTTCGCACCATCCGAGGTAAAGTTCTGGACTACCCGAGTTGTCCCGGTGAAATCCACCACCGCCATCAACCGGTCGGGTGAAGCCGTCTTCTCCACAAATTGGTTTGCCGCCCGCCTGGCCAGCATTTGATCCTGGGCTGTCATGGACGAATCGTCGAAGAAGACCACGATAAAGTGGGGCTGGCCCGGCCTTCGAGGACCTTGCGTTCCCTCCGGGCGTTGGAAAGCGGTGATGGTCTGGGGTTGATTATCTTCGAGCACCTGGAAGTCCTTGACGTCCAGGTCGTTGATGTATGTTCCTTTCTTGTCGGTGGCGACCACATCCACCAGAACAAGGTTTGCTTCAGTTCTCACAACTTGAGGCGAAGTGGCGGGCGCCTGCGAAGACGCGCCCGGCGCTCCTCCGCTCTGGGCAAGAGTGACCGCCAGGCCCAGTCCCAGAATTCCGATCGCCGCAGGTAGGAGAATATACAGACCGAATTTGCTTCTTCGACGCATAGACGACCTCCTAATATGGAATCTCAACGGTTCGGCTCAGTCCGGATAATTGTCCGGCCTGGGAGTCGCGGACGATCTGCCGAACCATGTATGTCCCGGGCTTTAAATCGAACTCCATTTTCAGCGTTATGCCGGTCCGTGTCAGTCTCGCGAGCGTGTCGTCGCGAAGCCGGCATATTACCTTCTTCTCTTTTCCTGTCAGGTATTTACCATCGCGATCGAAGAGAACGGTGATAAAGGTCAGGTCATCCAGGTTGCGATCCTGTTGCTTTTGGAAACGCAGGGAACTCAAGTCCAAATGGGTTAATACCGAGAGGCGCACATCGGATTCATTCAGTTTAAAAAACTGCGTATGCACATCGATCGGAAGCTCCCTGAGTTCGTCTTGAGAGTAGACTGCGTCTTCAATTTCTTCCTTGGCCCTGGCAGCAGCATCCTCTGAGGCTTTAGGCGCGAAATAGCCGCGCCGCGCCTGAAGCGTGAAACCCTTGGGGTTCGCTAAGCTTACTTTCAGTTTGTGAAATCGGCCATCGGGCTTGAGGTTGCGTGGAGAAAACGCCAGAACGTATGAAACCTCCGCAAGCGTCCCTACCTGCCGGAAGCCCTTGTCCAGATCGTTGCTGTTGTGATAGAACTGCCCGCCCGTGTCCGCAGCCAGGCCAACTAGAACGTCTTCAGCGATCGAGTATGAATTCTGAATGAGTTGCGACTTCTGACCCATCAAGCCGGCATCGTTGGGCATCGCGGCGTTTTGCTTGCTCGCATCACCGCCCGGAATGATTACATAAAGCCCCCTCGGGTCCAAGGCGTTCACAATCACGTTGGAGCGAAGGGCGCGATCCGAGATCTCACTAATCTGCGCTTCCAGGTGGTAGAAGAGAAATCCCGGCGACAGGAAGATGACGCTGCGCTGCCCAGGCATCACAGATGTGCGGCGGACAACTTGTTCGAGGCCTCGCAGAACCTGGACGTTCTGTGTCTCCCCCGTCTCCATTACCCTCGTCGCGTCCCCGTCTATGGCCATGGGGGCCTGGCTGATGCAACTTTGCTGCGCTTGTGCTGGTAAAGAGCTGCAGTTGCACTGAAAATACTCGTTCGTAGCAATCGCAATCGCCTCCGTATCGTGCTGGTCCACAATTAAGTACGCCTGGTATGCACTGATATCAGGGCAGGCGTTTGATTCTTGAAAATAGACCGGCCTCGGCCGAAGGTTGAAAAGGGCCTCGTGGAGCTTGCTGCGGTCGTCAGTGAAGTCCAGAGCACCTTGGCCCGACGAGGTGAAAATGCCGACTCTGCCGGCGGGAGTCAGCGTGGCCGTCAGATACCGTTCCGCTGCATCGCGGGCGTAGACGATGTCTTGAAAGGCCATTTGAACGTCATCGAAATAGAGAGCTTGGTATTTCCTGGGGATTGAATCTGCCGCAGGGCGTTCCGAACTCGCTTCCCCCTCCGGTTCCTTCTCGGTTGCCCGGGCGGAGACGGCGGCGCTAGCAGAAGATTCCACTGCGAATTGGTCGATCTCCTGCGGCTTGCCGTTATCGAACAGGCGAAAGTCCTCTTTCTTCAGTCCGGATACCGGACGGCCATTCGCGTCGCGGACGATGGTGCGCACCAGCACCATGTTCCGCTGCACCTGAACTTTGAAAGTGGATTGAACGTCCTGAGTAGCCAGTTCCTTCTCATTCGAGCTTTGACCGGCGACGGCGGACTCTGGGGTGAAAACCCATGCCACCGATAGCGCCAGCAGGAGAAGTCGCGCACCGGCCTGCCTCATCCACGCGACCGGCTCCCCGTGAGGCACGAGGACGGCCCCGGCTGGAATTGGCCCGCAAGCACGGTAGTGTGGCTCGAGGCCGCAGTTCATTTTTGCCCTTGGTACGCGAAACGACCAAGCTAAGTATCCGGCGGGCGGACCGCAATGTCAAGGAAGGCCGGGTTTTCTATTCGGGTATCTCGACGGTACGGCTCAGCCCGGATAATTGGCCGGCCTCGGAGTCCCGGACGATCTGACGCAGCAGGTACGTTCCGGGCTTCAGGTCCACCTCCGTCTTAACGGTTATTCCGGTTTGTTCGAGTTTTGCAAGGGTGGCATCACGAAGCTTAAGCTCGACCTCTTTCTCTGTCGCGACAACGCATTTCCCGTCCCTGTCAAACACCACAGTTAAGAAAGTAAGCTTGTCGAGATGGAGGTCTTTGTCCTGGCGGAAGCGCACGGAACTGATGTCGAGATGCGTAAGCACGGCGAGTCGTGCCTCAGCGTCGTTAAGCTTGTAGTACTGGGTGTGCACATCGATGGGGAGATCCTTCAAGTCGTCCTGCGAATAGGCTGCCTGCTGGATTTCTTCCTTGGCGCGAGTGGCAGCATCCTCCGAGGCTTTGGGCGCGAAATACCCGCGCCGGGCCTGAAGGGTATAGTTTCCAGGGTTCGCCAGGCTCACCTTCAGATTGTGGAATCGCCCGTCGAATTTGAGGTTATGAGGAGAAAAAGTGAGAAGGTAATAAACCTCTGGGCCCGTCGCCACTTCTCTGAAGCCTTGGTCCAAGTCGTTGCTGTTGTGAAAAAATCGGCCGCCCGTGTCCGCGGCAAGGCCGGCAAGCACCTGCTCGTCTAAAGTCAGCCCCTGTCGGATGATTTGGTCCTTTCTCGACATCAAATCGGGGCGAAGGCGGAGGAAAATAACGGAGTTCTTCGTTTCGTCACCACCGGGATTTATCCCTCCGGGAATTATCGTATACAGCCCCCTGGGATCCAGCGCACTGATGATCACGTTCGCGCGCAAGGCTCGGTCGGTTAGCGCCGCGAGCCGAGACTCCATATCGCTGGAAAGAAAACCCGGTGAGATAAAAATCACATTGTGCTGCCCCGGGAGGATGGCGGTGCGCCGCACAACTTCTTCGAGCCCACGCAACACTGTTTCCGCCTGCGTTAACCACTCATTCCGCATGCGCGTCGCCTCTGCCTTGACGAAGCGTGCGAGCGCCGTCTCGGTGTCAACAGCCTGCCCCGGGCTTAAACCCGCGTCTGGGGCGTCACCGTAGGTACACTTCTCATACTCCATCTGGGCGATGAGCGAAGCGTCCGGATCGTTCCTTTCGACGATCAAGTAGGCCTGGTATTCACCAATATCCGGGCAGGTGGCCCCACCGATGTTGAGGCGCGACCGCGGTTGCAACCGGAAGAGCGCTTCGTGAAGCTTTTCGCGATCGTCCGTGAAATCCTGGTCGCCCAGCCCCGAAGAAGTGAAGATGCCGGCCCTGTCCTGCGGCGTTAGCGTCCTGGTAAGATACCGGTCCGCAGCATCGCGGGCATGGGCGACGTCTTGAGCTCCCATCTGAGTGTCGTCGAAATAAAGCGCTTGGTAGTTCCGCGGTATTACTCTCGACGCTTCGCCTGTTGAGGGACCTCCCTCCTCTGCTTCTTTAGCGGTTGCCGCGGGCGCTGCGGCCGGAGCGCCACCGGTCGACTCGACACTAAACTGATCAACTTCCTGCGGCTTACCGTTGTCGAATAGTCGAAAGTCTTCTTTTCGCAGGTTGGGCACAGGATTGCCCTTCGAGTCGCGCACGACCACCCGCACCAGCACCATGTTCCGTTGCACTTGCAGCTTGAACTCGGACTGGACATCCTGGACGGCAATTTCCTTTTCGCTTGAGGTTTGCCCGGCCACGGCATGGACGCCGAACATCCCTGCCGCGGCCAAGGCACACAGCACGAAAAGGGAGCCGGCTTCTTGGCTTCTCATGGGACGGGGAGAAGGTAAATAGGTTGGTCCGAATGAACGTGGGTTAGTTGCGCGGTTGCGTAGCGTAATACGGCAGTTCATTGGCGGCACCTCGCGGCGCGCGGCAGCACTGACCGTCGCGTCAGCGCAGCAAGTGGGATCGTCTGCGCAGATCAACGACGCCAAGTATCCGGCGGTGCGGGCGCAAAGTCAAGGCACGGCGCGGCAAGGCCTGTGGCCACACCGTTCCAACTTGATTTGGTTCGTACAATCTGTAATGCTTCCACGACTAAGGATTCTTTATCGTCATCGGAGAGGTCGCAGTGGCCTACAAAGACTTACACGAGTTCGTGAAACGCCTGGAGCGCGAAAAAGAGTTGAAGCGCATCTCCCTTCCCGCGGATGTGGATCTGGAGATTACCGAGATCACAGACCGGGTCTCGAAGGCCGGCGGACCAGCACTTTTATTCGAGAAACCGCGTTCGGCAAAGAGCGGAGTGGAATACTCGATGCCCCTCCTTATCAACATGCTGGGATCCAAAAAGAGAATGGAACTGGCGCTGGAGGTCGACTCGCTCGAGGACGTGGCGCGGCGCATCGAGGACCTGTTGGACATGAAGCCGCCGGAAGGGTTTCTGGATAAGGTGCGGCTGCTTCCCAAGCTTTCCGAACTCGGGTCGTTTTTCCCGAAGAGCGTGCGCGCGGGTGCGGCGCAGGAAGTGGTTGAAACAGATTCTGCGTCGCTCGAGAGCCTGCCGATCATGAAGTGCTGGCCGCAGGATGGAGGGAACTTTATCACTTTCCCTTTGGTGATTACCAGGAGCCCTAAGACCGGCCGCCGCAACGTAGGTTGCTACCGCATGCAAGTCTATGATTCGCAGACCACCGGCATGCACTGGCAAATCCATAAGGGCGGGGCTGAGCATTTTCGCTGGCTGGAGCGGCAGGGCAAGGGTCGCCGCCTGGAAGTTGCCGTGGCGCTCGGGGCCGACCCGGTGACGATGCTTTCCGGCGTCCTGCCGCTGCCCGAGGACCTGGACGAATTCCTGTTTGCCGGTTTCTTGCGCCAACAGCCCGTCGAACTGGTCAAGTGCCAAAGCGTCGATCTGGAGGTGCCTGCCGATTCGGAAATCGTGCTGGAAGGTTACGTAGATCTCGACGACATCAGGGTCGAAGGGCCTTTCGGCGACCACACCGGTTATTATTCCCTGGAAGATAAGTTCCCGGCCTTTCATCTCACCTGCCTGACGCGGCGCCGCGATCCCATTTACGTTTCCACCATTGTCGGACCTCCGCCCATGGAGGACTACTGGATGGGCTATGCTGTGGAACGCATCTTTCTTCCCCTGTTTCGCAAGCAGATGCCCGAAGTTGTTGACATGCACCTGCCTGCGGAAGGACTCTTTCATAACCTCCTGATTGTGGCGATCCGCAAGAGCTATCCGGGACACGCTCGCAAAGTGATGAACGCCATCTGGGGCTTGCCCGGAGCCATGTTCAGTAAGTGCATTGTGGTCGTGGACCAAGATGTCGATGTTCACAACCTTCGCGAGGTGGCCTGGAAGGCGTTCAACCACATCGACCCCGAACGCGATATTCAGTTCACTCTCGGGCCGGTGGACCAACTTGAACACGCTTCCCGTCTCCCGAGCTTCGGCTCCAAGATGGGTGTGGATGCGACCACGAAATGGCCCTCCGAAGGCTTCACTCGCCCCTGGCCTGATGAGATCAAGATGGACCCGGAAGTGAAAAGAAATGTGGACGGGATGTGGAAAATGTTGAAACTTGGATCTTAATTACGGGGCCTCCGTGGTTTTGGTGTATCCTCTTCCCTGCGTCGTAGGCCGACTACTGACGACCTCTGGAGGGGGAGTTGACAGATGAAGAGCATGCTAATGATCGGCGCCGTGTTGTCCGCCTTAATAAGCGGAGTTTTTGCGCAAGCCCCAGCCCAGGCACCAACGCGGATCCATGTGGGGGGCCAAGTGATGCAAACCAAATTGGTTCATCAAGTCAGGCCTACATATCCGCGAGAGGCGAAAGCTGCTGGCATTCAAGGAACAGTGCGCCTGGATGTGTTGATCGGCAGGGACGGCAGGGTCCTCAACATGAAATTGGTGAGCGGCGACCCAGACCTGGCCAAGGCAGCTACGATGGCGGTTTCGAAATGGAGGTATAAGCCCACTCTTCTCAATGGGAACCCCATCGAGGTTCTGACTGAGATCAATGTTAACTTCACGTTGGCCGCAAATTGAGACACGGCGCAAGCGAGTCACGAATACGGGAACAATCCGACGCACCCTAACAAACCATGAACAAGCCCGGCATCACAATCGACATCCCCGGATTCGGGAAACTCCAAATCGACGCGATCCTCAGCGATTACACGGGAACGCTGTCATTCGGCGGCAAGCTGTCGCTGGGCGTCAAGGACCGGTTGCTTCAACTGGCTGAACAGGTAGATATTCATGTTGTCACCGCGGATTCTTTCGGAACTGCCGAAAAGGAACTGGAGGGCCTGCCGCTGATTTGCCGCAAGCTCGCGGGGCCCGGCGAGGATGCGCAGAAACAGCGTTATGCGATGGAGTTGAATCCCCGCTGCCTGGCCTCGTTCGGAAATGGCGTCAACGACCGCCTGCACATGAAACTGGTGAAAGAGGCGGGAGGGCTAACTATTGCTGTGGACAACGGCGAAGGGTGCGCGCACGAGGCCCTCCGGCAGGCCAACATCTTTGTGGCCGGCGCCGTCAATGCCCTCGACCTGCTGCTCGATCCTACCCGGTTGCGAGCGACTTTGCGTTGGTAGAATTTCGGGGCGGCCCTTGTAAACACCCGACGATCGTCAATGGCTGAACTGGACGTCCGCAACGCCTTCTGCAATCTGGCCCAGGTACTGACCATCAGCCCGGATATCAGCGGCCAAGGCCACGCGTGGCTTTTCCCGGTCCCAATTCTCTGGAACCGAGACCGTAAACCCTGCGGAGCCGTCTCCCTTTGGAGCGATGGTTAGCTGCTGCATCTCCGGCGAGGCTTTCCATCCCGCCGGCACGACGAGAGCCGCCTCCACATGCATGGGGCTCGAACGGTAATTGCGAACCCGCAACTGGACGGCCGCAGTCGAACCCGTTTTCGCCTGAAGCTGGTAGGGGTAAAGCCTGGCCCAACCTGGATTCAGCCCGAAGTCGCAATCGGGATCTGCGATCACATCAAAGGAATACTTCTGCTGGTTTTCCAGCCGCGCCTTCAGGCTTTCGAGGTCCGCCCGGTTGCTCAGGAATGGCTTGCCGTGGCCGGGCGCCACGATATTGGGCTCATGCTCGAGAATCGTGTGGATGGACTTGACGTGGCTGTCATTCTCCACCCAGTTGCGAAAGATCAGGTTGTGGCGAAGCGTGCCATCGCCCCTGGGGAAGAAAGCGTCACCGGTGAAAGCCACGCGCGCGCCATCGATGGTTGAGAATAAGATCATCTGGTACTCCGTGTGTCCGGGCGAATGAAAAACCTGGAACTCAAACTCTTCCCATTTGAAAGTTTCACCGTTACGAAAAGCCCGGTCAATCTTGATCGGCTCGCCCAGGATGCAACCCAGGTTGTATCCGCGCGGATTCTGGAGAACGTCCACCATGTTCTCATAACACCACACTTTGGTTCCGTGATGCTGGGCGAGATGCGGGAAGCCATCCAGGTGGTCGTCGTGCAGGTGGCTGGGCATCGCTACGTCCACTGACTTGAGCCCGTAACCGGCCTTGAGTTCGGCGATGGTGTGTTCGATAAAGCCCATTCGGTCATGAACGGGCGTGGCATTCATGTACGAGTTGAAGAAATTGCCGCTGGCCGATCCGTAGTCCACAAACAGCGCTTTCCCGCTGTCGCTAATCAGCGCATAGGAACTCGAAGTGGTTTGATAAGACGCAACCAAGTGAGGCGTGACCGCGTAGGGGCGGTTCTCTCTCGTGAGCGTGTCCCCCGGGTCGTACGCGGCGAACCAGCCCTTCAACTTGCGGATGAGATCACCGATCCCTTCCGCAGGCGAATTAAACGGCTCGCCATGCGAAGGGCAAACTAGTTCCGGTCCCTGTTCGCGGAGGCGAGTGAGTGAGTAAATGGCGTAGTCAACCCCGTCAGTGTTTCCGTAACTATATTGAAGCTCGTAGAGATTCACGAGCTTGCCGGGCGGCTGGATCAAATCTCCGGTGAACGCCACTTTCTTGCCGTCGACCGTGCCGAGCAGGCTCACCGATCCCAGCGTATGCCCGGGTGTGGGATAGATGAGCAGCTCGTGGTCGCCCCAGCGGTAGGTATCATAGTCGCGCAGGACGTCCGCCACGGGGATGTTCTGCGTCACCTTGACGTTGTACAGTTCGAAGATGCGGCGATTTCGCCAGAAATTCTCAGCGTCCGCAAAGAGGTGCCGTTCATGCTGGGGCACAACGATCGGAATGCGCTCCGCCGCTGCCCGCGCGTCCCCCTGACACTGGTCGCGGTGGTGGTGGGTGTGCAAGATTGCGTCGATTCGCGTGACGCCAATCTGTCCCAGCAGGCTCAGGACGTGGCCTGAACCGAAGTCGATCAGCAAGGCGCGATTGCCGTCTTTGAACACGTAGACATTGCAGGTGTCGCGGAGCAGATAAAGGTTCGGAGAGACTTGGGTGAGCCCGCCTTGAGGAGTGAAGCGCACTGTCGCAGCCTCCGCCGCCGGCTCGGCAATTCCTGGCGAGGCGCCCGCAATCTCTCCCGCGACCAGCCCAGCCCCCGCATTACGCAGGAAATCGCGCCGCGTCACGCCACGTTCTGGTGAACTCTTGAGTCTTCTCATTGGATCCGCCAGGATGCGATGACTAAGTCAGGACAACGCACCACAGAGGCGCGGAGGAAGGACGGGGCTTCAGCCCCGCCGCAGATAATGAACGAGTTTTTGGGGGCTTTAGCCCCTGAAGTGACAGGGTTTCAGGGCCTAAAGGCCTCTCAAAACTTGCCACGATGCGGCGGGGCTGGAGCCCCGCCCTTCCTCCGCGCCTCCGCGGTGCAGTCTTCCGCTCCTGCCGGGGCGGACGCGCTTGACATTGCGAATCACTAGAAAAAGAGATTATCTGCCCTTCAGTGTGTGGTGGCTTGAGCTTCTTGCAGGGTTGGGAAAAACGTCAGGATTTGCTCGACTCTGGTCACTTTCATCAGCGTCCTGATCCGGTCTTGCACGGCCACTAATATCAGCCGGCGACCTGAATTGACGCAGGAGACGTGGGCGTTAACGATGGCTCCCACACCCGCCGAATCCACGTAAGGGACCTCGGTGAAATCGAGAATGAGAGTTTTCGCGGTCTTCTCAGCCCGCACCGTATCCCGGAAATCAAACAAAGTGGCAATGGTTATCGGACCATTGAGCTGCAGAATTCGCTGCTCTTCGTTCGCGCCCGGCACAGTGGTGATGGTTAGCTTTTCTTCCCACATATTTAAGCAATAATAGGTGGCCGCTGGGGTTTTGTCAATAAGTAACATCCTGCGCAAGGTATGTTATATGAATTGTTACGGGAGTGTTACACGAGTTTTGGCAACGAGTGCGTCCCGGCGATGCCGCCGTCAAAGGGGAAAGGCTAAAGGTTAAAGGTTAAAGGCTAAAGGCTACGGATGAGTCAAACGGGACGCATTCCTGCGGCGCGTCGGGTTCCACCCTTCATCTTCCACCTTCACCCTTTTCCAGTCGGCTTCGAGCGGCGGCAGCTTCCCTGTCGCACCGCAAAGCGGCGTTGACATACCTCCGGGCAACCCCTAATATACCGCTCAAAGGAGGTAATCATCATGCAACTGACCATCGACGCCAAGGAAGTCGAAGGGGTTCGCGTTTTGAGCCTTAACGGCAGAATCGTGGCGGGGCCTGAAGTCGACAGCGTGCGCAGTTTCGTCAAGGAGTTTCTGGGCAATCATTGGAACTATATTGTACTCGACCTCGCTCAGGTGACGCGCATAGACAGCACGGGGATCGGCATGCTCGTCGAGTCGGTGATCTTAACGGTGAAGGAGGGGGGACAACTGAAACTTATACGTCTTCCCCGGCTAATTCACAATATCCTCTCCACTCACCGGTTGCTGCAAGCCTTCGACATCTATGCCACCGAGGCGGACGCGTTGGCGAGTTTTGCCAAATCGGCTCCTTAACCGGCTTTTCACCAAGCCTCTCAGCGCTATTCGACAGGAGCGCTGACGGTCAGGACAGCACTACGGATGCCGACCTAAAAGCCGGCGTTACAAGTGAAACGGAGCCGTTGACCGATCATTCCTTCTTCATCCTCATGGCCGGCTCACCGAATGAGACGCAGAGCGCAATCGCTGAAGCCACCCAGATGTACCACGGAAGTGGATCATGATAATGAAATTGCAGGATGACGCATACGGCAAAGAGTATGCTTCCGAACATGATTCCTCCTAGCCCCGCAGTGTGCCGCTGATCGCCAAAGCAATAAACCCCAGGATAAGAAAGAAGATTCCGCCCAGCATGGTGGTCAGCGCTTTCTTACCGGCGGCCTTCCATTCTCCAGTCACAAATCCCCAGACGTTCGACGTGATGATAATGGACGACATAAAAAGAGGCCAACCCAGAATCGGTCCCATCTCGGAGAGGCGCGCCGAAACGCCGCCATAAATGACGGTGCTTCCAAACCAGAACAAGCCCATAACGGCGCCGAAGATCCAATTCCGCCCGGTCCCGGGAGCGCGGAACAGGCTTGCCGTCCCGTTTTTCTTCCACAGGTAGGCGCAGTAGATGAGATATGGTATCAAGGCGGCCGTATTCGCGGGCGCCCAGATGACGTTCGCCTGGCTACCCGGGCCGGCGCCCTGCGCGACCGCGGCATCAATGAGCGGCTTCCCAAAAGCCAGCGCGAAGTTAGTAAACGGAGAACCGATGCCGGCCAGGACACAAAGGAACAATCCCAGCTTGAAACTTATCTTAACCGCAGTGGATTCCTTGGGGCCTGCACCGGCGGCGAGGTATTTTTCCTTCATGCCCCCGGCGACAGCGCATCCTACGATTCCGGCGATGGCCAGCCCCACACCGAGGAAGATCATGTGCCCCTGAGGTGTGAAAATCTTCTGCCTCTGCAACACCAGCATTGGCACCAGCGAGCCGAGGGCCGTGGAGAGGCCAATGGCAATGGCAAAATTGAGAGCAATGCCAATTGCGGCGATTCCCAGTCCGAAGAAAATTTGCGCCAACCCAAAGCCGACGCCGAAAATGACCACCAGCATCAGGACCCGCAACCCGGCCGCCTGGAAGACGCTCCAGGCATTCGGAATGGTCAGCCACACCGCCAGCCAAGGGAATACCACCATGCCCATGACCGCCCAAACGGACCAGATGTTTTCCCACTTCCAGGTTTTCACATATTTAGTGGGAGTCGCGAAACTTCCATTGAGAATTCCGGCAAGCAACGCCAGAACCACGGCTAAAGGCACATTTGCCATGTGAGAACCCTCGTAAAAGATGAATTTAGAAACTAGAAATCAGAAAATGGAAGCAAGGAGTCAGAAGTCAGGAGTCAGAATTTGGAACCAAGAATCACGAAGCAGGAAGAAGAGTCTGGCTTTCCCAGGCCCTAGTCCCTAGCCCCTGACACCTGGCGCCTGAAACCTGCTTTTCAGCTCGTCACTTGTCACTCGTCACTGCCTTATCTGCCCGGTTCCTACAATCTGGTACTTCACTGACGTGAGTTCCGGCAAGGCAAACGGACCGCGGCAATGGAGCTTTTGGGTGCTGATCCCCATCTCGGCGCCTAAGCCGAATTCTCCCCCGTCCGTGAAGCGCGTGGAAGCGTTCCAATAAACCGCCGCCGAGTCCACCTGGTCCAAGAACCTCTGTGCGCGCGTGGCATCGCGGGTGATGATCGCATCAGAATGGCGAGTGGAGTAGCGGTTGATGTGCGCGATGGCGTCGTCCAAGCTCCCGACCACCGCTACGGCCATTTTCAAGTCCGAGTATTCGGTGAGCCAATCCTCTGCGGAGGCGGCGCAAACCTTCTCATCGCCCGCCAGACGGCGCGTCTGTTCATCGCCCCGCACCTCAACCCCGGCGGCGCGCAACCCCTCGACAATTCGGGGGACGTATGCCGCCGCGATGTCGCGGTGCACGAGCAGCTTTTCCGCGGCGTTGCACACCGAAGGCCGCTGCGTCTTGGCATTGATCACGATGCGGTCCGCAAGCTCGAGGTCCGCGTCCTTGTCCACGTAAACGTGACAATTCCCTGCCCCGGTTTCGATCACCGGCACCGTGGCCTGCTCCACCACACGGTTGATTAACTCCGCCCCGCCACGCGGCACCAGGACGTCCACATAGCCGCGCGCCCGCATGAGTTCCGCCGCCGAATCACGCGAACGGGAATCCAGCAACTCGATGGCTCCCGCCGGCAACCCTGGCGCCTGGTTGAGAAGTTCCACTAACCGCTCGTTGGTATGAACCGCCTCGCGTCCTCCGCGCAAGACCGCCGCATTCCCGGCTTTCAGCGCCAGCACTGCCGCATCCACCGTCACATTGGGGCGCGACTCATAAATGACGCCCACAACTCCCAACGGCACCCGCACTTTCCGGATGCGCAGGCCGTTGGGACGAACCCATTCGGCCAGGGCTTCACCCACTGGGTCTGGCAAAGAGATGACCGCCCGAATTCCCGCCAGCATATCGGCTAAGCGAGCGGGATTCAGCAGAAGACGGTCGCGGCTGGAGGGACGAAGCTCGTTGGATTCGAGGTCGGCTCGGTTCGCCGCCAGAATCGTTTCCTGGCCCGCTGCCAAAAGCTCCGCCATGGCCTCGAGGATGGCATTCTTATGCTGCGAAGTCAGCAGGGCGAGGCTGGGAGCAGCCGTCCGGGCTCTGCGCAGTTTATCGAGCGTGGATTCCATAAATCGGATTTCTGTCATCCTGAGCGAAGCGAAGGATCTCCACAGTTCGTTTCGTTGAACGACCTGCGAACAACTGCCGAGATCCTTCGCTTCGCTCAGGATGACAGCCAGCGGCCTGCACCTCCTCAGCGGAGGAGGGGAGAGCCAACGATCACGCAGGCTTCTCGTTCTTGGTGCGCAAGGGCGCAAAATACGTCCCCACGCGTCTCTGCAGGGCAAGTGGAATGACCTCAGGATGGTTTCCGTTGGCAATCACCACCTGAATTCCCGCCGCCGTGGCCCTCAGTGCCGCTCGCAACTTGGAACGCATCCCGCCTCGCCCCAACTGGCTTTTGCCGCTGCAGGCGGCTTCCATCGCGGGTGTGACACGACGGACGGCCCGCACCAGGTGGGGCTTTCCCGAGATGCCTTGCGACCGGAAGAAACCGTCCACGTCGGTAAGCAAGATCAACCAGTCCGCTCCTAAAGCGGTAGCAACGAGGGCGCTCAGCTCGTCGTTATCACCGAACGCTCCTTCCAGTTCGCGCACTGAGACGCTATCGTTTTCGTTCACGATGGGCAGCACTTTCATGCGCAGTAACTGGTGGAGTGTCTTGCAGAGGTTTTGATAGCGGAGGGGAGAGGAAAAGTCATCGCTGGAAAGGAGGAGTTGGGCCACCACTTTCTTCCCAAATAGCAGCCGCTCGTAGGTGTGCATCAACCTGCTCTGGCCGACTGCCGCGGTGGCTTGCATCAGCCCCAACTTCTTGGGCCGCCGCTTGATGTCCAGCGAAAACATTCCGCAGGCGATCGCGCCCGAGCTGACGATGACGTACTCATGTCGAGCCAGTTCCAGTTGATCGATCAACGACCGCATCCAAGTGAAGTTGATCTGCCCAACCGGGGCGATCAAGCTGGTCCCGATTTTGATGACTACACGCATGGGTTTGGCTCGCCGCATGAAATGAGAATGGCGTAGAGTTATTGGGAGGCGATACACCACGCCCCGATGGGAAAAACCGCGGACCCCAACATCGGGGGTCCGCGCTATCTAATCCCTGTCTCACCAACGCTGCCTGGACGGATGGGCAAAGCTACTTGCTCTCCGCCGCGGCCTGTTTTTTGCCTTCCCAGCTGCCGTTTTCGGTGTCGCTTGTCCACTTGCCTGAAAGCTCACCCTTCTTGAGTTTGGCGGTTAGCTGGTAGTTGCCTTGCGGCGTGTCGATGTGGATTTCGACGTCGTCTTTCTTAACCGTTCCGGCACTGATCTGAGTCCCGCCCATGGGCGAAGAAACCGAGCCTGTCAACGAATCCTTGGTTTGCTCGAGATACAGAGTGAACGGCATGTCACCTTGCGAGCCCCCGTGCGCCGTGCACTCCCACGTCCCCGTCAAAGGGCCGGGCTTGGGTTTCTTCGCTTGCGACTGATCCTGCGCTAGCGCGAAGCCTGCCACGAACAGGATACCCAGGCTCAGAACGAAAGGAACCATCTTCCTCATCTTCATGTATTTGCTCCTTATTCGATCTCATGAAATAAACTATCGAGGCATTTTACAGCGGCAGCGGGACTTCCGTCCAGAAGAAGTCGAGAGTTGAAAGTCGCGAGTTGAGAGCAACCCCTTTGACTTTCGACTCTTGACTGCCCTTCAGAACCAAAAGTGCCATGCCGTGTCGACAAGCGCGTGGGTCAATGCGGAAGCGGAAATCCTCTGCCGGTTTCTAAAGGTGTAACCGTAGAAGATTCCCGCCACGGTGGCCATAATCGCGTATCGCCAGTTGGGGACCGGAGCGTGATGGAGATGCGATGCCCCGAATATCACGGAAGCAATCAGCAAGCCGTAGGCGCCGCGAGGTCCCCCCCGTATGCTTTGGCACAAGAGATTTTGCAGGATTCCCCGGAACAGCAGTTCCTCCGGAATGGCGATCGTGAAGTAGATGGCAAAGAACTGCAGCGGGAACTGCCCGAACGAGGCGCTCGAGAAGTGGGGGTGGATGAAATGCAGCAACAACCCCAGCGGGATGCCGAGTACGCAAAACCCCAGAAAATTGGCGGCCCCGTCCGTCACGTCCTGTTTATGCCATAACAGCCGGTAACCCACGCCTTCCAGATTGCGGACCACCGCGAACGCGTATACGCCCACGCACACGCAAAACAGAGGGCGGAAAAAGTAAAGGTCGAACGGCCAGGTCCATATTCCCGTTAACCAATTGGCGGCGACGGGCAGCGCCAACGCCAGCATGGCTACCACGTCCCGCCATCCGATGAGCGGCGGGCGGTGCAGGCGATCAGGAAGCAGCAACAAGCTAGGCGCGAGAATATAGGCCAGCAACTTCCCCGCCCCCAGAAACGTGAAAGAGCGCGTTCCAAAGGCGTACACGAGATACGGGATCAGCAGGAGCAGTGGCAAGGTTGCGGCTGCCCAGACCGACTCCACCACGCGCTGCCGCAGGTGGCGCACCAGGCTCTGCTGCGCCAATCCCACAAATGGGCAGAGAATCAGGCCGAGACTTAATAAGATGGCTCCGAGCCGGACCGGGTCAGGGTGAACCTGAAGCAGAATCACGGCCTCCGCCATGGCGCATAGAGCGAGAACTCCGATTAACAGCAAACCTAGATTTTTCATCGTCGGGTCGCTTTTTCCACAGGCTATTAAGAGATTCGGACTGTGTCATCCTGAGCGAAGCGAAGGACCTCTGCAGTTGTTCGTGTATGACTGAATCGTTGGAAACTGCGGAGATCCTTCGCTTCGCTCAGGATGACAGGGTTTCAACGCTTGCAGAGCCCCCGTCATCTTAGGCTAGGTCATTCCTCCGCTACCCGGAGGCTCAGGGCCTGAAGCCTACTGCCCCCCCAAGTCCACGTTGGCTAGGGGAACGAATTCCACCGGACCCAGTTTCTTCAAGTCCTTCTCGAACCCGGAGAGATTACCCACCAGGACGATGATATTGTTCTCAGGCGCCAGGCGACGCCCGGCGGCGTTCCACACCTCCTCGGTGGTCAGGGCCCGGATTTTTTCCGGAAAGCGGTTCCAAGAGTCCAGGGGCAGATTGTAAACCAAAAGTTCCAGTGTGTGACTGGCGACATTATCCGAAGACTCAAAATCCAGTGCCAGATGGCCAATCAAGTATCCCTGTGCCGTTTCGAGTTCCTGGGGCGTGATTGGGTGGTCATGCATTTGCTTCATCTGTTCGAGGGCCAGCCGAAGGCTTTTCAAAGTTTCCGGTGTGCGTGTAAAGGTCTTGCACTGCCAGACGCCCGCCGTCCGATAGGAGAGAAGTTCACTCGAAGCACCGTAGGTCAGGCCCTGGTGGCTGCGCAAGGCCTTAAAGAGCCGGTTCTCTGACGGTCCGCCCAGAATCTGGTCCGCAACGCTCAGCGCCAGGTAATCCGCGTCCGCTCGCGGCGCTCCGAGATTGGCGATGCGAATCTCGGTTTGAACCGCATCCGGTTTGTCGATGGCAAGAATCCGGTGCGTGCCAGCCTCCGGCGAGGCAGCGGGCACCGAAGGCAGGGTTTGGTCGGCCCAGGCGCCAAACCACTTTTGGGCGCGCTCAAAGGCCTCGGCGGCGTGCATGTCTCCGACAATCGCGAGCACGGCGTTGGAGGGCTGATAACGGGCCGCGTAGAAGGCTCGAAGGTCTTCCGGTGCAATGCGGCGCACCGAAGCTAGGGTGCCATCTTCGGGGTGGCCGTAAGGAGTCCCGGAAAAGGCAAGGCGCCTCGCGGCCGTATCGGCGACGTAGTCGGGGTCGTCGCGAACCACCTCGAGGCCCGAAAGCGTCTGCCGGCGCTTGCGATCGACCTCCGCGGGCGCAAAGGTGGAATGCATCACCATGTCGGAGAGAAGATCGAAAGCCAACTCCTCATGGTCGTTCAGGACGCTCAGACTGATGTACGATTCGTCCCAGCCGGCCCCCGTATCCACCAGCCCGCCGATGGAATCAATCGCCTCGGAGATTTGACCTTCCGTGCGCGTCGGAGTCCCCTCCGTCAGCAGCGCGGCCACCAGTTGAGCCGTTCCCGGCAGCGTGGCCGGGTCTGATTCCGCGCCCGATTTCACCATCAGGCGCAGCGTTACGAGGGGAAGCGCATGTCTTTCGACGGCCACCAGCTTCAGGCCATTGGGTAGGACGCGCAACTCCGGCGAGGGAAGAACCAGCGGCTTGGGAGGCAAGGCCGCAGGGGGAAAGTCACGAGCTGATGACAAGGCGGCAAGTAACAGAACTGCAAGGCAGAGGGTAGAAGAGACCAAGCCTCTCAAGGTGAAGGCGAAGACCGAGAACAGTTCAAACGGCAAATGGCAAAGGTCAAATGGCAAAGGGTTTGCGATTTGACAATTCCCAAATTGCAAACCATTTGAATTTTGCCATTTGACCTTTGCCATTTGAATTCGCCCTTTTCTCGGGGAACGAATAGGCGGAGAAACCCCTCACCCGTTCATTCAGCTCCTGCCCCACTCCGTCGCCCGCCGCCTTCCGCGTTCTTCGGATACACTTCCACGAGCGTCATATTCTCCGGCACAAAATACTTCTGGGCCACACGCTGAATATCCGCCGGCGTCACCGCCAGGAACCGGGCCAGCTCCGTGTTGACCAGGTTTGCATCCTTCAGAACCACCGCCGCGTAGCCCAATTCCTCGCCCCGCGTTTGCACCGTCTGTCGGCTCAGAATGAAATCGCGCAGGGTTTCGTTTTTGGCTTTCTCCAGCTCGGCGTCAGCGACCAACTGGCTCTTCAGCCGCGCCAACTCCGCCTCGACCTCAGCTTCACCCTCAGCCGGCGCGTGGCCCTGGTTCAAGACGGCAAAAACAAAAAAGAGATTGGGATCTTCGGTAAAGTTGCCGGTGCTCTCCGCCTCCAGGGCAATCTGCTTGTCATAGACCAGATGCCGGTAGATCCGCGAACTCTCGCCCTCCGAGAGGATGTTGGATGCCAGCCGCAAGGGATAGGCATCCGGGGTTCCGTCCGCCGGCATATGGTAACCCTCGATAAAGGCGGGAAGCGCCACGTTCAAATCGAGTTTCACCACTCGCTTGGCGGTTTGAGGCGGTTCCTGCGGGATGTGATTTGCAGGCAGGCGCGCTCCCCGCGCGAGGGGGCTGAAATACTTCTGGATCATAGATTCCGCCTCGTCCGGATCCAAATCGCCGACGATCACCAGCGTGGCGTTGTTAGGCACGTAGTACGTGTCGTAGAAATCTTTGATATCCTCGATCCGTGCATTGTCCAGGTCGTGCATGCTACCTATCGTCATGTGCTGGTAGGGATGCACGCTGTAGGCGTGCTGATAGAGGGTCTCCACGACCGTGCCGTACGGCGGGTTATCGAACTTCAGGCGTCTCTCTTCTTCGACCACTTCCCTTTCGTTGTTGAAAACCGATTGCGTGATGTCCAGGTTGCGCATCCGGTCAGCCTCCAGCCACAGAACCACAGGGAGCTGCGAGCTTGGAGTTGTTTCCCAGAAAACGGTGGTGTCCTCGGTCGTGTAGGCGTTGTCGATGCCCCCGGAGCGAATGATGTAGTCCGAGAAATCCTCCGCACCGATGTTTGTCGTCCCGTCAAACATCAGGTGCTCGAACAAGTGAGCAAAACCCGTCCTCCCCGGGACCTCATTCTTCGAGCCCACGTGGTACCAGACTTGCACATCCACCACCGGCGATTGGTGGTCTTCAACAAGACAAGCGTTCAGGCCGTTCGGAAGGGTCAGTTGGCGGACCGTGGTATGCGGCAGAGTGACCGCGTCTTTCGCCTGCCAACAAATCCCCGTGAGAAGGATGAGCGCGGTCGCAACGATGACCGGGCGCGTTGTCTGGGCTTTGTGGAAGATTCTGGACAACCTGCTCCTGACCTCGGGGGCTTTCCCCCCTAACACCTCGATTTTATCATCGAGCAGAATGAACAAGCCAACAAATCCGATTGACGTTAATATCCTGATCTGCCTTGTAGCACTGGCCCTTAGGCAACAACTTGCCGACCCTTCGCTCAGGGCAGGTTCTAAGATTTCGCGGCACCTTCGAACTAGGACACTGCGAGAGTGGCGCGATGTGCAGGCCATGGACTCCGTCAACTTCGAATAGCGAACGTGCGACGCGCCAGGTACGGCTAACCGGCCACGCGATGGCTAAACGCAGCAGGCTATTCCCCTGCAACTCCTCCCGGATTTCCTTTTCGCGTACGATTACTACGACGGTATTACTTGATAATGTCCATGTCCTTTCTTATTAATAATTCCGCATGGTAGGTCAAAATCGACGCTTTTTGTTGCCGCGCCGAGCAGCTCCGGGCTATACTGACTTATACGCGCTCTTAACGGAGATTTGGGAATGCAGCAGGAGAAGTCCGCGCCCTCACTCGAGGACGACAGGTTGACGGCGCTCGTGAAGCGAGCCATCCTCGAGGTGTTTCACGAGCGTAAGGACGTGTTGCGCGAACTCCTCGAAGAGACGATGGAGGACATCGTCGTGGCCCGTGCCGTCGATGCTCGCAAGGGTGCGCACGAAGCGAACCGCATTCGACTGTTTGTCCCAGACGAGGCTGGCAAGTGAGCCTCCGAATCACAACCGCCCGCTCTGGCGGTTAAACGATCCAAAACCTAAAGACTCGCAACTTTATCGGCGGAAAGAAGTGTCACCTCAAAACCCGTGCGTAGTCCCAGCCGAGCGCGCATGGGCAGCGGACCTGAAAAGCAAGCCCGCGCTACTCCGTGTATTTCTGCGCGATGGGATATCGCCGCCCCATGCCGAAGGCCTTGGCGGTGACTTTGATCGTGGGAGGGGCCTGCTGGCGCTTGTATTCTGCTCCGGCAATCATCCGTACGGTATTCTTCACTAAGTTGAGATCGAAATGGTGCTTCTCGGCAATCTCCTGCGCGGAGAGCGCCTCCTCGATGTAATCCTTAAGGATGGCGTCCAAAATCTCATACGGGGGAAGGCTGTCCTGGTCGGTCTGATTGGGACGTAATTCGGCCGAGGGCGGCTTTTCAAGGCAAGCCTGCGGGATGCGTTCGCCGGCGCGATTCGCGTAGCGCGCCAGTTCGTAAACCATCATCTTGGGCACGTCGGCGATCACGGCGAGACCACCAGCCATGTCGCCGTAAAGGGTGCAGTAACCGGCGCCCAACTCCGATTTGTTGCCGGTGCTGAGGAGCAGGGAGCCAAATTTATTGGACAAGGCCATCAGAATATTGCCGCGCACACGGGCTTGAATATTCTCTTCCGCCACGTCGCGAGGTTTGCCTGCGAAGACGGGTTCGAGCGCTTGAAGATAGGCCTCATAGATGGGCGTGATGGGAATTATCTGGAAGTTGATGTGCAAATTGCGAGCCAGCGCTTCCGCGTCGCCTACGCTTCCGGGCGATGAATAAGGGCCCGGCATGCCCACTCCGGTGACGTTCTCAGGGCCCAGCGCGTCGGCCGCGAGCGTGGCCACCAGTGACGAGTCGATTCCCCCGCTCAGGCCCACGATCACTTTCCGGAACCCGCACTTCATCACGTAGTCGTGCACACCCAGTTTGAGCGCCTGATAGACGCCTTCGGTTTCGGAATCAGGCGCCGGGTGGAGATCACGGTGCCCGCCGGAGGTATCGAAAATCACCAGGTCTTCCTCGAACGACCGGGCGCGCGCGCAGATCTCGCCGTGAGCGTTGAACGCCATGCTGCCGCCATCGAAGATCAGTTGATCGTTTCCGCCCACCTGGTTCACATAGACTACCGGAATACGCCGTGTTTCCGCGATGGACTTGAGCATGTCGTGGCGCAGTTGAACTTTCTCTCTACTGTAGGGTGAAGAGGCGATATTGAGCAGCAGGTTGGCTCCGGCGCGGACACACTCCTCAACGGGATTTCGTTCGTAGCGCTGCTGCCTCCAGAAGTGCTTGTCGTTCCAAATGTCCTCGCAAACGGTGATTCCCAGCTTGAAGCCGTTGAACTCCTGGACTTCGATCATCTTGCCGGGCTCGAAGTAACGCGATTCGTCGAATACGTCGTAGAAAGGGAGCAGGATTTTCGTATAATCCGCCACGACCCTGCCATCCTTAATCAGCGCTGCCGCGTCCGCCACGGCTTTGCCTGGCGCCGCGTGGGAACGCCGCACGTAGCCCACCAGCGTCGGGATGGGCGGAAGCAGCTCAACCAGCCGCGCGAGTTCAGACTCCGACTTGAGGATGAAACCCGGCCTCTCCACCAGATCGCGTGGCGGATATCCGCAAATCGCCAGCTCCGGAAACACCACCAGGTCTGCACCCCGTTCCCGCGCGCATTGCGCATACTTCAGGATGCGGTCGATATTGCCGGAAAAATCCCCCACCGTCGTATTGATTTGGGCGAGGGCGATCTTCATGGCATTTGTGATTTGTAGTTGGTGATTTGCGATTGCTGTCCGCGGTCTACGGATTCCCACCTGGGTCGGAATCCCGCCACGATCGCGGAATGTGCGCCGAACCTCGGAGAGGCATCAGCTTCAAAACAGCTTCCCCAAGCCTCGATTTTCGAATTTCGATTTTCGAGTTTCGGCCTTCGCAGCTAGGCGCTGAAAGAACTTCCACAGCCGCAGGTACTCTTTACATTCGGGTTCTCGAACTTAAATCCCGCGCCTTCCAGGGTTTCGACGTAGTCGATCTTGGTGCCGGTGATGTACATCAGGGAGGCTTGGTCAATAAACACCCTCAGGCCGTCGAATTCGTACACTTTGTCCACCCCGTTGGTCTGGTTCTCAAAGTTCATCTGATAGGAGAATCCAGAACATCCGCCGCCCACTACGGCGACGCGCAAACCCGCAGGGGCAGGGTTCTGTTGGGACATGATTTCCTTCACCTTGGAAACGGCCTTGGGGGTAAGCTCAATTTTCATCGAATACTCCTTTGTGAATTACCTCTCACCTGTAACATCTGATGACCCAAGATACCAGAGAGATACAAGGAAATCAACCCCCCCTAGAGCCCTTATCCGTCGATGACAAGCTGGTAAGCTGCGGGGGCATTAGGGCGAGGCGGCGCCTCGCCCTTGCAGCCAGCGCCCTCCTCGTGGAAGTGGAAGCCGTGAGCGGCGAGAGGCCCCGCGCTGCCATTTAGTCCCACCCCGCGTTTGCGCGGCATCAATTCTCCTTTGTTTGTACTTTTCGCCGCATTTTTCGCTTGACAAATTCAGAGACATGTGATAGCCTATAATTGTTGTCTCGTTGGAGACATTATGTCGCAGACGAAGCCCGGCACGAGTTTGCAAGTATGGCGGCTCAACCAACCGGTGATCCCCGTCCCTCGCCTGCCCCGGGGAGTGGAAAGCCGGGTGACGCAAATAATAAAAAATAGTGGGAACGAACTCAATAAGTGCTTTAGAATAAATGAGATCACTTTTTTGAGTGGTGCACAATTCGCGCTTTCTGCGTGCCAATCAACACGAATTAAGGCCTTCAAGGAACAAAAACGCCACATTTTGCGCAAACGAACTGAAACCTGCAAGTTTCCAGGAGAGGCCGGGACAGTGGCGGCCACTCGGCTACACAGGAGCGTCATCGCCCCTCGAGACGGCCTCTTGCCGGGAGGTAACGTCCGGTGAAAAAGTACATGCTGGCAATGGCGTTGGTAGCCGCCGCAGGCTTTCTTCTGGCGAGTGGCTGTAGCGGTCCGGGTGGCCACGGAACCCCGACACAAGTCGTCACTACACCGGGGACTTTGGCGATTATTGGTGGCGACACTCCCTTTTGTGGCGTGCTTTCTTTCGCAGTCGCGATCAGCGGTCTGACGTTGACGCCGCAATCAGGTTCGACCCCGGTGTCGGTCCTTTCCGGTGGCTCGGCGGTGACGGTGGATTTTGCCTCCCTGATGGACTTCGCCACCATGTTTAGCCTCTCAAGCATACCTCCGGGAACTTACAACGCCTTGGGAATGACCCTCTCCAACCCGCAACTGACGTACGTGGATACTTCCACCAGCCCGCCCTCGATCAAGACTGTCGTCCCGGCCATGACAACCCTGGTAGTCAGTCTGCCATTCAACCCGGCAATTACCGTTGCCAGCGCCGGCAGCCTTGCCTTGCAACTCGACTTTAACCTCCTTAATTCGGTTACCGCCGGCAGCGGAGGTTTGTTCACGGCGACCCCGACTTTCAGCGCTACGGCAGTCTCGGCATCGGGAAGCGCGGGTTATGCCCAGTTTGACGACTTAAGCGGGGTAGTTCAGAATGTCAGCACAAGTTCAACCAATCCTTCCTTCAGCGGAAGCTTCACGATTTCCAGCCCAAACGCTCCAACCTTCACGGTCAATGTCAACAGTTCCACGAGCTTCGCAGGCGTTTCCGGACTCGGTGGGCTGACTCCCGGGACCTTTGTGGAAATGAGCGCCGTCCTCGACACCAATGCGAACATTGTTGCGAACGCCGTTGTCACCGAGGCTCAAGAGGACGCGGCAAGCGGACAAGCGGCTTTTGCCGGCCTAATCACCGCCGTGACGCCGCCGACGGGCAACGCAACGCAATTCACTATGCTGGTGCAACAGGAGAATCCCGACGTGAGCAGCCGCGTGCCGGTCTTCTCCCTGTTAACGGTTAATGTCTCTTCTGCATCGACGACTTACGGAATCAGCGCGCCCGGAGCGGATTTTGCCAGCTTTTCGTATGGCCCCAACAGTCTCGCGGTAGGCCAGCGCGTGGTCGTCCATGGCACGCTCCCCAGCGGGTCGGGCACGGTCTCGAGCGCCACGGCGCGCGCGGTGTTTCTGGGCCTGCAGTCCGCCCTGGGAAACCTCTCCACGAACCCGAGCGCGCCTGTCACCATCGCCAGCGACGGCGTAGACGGAGGCTTCACCCTGGTTCCGTGCTCACCTCTGATTCAGGGCGCGCCGATTACGGCCCTCGTT
>Ga0181532_10001138_pt1 | contig 26179 bp, 29 predicted proteins | sample PEATcosm2014_Bin_33_FD_119768 | JGI IMG/M metagenome (GOLD analysis project Ga0181532, IMG submission 119768) | Peatland microbial communities from MTU Mesocosm Facility, Houghton, MI, USA - PEATcosm2014_Bin11_30_metaG | ecosystem: Environmental > Terrestrial > Soil > Wetlands > Peat | place... | reverse complement strand
GCGTCGGATACCTCGCATCCCAGTACCCTGCTCCTTAGAGCATCCAAGCATTCGCAAAAAAAGATCGCTGGAAGCTGACCGCCTGAAAGGCGGTGGGTTTAAACCTGGCACGTCGAACTAAAGGCTGTAGGAGCGCGTTTTGAGAGCTCTTTGTTCGACATTCGTCAGCTGGTCCAAGCGGACCTCTTCGACTCGGAGCTTGACGCAGCCGATGAGCTTGGGAAAAAAAAGTTCACGCGGGCTGCGGGCGCTCTGGCGGGAGTCGTTTTAGAGCGGCATCTCTCGTAGGTGTGCGACAACCACGGCGTCAAGGTTGCGAAGAAGGCACCCGTCATCTCTGATCTGAACAATGCCTTAAAGGACGCGGATGTTATCGACATACCGCAATGGCGTTTTGTACAACATCTGGCAGACATCCGCAACTTGTGTGACCACAATAAGAAAACGGAGCCCACTGCTGACCAAGTTAACGACCTATTGGCCGGCGTATGGAAGACAACTAAGACGATGTTCTGACGAGTCTGACTTCCCGTGTCACCTTCGTCGCACTTCGTCCTTGCCGCAAAATCCAGTAGAATCAAGCGTTGCGCTTCAACTCGTCCACGGCGTCATTGCCCCTGATGCCAGAATAGCGCTGCACCTGCGGGAACTATGCGCCAACTGAACCGGCTACTCCGATACCTCAGGCCGTTCTGGCCCCACATCCTCGCCTCTGTGGTGGCGATGGCCATGGTCGGGGTACTCGAGGCTTTCCGGTTGCTGCTGATCGGCCCCATCTTCGACCGGGTGTTGAATCCCTCGTCGCAGGGCCGCGAGCTGCCCCTGTTCCGCATGCCGATTACCCACCAGCCCATCGAGTTGGGTTGGTTTGTTCCCGAGCACTTTCACAACGTATGGACGATGGTGGCTTTTGCGCTGGTTGCCTCCACGGTGCTGAAAGGCCTGCTCGATTACACCGGCACCTACCTGGCGAACTATGCCGGCTTTGGCATGGTCACCGACCTGCGCAACGAGCTCTATGCGGCGACGCTGCGGCGCTCGGTTGCCTTCTTCCAGAAGTACTCCACCGGAACGTTGTTGTCAGCGATTGTCAGCGACATCGACCGTGTGCAGTACGCAGTCTCCACCGTGGTGGCGGAATTCCTGCAGCAGTTTTTCAGCTTCCTGTTTACCGCGGTCGTGGTGGTCCTGCTCGGTGGGCGCCTGACCTGGGTACTTGTGATCTTTGTTCCGTTCGTGATTCTGGCGGCGCGGCGGGTCGGCCAACGCGTACGCTCCACCACCCGCAAAGGGCAGGACAAGGTGGCCGACATCCAGAACATCCTCCAGGAGACCATCACCGGCGTCCGCATCGTGAAGGCCTTCTCCATGGAAGCGTGGGAGACAAAACGCTTCCGCGATGCCGCGCGGCGGCTGTTCAAGGCGAACCTGCGCTCGGTGAGCGCCTACGCCGTGAGCTCACCCGTGATGGACATCTTCGGCGCCATCGCCATTGCGATGCTCATCCTCCTGGGACGCCAGTACATCAAGCACGGGGTTTTTAGCGAAGGCGTCTTCCTGGCGTTCATTATCGCGGTGTTCAAGCTCTACGAGCCGGTGCGCAAGTTCGGGCAGTTCCACAACAACTTCCAGCAGGCGTTGGGCGCGTCGTCAGCGATCTTCAATTTTCTCGACGCCCAGGATGATGTGCCCGAGAAACCCGGCGCGTTGAAACTGCCGCCGTTCCACCAAGGAGTACGCTTCGAGCACGTTTACTTCAGATATGAGAATGGAGACGGTTCACGCGAGGTGTTGCACGACATCAACCTTGACGTGCGGCCGGGAGAAGTAGTGGCGATCGTCGGCTCCAGCGGTTCGGGCAAAACCACGCTGGTACACCTGCTGCCGCGCTTCTTCGATGTGACGCGCGGGCGTTTGCTGATCGACGGCCGGGACGTCCGCGATCTGACCGTGGCGTCGCTGCGTTCGCAGATCGCGATCGTCACCCAGGACACAATCCTGTTTAACGACACGGTGCGCAACAACATCGCTTATGGGCAGCCTAACGTTTCTCCGCAGAAGGTGGAAGACGCGGCCCGCGCGGCGCTGGCGCACGACTTCATCATGGAGCTGCCCGAGCGCTACGACTCGCTGATCGGCGAACGCGGCCTGCGCCTCAGTGGTGGCGAACGCCAGCGGCTCTCGATCGCGCGCGCCATTCTCAAAGACGCTCCCATCCTCATTCTTGACGAAGCCACCTCCGCGCTCGACTCGGAAAGCGAATCGCTGGTGCAATCGGCGCTGCAAAACCTGATGGCCGGCCGCACCGTCTTTGTCATCGCCCACCGTCTGTCCACTGTCCGCCGGGCGGACCGCATTCTCGTGCTCGACAGCGGGATGATTATCGACGAGGGCACGCATGAGTGCCTGATGTCACATACTGGCACCTACCGCCGGTTGTATGATTTGCAGTTTGAAGATGTAGAGACGGCTTCCGAGACCGAGTAATTGCGTCATGAACATCCGCTCCATGACCGGCTACGCGCAGGTGCAGGCTCACGTGGATGATCAGCTCACGTTGACCCTGAGCTTGAAGTCGGTGAACCATCGCTTCCTCGACCTGCATCTTCGCCTGCCGACGGAGCTGGACCCGGTGGAGATGAAAATCCGGCGAGTGCTGAAGGAGCGCCTGCACCGTGGCCACATCGAAGTCACGCTCGGGCTGGAGCGCAGTGGCGGGGCGGCATTTTCCGTCAACCGCGCACTGGTGGGCGGATATCTGCGGACTTTTCGCGAAGTTGCGGAGGAATTCGGCGTCAGTGCCGAGCCTGACCTGAACGCTGTGTTGAAGCTGCCCGGCGCGCTCAATGCTACGGAGGACGGTGACGCCCTGGCCGCGCTGGAGAAGCAGGTGACGGCGGCGCTGGAGCAGTGCATCGAGCGGCTCAATCATATGCGCGAGGAGGAAGGCCGCGGCGCAGTGGCGGAGTTGCGCAACCGCATGACCCACCTTTCCTCTGCCACCCACGAACTCGACCAACTGCGGGGCAAGGTGCTCAAGGCCTATCACGAGAAGGTGCATGGGCGCATGCAGGAGCTGCTGACCACGCATGTCGATCCCGACCGCATACTTCAGGAAGCGGCAATGCTGGCCGAGCGCAGCGACATTCAGGAAGAAATCGTGCGCATGAAGAATCACATCCAGCACTTCCTGGGGCTGCTCGATGCCGGGGGCGAGGTTGGCAAGAAGCTCGACTTCCTGTTGCAGGAGATGAACCGGGAGGCCAATACGCTGATGTCGAAGACCAGCGGCGTCGCCGGCGAAGCCCTGCGCATTACCGGCCTGGGGCTGGCGATGAAGTCGGAGATCGAGAAGGCGCGCGAACAGGTGCAGAACCTCGAATGAGCGGCATACTGTTCATCATCTCGGCGCCGTCGGGTTCGGGGAAATCCACCCTCACCAACGAGCTGCGTCGCATTGTGCCCAACCTGGAGTTTTCCATCAGCTACACCACGCGGCCGCCGCGCGGCAGCGAGGAGTCGGGCCGGGAATACTTCTTTGTCAGCCGCGAAGAGTTCGAGCGCATCATCCGTGAGGACGAGTTCCTCGAATATGCCGAAGTGTTCGGCAACTATTACGGCACGGCGCGGCGCTTTCTGCGCGAGGCCGTCGCGCGCGGGCAGGACTTGCTGCTCGACATTGACGTGCAGGGCGCAGCTCAGGTGAAGCAGAAGGCGCCGGATGCGGTGAGTGTCTTCATCCTGCCGCCATCGCGCGACGAGCTGGAACGGCGGTTGCGGCGCCGCAGCGAGGCCGATGACGACCTGCGGCGCAAACTACTCGGCGACGGCGCGCGGCCATTCAACACCGAGGACATTATCCAGCGCCGCCTACAGACCGCGTCCCGCGAAATTGAGAATTTCTCCCAGTACGACTATATTTTGGTGAACGACCGGCTGGAGCAGTCCATCGACATTTTGAAGTCGATCGTTGAGGCCGAGCGGCTGAAGCGCTCCGGCGTTGAGCTGACCTCAAGAGATAATATGGTACTGGCCATCGCTGATGGCGCCTTGCGCGTAAGCATGATGCAGCAGGTGCAGACGATTCTGGCAACGTTTGATGTTTCCCGGCAGTGGATTCGGTCTGAAAACTGACTCCACGCGATCTTGCATTGTTCCCTGATGGGAAATTCTTCTGGGACGATTTATGGGCATTCCATCCATCTCCGAGGTCGCGAACAAAGTTGGGTCCTCTCTGCGCGAGAGAGGCTTCAAGGGGACGATAAAGAAGTGCCTCACCCAGATCGAAGAGTTGCGCTTTGACCAGCGGTTTAACGTGGATACGGCGCAGGCGCCAGGCCAGTCGGTACACCACACGGGAGAGAGCCATCCCTACTTTCCAACCAAGATAGCGATCTTCCGGGAGATTTTCACCCGCCTGCGTCTTCCCTACGAGCAATTCACCTTCGTGGACCTGGGATCGGGAAAGGGCAGGGTCCTCCTGCTGGCGTCGGACCTGCCGTTCAAGCAAATCATCGGCGTCGAGTTTTCGCCCGATCTGCACGAAGTGGCAGTGCGCAACATCCAAAACTACCGCAACCCGGCCCGGCGGTCGAAGGACATTCAATCCGTCTGCGCCGATGCGACTACCTATCCGCTGCCCGACGGCAACACCGTCATTTTTCTCTTCAACCCATTCAAGAGCTCGAGCGTTTCACGTGTTCTTGACAACCTTGGCCGTTCCCTGCAAGAGCATCCGCGAGAAATCTACCTGGTGTACAACACCGCCGTGCATCAAAGTCTGATGGAGCAGTGCGGCTTCCTCGATGCGCTGTATGTAGGCCGCTATTACTCGATTTTCCGGAACAAGGCGGCAGGTGAGGTTCGCCGGGCCGCATGGAACTCGGCTACTTCTTCTTCTACTACCGCCCTTGTTTCCCAACTCTCATGGAGTGACTTATGAAACTGGTTGAAGGGTTCGATAGCAACTATCGCTACGTTCTGGTGGCCGCGCGCCGGGCTCGTCAGATCCAGAATGGCGCCCGCCCTGTGGTGGACACGCACTCGCGCAAACCTTGCCGCATCGCCGAAGAAGAAATTCAGGCTGGCAGGGTGAAATGGGAGGTTCCACCGGCCGCCAAGACTCCGGTGCAGGAAGCCAGTGAGCTGCTGGAAGGCATCGCAGACGCTGGCGACGACTGAAGAGAATCGTCCACGCGCTGCGCGGCATCAGGTAATCTGGCACAGGCATGAAAATCGCACTGGGTGTGAGCGGCGGCATCGCCGCCTACAAGGCCGCCGAAATCGTCCGCCAATTGCAGGAGCGCGGCGTGCGCGTGCAAGTCGTCATGACTGCCGCGGCGCAGGAGTTCGTCCGCCCGCTAACCTTCGCCGCTCTCTCCGGCGAGAAGGTCATCACCAACATGTTCGGCTCCGGGACTGAGCAGCCCAACCTCGACTCCGCCGTCGAGCACATATCGGTTGCGCAATCCATCGACGCTCTTCTGGTCGCGCCCGCCACTGCCGACACGCTCGCCAAGTTCGCCCAGGGCATCGCCAACGATTTCCTCAGCACGATTTATCTCGCCACCACCGCCCCGGTGATCGTCGCGCCCGCCATGAACGTAAACATGTGGGAGCATCCCGCTACCCAGGCGAACCTGGAAATCCTGCGCCGCCGCGGCGTGCACATCGTCGAACCTGGCAGCGGATATCTCGCGTGCGGCATGGTTGGCGCTGGACGGCTCGCCGAACCCGAAGAGATTGTCGCCGCGACGCTGGAACGTCTCGGCATCGCGCAAGACTTCGCGGGCGAGACCGTGCTCGTCACCGCCGGCCCGACGCGCGAGCCCATCGACCCGGTGCGCTATCTTGGCAACCGTTCCAGCGGCAAGATGGGATACGCTTTCGCCGAAGCGGCGCTGCGTCGCGGCGCGAAGGCCATCCTGGTGAGTGGTCCGACCGCCCTGCAGCCACCGTCCGCCGCTGAAACCATCTTCGTCGAGACCGCGCAACAGATGCGCGCCGTCGCGCTCGATCGCTGGGAGCAGGCCAGCTTCATCATCATGGCAGCCGCCGTCGCCGACTTCCGCGTGAAGGATGTTTCGCCCGAAAAGATCAAGCGCCAGGGCGCGTTAGAGCTGCAACTCGAGCCCAATGCCGACATCCTCGCCGATCTTGGCAGCTTGCGGCACGCTACCGGAAAACGCTCGCCGGTGCTGATTGGCTTTGCCGCCGAGACCGATAATCTTCTGGAGAACGCGCGCGCGAAGCTCACCAAGAAGCGCGTGGATGCCATCGTCCTGAACGACGTCGCACGCGCCGGCATTGGTTTCGATTCCGACCGCAACGAAGTGACCATCGTTACTTCGAGCGAAGCCATCGCCCTGCCCGAGGCAAGCAAGCTGGACATCGCGCAGAAAATTCTCGACGCCGCACTCCGCCTCCGCCAGCAACGGGCCTCACCTGTCCCGGCATCAACCAGCAGCTCTTCCGCGCTTTGAGCGATTCCGATGCCCCGGGGCTACGGCCTTCGCCTGAGACGATGATAATGCTTGGACCGCCAACGCCCGAGTCTCGCGCTGCGAGACGAGAGAAGACAGCCCCGCCCTTCAGGGCGGGGTTAGCAGGTATAGACACCCGAGTTTCCCGGGGACGGCACGGATGTGAGGCGCAGGTTTAGCTGCGCCGCAACCCTGCTGTTTCTGTTATCCCTTTTATCCTTGTCATCCCGAGCGAGGGCCATCCCCAGAACGCATCAAGCTGATTTTGGCTTGATGCGCTGGCTGGCCCGAGTCGAGGGACCTGCTTTTCCTCACTTTTTGCCACCTGTTCGGGCGTGCCGTAGAATCGCACCATCGATGACCCTCAATCCCAATACCAAATCCGCGCTGCGCGAGCGCCTCAACTTCTATCGCGAGCTGGGCATCGGACCGCTCTATCGCCGCGAGGTTGTTGACCGCCCCGACACGTCGCCATCGCATGAATCCGACGCTGCCATTACGATGGAATCTCCCGACTCATCCGAAGACCGCGCCGCTCTCCTGCAGATCATCGCTGACGACATCGGACCCAACTGCCAGCGTTGCAAGCTGGCGAAGCTGGGACGCAAGCAGATCGTCTTCGGCACCGGCGATCCGCACGCTGAGCTGATGTTCATCGGCGAAGGTCCCGGCGCCGACGAAGACGCGCAAGGCCTGCCGTTCGTCGGACGCGCCGGGCAACTTCTCAACAACATGATCGCCGCCATGGGCCTCAAGCGCGAGCAGGTGTACATCGCGAACATCGTGAAGTGCCGCCCGCCGGGCAATCGCACGCCCGAACGCGACGAATGCGACATCTGCTCCCCGTTCCTGATGCGGCAGCTCGGCGTCATCCGGCCAAAGGTCATCGTCGCGCTGGGCGCAACCGCCGCCAAGAACCTGCTCGGTGTCAGCGACTCGATGGCCTCGCTGCGCGGGCGCTTCTACGATTATTCGCCGCCGCGGACCCTGATGGACGCGGGCGAGCTTCTCGCGTGCAAGCTGGCCGTCACCTACCATCCGGCGTTTCTCCTGCGCGATCCGCGGCAGAAGAAGGAAGCCTGGAAAGATTTGCAGATGGTCATGCGCTATCTCGATCTGCCCACGCCGAAGCGCGCGCCCGAAGGCGCTTAGCTAACCATGCCGCAATTCTGCGATGTGGCCGTGCCGGTCCCGCTCGACGCCACCTTCACATATCGCTTGCCCGAAGATGCGCCGGAGCCGTGCATCGGCGGCCGCGTCATCGTGCCCTTCCGCGAGAAGAGGCTGTGCGGTGTCGTCACCGAGCTCCACGATCGCGAGCCCAAGTTCCAAACCCGTCGCCTGAGCCAGGTGCTCGATTCCACGCCTGCGCTCACGCCCGAACTGATGCAACTGGGCCGCTGGATCGCGCAGTACTACATCGCGCCCATCGGCGAAGTTTTCCGCAGCATGCTGCCGCTCTCGGCTGAGTTTCGCCGGGTCGTCGGCTATCACATCACCGACAAAGGAATTGCTGCACTGCATGCTGCAGCAACGGGCGGTTCGTCGTTGCGGTCCCAAAAGGAGCCGGAGCACCAGACGCTGGAATACGCCGCATTAAACCGGCTTGCGGACGGCGAAGTGGTACGCGAAGCCACGCTCCGTTCGTCCTCCGGAGCGACCAAATCCGTGCTGCAAGCCATGCTGCGCAAAAAGTGGATTGCCCGCGACGACCTCAGCGACGTGCGCGACGCCAGCCGCACTGTGCAGATCGCGATATTGAAGAACGCCGAGGGCAAACTCAACGCCAACCAGCAGAAGATTGTCGCCTACCTGCGCAACCAGGAGAACCAACGCGCCCCAATCGAAGCTGTTCGCGAGTTGGACGTCCCGCGCACGACGGTGCAGACGCTGGTGCGCCGCGGCATCGTCGAGTTAACGGAGGAGCCGGCCAGCTTCCGTATGTCGGGAATGAAGCCCCGCAAGCTGGAGTTCCTCTTTACCAAGGCGCAGAAAACCGCGCTCGATGCCATCATCGGCGCGGTCGATGAGCGGAAGTTCCTGCCCATGCTGCTGTACGGAGTGACCGGCTCGGGTAAGACCGCCGTGTATCTGTCCGCGATGAAAGCGTTGCTGGCCAGAGGACGCTCAGCCATCCTGCTGGTTCCGGAGATCGGCCTCACACCGGCCGTTGCCGCCGACCTGCACCAGATCTTCGGCAGTGAGGTCGCCATCCTTCATTCCGCACTCAGCGATGACGAACGCGCCGAGCAATGGAAGCGCATCCGCAACGGAGAGTCTCACATTGTGGTAGGAACACGGTCGGCCATCTTCGCGCCCGTGCCCGATCTCGCGCTCATCGTGGTGGACGAAGAGCACGACCACTCCTACAAGCAGGAAGAAATGCCGCGCTATCATGCACGCGATGTAGCCGTGATGCGCGGCAAGATGTGCAATGCCGCCGTCGTGCTCGGCTCGGCCACGCCATCGCTGGAGACGTACTACAACGCCGTGCAGGGCAAGTACCGTCTGCTGGAGCTGCCGGAGCGCATCGAGAAGCGCCCGCTGCCCGAGGTCGAAATCCTCGACATGCGCGAGGAATTCCAGCGCACCCGCAAGGACGAACCACTCTCGCGTAAGCTGGTGGCGGAAATCGGCGAGCGCCTGGCTCGCAACGAGCAGGTCATGGTGCTGCTGAACCGGCGCGGCTACTCCGCGTTCGTGCTCTGCCGCGAGTGCGGCGAATCGGTGCAATGCAAGAACTGTGCCATCTCCATGACCTACCACAAGCGCGAGCACCGGCTGATGTGCCATTACTGCGGCTTCATGCGCCCCGCGCCCAGGACCTGTCCCAAGTGCGGCAGCGAGTACGTGCAGTATCTCGGCACCGGCTCGGAGAAGCTGGAGCACATCCTGCACGGGCTGTTCCCGCAGGCGCGCATCGCCCGGCTCGACCGCGACACCGTCCACGGACGCGACGACTTCGAGCGCATGTTGACCGCGCTGCACGCGGGCGAGATTGACCTGCTCGTCGGCACGCAGATGATCGCCAAGGGCCACGATGTGGCCAACGTCACGCTGGTCGGCGTTGTCGGCTCCGACGCCGCGCTCAGCTTTCCCGATTTCCGCGCCGCCGAGCGCACTTTCCAGCTACTGACCCAGGTCGCGGGACGCGCCGGACGCGGCGACACGCCCGGCAAAGTAGTGCTGCAAACGTTTTTCCCGGAGCACTACGCCATCCAGTTCGCCGCCGCGCACGACTACCACGGCTTCTACGAGAAGGAGGTCCGCTTCCGGAGTTGGATGCACTATCCGCCGTTCGACGCCGTCAGCAACGTGCTCGTGCGCAGCCATAAACTCGACGAAGCGCTGGCCTGGTCGGGCATTCTGGGTAAGTGGTTTCACGGGACCAAGCTCGACGTCGTGCGCGTGATGGGACCGGCGGCGGCGGCCATCGTGCGCCTCAAGACCGAGTATCGCTATCATTTCCTGCTGAAGTCGCGCAGCCGCGAGCGCATGAACACCGTGCTACGGTCTATGCTCGACCATGCCGCGGCGCAAAAGATCCCGCGCAATAATGTGGTGGTGGATGTGGACGCGCTGTCGCTGATTTAGAAGTTCCTGAAGTGTTCTCTTGTTCTTTCCCTGCTGTGTGGCGTGACGTATGATGATGAATCTCTCCCACTCCTTCGCAAAAGGAGTCATTCGATCCGGGCCACTTTGGCCATTTTTTGGGGGAGTGCCAGGGCATAGGAATGGTGAGCTCGTTGCCTGGGTTTCAAAACTCAACGACCGCACCCGAATTCTCACGCAACAGCTTGCCATTCTCAGTGGACGGTTCGATCGCGAGCAGTCGGGATTGAGGGGCGGGAAGGAGTGAAGCAAAGGCCTGGGAGATCAGGCCTTGACCTCGCATCACAGATTCGCGACCAGATGGGAGTTGTTTGAGAATGAAGGCAGAACCCACTATTCGTCCCGACCCGAGAATAAGGGAGCTGTTGCCGGCAAAATACCGGTAGATGACGTAAATGAGATGGCGATTCCTTCGTACTTCCACTGGAATCCCGCGGTTCGGTGGATCATCACAAAGAGATTGAACACCATCGTCGAAGTAGCCGGCTTCAACTCTTCCGATAGTGTTCTAGACTTCGGCACCGGCACGGGGATCCTTTTGCCGACCTTGTCCAGGATGGTCAAATCCGTTGTGGCGACCGATCTTCGTCCCGAACTTGCGCAATCCTAGGTACAGGCCAACCACCTCGAGAATGTAAAGGTAGTCGGACTACCAGAGTTCCAGCGCCTTTCGCCGGGTTGCGTTTCCAAGATTGTTGCGGCGGATGTGCTGGAACATGTGGACCACTTGGAAGATCTCATCGGGAGATTTCGCAGCATTTTGCAACCAGGAGGAACCATCATCATTTCGGGGCCGACAGAAAGCGACTTCTATAAAGTGTGCCGAAAGATCGCAGGTTTCAGGAAGCACTACCACGTGCGATCCATTTCTGATATCGAGCGCAGTTTCAAGGCCGGTAACTTCACACTCGCAGAGAAGTATAAATTGCCCGGCTGGCTGCCTTTGAGGCTGTTTGAGGTGCTACTGCTTACGTCGTGATCCATCGAGGAGCCTATACTCTGCAGCAGTCGAGCGTCAAAACGCGTATCCCGGCCGATATTCCGCTACTACTTTTCCTCATCTCGGTTATCGTCGTCTTCCTGTTGTCTCTAAACCGGTCTTATTAACAGAAGCACTCAAACTCAATATCATAAACCCGATCGCCCGCCTCTTGATGTTTCCAGCATGGCCTTTAATCGAGTGGTGTGGCCGCGCTTCAGTAAGGTCTACGCGCACCTATCGCCGGCGGAGCAGTCTGTAATTTCATATCCAGAGGCGGTGGTTTTCGACAGTCATGTTAATAATGTTTACTTGTTTTTGGCTAAGGTGTATCGAGAGCCTAACGGCAGAGAGATAGTTAAGTCCATTACGGTTAAAACGGTAAAGCACTTTCCCTTGTAGGTGGCGGGGAAGGTGGCGGCCGATATCATAAAATATATGGCGCCGAATATTATGTTTCCTCTGGAGAGCGTAAATATTCTGAAGGAATCAACTGGTACCGAGTGGACGATTTCACGGATGCAGGTCAGGTCTACGAGATTTACTGATATCGTTCTAATGTTGTCAGGTACATTGTTTCTGGTTGGGCAACTGCCAGTCGTTGTGTTTACGGCAAGCAGGCTTACACAATGGGATAGTCGATGGCAATGTCTATTGGGTTTGGCCGCGTTGTCCATTGCGGCTAATGCGATATTGTTTGGACTAGAGAGCGGTGGCGACGCGCATATTCGGTATGCTCTTCCTAGTTACGTAATAATTCACACGATAGTTGTTACGCTTTCTGGTCTTTGGGTGTACCAAAGAATATGCTCGGAAAACGGCGGGAACTGACTGGAGCCTCAGGTTACTTGAGAGTTTGGCTGTGGACGAGAAGATTTCCAGGTAAGTTTGTGAGGCGTTTTCTTCCGCGCTTCGTCTCGCGTGACGTATGATGATGAGTCTCTCCCACCCGCCATACGAGGAAATCCTTTGGATCACGACGTGACGCTACCGCCAGCCGAGCCCAGCCCGCCCCCTCAGCCGCCAGCCCTCAGCAAGGTATTCATCGGCAGAGACGGCCTGCGCGCCGGCTGGAGTCTGCTCATCTTTCTCGCTCTCCTGGCCGCCGTTCTCTCGTGTGCAAACGTCATCGGCCACAAGATCCACCCGTCTCCTCCAAGGTCCGCAAACGCCGAGATCACCGCCACACGCGGTTTCATCGGCGAGGCCATCCCCTTCCTGGCGGTCCTCCTCGTCGCCTGGATCATGTCGAATATCGAGCGGCGCCCCAACTCCGTTTACGGCCTCGGCGGCAGGCGTAAGCTCCCGCACTTCCTCGCCGGCCTGGCTTGGGGAGTCGCGTGTCTTTCGCTCCTCGTCCTGACTCTCTGGAAGACCGGATTCCTTGTTTTCGACGGCCGCCTGCTCTTTGGCAGCGACGTTCTCCGTTACGGAGCAATCTGGCTGTTCGGCTTCTTTCTGGTCGGCCTGCAAGAGGAGTACTTTTCCCGCGGCTACCTGCAGTACACCCTCAGTCGCGGCCTCGCCGGCTTCTACCAGTGGGCGTTCAAGACCGGCCACAGCGCAGCCTTGGGATTCTGGACCTCAGCCCTAATCTTCTCCATCCTCTTCGGCCTCGGCCACAAGGGCAACCCAGGCGAATCCCCCATCGGACTGCTCTCCGCGGGCCTGGTCAGCATGGTCTTCTGCCTCAGCCTATGGCGCACCGGATCTCTGTGGTGGGCCATCGGCTTTCACGCCTCATGGGACTGGGGCCAATCCTTCCTCTACGGCGTCGCCGACAGCGGAGTCATGGTCGAGCACCATTTCCTCGCCACCCACCCGGTAGGCAAGCCCATCCTCAGCGGCGGAGCCACCGGCCCCGAAGGCAGCATCTTTATCCTCGCCACCCTGACCCTGGTCAGCCTCATCATTCTCTTCACCCTGCCCCGCGCTAACCAAGGCGACACGCCGGATCAAATCACGTGAAGATTCCCATGCGGCTGTGGTTGTGATCGAGAAAATTCTCTAAGCGAGTTTACGATGCGCTTTCTTTTTGGGCTGCCGTCTGGCGCAACGTAGGATGATGGGTCTCTCCTACCCCGCTTTGATCAGGTGAGCTCGCCCAACCCAACGTCGTGATACACCTCCAGGTAATGACAGCGCGGGCAAAGGATTAAGCGAACCGGCAAGCCGCTCGCTAGTTAATGCTGTCACTGCCATCTTTGTCCGAATGCGGGTCGATATATCCGGGGAGGCCGAAGGTAGTGTCCAGCAGGGTCCTGTCGGCGTGGCATTTGGGGCGCTCTCTGTTGAAGTTGAATCCCTTGGACATCAACCGTTCTCCAATCGCAGCGCGGATTATACGCCGCGCACGCCGAGCAAGTCTCTTTTGCTTGAAACCTGCCCTGGCGAAGTCGAAGAGCGCTGGCTAGCTGTGGTCGAGAGAGTCACCAGTGAGGTCATGAATCTCCGCGCTAGCAACTCCTTCCCAAGGCGAGTAAAACTTTCCTGCGGCCAGCGGGAGCTGCTGGATAACCCCAGTGTTTGCTTTGTCTTTTTTGGCGCACTTCTTGCACTTCGGTCTCTTGTTGTCCAGGTTACCTACGGTGGATGCGCGTTCACAGACGGAAACGAGAGCGATAGAAGCACGACTGCGGCAGCTAGACGACCTGTTGGAATTTTTCGACTTCTGCCGGTCCCTCTGCCCTGAGCTTGTGTCCGCCCCGGGTAAGCAAGTGGACGGAAATGAGACTGGAGGTTCCATGAAAATCAGAGATGTTATGAGTCCAGACCCGATCTGTTGCCTGCCGAGTGACACCGCACAGCAGGTGGCGAAAATCATGTGTGACCGAAACATTGGTTCTATCCCCGTCGTTATGGATCAGGAATCCCGCAAGGTGCTGGGGATGATTACGGACCGCGACCTTTGTTGCTCGGTTATTGCTGCGGGCCTGGATCCCAGAACCACGGAGATTAAGCAATTTGTCAGCGCGGAACTCGTCACTGTTCGTGATGGCGAAAACGTGGAGAAGTGCGAGCGGGCAATGGAGGAGCACCAGGTCCGGCGGATTCCGGTCGTCGATGGAGAAGACCGCGTCATTGGCATTGTCTCGCTGGCCGACTTGGCTCTTAAGGAGAAACCCGAGAAGGTTTCAAGAACTGTGAAAGCAATCTCGCACAACAAGCGGCCATCGCTTGCCGCTTAAGAGGACCGCTTTGAGGATATGGCGGGGGATTATCCCCGCCATCTTTGCGAAGTGCCGTTGAATCGAAGCTGAGTGCCGGCGACATTTTGCGCATTCGGTGAAAAATTCGACGGCTTTCAGGCAACCCTTGCACGCTAGAGTGCATCACATTGCATAAGGAAGGACGGAACCGATGAGTCATCGAAACAATGGACTGAGCATGCTGTTCATGGGACTCGCAGCTGGCGCGGTGATCGCCCTTGTGTTCGCGCCCGCGAGCGGCAAGCAGATGCGCAAGACGTTGCGCCGCAAGTACGAAGACGCGCGCGACGCAGTGGAAGAAGTCAGTGAGCAGGCGAGCGATTGGGTTGACAAAGGCTCGGAGTTTGCTGACGCAGCCAAGAGCAAGGTCGCCCCACTAAGGAAGGCGTTCGTGCGGTAATGTTCTAGGGCGTCTGGTTAGGAAGGTTAACGACCGCCCTTCGCGGTAACTGCCGTGAGCCTGCGCAGCAATATCCCGCATCCAGTGCCGATGGTTGCGACGGCAAGAGTGAAGGCGGCCAGCATCAGGATCGAAGTATAGATGTTGGGTTGCATGGTGTCCGGCAGGCCGAGCACGTGCTTGATGAGGTGGGCCAACGGCACACACATCCATGTAGCGGCCGCCGCGACCCATCCCCGCCGGTCCCACGCAAGGCCGGCAATGCCCGTCGCTGCAAGCAGCATAACGACGATGACGATCGGGCTGACCTCGCCGCCGAACGCGAAATTATCCACGGCAGCAATGGCCGCTCCAGCAACCAATCCTACGCCGGCCTGCACCGGCCACCTGAGCGTGATATCCGTTGCATTCATGCGATAGCCATCCATACGCAAGTGCGACAAAAATATCACAAAAATCATCGACCACGGCGCCCCACCCAAGCCTCCTTTGGGTGGGGGTCTTTACGACGGCTCCGTGGCCTCACTTGAGCTTGAGCTTTCGGTGGGCAAGACTCTTACTTCTTTTTTTTCGGAGGATACTCTCTGCTAGAATTCGGCCAAGCAACCGAGACAAGGTCGTTCCTATGCGCAAGCTCTTGATTGCATTGCCCGTTTTTCCTCCCCCGCCGCTGCTCAGAAGAACCCTCGGAGCCTTGCCTTCACCCACGTGACGGTCATCGACTGCACAGGCGCTCCCGTGAAGCCTGATATGACTGTAGTCATCAGTGGAGACCGAATCGCTGCCATAGGCGCCGTCGCCGATGTTCAGATCCCCAAGGGCAGCCTGGTGGTTGATGCAACAGGAAAGTTCCTGATTCCTGGGTTGTGGGATATGCATGGGCACCTCACCGACGCCACTGAGACAGCCTTCCCGCTCCTGATCATGAATGGAGTCACCGGCGTGCGCGACCTCGGTGGGGATCTTGCTCAGATTGATCGGTGGCGGGCGGAGATTCAGCAGGGCAAGCGCATCGGTCCACACATCATTCGAGCGGGACCATTCGTTGATGGTCCCAAAGAGGGTGTTTCGAACCGTCTGACCGTCCGCACTCCCGAGGAAGCGCGCCAGGCCGTTCGTCAATTGAAGGCACAGGGAGTCGACTTCATTAAAGTCCACAATGCCCTTCCGCCCGATGCTTTCTTTGCGCTGGTGGACGAAGCAAAAAAGGAACAGCTTCCGGTGGCCGCGCATCTACCGAAAGGAGTCAGTTCCGCCGAAGCATCCGACGCTGGCGTAAGTAGCCTGGAACACATTGAGACGCTGAATGAAAGCGCACTCTGGCGCAAAGGTGCGACCGCGAAGACGGTCGAGGAAGCATTGGCCGAAAACAGCGGGCCGCAGGGCGAAGCACTTTTCGCCCGGTTCGTCAAGAACGGCACCTGGTATGTACCTACCCTCGTCGCATACGAGCGTGGCTTTGTCCTTTGGAGCAACGACCCACAAGCCTTGGCTCCCCGAATGAACGTACACATGAAGCAGGTGGCGTTAGTTGCCGCAATGCACAAAGCTGGAGTGCGGATCATGGCAGGTTCAGATTTTTCGGATTGAGGCATGGTTCCTGGTGTTGACCTGCACAACGAACTGGCGCTACTCGTCGAAGCAGGATTCACCCCGATGGAAGCACTTCAGGCCGCGACCATCAAACTTGCAGAATTCCTTGGCAAGCGAGATTCTCTAGGCACCATAGAACCTCGAAAGACCGCCGATCTAGTGCTTCTCGATGCAAACCCGCTGGAGGATATAAGTCACACCCGCAAGATCAATGCGGTGGTGCTCGGCGGTAAGTTCCTCCCTATCGCGGCAATAAGTGCCCGTGTTCTGCAGGAAGCAGCAGAACCGAAATAAGACGGGCCGGGTTAAGTGGACGGGCAATGGATTCTTGGGATTCTTGCAAATGAAAGCCGGGGGTGCCCCACCCAAGCCTTCCCTTGCTTGGGTGGGAATCGGCTTACGAGTCATTCCCTCACATCCCCTTCGGCCAGTGGCGCGATGCTTCGAATGACTCGCCGGTTTCGAGCAGAGTCTTGAGGCCCGAGAGGATCATCGGCCATCCATTCGACACGGCTTCGATGAACTTCGAGCCGGGCCGTTCCATTTCGTGAATGACGGTGAGCTTGACCGCCTCGCCCATGGGTTCAATCTCGTAGGTCATGCGTGAATAGCCTTCCTCGCGCAGCTCGGGCTTGAACTCATTGCGCCACCGCAGGACCAGCCGCTTCTGCGGCTCAATTTCCAGAATTTCGCCGCTGTCGGCAACCCTCCCGTCGGGAATCATCAGCCGCCAGGATGCGCCGGGCTTCCACTCCGATTCCTGCCAGCATCCCACCCAGAATTGGCGCGTGAACTCCGGTTCAATCAGCGCCTGCCACAGCTTCTCAGGCGTGGTGCGAATATAAGTCACATAAACGAATCGTGAATCAGCCATTGCTATCTCCTTCGAGATTTTTTTTGAGTTCGGCGAGGACGCGCAGGCGGCCGCGCTCGTATTTGTGGATCCAGCGCTCGGCCATCTCGTGGATGGGCACTGGGTTGAGGAAGTGAAACTTCTCCCGGCCGCGCCAGATCGTGACCACCAGCGAGGCCTCTTCCAACAGCTTGAGGTGCTTGGTCACGGCCTGGCGGCTCATCGGCAAGTGCGCGCAAAGCTCGGTCAGCGTTTGCCCGTTGTCGGCGTGCAACCGGTCGAGGAGCAAGCGGCGTCCCGGATCGGCGAGCGCCTTGAAAACCTTGTCTGCATCGGCAGCCACGGCTTCATTATATGCAACCAGCTGGCTGCATGTCAAGAAAGGGGATTGCGGTCATTGCGGAAACGTGGCGTTCGTCTGAATCTCACAGACGCGTGCGCGTCAGGAGGGCCGGTGCCCCGACGAGTTCTTAATAAACGAACTGGGTTTGAGCTTGGAATCTGGCGAACAGTCAATCGCAGCGGTTCGAGGAATGGTGACTGAGCTCGCTCGCCAATTCAATGAGGATGTCCCGCACTGGTTAGGGTACAAAATTCTCCGGTCACGTCATCTTGAGATCCCAGGACGTGATAATCGGATTCAAATGCTCGCGTGAACTTACGGTTCAACTCCTCAACTTCCGCCATCAAGTCGTGCGGAAAGAACTCCGTAATAATGTTCGCGCTTCTCAGTCTCCGTTGACCGCGCCCGGATGTCCTTGGGTCGGGATCGAGCATGCCTATCACGACGCGTCCTACTTTTCGTTCGATGAGTCTTTCGACGCAAGGAATCCTGGGATGATTGCGAGTAGTGCACGGTTCCAACGTGGTATAAACGGTAGCTCCGGCGGCAGCAGCATCAGCCAGTTTCTTTTCCAGTGCAATGTACTCAGCATGGTTTCCCTTGGCCTCACCGCGGTGAGCAGTCGCTAGCACCTTACCGTTTTTGACCACAACCGCTCCAACCATGGGATGCGCCCTCCCATCATTTTCCGGAACGCACTTCCATGCTTCTTCAATCGCGAGTCGGGCAAATCTATGGTCCAGGGGTTCGTCGACACTTGTGTTCATGGGATTTTCGTTTTGTTTCCGAATAGGGCGTCAGTTTATCCCGGCATGGGATAGCCTGGCGGTGATCTGGGTCACAGATCGATGTTTTCCAGCCGGGTGCCCCACCCGAGCTTCTGTCGCTTGGGTGGGATCCTGCGAAGCCTATGATGCACCTCTTCCGGTCATTCGCAAATCATCGACTGAGTGTGGCGCGTGGCCAAATAACATCCAGCGATTGACGAAAGCCCGGAGGGCGTCACAAATGTAGCCCAGGACGTAAGTCCTGGGTAGGCTGATTTTCTGGGTAACGAGCCGGCTTCAGCCGGCGACACCGTAGCACAGGAGCGTCGACGAAGGTGCCGTCCCCGAAGGGACTTTGGGTTTTGGGGCTTGCTTACCCAGCGCTCACGGCCTGCCCTGAGCGCCAGCCGAAGGGCGCTGGGCTACGATTGTTCCGCCCTCCGGCTGGGATTTCTGGTTCCCACCCAAGCAAAGGGGGCTCGAGTGCGGCACCCGCTGAGGAGGATTCTCAATGTTTCGTCGCCTGAGGGGCACCTCGCGTCAGATTCGCGTCCGCCAGCTTCAAAGCTTCTATGATCTGATATACATAGTCGATTGGTGTCATTCCTGCAAGGTCGGCAGCCACAAGACTGTTGGATTGCAGCCCGAGAACCACCGGCCTTGAGACTGCCCCACTGACCAGGAGTGGACCTGGCGGAGCATAGAAGATCGGAGAACCGCTGTTCCCGGGTATCAAATTGGCCGCCACAAACCAAACTTTGACGAGGCTCAGTTGTGGTTTTCCCGGTTCGCAGCTCATCCATACAGGCTCCTCAGGAATACTCGAGATATTCCCAAACTTGAAGAAAGGATAGTTCCTCTTTTCGCCGGACAACCCTGGCACGAGCCCTGCAGATATTATCGGCTCACCAATTCCGATTTGCTTCACTTCGTCGGGAGTTGCAAAATCCGATAGCCGTAAGGAACCAGGAAGTCCAGTCGAGTACTCGGTCCCGTCGAAGACACTGGGACTTAGGAGGACGACAGCAGCATCAACGATTAGGGTTAGGACTCGCAGAATAGGTCTTACCTGTCGATGCAGTAAGCGGAATTCGCACATAGTCCACGCCACTTGATGCTTGGTGCGGGTCATATTGAGAATTGTTTACCCGGATGAAGATGACGGAGGGGTTTGCTCTGTCGCACAAAGCCCACTCTGGATCCACTATGTGCCGCGCTGTAACGAGAACCACATATGTTCGCTTGTTGTCCAACGTGGGCATAGCGACCAGAAACCCGGTCCCTAAGGGGTTGGTTTTGTCAGGATCCGTATCAGTCCGCGCTCTGTAGATGAAAACGACAGCTCTTTGAACTGTCTCAGTGCTGATGGTCAGCGTGGCATCCGCGGACCGAAGAAAAAATGTTAGCGACAGAAGGATTAGAATTGCCGTCTTCATTTCGACTTGTGCTCCTCTCTTGTCCCCAGTTCAGGATCGGATCGTTTAGGTCATCAGCCTGCAAAGGATGGTCGAGGGCGCTACTTTGCGACGGACACCTCAGCCTTCGCCGGTATTGGAAACGGTTTTCCCTCAACGTCGAAAGTCAACTCGTTGCGCCCTAGCTTAGCTAGCGGTTGCCATATGTTTGTCCCCGGCAAGCTGATGAACACGTCCTCCAATCGCCACTTTCCGGGTACCACAACATTCGGCAAGGTCGTCTTTACGGTGACTTTAGTGCGGCCCGGATCATCGGGAGTCGACGACGAGAGAACGATCAACTGTGAGACCCCTTCTGGTCTAACGCGAACAATGAGTGACGTCTCAGGGGGAAGCGGCTTGTCCAATTTCACTTCCAATGCCAACACCTTCCCACCTACAATTTCGACCTCCGGCTTCGCTATCTGGACGTTAGCGGTTTGCTGTGCGTGGAGTCCAAGTACTCCCATCAGAACCATCCCAGTCAATAGGGTTGGAATCGCCAATTTCCAAGACTTCATGGAACCTCCTTGTCATTTGTGAGGCCTAATCACGCCTTCCGAACACTGCTCTGAAAAGCGCCAACACGCATTTCCCAAGTGGCCGCGAGTCACTTGAAGATTCACATGTGCTACCATATAAGAAATCGTTTACGATGTCAAGTATGAAATCATACTTTACAATTATTAACGCACAAGATGTTCCCATGTGGTACCATTTGGTTGCATGGATATTACCAGATGTCACTTTGCGATGGATGTAAGTCCTTTATTTTGTTTTACTCTCTTCTGATGGAGGATGGATGGAAAATTGCTATCAGTAAAGGTGACGGCAAGAACTATGAAGTTCTTGATCCAGCGACAGGGCGCCCGTAGGACACCAAAGTAGGAGATGTGAACGCCATGCCCGCCAACGCACGAAAACCGACGCTACAGAGCACAACCGTCAGGTTGCCTCAATGCTTGTATGAGGAAGCTCGCTACGTGGTTCAGAAAGGACAAACGGAAGCGAGTAGCCTCAACGACCTGTTTATCGAATCTCTCCGTGAGCACCTCAGACAACTGCGTCGCTCCCGGGTTGATGCTGCATTTGCCGAAATGAAAAACGACCAGCATTACCGCAGAGAGGGGCAAAAGATTACTGCGGACTTCGCGGCAAACGACGCAGACACAATTAAGTTTGCCGTGAACGAGAGCTGACTATAACAATCATATTTCCAACTCGCGGGGAGGTGTATCTTGCCGCTTTGGATCCGACAAAAGGTTCGGAACAGGCCGGAACACGACCCGTTGTAATCGTGAGCAGGGACGCAATCAATCACAACAGTGATGTGGTTGTATGCGTCCCTGGTTCAGATCGCGCCAACTTCAAGCGGACTTACCCGAGCCAAATGACTGTCAATAAGGGAAGCGCGGGATTGTCCCTCGACACGGTTTTCATGTGTGAGCAAATTCGCGCTATCACGGTGAGTCGCCTAAGAGACCGCCTCGGAGTGCTGGACGCTGAACAATTGGACACGCTCGATAAGCACCTTCGTATAGCACTTGACCTAGATTGAAACCCAATGGTGTGACCTCGTGGTGAGATGCTGCCCGGGTCCACCACCCAACCTTCCTTTGCTGGGGTGGGATTCTGCGCCACCGCCTCGCGCGTCAGGCCGCCGCGGTCGTCAAGAGGTCCTCGACTTTGGAGTCGAGATCGCGTGCGACCTGCAAAGCTTCCGAACTTCCGTAGGGAACAAGGAAGCTGGCCATGCGGTCGTAGGAGAGATGCACGCCATCCGATCGCTCGTCGATCAGGATGGTCACCGGCGCATACCAACCTGCGTCCGGCACATGCTCGACCATCTGCTTCATGATGAGCGGATTGCCGGCCACCAGACGCAAACTCCTGGGCGCAGCGGCTCGTTCTTTGCTCAGGATTTCTCCCGGCCCTGGTGTCGATTTCCCGATTTGGGAAACATTCAGCCCAATCCGGGAAACTTTCCCCAAGTTTCTGGTAGAGTTTTTGGGATGGCACTTCGATTTCTTCGCACCCGCCTGTTGCTGACTCTCTTTATAGTAATAGCAACGCCGTTGCTGTACTCACAGCAGGCCGTAACCCCTGCTAACAACGACTCCCTGCTGTTGCCGCAGGAGCAGAAGCATCTGCGCAACGTCCGTCAGCTCACCTTCGGCGGGCAGAACGCCGAAGCCTACTTCTCTGCTGATGACAAGATGTTGTCCTTCCAGCACCAGGGCGAAGGCGTTCCCTGTGACCAGATCTATACCATGCCGGTGGACACGCCGGACGGCAAGCCCGCCACGCCCAGGCTGGTCAGCACCGGCAAAGGCAGGACAACCTGTAGCTATATCTTCCCCACTGGCGATCGCATGTTGTACTCCTCTACCCATGCGTCCAGCCCGGAGTGTCCCCCTAAGCCTGACTATTCCCATGGCTACGTCTGGCCTATCTACAGTAGCTACAAGATCTACACTGCCAAGCTTGATGGCAGCGACCTGCGCCTGCTGACCGACGCTCCCGGCTACAATGCCGAAGCTACTATTACTAGAGATGGCAAGAAGATTGTCTTTACCTCGACTAGGAATGGCGATCTCGATATCTACACCATGGATGCTGACGGCAGCAATGTCAAACAGCTTACCCATGAGCTAGGCTATGACGGTGGGCCCTTCTGGTCCTATGATGGGAAGAAGATTGTCTATCGCGCCGAGCATCCCAAGACTCCCCAGGAGATAGCAGACTATAAGGCACTCTATGCCCAGGGGTTGATACGTCCGGGCAATCTTGAGATATGGGTGATGGACACCGATGGTAATAACAAACGCCAGGTTACCAGCAATGGCGCTGCCAACTTCGCTCCCTACTTCCTTCCTGATGGCAAACGCATTATCTTTGCCTCTAACATGAACGATCCCAAGAATGGGCGTGAGTTCGACCTCTACGTCATCAACATTGATGGCACGGAGTTGGAGAGAATTACCTATTACCCAGACTTCGACTCCTTCCCCATGTTCACCTCTGATGGCAAGAGGTTGGTATGGGCGTCGAACCGCAATGGCAAGGCCCCGCATGAGACCAATATCTTCATTGCGGATTGGGTGGAGTAGGGTCTTGCTATACTGCTGACAATACCGTTAGTCATGCCATTCCAGGGCTGTGAGAAATCAATGAAGGGCAAGACATACATGTCTCGATTACTGCTGGTCATTACCGCAGCTATAGCTCTCTCTGCTTCTGCCTTTGCCCAGGCAAAGGCCTGGCAGATCGATCCCAACCATTCCGCGGCGCAGTTCTCCGTGCGCCATATGGGTATATCTACAGTTCGCGGAGCCTTTACCAAGGTAAGCGGTACTGTTACCTACGACCCTGCCGATCCCAGCAAGACAGCGCTGGAGGCAAGCATTGATGCCAGCTCCGTTGACACGCGCGTGGAGAAGCGTGACAACGACTTGCGCAGCCCTAACTTCTTTGATGTTGCCAAGTTCCCCACTCTGACGTTTAAGTCCAAACATGTCGAAGCCACCGGCACTGGCAAGCTGAAGATTACAGGTGATCTCACCATCCATGGCGTTACCAAGGAGGTTGTCCTTGATGTTGATGGCCCCTCGGCGCCGGTACAGGACCCGCGAGGCAACTCCCATATGGGCGCCTCTGCCAGTACCAAGATCAATCGCAAGGACTTCGGCGTGAATGGAGGTTCCGCTGTTGTTGGCGACGAAGTACCCATCACCATTGACGTGGAGCTGGTTAGCGCAGCCGCTACGCCACCCGCCAAGTAAGCTGTCGCCAATACCAAAGGCCCAGCGGGGAGTGTCCCGCCGGGCCGAGTTGCGTCTGTCAGATAACCCTGACGCAGGTGTGGGGTATGAAAGTGAGGAGGCTATAACCTGCGTTGCTTAGCCGACGGTAACAGTGTTGCCGCCGTCAGGGTTGCTGCTTTGCTATAGGCCGCATCGTGCCACTACCTCGCAGCGTAAGCAATCCCCTAAGGGTGGACATCCTCTGCCGCTTTGGTCGTATTCGGGGCTTGGTGCAGTTCGTCACATAACATCGTCCAGCCGTTGGAAATGGTGCTATTATGCAGGCGATGGAGGGCTTCCCCATGACTATAACAAGCCTTCTTTTGCTTTCCTCGTTGTTGGCCGCGCCCCTTGCGGCGACGGACACCGCGCAGCCCGCCCCGGCTGCAAATGAAACCGTACAGTTCGCGACTGCTGACGCTTTAGCCGCGCAAACGGCGGGCGATCAGCAATTCTTCACCCAGTTTGCGCCGCAGCCAAAAGCGGATTTGGCCGGCGAATCGGACGGCGTCTGCTACAAGATTCGCGCCTTCATCTTCAAGCTCGAGGACGACCGCCCGCCCGAATACACTGGCAGCACCACCTGCGGGCCGCGCCAGGCGCGCACGAAAGATGCGGTTTGGCCGAAGGCCCGGCTGGTTCCGGCGGAGTGACCTTTGGACCTTGTCAGGCCACCCTCAGATGTCGGGGGTCTTGCGAACCATGATCGCGCAAAAGATGCCCTGCCACTCGAACGCGAAAACCATCGGCCTTTATAATTGGCGCAATGATGACGTTAGTGGGGGAAGGTAGATCAGGATTTAAGCCTTCCTGACTGCTTGGCTCGGTTTTCATATGTAATACGATTTGTGCAACCGATTGACATGCTACCGTAAGTGCAAAGGAGGGGCCTCGCGCATGCTAGGACGCGAATACAATAGTCGTTTCGATTTTTCCATACCCTCAAGTGCCTTGGCAACCAGCCCTTCACCAACACATTTATTGCTGTCCAGTTCACTGCGTGACTCGCGCACATTTGAGCTGTATGCCGACGTCTTAACGCAGTTTGGTTCGCGTGCGGTCTTCTTGCCTTTTGAAATTGCCCCGCAAGACGAAAATAGACTGGCTGAATTGATGCGAGACTTTCGACGCAGCGAGATGCTCCAAACCATTATGGTTTCCGATCCTTTCAAACAGCGAGTGCAACCTTATATTGATGAACTTACGGATCGTGCCACCAACGCCCAGGCTGTAAACCTGGTCACCAAATCGGGTTCACAACTTATAGCGGACAACCTTGACGGCATTGCCTTTGAACTTGGCCTAAAGGAAATCGACAATACCGAGCTTATCGGTCAGTCCATGCTTTTTTTTGGCTGCGGCGGGGTTTCAAGCGCCATCGCGGCAATTCTCGCGTGTCAGCTTTGTCGCATCGGGCTGGCGGATGTGAATGAAGATAAAGCCGAAATTTTGCGGTGCTCGCTCGCCCGGATCAGTCCCGGCGTACCCGCTGAGATCCTTCCCACGCATTCACCGCGTAATCTGAGCTCATTCAACGTTCTCTACAATGGCACTGGTCTCGGAAAAGGATTGACAGCAGCGTCTCGTCTCGGAACCCCGCTCGCTGATGACGATCTAACGAACGCAGTTTTGTTTATAGATGCAATCTACACACCCACTCTTACGCGCTTCTTGCAACAGGGTGCCGATCGAGGAGCCAGATCAATCAACGGACTCAGCCATATGCTGGCGTCAACGGCCCTACATTGCAGTATCATTACGGGACACCAGGTCAGTTTGGAAATGGTCGCCCGTGCTTATCATCAAACCGATGGCCAATAGCGATGGGCGCGTGGCTCTTCACACGCGGTTCGAAGTTTCCCTGACAATCGCGGCGGAACTCGGTGGCCTAGCCGCGCTGATACCATGGTTCCAAGCTTCTCAGGCAATAGCGACGCTGCTCGGTGGTGTAGCCGTGGTGGTTTCATTCCTATTGTGGCTTAGAAGAAGAGCGCGCAGAATATCTCAGGATCCCAATATCGCCTTTATTTCAAAGGCATCTAGCGGTTATTCGAAGGTGTTTGCCGAGAGCTTGGCCGGAGAACTTGTACGGCGTCTCCCTCATGCGAAGCTGTCTATGGATTGGGCGGCCGTAGATGAACATGGAGTGAGCTTTCGTGCAAAGTTCAATGAGGTTATTGAAAGAGAGGCGGTTCCCGATGTAATTGTGGTCATTGTTCCGCCTAACAGAACTGGCCTTAGCGAACTTGCGGCCCGCGCTCTCCGCCGAAAAATAGCGGTTCTCTGCATTGATCAAGGTTTTGAAACTGATTATTTTCACGAATCAGGCCTGATACCACCGGCTGTGATCGCTTGCGACAATGAAAAGGGTGGCACTCTTGCCGCTCAAGTGCTGGTAGCGAATCTCAAACCAGGAGCTAAAGTTGGACTCGTGACAGGCCCGGCTACATCGCAGCCGTCGAATGCAAGGAAGGTGGCCTTCATCAGAACTGCTCTCGAACACGGTCTACACATTTGCTGGGAAATTGAAACCGATTGGGATGCGAGTAACAAGGCTGATGCCATTAAGCCTGAAATCCGAAGTTGAGTCTTGCGATTGCTCGTTTCTTGGTACTTGGGATCGGGGTTAAAGCAACGGTTTCGTTTCAGGTAGCTACGGCAGACTCCAACTTCGGCGAAGTTGG
>Ga0181532_10001136_pt1 | contig 26194 bp, 19 predicted proteins | sample PEATcosm2014_Bin_33_FD_119768 | JGI IMG/M metagenome (GOLD analysis project Ga0181532, IMG submission 119768) | Peatland microbial communities from MTU Mesocosm Facility, Houghton, MI, USA - PEATcosm2014_Bin11_30_metaG | ecosystem: Environmental > Terrestrial > Soil > Wetlands > Peat | place... | reverse complement strand
TGATATCGCCAATCGCATTTGTGCGCGCAGGTGGATTCTTCGAAAACTTCCTCTACGGCTTGCAGGTCGCCCAGGGCGGAACGCTACCGGTCTACTACAATCCGACAAACCGGAAATCGACCATGGTCGCGACGAACGACATCGGTGCGGAGGTCGCAACCCTTTTGACCGGGCCAGCGTGGTCAGGGCAGCGCGCCGTCGAGCTTGGTTCGATGGTCACCGCGGATGAAGTCGCGGAGCAATTGGGTGAAGTCCTGAATCTCGACGTGAAAGCCTTTGCAGTCCCGCGTGCAGGGTGGGCGAAAGCGTTCGAGCAATTCGGCATTCCGAAGGGCCACACCAGACCTGCCGAAGAAATGTTTGAGGCCGTGAATGCAGGATGGATGGACCTCGGAGTCGAGGGCACGGAGCACGTAGCGGGTACAACGACTGCGCGCGACGTCTTCGCGGCGGCCCAGAAGGCCGCGACGGCGTGAACCGCGACGTTCACACAGGATCCCGGCCAAGCCCGGGTTCCTGCTATCGCGCCCCCGAAAGCGGCCGCTCGCGGCCGGCAGCACGGGGTCGAACCCGGTCAGCTACGTCGAACGGTCGGCGATCCTCTTCCTACTCAAGCTTGCTAAGGGCAAACTGCTCACTGATGCCACACAGCTGGGACAACCTCTTTATTTTGGCCGGCGGCGCGGCCGCGACTTTGATGGGATTGCTATTCGTTGCCGTCACGGTAGGCGGTACCGGCTTCTCCACGTCGACCATAGTGCACGGCACTCGCGGCTTTTTGACGCCGGCTCTCGTTAATTTTGGTACCGTGCTATTACAGGCATTAACTGTGCTGGTGCCGTGGCCGTCCTCGTGGGCAATCGGAATCATTTTCGGCCTCGGCGGCCTCACGGGGCTAGCCTATCAGATTATCGTAGTCGTCCAGCAGCGCAAGGTCGGTCTAGTGTTGCTTGATTGGCTCGACTGGATCCCGTACGTGTTCGTCCCGGCGCTCGCTTGGGCTAGCCTGGTCGTCGGATCGGTCGGATTGATTACGCAGAAATCCTTCGCACCCTACGCCATTGCGGGCGCGACCACACTTTTGCTTTTCGCCGGCGTCTACGGCGCCTGGGACGTCACGCTGTGGATCATCAAGAACCGGGACAAGACACAGCGACGCGATGACTCCACCTAACCGCGGCGCATCGGTGCCACAACGAGAAACCACTTGATCTCGCTCAGGTTGACCGCCATCGAAAACCAAGCCGGGCGATCAGGGGCTCCCGTAACACGAGTGGATTATGGGAACGGTTTCGATCCGCCATTTTATTCGTGACCGCTTCGGACCAGAGGAACACATGCGCGTTCGGTGGCGAGGTCCATGAACTCGGTCAAGGGCCGAAATTCGGCCGACTAGAACTGCGTTTGGCTTCCCCGAAGCTGCCGTTGACGGCCGGCCGCAGTGGGTCGAAAGGGTGAGTTCGCCGGCGATTTTTGTCCGTGGGGCAACAGTCGGGCCAACTCCAGTCCTTAGACTACACAAACTCGCCTCCTCAAAGCAGTCGTTTAATCCGGAATTACGTGACCAGATACTAGTGATGACTCGACGGTCTCCGAGAGCAAAGGCGTCGCCAACTACGCCGCCTACACTGTGAAATGTCACTGGCAGAACTTCGACAAGGAATTTGCCACCTGCGCCATCCCGCTGGTATCGACCTCGGAATTATCCGCCCTCTCACCGCTCTTGGCGAGGCGAATGCCCGTCAAACCTCCAGGCATCAAAGCCACAATATTGCCGCCCCAACCGATCATTCGAGGATAAAACAATCGGCAACCTTGCGATGCAACGTACGATGTGACCCAGAACGCATTGATATAGGTTGTCTCACCCACCGGCAGCTTTTCGCCGGTTGGAAATCCCCGCGGATTTGGGCCGGCTAACAACTCTCGTATGCGCGGCGCGTACAAGATCTGTTCGTCGCCGTGCTCGCCATCGTTTTGGTAAAGCCGTGCTATTAACACCATGTCGCCGATGGTTGGGTAGTAGCCGTAGGCCATGAGTGGATGTCCGATGCTGCCATCCGCTTCGATGGTGCGGTTAGTTGGTGCCTGATGAATACCGATTGGCGCAAACACTTCTCGCTGCAACATCGACCAGATGTTGGCCGTAGGTCCCTCCTTCGATTTGAGAAAGCGGTCCATCGCGACTCCGAGAATGAACATATCCTGATCGCGGTAGCGCGTTACCTGGCCGGGACCCCACGGATACACGCCGCCGTCTTTGAGCAGGGCGGCAACCTTCTCCTGGGTCGAGCGCGCCTCGTACCATTTCGAGTAACTGGTGTCGAGATAACCATCACTTGTGTCATTCGGTTCGCGCTTCGTACTGCCATTGCCGATTCCAGTCGTCATGTTGATTGCATCTTCGAATCTCACGTTGTGCCACCCGCGATAGCGGGTCGCCTCCGGCACGTAGTCTGCAATCCTCATGTCGAACACGGCTGGGCCGTACTTCTCGGCGAGCCTCAACAGCGCCGTTTCATTCGCCAATGCCTTGGTGGCCGACCAGACTCCGAAGCGCGCGCGATCGCACCACGGCAACTGACCACCGGCGCTCTGGCATTCCTTCAGGTAGAAGGTACCTTGATAGTCGAGTCCGGAAAGTACAATGTCGCTCGCTCCGATCGTGCCATCGAAATTGGCGAGTTTGGCACCGCCTACCTTTGCCGCGAGCTCGTCCCAACTGGCAATCGGAACTGCATCGTTGCGATCGGCCTCGTACTCTCGCTTTAGGGAACTTAGTTGGTCGGTCGCTACGGGCGCAAAGGTCGCCGGAATGAGACCGGCGGCGACGAAGTCATCCTTAACATAGAACGGCGCCGTTTGTTGCACGATCTGAAAGCGCAAATTCGATACTCGACCGTCCTTGTAAAGGAATGTCGCCAAGCCATTGTGCGTCTCGCCTTCGATGGAGTTCACGAGCGCAAAAGGGAACCCGGCACGCGACCAGCCGCTATCGTCAGGCTGAGACCAAACCCGGCCGGGCTGCACGATCAAGTCCCAGTAGCTGTGCCCTCGACTGTTGGAACCGTACCGAATCACGTCTTGCGTAAAGGGAACGAGATCGCCTTTGTCGGTGAAGAAGGAGATGGCGACGCCTGGAAACAACTTCGGATCCCGACCGAGGACTGACCGCGGCGAGAATATCGCGGGCTCAGTGGTCATCTCCGTCTCGGTCAATCGCAGCGTTCCCAAAAACGGCGCGTGCTCTGTGACAGCATCTGATCCCGGTGTGAACGCGGTGTTAGCGGTCACTCCGCCGGACCACGTGGGCGAAAGCAGTTCGGCCATGCTAATACGCTGGGCAGCCGCGGTTGCACAGTGCGTACCGGCCAAAGCGAGTACCCATAGAACCAACCCCAAGCGTTGCCATGAAAGTCCCTCACGCTGGTCGAACTCATTCGCCATATGTCTTTTCCTTGGAGACTCAATTGGGGCCGCTCGCGCTAGCTTACCCAATAGCTTGCCCGAGACTGGCAGTTCCGGCTTCCTCGCACTGCTGGATGACAGCTTTGGGGACGCTAATCGGGCGGTTCCCGGCCATTATGCACAGTGAACGATTATGCACAGTGGCGCATTGGAAAGCCCTATAAACAAGCCACCTACGCGATTTAAGCTCCACATAATTTTCGCCAATTTAGTGGCAGATTCTTCGCTGCTGGTGCGCTGTATCAGCCTGAAGCTGCGGCTCGAGGGGCACCGGTCGCGGGCCCCTCAAAGATGCATTCGAGCTGGATTTTTCGACGATACGGGCCGAAATGGCCTACATATGCGCCGGGTCAGTTCGCATCTAAGCTCGATAGCGCGCGCGCTCCCGCCACATCGTTACCGCCACCAGGGATGCAGAAATTATGTGTAGTAACTTGTCGCCTCGACTCGCGCCCACCCCTATGTTTATAGGGCTTTCCTGGTCCGGAGCTTCCTCAGCTGCTCATAATCGTTCACTGTGCATAATGGCCGTTATGGAGAGCTCTACATAACGGCCAACAGCGGGCATTGGCCACGCCCAAAAGATCGCCTGTTACCGGACGGTCGCGCTTCGCAGCGCCTGCGTCACGCTACCGCGCACGATAGCCCTTTGGTCCAGTAGGCGTGGCTGTTGACGGTGGTTAGAGTCATCACAATCGCGCAGCAGCCTAACTTGCCAGATCTCTTCCATCGCCATTACAACCAATGGGAGCCTTCGCAATGAACCCCGCAAGATACTCTTGGGATCGTCGAGTCTCAGCGCCGGTAACCGCCTTGGTATTCGCATTCATGGCCGTCGTGTTAGCCGCGCCGGCGAATGCCGCCGAGAACATAAACGGCCAGGTCCTGGGCGCGGGAGCCCCGATTGCCAACTCGACCGTAACGCTTTGGGCTGCGAGCGCAGGTGCGCCGAAGCAGCTCGCGCAGACGCGTACTGGGGCGGATGGTCGCTTCGCGATTAGCGCAGCCGAAGCACCCGGAAACGACTCTAGTCTTTACCTGATCGCTACGGGCGGCACACCCGCCGCGAACAAGGCTAACGGAGACAATCCCGCCATCGCACTCATCGCGGTGCTTGGTAGCAAGTTTCCCGCCAATGTCACCGTCAACGAAATGACCACCGTTGCGTCAGTGTGGACCCACGCGCAATTTCTCACCGGCACCGCGATTCAGGGTCACGCGCTAGGTCTTCGCATCGCTGCCGGTAATGTGTCCAACTTTGTCGATCTGGCCACGGGCGGCTGGGGCGAGGCGATCCAAAGCCCGCTCAACGGCGCTCAGACGCCGACGATGGCCAACTTCGCTACGCTGGCCGACGTGCTTGCCGGTTGTGTAACGCGCGTGACAGCGGATGCGTGCAGCAACCTATTCTCCGCCTCGATAGGACCTAAGGGGGCCGCGCCGACCGATACGCTGACAGCGGCGCAGTCGATTGCTCGCGCCCCGTGGTATCAGCCCCAGAGAATCTACGGGCTTCTGCGCGAGTTTTATCAAGTATCGCCTGCGAATCACATGCTGGCGGTTCCGTATATGCCGTATCTCAACTGGCAACCGAGCGCCTGGGTCCTTCCGCTCACGTTTAGCGGAGGTGGCTATCGGGCGGGCGGGAAAGCCATGTTCGACAGCGAAGGTAACCTTTGGGTCGGCGACAACTTCAGCATCGGTTGGCAGGGGCAGGACTCCCTGTGGCAGGGCAACGCGACCAAGTTTGCGCCCAACGGCAAGCCGCTCTCGCCCATCACCACCGGCTTCACCGGCGGAGGAATGGAGGGCGGCACGTTTGGCGCCGCGGTCGACGCCAAGGACAATGCCTGGTTCACCACTTATGGCAGCAAATCCATCGCGGTCTTCGACAAGAATGGCAAACCCCTGACGCCGCCTGAGGGTATCAATTTCGGCGGCCGGCTTGGCCTCATGCAGGGAATCATCGTGACGCCGAGCGGTGACGTGTGGGTATTGGGTATCGAGAAAAGTCAGCTCGTCCACTTCCCCAAGGGCGATATCACCAAAGGCCAGATCGTTTGCGAGGGCGACAGCGCGGAACCGTGCAAATCGTTCAAGGCTCCGTTTCACCTCGGCATCGATCAAAAGGACCGGATCTGGGTGGCGAGTAGCGGCGTTGAACACGTCACACGCTTTCCAGCCTCCGATCCCAGCAAGGTCGAGAACTTTAAGACCGGAATCAACAATAGCGGTCTAGGCATCGATAGCCAGGGTAACGTCTGGGTTACAAACCGGTTCGGCACCGGCCTGCTCGGCATGGCTCATCTGATCGACATGGGAATACGCCTGAAGTTCGAGGGCGTTGCCTCGGCTTCTGATTATCTGACTAAACAAATGTCCGAGCAGAAAGGCGGCACCATGAATGGTGGTAGCGTTACTCTTCTGCGGCAGGACGGGACACAATTTCCCGGCTCGCCCTTCAAAAGCGCCGGCCTCCCCGGCCCGTGGGCGGTGGCAGTGGATGGCAACGACAACATCTGGATATCCAACTTCGCTGGAGCACAAAGCCCGATTGTTGAACTATGCGGTGCCCGGACACAGAACTGCCCTCCGGGCATGAAGACCGGCGACCAGATAGCGCCGCCCGGCGGCTATGTGGGAGGAGGCCTGCAGATGATCACCGACATCGTTGTCGATCCCGCAGGGAATGTCTGGGCGATGGATAACTGGCAGGATATCGACGCTTGTATTGGGACGCCCCCAGAGGGGCTCTCAACCCGCTGCGGTGGACAAGGAGTAGTGATCTTCTACGGCATGGCGAAGCCGGTGCGTGCCCCGCAGATCGGGCCGGCGCAAGCATATTGACGGAGGTGGTAAGTAACCGGAGGATGAAATGTTGACCTCATCTATTGGATGGATACTTACAGTTTCAGGACTCATCACCGCCCTTGGTGGGCTCATTGCGCTTCTCAACCCTCAATTTCAATTGCGATCAACGTACGGGGTCGAAAATCCCGCGAGCATCGCGGTATTCCTGATGCGGCATTGGGGAGTGCTGATCCTCGCCGTAGGCTCCCTGATCATTTATAGCGCTTACGACCCGCCAGTTCGTGTCCCCGTCTTGATAGCTGCCATCGCTGAAAAGTTTGCCATTGGGTTGCTCGTGTTTTTCGGTCCTGTGAAGCGCACGAACGGGATGACAGTCACGGCAATTGTGGATGGGATTTTCGCTATCCTCTACGTGGTATATCTTGCAGGTTGAGGAGCGAATCAGTTCCGCAAACTGCCGTCCGCCGCTCGTCAGCACCATTCCGGAGTATGTCGAGCTCTTCAACCAAGCGTTCCCGGGCGAGAAAGATCCCGTCACCTACGACAACGTCGCCAAAGCCATCGCTGCCGTCGAGCGGACGCTGCTCACGCCGTCACGGTTCGATCAATTCCTGCGCGGCAAGTCGGATGCGCTCTCGCCCGAAGAGAAGCAGGGCTTGTCGCTGGTCATGGAGAAGGGTTGCACGCCTGCCACAACGTGGGGGCGGGGGAGGTATGTATCAGAAATTTGGGCTTCAAGGCCGGTACGAGTACAGCGACGACAAGGGTCGGTACAACGTGACGAAGAAAGAGGAAGACATGTACTTCTTCAAAGTCCCGATGTGGCGAAACGTCACTCGAACTGCACCGTACTTCCACGACGGCTCGGTGTGGGGGCTCTCTCAACGCGACGGCGCTAAGGCGTTGCGCATTCCCTATCCGACGATGAGACGGTATTGTTCTGGCTCCCTGAATGTTCCTGTCCCCGTGCTCTTAACGGCCCAGCGGCTGCCCTTGGTGGACCGTAACTTGCGCGTCATCCGAATGCTCAACTCGGGCAAGCTGTCGATGAGAGATGGCCCGATGACGAAGGCTCAGCTGATCGACTTGGATCCTCCGCATTGACGACGAGACGGTAGCCAACACCAAGTTCCGTGCAGATGAATTTCGGGCAACTGGGATCAACTTCCAGTTTTCCGCGCAAGCTTCCGATATGAACTCGCAGCGCACGCGAGTCATTGCGATGCGGGCCCCACACCTCCTTGATGAGCGCCGCGTGCGTCACGATGCGATCGCCGTGGCGCGCGAGCGTCTCCAGTATGCGGTGCTCAAGGGGAGTCAGGCGCACCTCGCAACCATCGCGGCGGCGTGCGCTACGCCTGGTCATATCGACCGAGACTTCGCCGAGGTCGAGCACGCCCATCGGCAGCTCGCCGCGCACGTGACGCCGTAAGATCGCGCGCGCGCGCGCCAGAAGCTCGGGTGGGCTGAAGGGCTTCGTCACGTAGTCGTCCGCTCCCAGCTCAAACGCCACGAGCCGCTGTGCCTCGCCGGTTCGCGCCGTCAGCACGACGATTGGCACCGGCGACCACGCGCGAATAGCGGTTATGACAGTGTGGCCGTCACGGTCCGGCAAACCGAGGTCGACCACCACGACGTCCGGTCTGTACAGGCGCGCGTCCTGCTCACCCCGAGCGGCGGTCTCCGCGACTATTACTCTAAAGCCGTTCGCCTCGAACAGAATGCGCAATATATTCTGCATCCCCTGATCATCTTCGACGATCAGCACGAGGTGCATGGCTTCGGTCATCCTTATTGCCTCCTCGCCCGGCCACCCTCAATGAGGCGCGAGCTGCACCCCGTGAGTTTCAACACGGCTCCGCTAGGGACGGCATCTCGGCCTGAATCGCGACGGGCAGCGTGATTTCGAAACGCGCGCCGCCTCCCGGATTAATCATCGCGCAAATCTCGCCCCCGTGCAGGCGTGCGGCCGCACGACAAATCGCCAGCCCTAGTCCGACGCCGACAATATTGCTTTCCGAACGACCCCGCTCGAATTTCTCGAACAAACGTTCCGAGTTGCCGGGTGGAAGGCCCGGCCCGTCATCCGCGACCGTCAACACAATCGTCCCGTCGCGCATAGCGGCCGATATCGTTATGGTCGTGCCAGCGGGCGTGTATTTCGCTGCGTTTTCCAAGAGATTGCTGAGTATCTGTACTATCAAAGTGGCCTCAACCAAGACCAATGGCAAGTCCCATTGAACGTGCACAACAATTCGCCATTGGGACAGGCGAGCTTCGTGACTTCGCAGGGCGAGAGCGACCAGGTCGTCAATGGCGTGCCAGTCGGCACGCAGAGCGCCGCTGCCGGACTCCATCCGCATCAATTCGAGAACATTCGTCAGGAGCTGCGACATGTCGCGAGCCTTGCGCTCGATCAATAGACCGAGTGTGGTGCGTCGATCGACGTTGAGTGCGCACTCTGGTTGTGCGATCAGGCTGCCTGCGCCGGCTATCGCCGACAACGGTGTTCGTAAATCGTGAGAAATGGATGCCAATAGCGTATTGCGCAGCAAGACACGATCTGCGGCGATTCTGGCGGCTTCTGCGAGCTTGGCCAAACGGGCTCGTTGCAGCGATAGTGCCAGCTGCACCGCGAAAGCATCCAAGAGATGTAGTTGTTCGGCGGGCAGCGCCGGCGTCGGGCCTTGAGGATGCACGACAATTACGCCCTCGACACGGCGGCCGCCTTGCAAAGGCAGGTAGATCGCATTCTTGACGCACCGTTTACCGCGTGCAACCACCTCCTGAGCGAATTCGAAATCAACGACTGGCACGGATGATCGCGTTTCCCGGCAAGCGGATTCCTCGGGCGGCGCCTCGGGCGGCGGGATGGGTGAAAGGCGTCCGCCTTCATCCGCAATCAAAACCATGGCGGTGCTGTGGAATACAGCGCAGATGTGCCGGACTGCAGCGGCCGCCATGGCTGCGGCATCGGAGGCGACCGCGAGTTCGCGGCTCATCGCATACAGCACTGTGGTGCGCCGCTCGCGAGCGTCGGCGGTGTCGCGGTGGCGACGAATGCTGATCATCAGATTGGCGATTACCCAGGCGACGATCAGCATCACGCCCAACGCAAAGACATATTGGACGTCATCCACATGAAAGGTAAACACCGGTGGCACAAAGAAGTAGTTGAACGCGAGCATGTTGGTGACAGCGGTGAATGCCGAGGGGGCGCGTCCGAGCCGGAGTGCACCGACGGTCGTTCCCAGCAAATAGAACATGACGATAGTGACGAGGCCAACGCCGGGAGAGAGCGGAAAGGCAATCGCGGTGCAAAATCCGGTGATTGCCAGAGCGCCAAGATACTCCGGCCAGACCCGGCGCAAGTACAGTTCATGCGCATCAGCCGCAAATCCGAGGACGGTCTTCAAATACCGACGGAGGTCTGGTACGACAACTCGTCGCATTCGCCTCCCACTGGACCCTTCAGCCGGCGAGAAAATGGCGCTTGTGTCGAATTGCAACGACATATGCATCCCCGCATTTTGTGTGAGTCCGTTAATCGTGCGGAGGATGATACTGAAGGTGGCGTAATGAAATCGTAAAAACGGCGCGATCGATGGACGGCAGCGAGGTTGTGATATCTCTTAGATGCACTCGGACACACAGCGCTCCTTCTTCGGCTTCTCGTCTGCTCAGTCGTGGTGCAGGAAGATATCTCGGATGCCCGAATTTAGGGCGAGACATTGGCGCGGATGATCGGAATTTGCGCCATCCCGCCGCTCTGCAATCGCGGCCGCCCCGATGACAAGCTCCTGTCGCGGCTGTTCGTTCGGATATCAATACCGATCGGGAAATTTCTTCACGAGGCAGTTATGGGCATAACGCATTTCACTGCCCGCTCTAATTGTTAACAGCTTCCTTACACCGTCTTCGTGCAAAGTCCCCCTGAGTTGAGTTGCGGTAAAACGCGATAGTCGCATTTTGCTCGGGGTAACACTTTGGCCGGTACATCCGTAGCAATCGCAGGTTTCTTGGGATCAAAGAGAGAAGTGAAGGTTATGAGAAGGCGCAAAACAATCGGCGTGGTCGCCTTGTTGGGCAGTACAGCGATATCCTGTGCTCACGCTCTGGCGGTCTCTGATGCCGAAGGTCCGGCCCAGCTCGAGGAAGTGGTCGTAACCGCGCAGAAACGCGTCTCCACGGTGCAGGACACGCCGATCAGCATTGCGGCGCTCAGCAGTGAGAATTTACAGGCTGCCGGCGTTGCCTCCTTGGCCACTCTGGCCCAGGGCACGCCCGGCGTCTCGCTGAAGAGCGAAGGGCCAAGTCAGACGGAGATCGAGATGCGCGGCATGACCTCGAGCGGCGGCAACTCCGCGACGGTCGGTCTCTATATCGATGATATTCCCTTGGCCGGACCAGCAAGTGCCCAAAATGGTCACGTGGTGATCGATCCCAACCTTTATGACCTGAATCGCATCGAGATTCTACGCGGGCCTCAAGGCACGCTTTTCGGATCGGGTTCAATGGGCGGCACGGTAAGACTGATTACCAACCAGCCGAACTTGTCGGAGTTTCAATCGACCGCACAGAGCGTCTTATCCGGCACCGACGGCGGCGGGTTCAATCACAACGATAATTTGATGATTAACTTCCCCCTTATTAACGACACCTTGGCATTACGGGTGGTGGGAACAGAAAATTATACGAGCGGTTGGATCGACCGCATTGTGGCTGACCCTTTTCCATTGGCCGGTGGAAACCCGGAGGGCAACGTGCGCGGCGATGTCCAAGCCGCCCCCATCGAGAAGCAATATCCGGGCGCGAATGCCTATCAAATCTACGCGACGCGCGTGACTCTGCTGTGGAAGCCGATGGAAAGCCTTTCAGTCACGCCGGCATTCTTTCACGAGACCAGCACTCAAAACGGCATCAGTGCCTTTGACAGCGACCCGGGCACCTTAGCGCACTACCAACCTTTCGACATCGCCGAACCGCTGACCGATTCGATTACGGCTTACAGCCTCAATGCGAATTATAGTTTCCCAACGTTCGACGTGACCTCGAGTACCGCGCGATGGACCCGAAACTCCTCTCAGGTAGAGGAGGCCAGCGAGGCCTTCAATAATCCGCTCGAAGGAATCACCTATAACTCTAACTACGGTCTTCCAAACCCTGGATATTATGGCCCGACCGGCTCCGGCCCGGAGCACGGTATAGAAGATGATCCTTCGCACCAGTTCAGTGAGGAGCTGCGATTGGCCTCGACGGGGAACGGAAGAGCCAGCGGGGTTGCCGGACTCTATTACAGCGACTTCTACTCTTTGTGGGGCTTCAACGGCACAACGCCCAATTACTCCTCGTATATGGATCTCGGCACGCTCGCGCCGGCAACCACACCGAACTGGTTCGATGCCTACTCGCCCACCACGCTCAAGCAGTATGCGGCCTTCGGCGATGCCACTTATGCCCTGACCGATGAGCTCAAGGTCGATGTCGGCGCCCGCGTGAATCACTACGATTACCGCTTCTCCTCCTGCCTCAGCGGCTGGGGATCAGCCCACGGCGCCGCTACGCCGTCGTGTTCCGGTCTCATCGCCCTGTCGTCGACCAGTTTCAACCCAAAATTCAATCTATCCTACACGTTCAGCCCGGACCTGATGACGTATGCAACCGTGGCGACCGGCTTCCGTCCCGGCGGGGGCAACGCAGTCTATCCAACCACCGGTGCCGCCTGGGGATCGGCTTTCCAGCAGCAGAATTATACGAGCGGCAAGTGGCCCGCCACGTACGAACCGGACCGTGTCTTGAGCTACGAACTCGGCGAGAAGGCCCGATTCTTTGATCGCCGCCTGACGGTGAACTCCAGCATCTATTATGAGGACTGGCGCCACGTCCAGCTCGAGGCGTATCCGAACGACTGGGCGCTGAACATCAACGGCAACAATGTCACTATCTACGGAGCCGACCTCGACGTCCTCGCCGATCTGGGAGCGGGATTTCAGCTCGAAGCCGCAGCCGGCTACCTCTATGAATGGCTGGAGGGGGGGCCTCATTGGGTGATTACCCCGGTGCACAAGATGCCGGAGGTCGCGCCCGAGAGTGGGACCGTCGCTCTCAACTATTCCAAGCCGCTCGGCGGCTCCTACACATTCACGGCTCGACTGGAGAATTCATACACAGGCCCGCGCTACTCGATTTATTTCTCGAACCCTTACGAGTTCACTGGTACGTACAGACAAATGCCCGCGTATGACCTCATCAATGTCCGCGCGGGAGTTAAATTCCGTGATACCTGGAGCGCAACGATGTTTGTCAACAACCTCACGAACAAGCACGCCCAGCTGGAGAGCATGTTTACGGAAAATGAGCCCCAACCTTCTTTTACTCGCATCATCACCAACCAACCGCTCACAGCGGGAGTCGATGTGACCTACCGCTACTAAAGGTCCCTCTGCCTCGCGCAATGAATTTCAGCTGCGGTAATCGCCTAAGAAGAATCGCCCGCTCGGAGAATCACGCACGGGGTAGTAATCGAGATCCGAAGACGGCAGCCAGCGATCGGACAAGATGGGTGATAAACAGCGCCGCCGGTCCCCGTGCGGGATCCGGCGTACGCCTTTTGGATGTTACCGCGGAAGCGTGACGTTATTGCTGGTGAGCGATCGTGAGCTTACGCGATGCGTGTCAGCGCTGCGCTGCTGGAAGTAAGTCGTGACCGATGGCCGGTCGATGTGAGCGACGGCGCGGGCGATTGCATCGCTGTTGCAGCTTTCATAGTCGGCGGTCTTGATGTAGTAGCCACCAAAAGAGCGCGGCCCGCAGACCCTATCGGCGGCCAAGGCGATACGGTTGAACAACCGGGCAACATCGCGCACCTGGTCGAGGTTCAGATCGCTAAAGTGTACGACCTCTGAGTGCGACCCAATCAGTCGCGTTGAAACTGAATACAGCGTTGAATCTGCATGCGCCGCGGCACATGCGAGTGACAGGACAGACACCGCGGCACCAAGCAACTTGTGAGCAATTGCCATGATTTTTCCTCCGGAAATTTACAGCTCCATGCTGCCCTGTGATGTCCTACAGTAGTGCAACATTTTTACACAATTTTTACATTCGCACTCTAGCAGTGCACCACGGGCCGGGCAAGCGCAGGCGTTCACGCTTTGACGAGCGGCCGATTCGCTGCAAACCCCTGAGATTTTCGCTGGCGAACCGCAGCGGATCTCTCTCCTGCGAACTGGTATCGAACCGTAGAAGCGGCAAATGATAGCCATATTACGCACCATATCGGTGCGTCGGGTTGCAAAAATATGCGTTCGGCCAGGCAGTACATCCATAGCCCTGCCATACAACAGCGCATGAGACCCTCCGGAACCTAGATAGCTCACAGTCGGCGCGCGGCTACACTTTCGCCGAAATGAAGTGCCTGACCTACCGGTTGCCAGACCCGGCCGGCATGCGACCCTTCGTTGCGAACTGGGAGGAGGTGGCGCGAACGCCGATTCAGCGCGTCTACCGCGAATCGGTAGGCAGGGTCATTGATGAGAAATCACAAAATCTCATCAGCGCGCTATTCGCTTATCCTGGGACGAAGCCGGGGTGCCGAACTCCACAAGTTCAGCGGGCACCCTCGGATCTGCCTGTCATCCCGATCCGCTTCAGGAAGGACGGGGAGACGCAGGACGAGAGATGGATGCTCTCCGAGTCGTCGCTCAGGTGCCGACGTGCACATTGGTTCCGACCCCGGGCCGGACGGTCGGCCCAGTACTCTGTCTTCCGCGCTGCTCGCCAAGGAGGCACAGCATCTCCGTTGCGACCTGTGCGCCGGCGAGCGCCGTGATCTCGCCATGGTCGTAGGGAGGCGAGACCTCCACCACGTCCATCCCGATAATCCGCACCGGCAGGAGCCGTCTCAGAATCGCGAAGGCCTGCGCAGCACTCAGGCCCCCCGACACCGGCGTGCCGGTACCCGGTGCGAATGCCGGGTCGAGGCAGTCGATGTCGAAGGTGAGGTAAACGGGCCGCTCGCCGACGATGTCGAGTGACTTGCCAGCCGCCGCCGCGGGGCCCTGCTCGTGCACCCAGTCGGCGCCGAGCACATTGACGCCCATGAAATTCTCGTTCCAGGTGCGAATCCCGATCTGCACGGAAGTCTTCGGATCGATCAGCCCCTCGCGCACCGCCTTGTAGAACATCGTGCCGTGATTCAATGACTTCTCATCGTCGTCGGCCCACGTATCGCTGTGCGCGTCGAAGTGGATCATGGACAGAGGCTTGCCGAACCTTTCCGCGTGCGCGTGTAGCAGCGGATAGGTGATGTAGTGGTCGCCCCCCAGCGTCAGCATCGTCGCGCCGGAAGCGAGGATGGTGCGGGCGTGCGCGCGAATCGAGTCGAAGATCGTGTCCGGACGGTGCGGATCGAACAGGCAGTCGCCATAGTCGATTACCGAGAGGCGGTCGCAGGGACCGAATCCCCACGGATAAATCGCCCAGTTGAGATCGACGCTCGCCGCGCGGATGCCGGCCGGCCCAAGCCGCGTGCCGGGCCGGTTAGTAGTGGCGAGATCGAGCGGCACGCCCGAGACGACGACGTCGGCGCCGGCGAGGTCCTTGGTGTAGCGGCGGCGCATGAACGACAGTATCCCGGCAAAGGTATTTTCGCGGACGTAGCCCTTAAGAGCAGGACGGGTAATGGCGGTATCGGCGGACAAGGCGGAGTCAATCATGCGTGGTCTTCCCTCTGTGTGAGGCGGCGGGGTCCGGGGCTAGCCGATCTCGCGGCTGATTTGCTGTCGACCTGCCGCCCCGGGGACGCGGCAGAGTCTGGCATTGGACACATTCTGCGGCAATGCACGTCCCCCTTAGGGGCGGGCTTCGGCCGGGACCGCATTCGTTCGCCTGTTCACGCGGAACCAGACGGCGCCCGCGCCCATGACCAGGACGGTTACCGCGATGAGCTTGAGCTCAAATAGACCGAGATTCTCCACCTGACGAGTCGGAATGAACGCACACGCCGTCGCGACCATGATCGTACACAAGCCACTTATGCCGGCTAACGCGAGTATCCAGCGCCGGAAATACAGGGTGCGACCGGCAGGCCGGCGGACGAGAGCAATGAGCGAAGCGAACATGAACAGATACTGCAACAGGCTCAGGATCACCGAGAGATCGAGGATCGTCTGAAATGCCTCATTGATTCCGGCTCCGGCAAAGCTCACGCCCAGCGCAAGAGCACAGAGTGCGCCGCAGACCCACAGGGAAATGAACGGGGACGCGTAACGGGGATGCAGGCGCGCGAATGCGGCGGGAAGATGGCCTTCGAGTGCTGCAACGTAAGGGAGCCGGGCCGACGATGCCGTCCACGCGGCTGCGGTTCCGGCGACTGCGAGCCCGAGGATCCCAGCGAGCGGTGCCGCCGGAGAGGCAAGGCCGACAGCGGCAGCCATCCCGACAGCCGCGTCCAGGACACCTTGAATGAGGCTGAGTCCGGAGGCAGGAGCCGCGATCAACATCGATCCGGAAAGTAGTAAGTCGATCAAAGCCACCAGCATCCCGCCCAGCAGTACCGCGCGAGGGAGCACACGGCGCGGATTACGAATCTCCCCGCCGACATTGGAGGCCACTTCCAGCCCGAGCAGCGAGAAGCAGACTACGCTGAATACAGCAACCCAGTTCCAGTCAAAGCCCGAGGGGTGCCACTTGAGAGCGCCCGCCGGTATGCCGTGCGTGAACGCAAGCCATGCGCCCAAGAAAATCAGGAATGCGCCAACCCCGAGCGTCGCGATCGCGGCGACGTTGACCAGCCACTTCTGACTTGCGAGCCCGCGCACATTGAGCCAGATCACGAGCAGGAGAAGACTAAACGAGCCTGCCTCGACTGCTACGCCATTCGCGGCCAGCCCCTTTCCGGATGCTCCAAAGAGGTAGGCGATGAAGCCGACCGAGGAGACTATCAGCGTGGGTACGTAAACGATGTTGGCCATCCAGTAGCACCAGCCCGACAGGAAGCCGCAGTAGTCGCCGAGCAGCCGGCCTGGCCAAACGTACACCGCACCCTCGCCCGGGTAGTGCTGGGAAAGCTCGATGACCGTGATACCTTCAGGGATGAAGAACACGAGCAAGGCGACCGGCCAGATCCAAAGCAGGATCGGGCCATTTTGAGCAAGCGGCGCCATCGTGTTGAGACTCACGAGCGCCGCTACGATCATGAGCGCGGTGTCAGCGAGTCCAAGGGCGCGGCGCAGTTGGGGTTTGGCGTTGTCCGGGTCCATGAGGCTCCAGTGGTGTTCTATCGCCCGTTATTGCACTAAATGAGTGTCGGGGACCCTAGGTGGATAGTACTTTCAAACGCCCATGACTGCCGCTGGGGGCTGCTGTCTGGAAGCCGGAAGCCTGGAGGAGGGGAAGACACTCCCGAATATTACGCACTCTAGGGACCGCTGTCGTTTTTCCTAATTAGCTGGAGTACGGTCCTTAATTGCTGGATTGGTTCCAAATAAGTGGACTCGCGCGGCACTCGAAGTCTAGGCGCGGCGGGTCCAAACATGGCTACAAGTCCTTCCTTACTAAATGATGGATTTGCTTCAGCTCCACCGGCGCTCCGTTGACTTCAATCATGGCAACCAAGTTGGCGCAGGTTGGCCTTGGCCCAGACCGCCTCAGTTGCTCGTGCTCAATGGGAACCGATTTCCCCGGGCTTCCACACCATAAGGCCGTCAAAGTCAGCTTTTCACCGCCAGGAAGATCGCCAAGAGTTCGGAAGATAGAGGGGTACGATTTGCTCGCCGACATTTTAGTATTGCTGGGCATTGCTCAATTCCCAGCCATGGATTGTCAAAACGACCACTCTCGCATCAGGTTCGAAACCCGTCTCGGGAATGGCGGGGTTCACCGGGCTGATGCGCATGATCGAAGCAGCTCGAACGATGGCGGGTGCTGCGACGATGCCGCAGACCCCGATAAGGATTGATCTACGCCGGATCATGGCTCACACCCGATGGCACATTCCTCGGGGATGGATTTCAGATATTCGACGAGTGTTCCTCGGGAAATTGATGGGGCGTCGTGCCAGTGAAGGCGGACTACGAGTCGCGAACGGATTGTGTCCAATGAAAAATTGGTTTCAACTAGGAGCAACCGATGACCATTTCCCGCCGCAAAATGCTGTTGGGTACCGCTGCGTCAGCCTCGCTTGCCGCAATCGGCGGTCCTCTCTCGCTGATCAGCGACCGATCCAGGGCAGCGCCCGCCTGGAGCTTACCTGCCAAGCGGCCGTTCAACGTTATCGAGAATGAGTGGATCCCGATGCGGGATGGCGCGCGTTTGGCCGCCCGAATCTGGATGCCGGAAAGAGCTGATGTGCATCCTGTGCCGGTGGTCTGGGAATATCTTCCTTATCGCTTATGGGACGATTTGAGGTGGCGCGACGACAAGACGGGCGAGAACCTCGCGCCCTATGGGGTCGGATTCGTGCGGGTCGATATCCGCGGCACCGGAAACTCCGAAGGGGTCATGGTCGATGAGTATGACGTTCCCGAATTGAGCGACGGTGTCCAGGTCATCGCCTGGCTGGCCAAACAACCGTGGTCGAACGGATCGGTTGGCATGCGCGGCATTTCCTGGGGTGGAATCAATGCACTGCAGATTGCGGCCATGCAGCCTCTGGAACTCAAAGCGATCATGCCCATGGGATGCGTTGTTGATCGATATACAGACGATGCTCATTATATGGGCGGCGCCTATGGAGAAGAGAATATGGGCTGGGGCACGGCCTTTAAGGGCGACATGGCGGCTCCGCCGGATCCGCAAGTTGTTGGCGAACAGTGGGAGGCGATGTGGCGTCAGCGCTTGGAGGCGACGCCGGAAATCCTTCGAACTTGGTCGACGCATCAACGCTACGACTCCTACTGGAAGCGCGGCTCCATTGCGACTGACTATGCCGCCATCAAATGCCCGGTCTATGTGGTCGACGGTTGGGGCGATCCGTACGAGAGCATCATTGGCGAGCTTCTCGCCAACCTCAAAGTGCCGCGCAAGGGTCTCATCGGACCATGGGGTCATATTTTCCCGAACCTTGCAACGCCCCTCGGGCTCGACTGGCCCTATGAAGAGGTGCGCTGGTGGCAGCAATGGCTCGAGGGGACGGACACTGGAATCATGGATGAGCCCATGCTTAGGGTCTACATGATGTACAAAGCGGATTCGGAGGCCTTTCCCACCGAGGTGCCCGGCCGTTGGGTGGCGGAGGATGTCTGGCCTTCTCCTCGCACCACATCATCGAACCTTTACCTCGACGCCGGCGGTCGGCTGTCGCCAAGCCCGCATTCTCACGATCACATCAAGTATGTCGGCGACAAGATCGTCGGATTGACCAAACCACAATGGGTCTACGGGCGCCCGACCGAGTTTGAACAAACACCGGACGACCGCAACTCGCTGCTGTTCGATTCTGCGCCGCTGCATCGCGACCTCGAAATCCTCGGCTATCCGATTGCAAAGATCCGAGTCAGCGCCGACGTTCCGGTCGCCCAGATTGCGGTCCGTCTGACGGATGTGACGCCAGAAGGGAAATCCTGGCTGGTAAGCTATAACGTGCTCAATCTGACTCGCCGCGAATCGATGGAACAGCCGACCGCCTTGAAGGCCGGCGAGTTTTACGATGTCGAGCTGCCTCTGTACATGATCGCGCATCGGTTCAAGAAGGGGAATCGCATCCGAGCTGCGGTCTCGGAGAGCTTATGGCCGCTGATTTGGCCTTCGCCGCAGATCGCAACGCTTCAAATCGCGCTCGGCGCTTCGCATCTCGTGCTACCTGTGCGCCCGAACCCCGCAAGGGAAGCGCCGTTCACCATTCCGGTCATCCACGCGGGCAAAGCCGGAAATGCCAATGGCCTTCATCGGGGGAAGGCGCCCCTCGCGACGTCCATCCGTCCGCAGATGCCGATACGCGATGCGACGGGACGCATCAGATATGACCATCAAGGACCGCCGAACACCACAGTCGTCGCGGCCGTCGGTACCACCACAACGACCAACTCAAGTCGGATCATCGAGGTCACTGAAGGCGATCCGACCAGCTGCCGCATGGAGTTGGATCACATGAGTCGCTGGAAACGTGGAGATTGGGACTGCACCATCCAGTTCGGTGGCGACTTGACTGCAACCGCCGAAGAGTTCCATCTGAAAGAGTGGGTGGTAGCAAAGAAAGGCGACGTGGAAATATTCCGCCGGGAGACACCCAGCATCATAAAGCGGGATCTTTTGTAGACTTATGTGCGGGCGCACGAGCCGCATCGACCCGGGTGCCCGGGCCCCGGTAAGACATAGGGTGGTATGAGGCGATTCGCCCGCGCGTTACGCCGATCTGATGCCGTAAAGTCTGGCCACGTCAGAGGTTCACCCGGCGCCTAGCAGCAATTTGATCGCACTGCGCGTTTCCGGACTCAAGGCGGAGAATTCATTCTCCGTCAGCAATCCGAACGAGCGAATCCGGGCCAGCATCCTTAGCGCATTCGAGCGCTTCAGGTCATTGAAGATGCTTGCAATCTCTCGGTCGCGTTGCTCGACGATCTTAAAGATATCGAGGTAGCGCTGATGAGTGCTCTGGGCGCTGTTGTGCGCAACACTCTCGATCTCCGCAAGCACGCGTTCGCAGTAGCGCTCGAGCGCGAGCAGGTGCACGCGCCTCAACACTTTCCAGTCGGCTTCCGCAATGGCGCCCGGCACGGCGTAGACTCCTAGTCTTTGTCGACCCGCATCGTAAGCGATATTAGAAAGTGAGTGCAGCACCGCTGCACGTGGCTAGTTGGCCCACTCGTAATTAATATTAAAGCTAAGCATGAGCTAATTGCGCAAACTTGCCTATCGCTGGTCGCACCAGCTGGAAATCCAATGGTGTCATAAAGTTACGCCACATTTCTCCAAGTCGAGGGCCCAACGGAAATAGCGGTGACGCAGTGCGTTTTCATCCCGAAGTACCATTGCGGGTGACGATGGACCACAAATCGGCGAGCCGAGGCCGGTCAACTGTTTGGGTCACTCTAGCTGCGACGTCACGGCGTCGAAGAAGGCGAGGGTTTCCTTCTCCTTGTCGTCCTCCCAGGCGCGGGGCCATGCGGACAGCTTGACGACGACCGCATGCTCGACGGGGTCGACCATCACGAACTGCCCATGGATCCCCTCGGCCGTGAAGCGGTGATGGGGTCCCGGGATGCACCACCACTGGTAGCCGTAACCCAGAGGATAGCCCGGCTCGAGTTGACCGAAGTCAACAAATGAGGCTCGCGGCCGCGTCGCAGCTTCGACCCAACCCGCGGGCAGCAGTTGGCGATTGCCCACCCGTCCGTCATTGGCGAACAGCATGCCGAAGCGGCCGTAGTCGCGTAGCTGTACCTGCAGACCACCGGCCGCCATCTCGCGGCCGGCTGAGCCCGGTTGATCGATAACCCAGCGTGCCGGGGCCTGGGCGCCGAGCGGCTTCCACAGACGCTCGGACGTGTACGCCGACAAGGATGTCCCCGTGACCCGAGCAACCAGTGCTCCGAGCACCTCGGTATCGGTGCTGGCGTAGTAAAACTTTTGGCCCGGTGGCCGCACGGCCTTGAACGAGCGAGCAAAGTCATAGAGACCGCCTCGGCTCGTATCCACGATGCGCGCGAACTCGGCGATATCGGAGTGCGGGTCCTCATATTCTTCCGTGTAGCTCGTGCCCGAGGCCATCTGCAACACGTCACGGATGCGCGCCGATTCGTAGGCTGAGCCTTTGAGTTCCGGCAGGTACTTCGCGATCGGGTCCTCAATGCTCGTAATCTTTCCGTCTGCGACTGCGAGGGCTACGAGGGTCGAAACGAACGACTTGCCGGCCGAGAAGGAGAGAAAGTTATCCTGCGGATCCGCTCCCAGGTAGTAGCCCTCGAACAGGATCTGGTTGCCCTTCAGGATGAGGAGTCCGGTGGTGTCGGTGCGTGCCGCAAACTCCGCGACCGAGTGGGATTGACCGTCCAAGGTATAATGTAGGTCGAAAGGCTTGCGCGGCTCGAGGAGCTTCGAGGCAACGGCGGGCGGTGCGACGCGACGCGTAGGCAGAATCTCCGGAATGCTGCGGAAGGTCGCAGGGCGGCCAGGGCCGAGCGCCCAGCCCTCGCGCCCGGGGACGCCGTCGCCCGCATCGAACGGCGGTGCCGGGGTAATCTCGCCGGCGGCCAGATGCGTACCCGCGATAGCGGCGGTGGAGCCTGCTATCCACAAAACCGCCAGCATGATCCGTACCGCGCTGTTCTCCATCACGATGCTCCCTCTGTGGCTTTCCTCGATATTGACATACAAAAGACATACACCATACAGTGTTTCCCATGGCGATACTCATCACTGGCGCTGATGTTCTCGCCGACGCAGCTAGACGAATGGGTGATTCGCGACTGCGTATTTCTCGCAAGTGAAAACGTGTCTTCTCGATTCCTCCTTCTTGATCGATCTGTTGAACGAAATCGCTGCGGGCAACGCTGGCGCAGCGCATAGATGGTTACGCCGCAACGCTACAGCTGAGCTGTGGATCTCACCGGTGACCCTTGCAGAAGTGCTGAACGGAGCGCGTGATCCCGACGCCGTCAAGGACTATCTGCGCCGCTACTCGTGGCGCGGGATCCATCGGGTGCACGCTGACAAGGTGGCGTTAATCCAGCGGCGCGCCGCGCGCCGTATGGGTGAAAATGATGCGTGGCAGGCTGCACTCGCAGACCATACGGGCGCGATCCTGGTGGGCCATGATGCAAGGGCCTTTCGGTGGCTGGGCGACATCTACGAGGACCATCGGGCCATGTAAACAATGCGCCAGATCTGGGGTCGCCAGACGCCTCGGCCGATTTAGGATTTGCGACGCTAAGGTCAGTGGGGGAGTGCATGAACAAAACGAGCCGGATGCTGATCGCAGTGTTGAGCATGCTCGCGGCGGTCACCGCGACCGCGGATGACGTTCTGCCTAAATCGCGGGCCGAGGCGCTTGCCATGGAGGCAAAGGACGCGCTGCCGCTCACCAGTTTCTATGATCCGCCGAAACCGCTCGCCGCGCGCACTCCGGGTGCGCTGATCCGCTCGGAGCCGTTCGACGGATACAGCCTGCCGCCGGGGACGCATGCGATACGCATACTCTATGTTTCCCGCGCGCTCGATGGCACTCCGGTCGCGGCCTCGGGGGCCGTGCTGATCCCCGCGGGATCGCCGCCACGCCGTGGCTGGCCGGTCATCGCCTGGGCACACGGCACGAGCGGCGTCGCCCGCATGTGCGCGCCTTCGCTCATGAAGGACCTCGAATACGGCGGCGAGGGTCTCATGCCCATGGTGGCCGCGGGATTCGCCGTGGTCGCGACCGACTACGCCGGTCTCGGCACACCGGGAGCGCACCAGTACGACAACAAGATTCCCCAGGCCAACGATGTCGTCTATTCGGTTCCGGCCGCTCGCGCTGCGGTCCCGACGCTTGGTCGGCGCTGGGTCGCCATCGGTCACTCGCAGGGCGGCGCGGCGGTTTGGGGCGTCGCCGAGCTCGAGGCGAAGCTGAAGGACCCGACCTACCGAGGCGCGATTTCCGTCGCGGGCGACATGAATTTCGAAAGCTTCGAGGCGCACGATGCAGTCTCTCTTGAGACGATCGCGAACATGTACTGGCCCTTGACGGCATTTGGGGTGAAGGCGAGCTATCCCTCGCTCGACGTCGCGCGAATTCTCGCGCCGAGCATGCTCGAGCGCTACGCGGATGTGACCACGAAAGGTTGCTGGGACTACGCCTACGCCGCAGCCGCGGAGCTTGGACATCAGGCGGTGGTCCGGCCGGGGTGGAACGAGGTACCCGAACTCGCGCGCTACAACCGGGACAACCGCAGCAGCGACAAGTCCATCCGCGGACCGCTCTTGGTTCTGGCCGGCGACGACGACACGAGCGTGATTTTTGCCAACATCCGGGCGGGCGTCGCGGAGGCATGTCGCAACCACTTGCCGATCGAGTTCGTGCATCGGCCCGGCCTCGACCACGATCCGCTCATGGAAAAAACCATCGACCTGCAGCTCGATTGGGTGCGTGCGCGGCTCGATGGCAAGCCGTGGCGTGGCAACTGCGAGTCCGCCGACACCGCCCCGCACGAAGGGGCGCGGTAAACAGTGTGAGAAGATGTTCGGATACTCAATGTCCGTCGTCGTTCTGATCGTTCTGCCGCTGTCTGCGTTATCCCTCTGGCTCGGCCTTGCACGCTATCGCATGTGCGCCGACCGTGCGCGCAACATCCGCTGTCGCCGGCGTCGGCCGGCCTGGATCGCCAATACAGGAGTGCGGTGCCATGTCAGATGATTCGCCCCCGCAATTTCATGACGGAGCGAAAACGGGAGCGGGCCGAAGCCCGCTCTCTTCTGACTGTAACCGGCAAATCCGGTGTTACATGTCCATGCCGCCCATGCCGCCCATGCCGCCCATGCCGCCACCCGGCGCGTGCGCATGCTCTTCTTCCTTCGGCGATTCCGCGACCATGACTTCCGTGGTGAGCAATAGACCCGCCACCGAGGCGGCGTTCTGCAGCGCGAGACGCGTGACCTTGGTCGGATCCAGGATGCCCATTTCGACCATATCGCCGTACTCACCCGTCGCGGCGTTGTAGCCGAAGGTGCCCTTGCCCTCACGGACTCGGTTCAACACCACTGCGGCGTCTTCACCGGCGTTCGCCACGATCTGACGCATCGGCTCCTCGATCGAGCGGGCCAGGATCTTGATGCCCGTCGTCTGGTCTTCATTGGCGCCGACCAGCTTCTCGATGGCCTTGAGCGCGCGCAGGAAGGCCACGCCGCCGCCTGGAACTACGCCCTCTTCGACAGCCGCACGGGTTGCGTGCAGCGCATCTTCGACGCGCGCCTTCTTCTCCTTCATTTCGATCTCGGTAGCCGCACCGACCTTGATCAAGGCCACACCGCCGGAGAGCTTGGCAACGCGCTCCTGCAGCTTTTCCTTGTCGTAATCGGAGGTCGCTTCCTCGATCTGCTGGCGAATGCTCTCGACCCGGCCTTTGATGTCCGCGGGCTTGCCGGCACCGTCTATGATGGTGGTGTTCTCTTTCTCGACCAGCACCTTCTTCGCCTCGCCGAGATCGCTTAGCGTCGCCTTCTCGAGCGACAAGCCGACTTCATCGGAGATGACCGTGCCGCCCGTCAGCACCGCAATGTCCTGCAGCATGGCCTTGCGCCGATCGCCAAAGCCCGGCGCCTTGACGGCGGCGACCTTGACGATTCCGCGGATGGTGTTGACGACGAGCGTAGCCAGAGCTTCGCCCTCGACATCTTCGGCCACGATCAGCAATTGACGGCCGCCCTTGGCGATGGATTCGAGCAGCGGCAGCAATTCGCGGATGTTGGAGATCTTCTTGTCCACCAACAGGATCAGCGGCTTGTCGAGCTCTGCGCTCTGGCTCTGCTGATTGTTGATGAAATAAGGCGAGAGATAGCCGCGATCGAACTGCATGCCCTCGACCACTTCGAGCTCGTTCTCGAGCGCCGAACCCTCCTCGACGGTGATCACGCCTTCCTTGCCGACCTTCGCCATGGCATCTGCAATCGTCTTGCCGATGCTCTCGTCGGAGTTCGCCGAGATCGTGCCGACCTGCGCAATCGCTTTCGCATCTTTGCAAGGCTTAGAGAGCTTCTTGAGCTCTTCCGTGGTCACAATGACCGCTTGGTCGATGCCGCGCTTCAAATCCATCGGATTCGCGCCCGCGGCGACCGATTTCAGGCCCTCGCGGATGATGGCTTGCGCGAGCACGGTGGCGGTCGTGGTGCCGTCGCCGGCTTCGTCGGAAGTGTTGGATGCCACTTCCTTGACCATTTGCGCGCCCATGTTCTCGAACTTGTCCTTGAGCTCGATTTCCTTGGCGACCGAGACACCGTCCTTGGTGACGGTGGGGGCGCCGTAGCTCTTGTCGAGCACCGCATTGCGGCCCTTGGGACCCAGCGTGACCTTGACGGCATTCGCCAGGATATTCACACCCTTGAACATGCGTTGCCGGGCGTCGTCGCTGAAGCGTACGTCTTTTGCTGCCATTTTCAGATTCCTCTATTTGAAATTCATTAACGATGCGTCGATCGAAGGGCTTACTTGCCTTCGACCACAGCCATGACGTCTTCCTCACGCATGACTACGAGTTCTTCGCCATCCATCTTCACTTCGGTACCGCTGTACTTGCCGAATAAAATCTTGTCGCCGACCTTGAGATCGAGCGGACGAATTTCGCCGTTTTCCAGAATCTTGCCCTTGCCGACGGCAACTACTTTCCCGAAGATGGGCTTCTCGGTTGCGGTGTCCGGAATCACGATGCCGCCTGGGGACTTACGCTCTTCTTCCTCTCGTTTCACGATCACACGGTCATGAAGGGGACGAATCTTCATAAAACAAGACTCCTAATGCTTGGGTTACGGGTTATCTCGAGCGAGGGTTGTTAGCACTCTCCACTCGTGGCTGCTAATCATAGCGGCAGATCTCAGGGATTCAAGGGGGCTGGCAGTGCAAGTTTTTGCTGTAACGCAGCATTTGAGTTGGGCGACATCGGTGCGCGCCGCCGCTGCCCGATTATTATAGAGTGAAGGAATGAGAATCACCCGAGCCTTGATTATGTTCTCCGCGCTCGCGCTGGTGAGCGCCGCCGCCGCCGCCAGGCCGTGGTGGATGCGCGGCACCGAGTCGAACGAAACCGACTTTCTGCCGCCGGACGTTGCCTTTCGCGTCAATGCTCGAGTCGACGGCGACGTGGTGAGGGTGCGCTGGGTCATCGCGGACGGCTATTACCTGTATCGCCATAAAATCGAGGTGAAGGCGGAAAGTCCCGATCTTCTGGTGATGGGCTTGAGCTTGCCCAGAGGCCTCAGCAAGACCGATCCTTATCTCGGGACTCAAGAG
>Ga0181532_10001135_pt1 | contig 26195 bp, 18 predicted proteins | sample PEATcosm2014_Bin_33_FD_119768 | JGI IMG/M metagenome (GOLD analysis project Ga0181532, IMG submission 119768) | Peatland microbial communities from MTU Mesocosm Facility, Houghton, MI, USA - PEATcosm2014_Bin11_30_metaG | ecosystem: Environmental > Terrestrial > Soil > Wetlands > Peat | place... | reverse complement strand
TATCTCAGCGACCCCGAAGGGGTCGAATTCAACCCCTCCGGCGTTGAATTGAATACTTTGGGACGACGTTTACCGTAGGTTTCACCTACGGCTAATGATGTTGGGTCCCTTCGGGACCCCCTCACAACGCATAATCTAGCGCCTGTGCCCCCAAGGGGGCAAGGGGGCCGGGAGTGAGGCGGGGCACTGCCAAGAAAGCGGGCTTTATGACCGAGATGTTGGGTTGAGAGAGCTAAGGATGAACACCGCACCATGCCCGGACACCTGCCGCCGGTTATCTGCATTAGTAACCTGTCCTTTGTTTTCATCAACATTCCCGGTTCGTTCGTCGGCTTTTCTGAACTCATGGGGCGCAAGGCCGGGGTTTAAACGGCCCTCACCCCGCCTTTGGCACGCCTCTCCTGCCGGACGGATATGGGGACCGGAGGGGTGGGCGCTGGCGACCCTCGCCAGACGGATTACAGGCGGCCGCCAGTCAGTTGACGGGCTGAATTCGTCAACGAACTTCTGGCTCACAACATGAGTTCCTGGAAGTATAATGCAGGAGAGCAGAAATCACGGGAGTCGACGCGAGTTGAGCTGCTTTTCCGCGTCGTAACTAGTCCCAGAGTATAGTGAGGTGCACGATGTTCGATGTTGTGACTTTTGGCGAAGCGATGATTCGCCTCTCGCCGCCACATTTCGAAAGATTCGAGCAGGCCAATTCTCTGGACGTGCGAGTGGGTGGCGGCGAACTGAACGTGGCTGTAGGTGTAAGCCGATTGGGCCTGCGAAGCACCTGGGTTTCGCGCCTCCCCAAGAACCCGCTGGGAAAGCTGATGGAAAACAGGGCCCGGCAAGCCGGGGTGGACACTTCCAACCTGGTTTGGAGCGCGGACGGAAGGATGGGGCTCTACTTCCTCGAGTTCGGCGCGGCGCCTCGCGCGAGTTCGGTGGTTTACGACCGGGCGCAGTCCGCCATCAGCCTGGTGAAGCCCGGCGAGATCAATTGGGAGAAAGTGTTTGAGGGCGCGAAGTGGTTTCACACCAGCGGCATCACGCCGGCGCTGAGCGATTCGGCGGCCGCAGTCACCCTCGAGGCCTTGAAAGCAGCCAAGCGCGCTGGCGCCACCGTGAGCTACGACTTGAATTATCGTGGCAAGCTCTGGACGCCCGAGAAGGCCCAGGCTGTTCAAGAACCGATGATGGAGTTTGTCGATGTGCTGATGACCACGGAGGAAGACACCAAGGTCGTCTTCAAAATTGCCGCCTCCGGTCACACGGATGACAAAGGTTTCGCCCAGGTATCCAGCGAAACTTACAAGGACGTGGCTCGGCGGCTCCAGGAGAAATTCAAGTTCAAGGCTGTCGCCATTACCTTGCGGGAAAACCCGCTCGTCTGGCGCAATACCTGGACGGCCATAGCCTATGCAGATGGCCAGTACTTTGACGACGTCAAGTACGAGCTGGAAATCGTGGACCGCCTGGGCGGGGGCGACTCGTTCAGCGCCGGTTTCATTTACGGCTGCCTGACGAAAAAATCTTACGCCGATGCGGTGCGCTACGGAAACGCTTTCAGCGCCCTCAAGCATTCCATACCCGGCGATTTCAACTGGGCAACGCTCCAAGAAGTGGAGAATCTGCTGAAGGGAGCCAGCCTGAGAGTGGCAAGATAGGGGCTAGGGACTGGGGGCTGGGGACTAGGTAAGTGCGAGTCCGGGCCCCCTGCGAGGTGATAACCATGTCGTGGACTCGAGAAAAAACATTAGCGCTGATTCGTGAAGTCGGTCTGGTGCCCATCGTTCGCGCGCCCTCGCCCGAAGACGCTCTGCGGGCTGCCGAGGCCATTATCGAGGGCGGAATCGGCATCGCCGAGATTACTATGACGGTTCCCAATGCCCTGCATGTGATGGAACGCGTGGTTGAGAAGTTCGGGGACAAAGTACTCCTCGGCGCGGGAACGATCCTCGATCCCGAAAGCTGCCGGGCGGCGCTGCTGGCGGGGGCGGAGTTCATCGTCACCCCGTCTCTCAATCCCCAGGTCATCGAAATGGCGCGCCGGTACAGCAAGGCGTGTTTTCCTGGCGCGCTCACACCCACCGAAGTCGTTGCCGCATGGGAGGCGGGCGCCGACATGGTGAAGATCTTTCCCTGCGGACCCGTGGGCGGTCCGGCGTACATCAAGGCCCTCAAGGGCCCCTTCCCACAAATCGACTTTGTTCCCACGGGCGGAGTCAATCTCGAGACCACACCGGAGTTCATTAAGGCCGGAGCGGCGGCAGTGGCAGTTGGGGGAGAGCTAGTGAATGTGAAAGTCCTCCGAGAAGGCAAGATGGACGTGGTGGTCGCCAATGCCCGTAAGTTCATCGAAGCTGTCCGCTCCGCAAGGGCCAAACAGCAGTGACGAGTGACCAGTGACGAGTGACGAGCCGGAAAAGCCATCAGCTCTCAGCAAATCGCACAGCTATCCGTGTGTGTGGGCTAGATTCTGGCGCCTCCCTCATCACTGGTCATAGTTCTTGCGGCTCGTCACTCGTCACTGGTCACTGCTCTTGTATGACTTCCACGCTGCTCAACTACTCGCTCGCCGCCGCTATTCTCGGAGGCGCCTGGGTGCTCACACAGCTCTTCGCGCGCGCCATGTACGTTGTTTGTCCAGCCTGCCGCACTCTGAACGCGCGGCGGCGTGAACACTGCCGAAAGTGCGGGGAGATCATCCGCCCGCCTCAGGATCGGTAACCGAATGACCCGAGAAGAACGACTTGCGGCGATTCGATTCCAGCCGGAGGTTTCGGTACTCATCGTGGGCGGCGGAATTAATGGCGCTGGTTTGCTTCGTGAATTGGCGCTGGAAAATGTGGATGTGCTTCTGGTGGAGAAATCCGATTTCTGCTCCGGCGCCAGTTCCGCCTCCACGCGCATCATTCACGGCGGGCTCCGATATCTCGAGAATGGCGAATTCCGGCTGGTCAGGGAATCCCTTCGCGAGCGAAATCGGCTGCTGGTTGACGCCCCTCATTACGTGAGGCCTCTCCCCACCACCATCCCCATCTTCAGTTGGACCGAAGGCCTGATTTCAGCCCCCGCGAGGTTTCTGGGTGTTAACGTACAGCCGAGGGGCAGGGGCGCGTTGGTCTGCAAAATCGGACTGTCTTTATACGACCTCCTGGCAGGAGAGCACCAGGTTCTACCCGCTCATCAGTTTAAGTCTCGCCATGCCGCCCTGGCCGAGCGTCCCCAACTTCGCCATGACATCGTCTGCACGGCAACTTACTACGACGCCTGGATCAGTTACCCCGAACGCCTCTGCCTGGAACTGGTCTTGGACGCCGAGATGCTGAGCTCAACCGCGCGCGCCCTGAATTACGTATGCCTGGAGGGAGCCAGCGGGAATATGGTCGTTTTGAAGGATGAGATTTCGGGCGGGAGATTGGAAGTCAAGCCCAGGATCGTAGTCAATGCGACCGGGGCTTGGATCGATTTCACCAATCGGTGTCTTGGGCGGCAGACGCAATACATCGGTGGCACCAAGGGCTCGCACCTGGTGCTCGATCATCCCGACTTGCTGGCGGCAACCCGGGGCCAGATGCTCTATTTTGCCAATGCAGACGGGCGTATTTGCATTTTCTACCCTTTTTACGGGAAGGTTATCGCGGGCTCGACCGATATCCCTGTTTCGGACCCCGAGAAAGCCCTTTGCGAGGAAGATGAGGTGGACTACATCCTGGAATCCGTTCGCCAGGTTTTCCCCACCCTGCCCCACCCGCTGGATCGGTCCCACATCGTCTATAGATTCTGTGGTGTGCGTCCGCTGCCTCGCAGTGATTCCTTCACTCCTGGCGAAATCAGTCGCGATCATAGCTGCGAAGTTCTCCCGCCGGGGAATGCGATCGACTTTCCCGTATATTCTTTGATTGGCGGGAAGTGGACCACCTTCCGCGCGTTTGGCGAGCAAGTGACGGACAAGGTACTCCAACAACTGGGAAGACCACGTTCAGCAAGTTCAGTCGGCTTGCCCATCGGCGGCGGCAAGAACTTCCCAACCACGGCAGCGCAGAAGAGTGCATGGCTGACCTCTATTGCAGAAAGGACTCACTTACCAGCGGAGCGCTTGGCGGCATTCCTGGACCGGTATGGGACTCGCGCGCAGGACGTCGCGCATTTCACGCTAGCGGCGCCTGACCTGCCGTTGCGTTGGCTGCCTGAATTCAGCCGGCGGGAAATTCAATTCCTGGCTTCCCACGAGCGCGTTGTGCATCTGGATGACCTCATCCTCAGACGAACAATTATGGCGCTATTAGGCCAGTTGAGCCTTGCCCTCTTAGAGGAGCTGGCAGAGGTGTTAGCTACCGAACTCGGATGGTCGCAGGAACGAACCCATGAAGAAGTTGCGAGGTCGGTAAAGCTACTCACCGAGGTCCACGGGGCGAAACTCAAGTGAGGTTCTCGGTCGTTGCAACCAAAGCAACCCCTCACCCGCCTCGTTCCCGCTGATGAAGGCGCGGGAGCGAGGCACCCTCTCCCCAAGGAGAGGGCGTACATTTGTGTAGCAATGAGTCTATGAATCAGTCACTCAATTCCCTCATCCCATCACCAGCCCGCCATTGACGTTAATGACCGCGCCGGTGATATAACTGGCGCCTTGCGAGGCCAGGAAGGCGATGGCGGCCGCAACTTCCTCGGGCTGCCCAAAACGACGCATGGGAGTCTGGCTCATCCATTCCTGTTCTCGCCCGGTCATCCTCTCCGTAAGCAGATCCGTGACGATACGCCCCGGGGCCACCACGTTCGCCGTGATTCCGAAAGGTCCCAGCTCTTTCGTTAAAGAAAAGGTGAATCCCAGGAGCCCCGATTTGGCGGCTGAGTAGTGGGCGTGATTGTTCGACCCGGTATACACCACCTGCGACGACACATTGATGATTCGCCCCCAGCGGCGTTCCATCATGGAGGGAATGCACTCGCGCACATAGCGGAAGGCGGAAGTTAAGTTGATGGCCAGCGACTTTTCCCAATCTTCATCCTTCATCTCGAGCACGGAGAAATCAGTCATCTCGCCGGCGTTGTTCACCAGAATGTCAGCGTTTCCCAGCTTGGCGGCGGCTTCTCTAGCCGAACGCTTGATCGCTTCCGGGTCGAGCACATCAGCCTCAATAGCCATAGCCCAGCCCCCGGCTGATTCGATCTGCTCGGCCACTTCTTGAGCTTCCTTGATGCGCTTTCGGCAGAGGACCGCCACCGCTGCGCCTTGCCGAGCCAACTCGATGCACGTGGCACGCCCGATACCTCGCGATCCTCCCGTCACTAAAGCCACCCGGCCGGCTAAGCCTCTATCTGCAGGATTGTTTCCAACATAATTGGATGATTCCATGAAAATGTGCTCCTTAAGAGAGCCGCGCAACCCCTTGGTAAGTGTAAGTCAAAGGGCGCGGCCCAGCGACATAACCCAACTTCAGGTTGGATATCCGAAACCCCGCTTCCATGATTAGTTCATCGATTCTTCGATTCAAGTGGCAACCGCCCGCGAGGCGTTTCCAGAGTGGCGTCATGCGGTCCTGCCACGCTGCAACTCCAGGATCGGGCGCACGGCCGTGTTCGATAAAAATGAGGCGCGCTCCTGCCTTCATAACTCGCTTCAACTCCTGAAGCGCCTTTGCTGCATTCGGAATGGAACAGACCGTCCATGTTACAACGATCGTGTCGATGCTCGCACGGGCGAGCGGGAGCGGCTCCTCCGCGGTTTGCGTAAGAAATTCCAGCTTCGCTGTCGCGGCTGCTGCTCTCTCGCGGGCCATTCGTTGGAGCTCAACCGAAGGGTCCACGCCGTAGATCCGTTGAACCTCGGGGGAATAGAACGGCAAGTTCAGACCCGACCCGATGCCGATCTCCAGGACTACGCCACGGGCTTGAGGAATCCAGGCAGCACGGAGGCGGGCTGTCTCCTTACGCCTCATCGCCAAATCGATGAGGTGGGGCAGGATGTGTTTTGCATAAAAGCCCATACCGTTAACCGCTCGAACATTGCTCCAGCGAACTTAGGTGTATAATCACCCGCCGAATTCGAAACAATCAATAGAAAAGGAGCAATCATACATGGACCCACATAATCCGGAGGCGCGGCGGGACTGCGGGCTTCGAACGTTACTTCGGCTGACAAACTCCTTCAGCCGGAATATCGGAGTGGGTGGCAATTGAAGGCGTAGGGCTTGCCCTACCCCCGCGATGGCCCGTGAGAGGACGGCAAGCCGTCCCCCTACAGGGTTGTCGCCCGTGTGACGGCCGCAGGGTGAGTCCAAACCTCCGGCTTGATCTCCATTCCGAACCCCGGCAACTCGGGGACGCGCACCGCGCCATCTTTGGGGACCAGCGGATTATTGAGCATGGTGGGCCAGGTGGATTCGTAAAACACCTGGCAACTTTCCTGGATGGCCAGGTTCGTGAGCGCGGTTGCAAGGTGCGTCGAGGCGTAAAAGAGGAGCGGCCCGCCCGCGGTGTGCGGGGCCACCGGTAACTCGAAGGCTTCGGCCATGTTGGCAATCTTCCTCGCCTCGCTCAGCCCGCCGCACCAAGTCACATCGAACATCACGTATCTGGCCGCGCGCGATTCGAGCAGTCGCAGGAATTGCATGCGCCCCGCCAGCCGTTCGCTGATGGTGAGTGGAATCGACGTGGTCTCGGCCAATTGCCGGTACTGCTCGAAATTGCCTGGCAGGAGCATGTCCTCAAGCCACATCGGCCGGTAGGGTTCGAGCGCCTTGGCGATCCGGATTGCCGAAGTCAGGTCCCATCCGGAGTGGAACTCCATCAGGATTTCTATCTCGTTCGCGAATTTGTCGCGCAGCAGGCGGACCGGGCAGAGACCTTCTTCGAGGTCGGCGCCGGTGACATATTCATGCTGATTGCGAGCTGCGGCCCGGTCGAAGGGCCAGATCTTGATCGCCTTGATCCCGTAACGGTCGATCAACTCGCGCATGATTTTGTCCGGCTCTTTTGTGAAATCGTACTTGTGAGCAAAGCAGGTGTTGTAGAGGCGCACCTCGGGATTTGACTTGCCGCCAAGGAGGCGATAAACAGGCTGGCCGAGGGCCTTTCCCAGCAGGTCCCATAGAGCCAGATCGATGGCGCTCAGGGCCCGCATCTCGGCGCCGCCCGTAACCTGAAAGTCGAAGGTGCGGTACAAGTCAGCCCAGATGCGCTCGATGTCTCGCGGGTCGCGCCCCAACAAAAGACCCGCGATAGTGGAGTGCACCACGCTTGCCTCTACTTCGTTCCGCGGGTAGGTTTCACCCAGACCGACCAACCCCGAATCAGTGTGGACACGCACCCAAACCCAGTTCGGTTTCCAGGGCAGATCACCTTCGGAGCGCCAATAGGTGGAGTCGATGCGCGTTATCTTCATGGCCGGAGCAGGGCTCGAAAGCGCGGCCACCCGCTGCAAAGACGCGGCAACCGCCGGCGTCGCAAGATAGGGAAGAAAGGTTCTTCGGTTCATAGGCGTAGGAACTCATTGACTTGCAAGCGACTGCGCATTATAAACACGCTTCGATTGCATTGTATAGACGTGGCGGCGGCTCTTGTCGCCGTCCTGGGGCAATCACAATGTTTGCCCCGATAGGGAGGAAAGATGTCACACCCGGTTGTCGCAAGAACGCGTTGGCTATTCTCTGTAATTCTGGTGACGCTTGCCGCGCCACTCTTGGGAGCAGATGGGAATGTCGCAATATTCAACGTAAAGGACTACGGCGCCACAGGCAACAAAGCCGAAAACGCCCAACCGGCCATCCAAAAGGCTGTGGATGCTTGCGCCCAAGCCGGGGGAGGCACAGTTTATCTGCCGCCCGGCCAGTTCACGTCCGGAACCATCCACCTGCGCAGCCATGTCAGATTCTATGTCGAAAGCGGTGCTACGCTGTTTGCGGCCCAATACGACGCCGCCTTTGATAAGAGCACGCTGCTGTACGGCGAGGACCTGGAGAACATCTCCATCGAGGGCCGGGGAACCCTTGACGGCCAAGCGGAGTACGAGTGGCGGTTGAATGATTTCAATGACGCTTACATTCGCGATAACCAACTCCTGGCGGAGAAGCTGGGCAAGCCCCTGATGCGCTCTTTTCCGAAGGACCTGCACACGCGCAAGGTGTACCCGCACATGGTCCTACTCCTGCGCTGCAAGGACGTGAGAATTGCGGGGCTGTCGTTTCTCGACTCGCCGAGTTGGACCATCAATCCTTACGCCTGCCAACGGCTGACCATCGACGGGGTGTACATCCATACCACCCTGAAGTATGGCGTGTGGGCCGACGGCATTGACCCGGATGGCTGTAAGGACGTGCGCATCGCCAACAGCACCATCGAGACCGGCGACGATGCCATCGTGTTCTATTCTTCGAACGAGTGGGGCCCTCCGCTGCCCTGCGAAAACATCACCATCACCAATTGCCGCCTCTCCTCTGCCTCCAGCGCCCTGAAATTCTGCGACGGCAACATGAACAGCGTGCGCAATGTGACGGTGGATAATTGCGTGATTACCGGCGCGAATCGCGGCATTGCCTTCATGGTGTACGACGGAGGTTATGTGGAGAACGTCGTGCTGTCGAACCTGGTTATCAATACCCAGCGCTTCGACTGGTTCTGGTGGGGCAATGGAGATCCCCTCTACTTCACCATCCAGCGCCGCAGCGAAAGCCAGGGTCTGCCGCCCAAGCCCGATGAGCCACCCGCGGGGTCGATTCGGAACGTCATTGTCCGCAACGTCATAGCGCACGGCAAAGGCTCCTGCCTGATCGTCGGCCATCCCCAGAGCTGGCTCCAGAACATCAGCCTGGAGAACATCAAGCTGTTTCTCTCCACCGATCCGGAGGCCGCTTATGACCGGACCGTGAACGCCATGCAATTCCGATTCGCCCGGGATCTCAAAGTGAGGGATCTTCAGGTCAACTGGGAGAAGCCCGAGTTGAACCAGTGGCAGAGCGCGCTGTACTTCCAGGACGTACAGGGGTTGAACCTGGATGGCTTTGTGGGCGGACCGGCGAAATTGCAGACGGATATTCCCGCCGTCGTCTTCGATCGAGTTGAGGATGCGACCATCCGCAATTCTACAGCGCGACCCGGAACGCAGGTTTTTCTCAAAGTTAAAGGTCCGCAGAGCAGCCGCATCTACCTCATCGACAACGAATTCCACGAGCTCCGGTCTCACTATCTAGTGGACGCGGACGTGAAAGAAGGAACCGTGAAAGAGGGTGGCAATTGGTAGCACGGAATCGAGTGTGTAAGGGAATTGAGTCGTGGGGGCGGCCCATGTCTCCGCCCCCTTCAGTCCGTCCCGCCGCTCCGAAATAAACTGAAGAAACCAACCTGACATTTAATCCGTCTATAGAAGTGTAGGGTACGGAACAGGGCGATACGTGCGAGTTCAGCAAGATTAACTGAGCAGCTTCCTCCGGGCTTCGTGTGCCAGGGGTGCGATCTTTCTTCAAATGGCTGACCGTAGTGCCCGCTTTGGACGACATGATGAAAAGCGGTTCAAATCGACCTGTCGGCGGGTTTACCTCGTTATATCCCCAAGAACTCAATCACGCAAGGCGGCGCGATGCCGCCCCTATGGTACTGCAAGACTAAGGAGCATGGATGAAATCTCTGGCAGTTCGTACGCTCATACTCGCCTGCGCGATGCTGTTGCCGATGCTGACTGTACGCACGCAGGCTCAAACTGCCACCGGCACGATTCGCGGGCAGGTGACAGATCCCTCGGGGGCTGTCGTCCCGAACGTCTCCGTGATGGCGACTCCCGCCCCGGGCCAACCGGGACAGGCCAAAGCCGCTACGGTGGGCAAAGACGGCACGTACCAGATCAATGGACTCGTGCCCGGGACGTATTCCGTTAGCGCGGTTGCGCAGGGCTTCTCACCCTTCGATCAGGAGAACGTCCAAGTGACTGCCGGCCAGGTCCGACAACTGGACGTCAAACTCGAAATTGAGCAGGAGAAAGAAGAAGTGAACGTCACGGGGCAAGCGCAGACGCTCAGCGTGGCGCCCGAGAACAATGCCAGCGCGACGATCATAAGCGGCAAGGACCTCGAGGCACTATCGGATGATCCGGACGAACTGCAAACCGAACTCGAGGCTCTGGCAGGCCCTGCCGCCGGACCAAGCGGGGGCCAGATTTACATCGACGGGTTCACGGGCGGACAACTCCCACCCAAAGACGCGATTCTGGAAATTCGGGTCAATCAGAATCCGTTTTCGGCGGAGTACGACAAGCTGGGCTACGGCCGGATCGAAATCACCACTAAGCCCGGCTTCAGCCAGTTCCATGGCAACTTTTTCGCGGATGGGAATGACAACGCCTTTAATGCTCGCAGCCCGTTCGCCGTCACCCAGCCTCCTTATCACACGGAGTTTTTCAACGGCACCATCGGCGGGCCGATCACCAAGAAAGCCTCCTTCTTTCTCGACGCCTTTCGCCGCGACATTCAGAACAGCGAAGTGATCAGCGCCGTCACGGTAGGCCCCGCGCCTGATTACGCCCTAGTGCCTGTCAACCAGGGAGTGATCAACCCTCTCACGCGCACCACCATCGCCCCGCGCGTCGATCTTCAGCTCAGCTCGAACAACGTCCTGACCATGCGCTACCAGTGGTGGGAAGACATTGAAGATAACGACGGGATCATGTCATTTTCGCTTCCTGAGCAATCGTACGACCAGCGGGAGGTCGAGCATACGGTTCAGATCAGTGACACACAAGTGGTCAGCTCGAGAACGGTCAACCAGACTCGTTTCCAGTTTCTGCGCGACGATACTAACCAGACCCCTTTCAGCAAGACTCCTGCCGTGAATGTGCTGGGAGCGTTCACAGAGGGCGGCAACGCCACGCAGACACAGCTTGACACCGAAAACCATTACGAACTGCAGAACCTCACCACTATGACCTCGGGCAAGCACCAGGTGGTTTTCGGAGGCCGGCTGCGTGACTATGACGTCCTCGTGAACTCCACAACCCAGGGCTACAACGGCGCATTCACATTTGGCACCATCAATGAGTACATCGCGGCTGAGAAAGCGCTGGCAAACTGCCCTGCGGGTTGCACTACCGGAGTACCGGGTGCAACCCAGTTCAGTTTGACAGCCGGGTTTCCGGAGGCCCGCATCAACTATTTTGACGCCGGGCTTTATGGTGAGGACTCGTGGCGGCCCCGGCAAAACATTTCGCTCAGCCTGGGCCTGCGATTCGAATCTCAGAACTACATCGACGACCACGCTGACTTCGCTCCGCGCGTGGGCTTCGCTTGGGGCATCGGCGGGCAAGGTAAGAAAGCTCCGAAGGCCGTCCTGCGCGCTGGCTTCGGCATTTTCTACGACCGCTTTCAAGAACAGCAGATCCTCTCCGCCGAACATTTGAACGGCATCAATCAACAGCAGTACCTCGTGAACTCGCCGAGTTTTTACCCGAATATTCCTCCCCCGAGCACCCTCGCAAGCTTGTCCAGTTCCCTTCCCACGAAAGACCTGATCGACCCCCATCTCCACGCGCCCTACACCGTTCAATCAGCGATCGGGCTCGAGCACCAGTTTACGAAGGCGCTCACCACGTCCGTTACGTACATCAATTCCCACGGAGTGCATCAGCTTCTTGCAAACAATATCAATGCACCACGGGATTTCAGTTTCTGTCCACCCTCGGCTTCCGCAAATACAACAACCTGCGGCCCTCTGTCCGGCGCGTTTCCGTTTGGAAAGGACGCAGGATACTTGGACCAGTTCGAATCGGTCGGCCTGTTTAATGAAAACCAGTTGGTGGCGAACTTCAGCTTGCGCGGCCGGCGGGCAACGGCTTTCGGGTTTTACACGCTCAGTTACGCGCGCAGCGACACCAGCGGCTCCACTTATCAGCCGATGAATCCCTACGACATTCTCGAGGATTACGGTCCGGCATCTTTCATCTCTCGCAACCAGGCCTTCGTGGGCGGGTCGATCCAGATGCCGAAGGGCGTCCGCCTCAGCCCCTTCATGATCGCGAGCACCGGCAGGCCCTTCAACATCACCCTCGGCCAGGACGTTTATGGCACCGGTGTTTTCAGCGCCCGGCCTTCGCTGGCGCCCGTGGGTGCGCCCGGGTCGGTCTCGACGAAATACGGATCGTTTTACACCTACCCCGTCGAGGGCGCGCCGGTCATTTCTCCCTACGAATTCTTCGGGCCCGACCAGTTTTCGCTCAACCTGAGATTGGCGAAGACCTTCGGGTTCGGGGAGAAGAAGGGTTCGAGTAACAACGCCAATGGAGGCGGAGGGCGTGGAGGCTATGGCGGTGGCGGCAGAGGCGGCCCCCAAGGCCTGGGCGGCCGCGGACTCGGTGGAGGAGGGGGCGGTCAGGGCATGTTCGGCGGCGGGGGAGCGGAGAACTCGAGATACTCGCTTGAATTCAGCGTCAACGTGCGAAACGTGTTTAACATTATCAATCTCGGCCCACCGGTGGGCAATATCGGGTCACCTCTCTTTGGCCAATCTAACACCGTTAACGGCTTTATGGGCTACCGGCACCTCGATCTGCAAGTCAGGTTCAACTTCTAAAGACATTTACCGCAGAGTCGCGCTGGCGCAAGGAACGGAAGTGCAAAGCGCGCCTCTGCGCCTCCGCGGTTGGCTGTTCCCGCGCCGCTTAGTCCGGATTTTTCATGAAATTCCTGGAGTACTTGAGGGAGGAAAGGAATTTCGCACAGAGGTCACGGAGATAAGGCACAGAGACCACGGAGAAGTTCCGGGATGTTCTCCGTGCCCTCTGTGATCAAGGGGTTCGATAGCTCCAAAGATAAAACACCCCGTGAGCTCTGTGTGAAACGTTCTTAAGTCTGCACTCCGCTCATCGTATTCATGAATGACCCGGGTTAGGCCCGCCGCTCACCATTCATAGAGCCAGACATAGCTCGTGGCTCGGCTGTGCTGCGGCGAACCGTAGGGTTTGCCGTCCTTTTCTTCGCCGTTTCGCCAGGCAAGACGAAACCCCTTTTGGAAGATAATTGGATCGTCCTCATGAAAACGGTAAGCTGAAAAACGGCAAGTGCTTTCCGAATCCTGGTCTATGTGGGTCAGGCCCGCGGAGGGAAGGTAGTACGTGCCGCGGTTGAAGTAATACGTCCCGAGGAAGTAGTCCTCAGTTCCCGAAGAGAGGAGGAGCGGTTCTTTCGCACCGTCCATGTAGGCCCTCAGGACGGCTTCAAGGAAATTGAAATTCTTGCTGGCTACAGACAACGTCACTTGGTAAAGCGCTCCGGCACTGGGGGCTTGGCAGATTTCGAGCAGCTGAAGAGGCTCGAGTTCGACGTTATCGTGCACCTGCAGGTACAGTCGTGCATTGCCCGGTAGGCGAATATTCCCGAGGAATACCGGAAGGTTTTCGACCCCCCGGATGATCCACCAGAACACTTGGGGTTTTTCAACGCCAGCGCCCAGTTGCCCGGTAACCCGGATACTCTTCCCGAAAGGAATCCGGTAAGTGTTATAAAGGCCGCTGGGATGGCCGGTCTTCCCCAGGCGCACCGAACCCCAGGGGGCCGAATCATCGCCCCAGCCGATTCCGTGGCCAAGAAAAAGCTCCATATCAATCGAAGCTACGGCCTCTCCGTCGACATAGAAGCGAATCCGTGTCCGGTCGTATCCCGGCCAGTCGCCCCCGAACCACATGTGCGTAAGGCATCCGGCGCCCTCGTGCTGGAGGAGCACGGTCTCACGGTCGGGGTAGAGCGTCCCTTCCTTGCCGGCGGTTCCGAAGGTTTCGAGGTTTGCGACGGACACAGCGCTCGCGGGATCATCAGGAGGAATCTCGGAGGCTGCCAGTGGGCAAACGAGAGGTGTGACTATGGCTGCGATCACGGTCACCCAGAAGCAGAACAGAGACGTCCCGATCTTCGCCCTTGCAGAATCTGTATTGGCCATGGGGCACTCCTTCCGGGGCAATGGGCAAGTGCTATCTCTTCAACTCGTAGGGGGACGGCTTGGCGCCCTCTGGGCCGCCGCGCAACCAAACCTCATTTGGAACTCCAAGGTCGGGGCGGTTCGCGAACCGCCCCGACGAGCTTGGGGGATCAACCCGCCTTAGCGAACCAGAGTTGAGATGAAGTGATATGCCCCTGAACCGATTTCGTAAACCGCCGTCCCGGATTCCATGCGCACATACTTGATGCCTGGCATTTGCGCCACCGGCCGGTCACTTTCTTCTACGGATGCCGCATCGCTCGCCGGAACATACAGCGTGGCCGTGGTGTTAACGGGAATGGAAACGTTCCAGACAAAGCGGGCCCCGTCACGCCTCCAGTCGCTCGCGATTTCCCCATAGGGAGAATTGTGCGAAGCCTTTACATAAGTCAGGTCACCCACTGGCGTGGGGTGCATGATGATGTGCTTGAAGCCGGGCTGCGCCGGATCGGGCCGGATGCCAGCCAGGTTTTCGTAGAACCACGTGATAAGGTCCCCGACCAACATCAAATGGTTGCCCGAGTTCATGGCCGGATTGGCCGTATCACCGTTCCAAAGTTCCCAGATTGTGGTGGCTCCCTGGGCGGCCATGTACCCCCAGCTTGGGTACGATTTCTGAGAGGCGATTTCATAAGCGACCTCGGGGTGCCCGTTGGCCGAGAGCGCTTGCATCAGCCACTGGCCACCGATCAGCCCGGTTCCGGTGTGCCCCTGGCTCTGCTCCTGGATCTTCCTCAGCAGCGCTTCAGACACTTTCTGCCGATCGTGTTCCTCAACCATTCCAAAGGCCAAAGGAAGAACGCTGGAGGTTTGTGAGCCGTTGCTGTATCGGCCAGTTGTCTCATGAAAGTAAGTCTTGTTAAAAGCCACGACCAGCCTATCGGCGAGTTCGTTGAAGCCGCTCGCGTCATTCGGCTTGTCGAGCAGCGTCGCGAAGCGCGCCATCAGGCGCAGCAGGTGGTAAAAGTAAGTCGTACCCAGTACCGGTCCCTCGGTTCTGCGGGCTGGATCTTTCGAGTGGATCAACTCGGGAGACTCCGGCGGCACGCACCAATCGCCGTAAACATCGCGAGGCATGAGATCGTCTTTCAGGAACGTCTGCATATGCGCGATCCACTTCTTCATGCCCTCGTAGTGTTTTGCAATCACCTGCAGATCGCCGTACTGATCGTAAAGATGGTCGGGGATGATGATAAAGCTGGACGGCCACGTAACGTTTTCATTGCGGAACGGCCAGTAGGCCGGAGAGACGTCGCTCACCCTGCCTTTCTCATCCTGCGAGTCTGCCATGTCGTCCACCCACTTGGCATAAAGCGCGGCGACGTCAAACATGTACGGTTCGCCCCGGCTCTCGGCCGACCGGTCGCCCAACCAGCCTTGACGCTCGTCGCGCTGCGGGCAATCGGTGGGCATGCTGCGGTAGTTATCCTTGGTTCCCCAGACCACGTTTCTGTAAATCTGGTTCAGCAGCGGGTTCGAGGAAGCGAAGTCGGCGTGCTGCTCGACAGCGTCATGAACCTCGCGTCCTTCGAGTGAAGCCAAAGTCGGGTCGCCCGGATATCCCTTTATCTCGACATAGCGGAAACCATGGTAGCTGAACCGTGGCTCATACACTTCGGTTCCCTCACCCTTAAGCGTGTAAACATCGGTCACCAGAGCGGAGCGCAGGTTGTCCAGATAGAGCGTGCCATCGGGCCTCAGCCTTTCGGCATGGCGCAGTGAGACTTGGGTTCCCTTCGGCCCTGAAACCATCAGACGGCACCAGCCCACCATGTTCTGGCCCATGTCGAATATGTAGACGCCGGGGCTCACTTGATTCATAGCAATCGGCTTGAGAGTTTCCGTGACGCGGATGGGTTCGATCATCTGCGAGCTGAGGACCCCGGCTGGACCTTTGACAGCCTGCGCTTTTTGCCAGCCGCTATCGTCGAAGCCCGGGCTGCTCCAGCCCTTCATCTCGCGCCGCGCATCGTAGATTTCGCCGTCATATTCGTTGTTGGCGCGGATCGGTCCTTCGGCGGTCAGCTTCCAACTTGAGTCGCTGACCACGCGTTCCACTTTTCCGTCGCTGTATTGGATTTCAAGCTGCATCAGCAGCTTGGGATAACCAAACGTCCGCGTAAACGTGGGAACCTTGTGCCGGGGCGCGAAGTAGCGGCCGTTACCGAGGATGACGCCCAGCGCATTGGCGCCATTGGCAAGGCGAGGCGTGACATCATAGGTCAAGTAATAGACCCGCTTATCGTAATCGCTGAGGGCGGGAACGAGCACGTCCTCGCCGACCTTGCTGCCGTTCAGATAAGCTTCGGACAGGCCCAGGCCGGAAATGTGGAGCGTCGCGCGCTTCACCTCGCCTGCAACGTTGAACTCCTTGCGCAGCATGCGGGCAGGCAACACGGTTCGTTCCGCCCATCCAACTTCACCCCAGGGGGCCATTCCGTATTCCCCCAAAACTTTGACTGCGCCCCAGGCGGAGTCGTTAAACTCAGGCTTGCTCCAATCATGTGCCTCCACCGGAGAGACTCGCCATTCCTGGTCCGTGTGAATGACCATCGGTTCGCCGCGGGCCAACTCGATTTGGATCGCCCCGATCAGGCCGGTAGGTCCATTGCCGGAAGCTCTCACGGTAACTGCGAAAACGTTGAAACCTGTGTGCAAAGCCTGAGTTATGTCGGTCGAAATGGGGTTCTCGATTCCCTTCGCTGATCCCACCGGCTGCCCGTTGATATAGAGCGTCGAATTGCCGGAGCTGACCAAGTACACAAGGGCGTCCGACACCGGGTTGTCCTGCGGAATCTCGATCGTGCGGCGGAAATACCTGGTACCCGGCCCGCCCTGGGATGACCACACCCAGTGGGCTTTCTTCAGCTCTTCGGGCTTCCCTTCGCCGCCGTCGAGTCCGATCCAGCCACCCTTCCAGTCGGCGCGTTTGAGCAACCCCATTGACCAGAAGGCGGGCTCACTCCAGGCGGAGGGCTTGCCGGCGCTGTCCCAGATGCGAACTTTCCACCAGACCGGCGTGCCCGAAGAAAGCGGCTTGCCGCCGTACGCAACTTGAATAGACCTGTCGGATTCGACCCGCCCCGTGTCCCAGAAATCTCCATGGTCGTTGCGAAGGCGCTCTTCGCTACTCGCCACCAGGATCTGGTACGCCCTCTGCCTCTGACCTCGAGCCTTTGGATCCGCTGCTTCCAGTCTCCAACTCAAGCGCGGCTTCAACGCATCGATCCCAAGCGGATTCGTGCGGTACTCGCACCGCAGATCGGTTGGAGGCAAAAGCCCCTCCGCCGCCTGGACAGGCGGACAGAGAAACCCGACTATCAATAAGCTCATCCCAAAACCCCATTTAAACATTCCATTGCTCCCAACAATCAGAAACTGAGCGTTACGCCGCTCTCGGTAGGCGCGGCCCTTGTGGCCGCCGCGGGGCAACTGCAACTTCTGGGCGACTTTGCATCGAGCGGGCAGTATACAATTAGCAACTCGATTTGAAAATGCGGAACTTGGGGCCCGCATAATGCACACTCACTTTGCGATGATTGATCGAAGTTGGTAACATTAGGCGAGGGAGGGGTACTCAAATGCGTGTTGTGACGGTGCACCAAGCCAAGAGCGACCTGGCGAAATTAGTAGAGCAAGCCTGCCTTGGTGAAGAGATATTCATCTCCCGCGGCGCCATCACGATGCTTCGTCTCGTCCCGGTGGGAACGATTTGTAGGCAACGTCAGCCAGGCGCCTTACGTGGCAAACTCTATGTCGGTCCGGAATTCTTTGAGCCGCTTCCCGCGAACGAGCGCTCACCGTGGGGTGACCCTGCCAGCGGCGAGGTCGGCGCCGACCGCAAGGACGCAGCGCCGCAGAAACGGAAACATTTCTGAATCACGAATCCAAAATCCAAAATCTAAAACCGCCTATCCGCAACATCGCCATTATTGCCCACGTTGACCACGGCAAGACCACGCTGGTCGACGGGATGCTATGGCAGAGCGGAATCTTCAAAGCCAATCAAGAGGTTGTGGAGCGCGTCCTGGACTCAAACGAGCTCGAGCGCGAGCGTGGCATTACCATATTGGCGAAGAACACCGCCATTTTCTACCGCGGAGTCAAAATTAACATCGTGGACACCCCTGGCCACAGCGATTTCGGCGGTGAGGTGGAGCGCGCGCTGACGATGGTGGACGGCGTCCTTCTGCTGGTCGATGCAAGCGAGGGTCCGCTGCCTCAAACTCGTTACGTGTTGCGCAAGGCGCTTGAGGCCAAGCTGCCGCCCATCGTGGTGATCAACAAAATCGACCGGGGCGATGCGCGGCCGCAGGAAGTGCTGAACGAGATCTACGACCTGTTCATCGAACTCGACGCCACGGAAGAGCAGCTCGATTTTCCCATCCTCTATGCCAACGCCCGGCGAGGTACCGCGACTCGCTCGCTCGACCAGCCATCCGAAAGCCTGGCGCCGCTGTTCGAGGCAATTCTCGAGCACATCCCCCCTCCAGCGGGAGATCCCGCAGACGTATTGCAGTTGCTGGTGGCAAATCTGGACTATAGTGACTATCACGGACGCATTGCCATCGCGCGTATTTTCTCGGGCACGCTCAATCGCGGCGACGACGTAGCCATCGTCAAGCTCGACGGCTCTGTTCAAGAGACGCGTATTACGAAGCTGTATGGATTCGAAGGCCTGGAGCGCACGGACATTGAACGCGCCGTGGCCGGTGAGATCGTGGCCATCGCCGGCGTCGAGGGCATCACCATCGGCGAGACGGTGACCAGCATCGAATCGCCGCGCGCCCTCGTGCACGTGCCGGTGGATGAGCCGACCATCTCGATGATCTTCACCGTGAATACCTCGCCCTTTTCCGGACGCGAGGGTTCCTGGGTCACGTCGCGCAACCTTCGAGAACGGCTGCAAAAAGAGCTGCTCACCAACGTCGCGTTAAAGGTGGAGGAAACCGAGAGCCCCGACTCGTTCAAGGTGATGGGTAGAGGCGAACTGCAACTTGCGATTCTCATCGAAACCATGCGCCGCGAAGGGTACGAACTGGCCGTGGGCAAGCCGGAGATCATTACGCATCAGGTTGGTGAAAAAGTGCAAGAGCCCATGGAACAGCTCATCGTCGATTGCCCGACAGAATTCGTGGGCGTGCTGATGCAGAAATTGGGCGCCCGCAAAGGGATCAACACCAAGATGGCCGGGCAGGGACGGCCGGGCGGGCGCGTGCGCCTGGAATTCCTGATTCCCTCGCGCGGCCTGATCGGGATGCGCGGCGAGATCCTGAAGGACACACGCGGCACGGCCGTGATGAACACGCTGTTTGACGGTTACGCCGACTGGCAGGGCGACATCGACCGCCGGCTCACTGGCTCGCTGGTGGCCGACCGGCAGGGCCGGACCACCGGGTACGCGTTGTGGAACCTGCAGGAGCGCGGCGAACTCTTCGTGGGGCCGGGAGTCGAGGTCTATGAAGGCATGGTGATAGGCGAAAACGCGCGCTGGGACGATATGGATGTAAACGCCGTGAAGGAGAAGAAGCAAACCAATATGCGCGCTTCCGTCGCCGATGAGGCGATCCGGCTTGTGCCGCCCACGCTTCTCAACCTCGAACTCGCCATGGAGTTCATCGCCGACGACGAGTGGGTGGAAGTGACGCCGCAGGCAATTCGCGTTCGTAAGAAGATCCTGCCGGCCAACCAGCGTCCCCGCCGCCACCGGCCGGAGGGATGAGTTCCCGATCTCCCAATCCCGCCTTGGCGTGCAGAAGGCAAGTCCAGCTTCAGAGGGACTCTCGCGGGTGCAGAGCGAGATTCCTTGCCCTGCTTGGAATGACACCGGGTGGTACCGTCATTTATCGTGAGGCTGCCGATTAGTCGACAATCAACTCCCAACCAAACCCCGGCCGATCCGGGGGCCGCATGTAGATGCCCTCGGGCCCCCGGCTAATGTCATTCTCCTCCTCGAACTGCCGGTAGACTTCCGGCGGGCCACCCGGCGGCGGCATGAACATTTCACACCATGGGCTGTTGGTGGTGGCGAGAATATAGTGGGCGCAACCGTGGCTCCATCCGGCGTGCGGGATGACGGGGACATTGTAAGCGGCGGCCAGCGCGCCGATGTGGCGCATTTCACTCAGACCGCCGCACCAAGTGAGGTCCGGTTGCCAGATGGCAGCTCCTTTGTATTCCAGCAACAACCTGAAGCCATAGCGCGTGTACTCGTGTTCTCCAGTGGCCATCTGGGTGGACTTGATCGCGGCGCTCAGTTTTCCGAATCCTTCGTAATCGTCGGGAGGAAGACACTCTTCCATCCAGTAAACACGGTAGGGTTCCAGCATTTCAGCCAGTTCGATGGTGTAGTGTTCCGTGAGCGCCATCCAGCAATCCAGCATCAGGTCGCCCTCTGGTCCCAGCAGTTCGCGAGTACGCTTGACGAGCGCGAGGTTCTTCTTCATGCCATCGCGCCCATCCGCCGGACCGTAGGGAAGTGCCAGCTTCAACCTTTTGTAGCCAAAGTTGAGGTGCTGCTCGACGTCATTGCCGGTGCAGTAGGCAGGGATTCTTGACTTGGTTTCCCCACCCAGCAACTTGTAAACGGGCAGGCCCAAGGCGTTGCCGATAATATCCCAAAGGGCTATATCGATAGCACTTATAGCATGCACGACGAGACCCTTGCGTCCGTAGTACAAAGTGGATCGCCACATGGTGTCCCAGAGCCGTTCGACATCGAAGGGGTCCTCGCCCAGGAGCAATTTGGTGAGGTGCTTCTCGATCACAAAACTACACCCCGGTCCGCCGAAGCCGATGCCGGTAACGCCTTTATCGGTCGAGATCTCCACTGCGTCCGGCCCCAAGTCGTTCGCCATGAACAATTCCCGCCGCGGCTTGTATTTGGGGTAGATCGACATAGGGTTTGCCACTTCGGACCCGCCCGTTGACCACGAACCCGGCGCCGCTTCGTAGCTGGGCAACGGCTTCTTCGGCTTGGGACGAACCATCCTGATGCCGGTAATCTTCAGCTTGCTTTTCTCCTCTTGAAAGGGAAGCGGCGGAGGAGAAGGGAAGAGCGCCGAACTGCTGTTTTCGGGCGACGCGGAGGCGGTCAACGCGCCCATGGATAGTGCCGTGCCTGCCCCGAGGAAGCTTCTGCGGTCCATGTTTAGACACTCCAGCGGAAAAGAGTTTGAAAGCGAGTTCGCACGCGCCCACTTTAACAGAATCAAATTGTATATGGAAATCGCGTCCTGCAGTGGCGCCGGAGTAATTTCAAGGTCCCTTGTGGCAACCCGAAATCTCGGGCGGCTTGTCGGCGTTATCTCGATCGCGGTTTACGCTGTAGCAATCTGCTCTTTTGTACTCTGTGCCGTCCCAACGGTACACGTTAATCAATTGTTCGTAAGCGCTCATATGCCAGGACGTTACCACGTCATGGAAACCGTGGCTCGATGTCTTTCGTAACACGAAGTCACCTCCGGCATTCAGCACCAGCCGCAACCGTTCGCGTTGGCGGGTGAAAACCAAATACCGGCAGTTCCCGCTGGCGCCGCAGAACAGACTCGGCCCCTGCACCAAGACCTGCTGACCACCACCCTCGGCGAGCTCAATGAATCCGATGCGGGCGTCCATCACGGTTTCGCGTTCTTCGTTACGCTGCGCATCCGTGAAGGAGTCGTGGACAGTCTTGTTGTCAAGCAGGCGGTAGATCTGCTGGCGCTCCTTGGTGGTGAGGGGGGCGTCTGCAAGAGAGTAGACAAGATGCGCGTTGACAGGATAGGTGCTTCCCTGCTTCCAGTCGTCACGCGAACTCTGAGCCGCGACGACTCCACCGCTGAGGACTATCAACAGGCACACGACGGGGAGGAAACGCCTACTTTCCAACGTATTTCTCCGGGTCCTGATCGAATTTCACTCTGCAAGCCTTGGCGCAGAAGTATATCGTTCGTCCCTTGTATTCGCTGGTGGCCGCAGCCTTTTCGGAATCGATGGTCATTTTGCAGACAGGGTCAACGACCTTCATGACTTCGCCTCGAGATCGGGAGTTCTTAGACGGAGGGCGGGGCCTCGCCAAGTTCCAGGTTGATTTCGCCAACCCCGCCCTCGACGGTCACATTGACGGTGACTGGCGATTTACCATAGGCCTCGTTGACGTAGAAGTCGCCCTCTTTCCTCAGGCCGTGAACGTTGACGGCTCCGATACCTCCGTGCGCGCTGGCCCGCACGCCAACATCACTGGGGAGCCGGATGGTTGCCTTCCCCACTCCGCCCTGAATGTTGGCGGTGAGGTCATTCTTCCAGTCGCCGGTCAAGTCCACCGTGGTCTCGCCCGCTCCGATATGGAGGTCCAGTCTGCTGAGTGCAAGGCCTCCTAGCGTGAGATTGGCCCGCCCTGCGCCTTGGTTCACTTCGAGTTGCATGGGCACCTTATTATTGAGGTGCAGATCCCACCTGTTGTGACCGCCTCCGCGACCGTGCGATGATTCCGACTGCCGGATTGACAGGCGGCCCTGCCCCTCGCTTACGTTGTATTCCACCGAAGGTCTTGCGTACTGGCTGTTGTAGGTGAAGTCGGCCTCGAGTAGTTCCTGAGCTCCTGGGCCAACGCTCAGCTCGCCAGCGGGCATCTCGATTTCCACTCGCGCCGACTTCGCTTCGCCCAGCTTAACGGTGCGGGATTCCGTCTGAGGCGGGCCGGCATCCCAATCCCCGGTGTTGCAGGCGGTTACGGCAAGCGGCGGAAGAAGGACCAGAAAAATGGCTAGACTCGTTGTGGGTCGTTCCATCTTAGTTTCCTCCTGCAGGTTCTTAGGAGCGGGACAGTTCGAACACGGTTATTTCAGGAGGAGCATCGAACCGAATAGGCACGCCGATGGTTCCGATGCCTCGATTAACATAGAGTTGGGCGCCGGGTTTCTCAAACCGTCCCCGAATGTAGGAGGTGATGAGGCGGCTGGGCGAGAGTTCCGGACTGATAAACTCGAGTGTGACCTGGCCTCCGTGGGTATGCCCCGCAAGGCTGAGCTCGATTCCATACTCGGCCGCGCGGTCAAAGGTATTGGGGTTGTGGCTGAGCAGAATGTTAGCCGTGTCAGGGGCAATCAAGCGATCCACGCCCAGGAGATATTCACGCACCGCGCGCCGATTTTCCGGCCCCATGCGGGTGGTCGACTGGTAATCTACTCCGAGGAGATTGATGGCATCGTTTCCGGATCTTATCAAGGCGCGCTCACTGCGGAGGATATGGATGCCCTGGAGGGCAAACAGGCGGGTGATGGAGTCCTCCACTTTCGCCCACATTTCGTGATTGCCGAGGCACCCGTACAGGCCGAAGGGAGCCTTAATCCCTGCCAGCACATCCACAACCGCGGACTGAGTTGAAGGGTCCCAAGTGACAAAGTCGCCCGTGAGCGCGACCAGGTCCGGCTTGAGCCCGTTCGTGATCCCGACGTAGCGTCGAATCTCCTCGGCAGGCATGAACGCGCCGATGTGAATATCCGAAAGCTGTGCGATCCGGAAACCCTCGAAGGCTCGCGGCAGTCGCGGAATCTTGATTCGCTGATGAGAGATTTCGAGGTTCAGGCGCTCGTAGAACATCCCATACGCGCCCGCAACAAAAGGAGCTGTACTCATCGCCACGGCCGTTCTTTCGAGGAAGCGGCGCCGAGCCAGCGATACAGGATTGGGGAGCGGCGTGGCGCGGCCCGACCTCGCGACCCTCTGGTACAACCGGCGCGCGCCCAAGGCGATTCGGTCCCCCAACCCCAGAAGGACGGCGATCAAAAACCCCAGTAAGGAGCAAAAAATCCACCATTGGAAGGGCGCCTGGAGCAGGGCGGCGCGCAAGGTAAGATGCGTGGGTTCGGCGCTTCGCGCAGCACCACGGATCCAGCCCCAAAAATGCGCCTGGTGCAGAGCCCCGCGCACCGTCAGATCCGTGGCCCCAGTGCTTCGGCCCCCCCCGCTGACCATCGAAATCCTGTTGAGAATGAACATGATCCAGGATGGCAGGAGGTTATAGGATAACAACAGGAGATAAGCCACTAAAGCTGCCACGACGACGCGGCGGCGCCAAACGGAGCTGGGAATTAAGGAAGTCGCCCAACTTCGAAACTGCTTAACCCAAAAAATCTGGCTGGCAACAAGAATTAAGACTCCAGCGCTGCCGATCAGAAAACCCTGCAACATATGAATTCAGACCCACGTCCCTTCCCCTTTAGTATACATTGCTTTCCCCCTGGAATTGTGGAGTTTGAAGGGGGGGCGATACCCACCTGGTTAGACTCGTCGCGCTAGCCTTTAAGTGCTGCGGAATGAACGCCTAAGGCTGTGGTCCGGGGTGTGAAGGGGACGAAGGATCGCCGCAGATCATTGAAATCACAACTGCCAAGATTACCCGGTTTCCGGAGCCCGAACGGCCGATCTCAATCGGACCCGAAATCGGTCCTCGTTTTGCTCAGGGTGATAGCTTGCGAGCGTTTTTCCGCACCCTGGTTGGGCCGGCGCTTACTAATCCCGTCGTTGGGGATGGCACTACCACGTGACATATTGTAGCCTTGAAGGGGATGGCCATTGACTTTCTAGTACGAGAGAGCTAGTCTATAGGGTTGGCTCTTGCATTCGTTCGAATTACAATCGAGGAAAATCATGTCTTTTGAGATAGGCGATAAGGTTGTCTATCCGAACCAAGGGGTGGGTATTGTCGAGCAAATCTCCACTCGCAACCTGACGGGGCAGCCCGAAATGTTTTATCTTCTGCGGCTTGCGTCGGGCAGTATGCGGGTGATTGTTCCTATCAGCAGCGTCGTCAACGTGGGCCTGCGCCGAGTGACCAGGACCAGTGAAATCAGCAGCATCGTTGATTACTTGCAGAAGGGACAGAGTAAGGCAGCTCAAGATTGGAAGGGCCGCTTCAAGGAGAACTCCGAAAAGATGCGAAATGGCTCGCTCCAACAAGTAGCCGAAGTCCTAAAGACTCTCATCATCCTAAATCAGGCCAAGCCTCTGTCTTTTCGCGAGAAGAAGATGATGGATCGCGCCTGGCAACTTCTGGTGGATGAGATTGCGGTGGTGCGCGGGACCACGAAGGAGACCGTGGAAGGCCAACTCGTGCGCGCCCTCAATAAGTCGAATCTGAAAGCACCTCTGCCGAGCTAAGGCTGTCTGGCTGCTTCTTTCCGGACATCCCTATAACCACTTCCTTGAGCCATGCCGGAGTGTCCCCAATCCAGTCCCCCCCCTCAATTCAGCTACTGGTGGCGCAGACCTGCTTATTAGGTCTGCGGCCAGAGTTTCAATGCGAGTTTGGACAAGAAGCGTAGACCCAATAACTGGTCAGCGCTACCCAGTCTTGAGAAGCCAGACTTCCGCCACCTGGCAGCCCCGGCCATTGCCGCCCAAGCCGGGTTCACGGTTCCAGATGAGGCTCAACTCGCCGCTCGACGTGGCCTCGGCGGGAATGTCGAACTCGAGCGGGCGCGGCGGCCAAGGCTTGTGCAAGAGATGATGAATCTCCAGATTTCCGTTGCAGCGCAGGCGGAGGACCACCGCGCGTTCGTCCCCTGAGTAGATGACCCTGACCCTATATCGCCCCCGCGGATCGAGGCCGGTGTAGCGAAGCTCCAATGGTGCATCAAACAGCGACTCCGCCCATCGCTTCGAGGAAATTGGCACCTGATCTCCGAACTCATCGGGGTAATCAAACCCGACCAGCGACGAGGCGCGAAACTCCGGGTCCTCGTCCCCACCCAGTCCTCGCACCAAGTGAGGTTGGCGTGTGAGATCGCCCAAGTCGTCGTAGAACCCGCCCGGACCCGGATTCGACCAATTCAGGATTTCCTCGATGGCCATCAGTTGCGATTGTTCAGAGGGGAGGGCGCGAATCTGCTTGATCTTCCAACGCAGCCAGGGGAGGTTCGAGATGGGCGCATCGAGCGTATCGAGATTGGCGCCCCGCGAGACAGCCTCCGCCTGGTAACGCTCCACCGATAGCTGCATGCGGATGCTCTGAAAGAGGGCCTCTCCCAGCTCCAGAATCCTGGTTCTCAAATCCTCGGCCGGCGAATTGGACAACCCCGTTTCTACGATGCCTTCGGCTTCCAACAGAATGGCAGAAACATCGTATTCACTCGTGCGGCGACTGGGTTCTCCGGGATCGATATCGAGAGGAGCGGGGCGAATGCCAACGCGCCGAGTTTCTTCCAGTTTGCTGGTAACCCGGTTTTCGAGCTCGGTTTCATGCAGCAACCGCCGCCGGACGTACGCAT